>Ga0114946_10001811_pt1 | contig 14678 bp, 15 predicted proteins | sample WalLakDeSediment_FD_88676 | JGI IMG/M metagenome (GOLD analysis project Ga0114946, IMG submission 88676) | Lake sediment microbial communities from Walker lake, Nevada to study Microbial Dark Matter (Phase II) - Walker Lake 11/02/13 Deep Sediment | ecosystem: Environmental > Aquatic >... | reverse complement strand
CCGGTGACCTGCCGCCCCTCAACAACGTCTGGTCCGTCATCCAGGACCACGTGAACGGGAACCTCCTCTTCGCCGGCACCGAGTTCGGCGTGTTCGTCACCGTGGACGGCGGAGGGAAGTGGAACCAGCTGGTGGGAGGGATGCCCCCGGCCCAGGTCCGGGACATGGCCGTGCAGAGGAGGGAGAGCGACCTTGTCCTGGGGACCTTCGGACGGGGGTTCTACGTCCTTGACGACTACAGCCCCTTGCGGGAGATCACCCCCGAGGCCCTGGCGGAGGAGGTCCGCCTCTTCCCCCTCCGAAACGCCTACCTCTTCAACATGACGGGCCTGGCCCCGGCGGGGTCCGCGGGCATCGGGAGCCTCTCGGGGAATTTCACCACCCCCAATCCCCCCAGCGGTGCCGTCTTCACCTACCACGTGAACCGGACGGCGGAGGAGGGCGAGAGCCTGGTGCTCCTGGTTAAGGACGGGAGCGGGAACCTGGTGAGGGAGATGGGCCTCAACGGAGCCCCGGGGCTCAGGAGGGTGGAGTGGAACCTCCGGGCCGACCCGCCCCCGGCGGACGCCGCCCAGGCGGGAGGCCCCCAGGCGGGTCCCGGCGGACCCGGGCAACGGGGTGTCCGGCAGGGCGCCCTGGTCCAGCCCGGGCGGTACGTGGCCTCCGTGGCCTGGAAGAGGGGCGACGAGCTGGTGGAAGTGGGCCTTGGCCAGAGCTTCCACGTGGTGAGGCTGCAGCAGTAGGGGAGGCCGGCGCCTCCACCTGCACCGTGGGCGCTCCGTCGCTCACCACCGGCTGCTCGAACACGTTCTGCACGAAGAAGAGCATGACGAAGCTCACGATCCCAGCCAGGATCGGAGTGGTGATCCAGCCGGAGGCGATTCGCCCGAGAACCCGGTAATTGATGTTCCGCCCCCCGTTTGCCAGGGCCACCCCGATCACGGCCCCCACGATGGCCTGGGTGCTGGACACCGGCACCAGGGGGAAGGTGGGAAGACCCATCATGGTCAGCCCCCGTTCCAGGCTCTGGGATGCGAAGACGAAGAGCACCAGAGACATGGAGAAGACAGCGATGAGGGCGTTGATGGGAGTGAGCCTGAAGATCCCCCTGCCCACCGTGGACATCACGCGGCGGGAGTAGGTGTAGATCCCCACGGCAATGGCCAGCCCCCCCAGGAGGAAGAGCTGCTGGGTACTGGTGACCCGCACGAGGTCACCGAACTCCAGGGGCTTGAAGGGGGAGGCCGGCACGAACACCCCCATGACATTGGCGATGTTGTTGGCTCCCAGGCTGTAGGCTCCGAAGGCACCCACCACGATGAGCCCGAGACGTGACCAGGCATCCAGCCGAAGGAGGTGGACCGGTCGGTGTTGGAGGACCCGCCGGGTCACCAGGGAGAGGAAGAAGGCCGTCACGGCCGCCAGGACCGGAGAGAAGACCCAGGTGGAGACGATCTTGCCCAGGACCGCGAAGTCGGTGGACCGGCCGGTGAAGAGGTTCCAGCCGATAATGGCCCCCACCACGGCCTGGGAGGTGGAAACAGGAAGCTGGAGCCTCGTCATGAAGGCCACGCTGGCGGCAGCCGCCAGACCCACCGTGAAGGCCCCCGCCAGGGCATCCACCGCACCCAGGGCGCCCAGGGTGGAGGTGGTGCCGGCGCCGCTGAACACCGCTCCCAGGATGACGAAGATACTGGCGATGAGGGCGGCCCGCCGGAACGAGACCATCCGGGAGGCCACGGCGGTGCCGAAGATGTTGGAGGCGTCGTTCGCCCCGGTGGACCATCCAAGGAAGAGACCGCTGAGGAGGAAGAACCAGATCAAGGCCATCCGGCTCCTCCTCTAACGGCAGCGGGGCCTCGCATCCGGACCATGGCCTGCCCTACAGGGACCGCTTGATGGCGGCGATGGCCACCCGGTCGGTCACGTCCTCCGCCTCGTCGGCGATGTCGTCGATCTGGTCGGCGAAATTCCGCAATTGGTTCTTGTGGCTCAGGCGGAGGTCCATCCGGAAGACCATGCGCTTGTACTTCTCCGCAAGGCGGCTGGTCTCCTGCCGGGCGAACTGGACCTGGTTGATGTGGTCCCGGACGGCGCTGATGTCCCGGAAGTAGGCCCGGATGGACTTAACCATGTTCTCTTCCGTGAGGACCGAGGAGTCCGCCAGCTCCAGGAGGAGGTCGTTCCCCTCCAGCACCATCTCCGGAAGCTCCACATCGTACCTGAGGAGGGTGGCCGTCATGAGGTTGATGACCTTGTCGGAGCTCTCCAGAAGCCCCAGCACGTCCCCCCGGGATTCGGGAATGAGGGTGTAACGGTAGAGGCTCCCCACGATCCCCCGCCTCAACTCGTCGGCCCGTTGCTCGGCGGCCCGAAGGTCCGTCAGGCGTTCATGGAACTCGTCGGGCCTGTCCTGGAGGTAGAGCCGCAGACCCGTCTTGAACATGAGTCCCCCGTTGACCACCAGGTCCAGGTAGTCATCGATCTGGACTTCCAACTCCTTGTTCTTACGGAACAGAATGGACATGGGGTCTCCCTAGCCTCGGCTCGCCGAGAACTCGTCAGAACAGGCCGAACACTCCGTTGGGAGTGATACCCAGGAACCTGTACCAGGTCTCCCCCGCCACGATGTTGAGAACCCAGGCCACCATCATGACGGCAATCCCGAACTTGAGCCCGTCGATCAGGGAGTAGTGGTTGGTTTCATAGAGGAGGGCGGCCGGCTTGCTGTTGAACGGCAGGACGTACACGTGCTCGATCATGAACGCCACCGGCAAGGCCAGACTCAACACGCTGTAGTCGAACCGGATGGCCACCCCGATGGCGATGGGCACGAACACCATGGTGCGCATGGTCTTCGACTGGAAGGCCAAGGCGCTGAAGGTCATGAGGGCGGTGAGGGCCAGGTAGAGGACGGCGAAGGGTGTCTCGTGCCCGACCCCCAGGTGGTCGAAGAAGGCATTGACGCTCAGCAGGGGCAGATCCGTAGCCGAAAGGCCCTTGCCCAGGGTGTAGGCCCCGGCGGAGAAGAGCATGAGGTTCCAGGGTATGTTCACGTCCTTCCACTGCACGATGCCGTACCGGGGCAGGAGGGCCACGATGGCACCCAGGAAGGCCACGGAGGTGGCGCTGACCCCGTGGAGGCGGTCCGTGGCCCAAAGGGCCAGGATCGCCAGGAAGATCACAACCGACTTCACCTCCACCCGCGTCATGGGACCCAGCTCCAAGTAGGCCTCACGGAGCCGCTTCATCCCTCCCTCCACGTGGGGGACCCGCTCGCTGGGAGACAGGGGGAAGAAGACCTTCAACGCCAGGACGTACCCGATGAGCATCAGGATGATGGCCGTGGGAAGCATGGCCGTCATCCAGTCCAGGAAGTACACGCTCCCACCGATGGCCCCTCCGATGAGGGCGGCGGCCAGGAGGTTGGCGCCGGACCCGGTGACGAAGGCGCTGGCCCCCAGGTTCACAGCCAGAAGGTTCTGCAGGACGAGGCTCCGCCCAAGGTTGTTGCGGCCTGGCCCCGGCCGAGCCCCGTAGATGGCGGAAACCACCATGAAGATGGGCAGGAGGATCACCGCCTTGGCCGTGGTGGCGGAGATGAACACCGACAGGACCAGGTTGATGAACAGGAAGCTGAGGAAGACGGAAGAAGCGTTGCGGCCGAACCGGATGAGGAACCACAAGGCGAAGCGCTTGGCCACACCCGTCGTCACCAGCATGCTCGCCAGGACGAAGGACATGATGTTGAGCCACATCACCGGGTGTCCCAACTGGGCGTAGGCCGTTTCTTCCGTCAGCACCCCCGTCAGCACCAGGGCGATGATGACCATGAGGGAGGTCAGGTAGTTCGGTATGGCGTCGGTGGTCCAGAGCACCAGGGATGCCAGGAAGATCCCCAGGGTCCAACCAGCATTCCGGCTGAACACTTCCGCCCCCAGGCGCTCAAACTCCTTGGCGGCCCCGGCGGTGAGGGCCGACGGGTCGATGACCTGGAGATAGGGAATGTTCAGAACCATGCCGCACAGGACGAACACCGCCAGCGCCGCCAGGGCACCGAAGGCGGCGGTACGCTTCTCCAGCTCCGACTTCGTGCGGGTGGGGAGCTTCTCGAAGCGATAGTTGTTGAGATCCAGGGGGTCGAACCCAGGATCCTCATGGAGCCCCAGCGGGGTGCTTCGCCGCTTCACCTCTGGATTCATGGCCTCGTCCTACCACCTGGTGTAGGGATGCTTCATGAGCATGGAGTTGTAGTAGCGCACGTCGCCGGTGACCTCCTCGCCGAGCCACGACGGCTTCTCGAAGGCTTCGTCCTCCGAGGACAACTCGACTTCGGCCACGGTGAGCCCCTCGTTCTCCCCGTGGAATTCGTCTACCTCGTAGGTGTGTCCCCCCACAGCCACCTGGTAGCGGATCTTGTCGATGACGCCGGGCTCGCAGATCCCCAGCATGGCCTCGGCGTCCGCCACGGAGATCTCCGTCTCCCACTCGAAGCGGGACGCCCCTGAGGCGTTCCCGATCCCCTTCACCGTGACGAAGCCCTTGTCGCCCTTGATCCGCACCCGCACCGTGCGCTCCGGCACCGACGACAGGTACCCCTGGGTGATGCGGGTCGCCTTCTGCGCCGATTCCTGGAACGGGCCGGTGACCAGGAACTTCCGTTCGATCTCCTGTGCCATGGTCGTCCTCCTCAGCCGTTGGCCAGGGGCTTGTCGATCACCCCGATGACCCGCTTTATGGCCTGCAGGTAGTTGATGTTCTCCACGTCGGTGACCCGGAGCGCCTCCATGGTCTTGCGGATGTCCGCCACCTCGGTGGACTCGGAGTTGATGGTGACGACGCGGGCGCCGTTGATGAGCACCACCCCGTACTCGCAGATGGTGTCGTTCACCATGTAGCCGAAGCGCTGCTTCTTCACCGTCACGGCCTGGAGCTGGGGGTGTGCCTTGATGAGGGCCAGGAAGCCGGCGTAGTCGTAGCTCTCCTGCTCAAGCGCCGGCGCGTCCACCTGGAAGGCGGGGAAGACCGACTCCAGGAGCAGCTCCCTGCTCATGGGGCACTCGGCCTTCATGAGGGGGTTCCACTGCTCCAGCCCCTCGACGGTCTGGACATAGGTCTTGATGTCCATCTTGCCGTCGCGGATCTTCGTGTTGTTCAGGTCGTTGGTCCGCGACATGATGTAGATCTCTTCCGAATGCCGCTCCCACACCTTCTCGGGGACGGGCACGGAGAGCCGCGCCATCCTGGAGTGCGCCTCGTCGAAGTTCTGTCCGAAGGACCGGAACTCGAACCTGGGCTTCGAGATCTCTCCAATTGCCAGCTTTTCGCTCATGGTGGGGCCTGTTCTCCGCTGTGGATGGGTGGCGTTCAGGGCCGGATGCGCCCGGCGGTGGGCCGAGGCCGCCCTTGGGGCCCGCGGCACCGGGATGGTGCCGGGGCCCCGACAGGAGGCAGTGAAGACGGCCGAGCGTCAGCTCAGAGGCACGCCTTCGATGAGGAAGTTGTCGAAGCGGTTGTTCCCGGACGATCCGGCGGCGTTGGGGCCCAGGAACATGATGCGGAACCGGAGGTTCGCCTTGTTGTTCACCGCGGTGACGGTGGAGAGGTCGAACTCCTGGAGCTGGTAGACCTCAGCGGTGCTGATGTCGTACGCCTGCCCCACCTTCACCCAGGCTCCTCCGTCCACGGAGTAGAAGAACTCCTCCTGGAGGGCGCCGCTTCCGCTCCGGGTCACGGCGAAGGAGACCTTCAGCTTGTGGTACCCCTGGGAGGACGCGGCGATGATGAGCTCCCGGGTGTTCGCCGGGTTCCGGGGGCGGAGGCCGAAGCCCGGAGGCTGCCCCTCGCGGAGGTTCAGGTCGCTCCCCGGGCTGACCCGGTCCATGTACCCGGTGCCCGTACCGGGATAGGTGATGTTGGCACCGGGGATCTTGCTCACGTCCGCGGCCACGGCTGCGGTGAGGGTGCCTTCCGGAAGGTTGTTGAAGTGCCAATAGTGCATCAGCACGGCTTCGGTGGGAGCGGGAGGCGGTGCCACCAGGTCTTCCACGCAGCCGGACGCCAGCAGGCCCAAGGTGGCCACCGAAAGAGCCAAAACGCGCGTCGTCATGATCGTGCCCATTCTCCGATTTCGTCCGGTAGTCATCAGAAGTTCACCTCGAAGCGGACCGACAGCATCTGGTAGTCCTCGCCACCCTTCCCCTTGGGCTGGGTGACCGCCTGGAAGTTCGTGGTGGGGTTCCCGTTCGCGTCCGTGCCTGCGAAGAGCCGGTTGCGGCCGTTGGCGTACCGGTCGTGGTTGTTGATGCCGTAGTTCACCATGAACTTCACGTTGTTGTTCACGTGGAAGTTCAGGCCCAGGGTGAGGACCTCCCCGGCGCCGCCGTAGATCCCCGCATCGGCGTCGGTGAGGTTCAGGTAGGCGTACCGAGCCGCCAGCTCCACATCGCCCCACGACCGGCCGCGGGAGGGCTGGGTGAACTCGCCTTCCCCGGGATTGTACCGGTGCCGACCGCCGAAGAGGAGGGCGCTCCCCAGGACGTAGAAGCCGTCGAAGGAGGCGCTGGCCAGGTCGTCGTTGCGGTGGACGTCGGCCAGGTTGTACTCACCCTGGACCCGGAGATTCCGCCAGAACGCCGCCCCCTCCAGCCCACGGAAGGTGTAGTGGCTCACGTTCTGGATGCGGTCCGTGTCCAGGAACTTCTTCCTGTTGATGGACGTGTTGGTGCGGACGTCGAAGCGGACCGCGTTGAGCTGGTCCGTGGTCTTCGGCGTCCGGTAGGACGCGGCGGCCCCCAGGTGCAGGCCTCTCTCGTCATTGAGGAAGGGCATGTACACGAGCTTCCCGGTGAAGGAGTACCCCTCGCTCTGGCCGAGGGCGGAGTTGTTGTCCTTCCGCACCTGCACCTCTTCCCAGCCGCCCACGTCCTGGAAGTGGACGCCGCCGGCGACGAGGAAGCGGGAGAAGTCGTAGGCCACCTGCGTCCCCAGGTGCCGCGACGGCGTGAAGAGCCGGGTCACCTCGGGGCGCTCCATGAAGACCAGGTACCGGCTGGTGGTGTTGGTCTCCATGGAGAACGTCTCCTTGAAGTTCCCAACCCGCCACATGAAGGGACCGTTCGTGTACGCCACATAGGCGTCCTTCAGGTCGGCCCGGGAATCGGCGAAGTCCATGTCGATCTCGCCGTACCAGTTCTCTGTCATCTGGGCCTTCGCCGCGATCCGGGCCCTCCGGACTGCCACGCCGTTCCCGATGCTGTTGTACTGCTCACCCATGAACACGGCGCCGTCTACCTGAACCCGCATGTCGAACCAGAACTTGTAGGACTGGTCGGGCGACTCGAGGACCAGGAATCCCCCCCGCTCTTCGGCGTCCACGGGCATGCGCTCCACCTTCACCCCGTACTGGTTGAACCGCATCCGCGAGACGAGGACCACGTCCACCCGCGCCCTGCCTGCGATCTCCACCTCCCGGTAATCGTGTTCCTCGTGGGAGAAGGTGAGGGTCTCCGACGATCCAGCCGGAACCTCCATGCGGTACTGGCCTGCGCCGTCGCTCTCTGTTGCCTGCAGGGCACCCTTGAGCCGCACGCTGACGCCCACGACGGGCTCTCCGTCGAGGTTGGAGGTGATGGTCCCTGTGACGACTCGTGCCTGGCCCCACGCCGCGGCCGGAGTGCTCAGCAGCAGCACCAGGAGCGCGGCAGCGGCGAACTGCATCCGTCTCATAGTCGGTGATTCCTTCTGCGTGAAAGGGCATGCCAGTGCCACGACAGGGCTCCTTCCCACCTGCATTTCGGTCCTTCCTTGAACCGCTTTGGAGACCGGCGTCGTGATGGCGGAGGCGTGGCCCCCGGGGCCAGACCTGGGCGATCCCTTAAACAAGAGTCGTGCCAAATCTCCGTGGGTGCGTTGGCTGCACGTAACGGATTGTCAGACTGAGTGTTATGGGATGAGGCGTCCTCGGTGCCCGGGGCTCCGGGCTGGCGGGGGCGCGCCGTTGGCGAAATCTCGCCACCAAGACCGGCGAGATCTCGCCACCTACTCGGCCGGCACGTCAATCCGCAGCTTGATCAGGCGGCTGCGAAGGGTGCCCCTGGGCATGCCAAGGAGCCGTGCCGCCTGCGTGACGTTCCGGTCGGTCCGTTCCAGGGCCCAGGAGATGATCTCCTGCTCCCGGAGGCGCATATACTCGTCAAAGGAAGGGTATTCAGCCGATCCCCCGGCCTCCGACACGGTGGCCTCGGGGGAGTCCCCTCCCACCTCTCCCGGGAACACCTCAGGCTCCCCGGTGGCAATGATCCGCTGCACCACGTTCTCCAGCTCCCTGACGTTACCCGGCCATGGGTAGGCGGCCAGGGCCTGGTAGAACGGCTCGTCGAAGCGCCCCAGCCACTCCCGCCCCCCGTGTTTTTCGAAGAAGTGCCGCGCCAGGGCTGGAATGTCCTCGGGGCGTTCCCGAAGGGGCGGGATGCGAAGGGGCACGATGTTCAACCGGTAGTAGAGATCCTCCCGGAACAGCTTCCGTTCCACTTGCTGGAGAAGGTCCACCTTGGAGGCGCACACCACCCGTACATTCACGGGGATGGTCTCCGTTCCACCCAGTCGGACGAAGTCCCGCTCCTGCAGGACCCGCAGGAGCTTCACCTGCGGCCCCATGGGAAGATCGTCGATATCGTCGATGAAGATGGTGCCCCCGTTGGCCCGCTCGAAGTATCCCTTCCGGCGCTGCACCGCCCCCGAGAAGGCCCCCTTCTCGTGCCCGAACAGCTCGCTCTCCAGGAGGGACTCGGGGATGGCGGCGCAGTTGATGGCCACGAAGGGCTGTTCCCGTCGCGGGCTCAGATAGTGGAGGGTCCGGGCGATCATCTCCTTGCCGGCGCCACTCTCTCCCCGGAGGAGCACTGTGCTGTTGTGCTGGGCCACGTGGCGCACCCGCTCCAGAAGCTTCCGCATGGGGGGGGACTCGGCGACGACCGTCCTGTTCTGGAACAGCTCCAGGCGCATCCTGAGATCGGCGTTCTCGTCCAGCACGGACCGGTATTGCCGGATGTTCCGCATCATGCTCAGGAACTTCTCTGGTGGCAGGGGCTTGGTCACGTAGTCGTAGGCACCCAGCTTGAGAGCCTTCACTGCCGTGTCAACGGTTCCATAGGCTGTGATGACGATGACCTCGCAGCGGGGATTCGCCTGCCGGGCCGCTTGCAGGACCTCGATACCTGTGGCCCCAGGGAGGCGCAGGTCGGTGACCACCACGTCGTACGCCCCCATTCCCACCGCCTCGATTCCCTTGGAGCCATCCTCCACCGCCTCGGTTTCGTATCCCTCCCGTGTGAGGGCATCCGCCAGGGAGACGCGGGTGATGTGATCGTCTTCCACCACCAAGACTCTCATGGGGTCCCCCTTGCAGGTAGAGCGACGGTGAAGGTGGTCTTCCGCCCCGGGTCGCTGTGCACCCGAATGCTCCCCCCGTGGAGCTCCACGATGCCCAGGGTGACCGAGAGGCCCAGCCCCGTCCCCTTCCCAGTCTCCTTCGTGGTGAAAAACGGTTCGAAGATCTGGGAGAGATGCTCCTCCGGGATCCCGACCCCGTTGTCCGTGATGGACAAGAAGACCCCCTCTTCGTCCGTCCGTCCGGACTGGATCCGGATCTTCCCCGACTGCTCGATGGCGTCGAGGCTGTTGAGGAGAAGATTCATGATCACCTCCTTCAGGAGACCAGCATCGGCTCGAACGGCGGGGAGATCCGCATCGAGAGACACCTGGACGGTTGCTTCCCTTCCCTTGAACTGGAAGTCGATGAAGTCCAGGACGGCGCGGACCTGCTCGTTCAGGCTGATCTCTTCGAACGAGGCGGGCTGGCTCCGGGCGAATCCCAGGAGCTTCTGTACCACCAACTCGATCTGCTGGATTCCATCGCCGATGAGACCGAGATACCGCTCCGTCTGCTCCCGGTTCTCGGGGTCGCTCTGGATCCCGTGGAGGCAGAACCAGATCCCGTTGAGGGGGTTGTTGACCTCATGGGCGACCCCCGAGGCCAGGCGTCCCACCGATGCCATCTTCTCGGCCTGATGCACCTGGTACTGGGCCGCCACCAGCTCACTTCGGGACTGGACCAGGCGGTCCTTGAGGAGCCCGAAATGATGGATCAAGTACCCGATCTCGTTGCTGGGCGCCTCCATGGTGATGGGCGTGTCGGTCTCGAAGTCGATCTTGTCCACCTCGGCCACCAGCGCACGGAGGGAGGCGGTGATCCGACCCACCAGGAGGTAGAGGATCCCGATGGTCGCGGTGGTCAGGGCCAGGGTCAAGAGGAAGAGGAGGAGGAAGAGCCGCGTCACCTGCTGCCGAGTGGGCTCCGCGTCGAACCGGAGGAGAGCCGCTCCCCAACGCTTGCTTCCCACCTGCAGAGGCACCGCGGCCTCAGTGATCCAGCGCCCCATGTCGTCCTGGAATACCGAAGTCATGGGCTCCAGCGCACGACTGGCTCTCAACAGCGTGTCATCGGTGATGGGTTCGCTATAGAGACGGGGATCGCTGTGAGCGATGATCCAGCCCCCTGGATCCACGATGCTGATGGACAGAATCCCATCCATGGCCCCCAGGAACGTCCGGATGTGGTTGTCCAGCACGTCGGAGGCTGCTGACCCGGTCTGCTCCCCCAGGATCAGGGCATCCATGGCCGGGATGGAGAAGGCATGGGCCACGGCAGCAGCACCGTTGCGGTGCTGGGACAGGATCTGGCTCCGGGCTTGCAGCACCACCGTCATGGAGATGAGGCCCATGAGGGCAACCACCACCACACCCACCGTGAAGACCACCTGCAACTGCAGGCCGGATCGTTTGAATCCCCCGGGCTGCATCATGAGGGGAGGAGCCCCAACATGGCGCGCAGGCCATCATAATCCGAGTCCCTGGCCACCACGAAGCCGTGGGCGAACTCCGGATCCCACCTGGCGGTGCGCGAAGCGAACTCGGGCTTGGCGGGGTCGATGGCCAGAAGGGCCCGGGTGATGGCCTCCACCAGCTCAGGGTCGTGCTCAGCCGGCACCACCAGGGGCCCACCGGGGATGGGGTCCGACGTGGCCACCACCCGCACGCCCCGACCCAGGAACTCCCTGGCCACCCGATCCTTCACGACACCGGCATCCGCATGCCCCCGCAGTACCTCGTACACCACGGCGTGGTGATGCGGGAGGTACCGGGCGGAACCGACGGAGGCGACGTCCAGCTCCGCCGAGGGCAGTACCTGCATGAGGAGCCACACCGCCGAGAAGGAGAGCTCCGGGGGGAGGGCTAGGCGGCGCCCGGCCAGGTCACTGATGGAAGTGATCTCCGAGTGCTGGCTGGTGATCAGGGCGGAGCGGAATCCAGGGGTACCGTCGTCGTTCAGCGGCTGGACAACGCTCAGAATCCCATGTTCCGCATGAGCCTTCAGATAGAGGTAGGCTCCCAGGAAGGCCACCGCCACCCGGCCATCCACCAGTTGCCGCACCGTCTCCTCGTAGGAGCCGCTGAGCCTCAGGGCAAAGTAGCGACCCGTGGACTCGGTGAGGTAGTCCAGGAGGGGCTGATAGCCGCTGTAGATGACGCTGGGCGGGTAGCGGGAGATGACACCGACATGGACCGTGTCACCCAAAGCTGCGCTGCCTGCTCTCTCGTACAGGGGGACATCCTCGGGATACGGCGTGGAGAGATCCACCACGGTGCGATAGAACCCCGCCGTCGCCAGGCCGAAGACGACGATGCCGAGGAACAAGCTCAGAAGAAGGGTGGACCTGTGGGACATACACGACCCCTGGCCGATAGGCGCGTCCTGAACGTGCCGTGACGGGTTGACCGGACGGCCCGTTCCGGACGAACCCCATGCCTTCCTTTCGGGCTGACCCGACGCCCTCCCTCCCGGCGGGCGGGACGCCTCCAGTCCGAGCGGACCGGACGCCCCCCCCTCACAGCAAGACCCCCGGAAGATAGGAGGGCCGCAGGCGGCAGGCCACAGGGACCGATGCCGGAAGCGGTGCCCACCACCACATCGGTGCCAACGGCTCGGCCGGTTGTCCTGGCCACACTCCCAGGGGGATGCACCCACCGTCACCTGCCGCCCCGATGGATAGCCCAAGGCGGCCGGCCAGTTGCTGCTTCCCGGCGGTCCCGGGTTGAAAGAGGTTGCGCAGGCCCTCCCCCGCCCCAATGATCTAGCCCTCTCAATCACCTCGCGACGACTGCCGGGAGTGTCTCGCCGTGGCCCAACAGTCCCACACCGTGGAGTGGATCGTCATTTCCCTGGCCGTGGCGTTCTTCGGCCTTGTGGGGATCGTGGTCCTGGTCTCCAGTATGATGGACGTATGGCGGGCCCTGGGGAGCCCGGGATGGCCCAGGGTTCCTGCGGAGGTGGTGCGCTCGGAGGTGGAGGCCGAGGCCTACCGGGAATCGGACGGGTCCAGCGGCACCATGTACACGGCCCACCTCGTGTTCGCCTACGAGGTGGACGGCCGGGCCTACACCACCTCCATCATCCGCTTCGGCGAATCCCTGGGCTCGGGGGATCCGTCGGAGCCCGAGCTGCAGCGCCTGCGCTACCCCGAAGGGGCGAGAGTGAGAGTGGCCTACGACCCGAAGAACCCGGCGGTGGCGGTGGCCCGGCCGGGGCTCCGTCCATGGGGCCTCGCTCCGGTCTTTGCCGGGATGGCCCTGCTCGTGGCGGGGGCCTTCGTCTTCCTGGCCGGCCGGTTCATGCTGTCGGACGCTCCCGTCCTTCCCCTCATCCTGAAGCTCATGGTGGCGGTCTTCGTCCTCATCGGTCTGGGTGTGGGAGCGGCGGGGGCCTTCAATCTCAAGGACGCCTGGGCCAGCAGGAGCTGGCCGGTGGCCCCGGGAAGGATCGTCGTCCAGCAGGGGGGTGAGTCGGAGAGCCGATGGGAGGATTCGTCCGGGCGGAGGCAGGGGGCCACCACCTGGTCCACGTCCGTGGTCTACGCCTTCGAGGTGGATGGCGTCACCCACTACGCCAACGCCCGCAGGTTCGGGCAGATCGCCGGGGCCGGCAAGGAGTGGGCCTCGGAGATCGCCGCCCGGTACCCCGAGGGGGCAACGGTTGAGGTGCGGTACCATCCCGCCGATCCGGACCGGGCGGTCCTGGAGCCGGGGCTCAGCTGGGACGTGCTGTGGCTTCCCGGGATCGGGCTGGCGTTCTTCCTCTTCGGCCTGGCGGCCTGGGCGTGGGCAGTCCCTGCCCTCACGAAGGGGTGGTGAGGGTGCGGGGGATGGCCCTCCGGGTCGGGCTTAACATCGTGATGCACTGATGCCATGATGCACGCATGAGAACCACTGTCAACCTGGAGGATGATGTGCTGAGGGCCGTCCGAAGCCTGGCCCGTGAGCGTGGGGAGAGCCTGGGATCCGTCATCTCGGGGTTGCTCCGCAAGGCGTTGTGGCCACCCGTGGAGGCCACCTACGGCGCCGACTTCCCGGTCTTCAGGGTACGGGAGGGCTCCCCGCCCTTTACGCCGGACATGGTGGAAGAGGCCCTGGAGGAGTCGTGATCCGGCTTCTGGACGTCAACGTCCTAGTGGCCCTGGCCTGGCCGAACCATATCCACCACACCCGGGCTCACCACTGGTTCGAGGACATCCGGGCCGAGGGCTGGGCCACCTGCCCGATAACCGAATCGGGCTTCGTCCGGGTCTCCTCCAACGCCCGCGTGATCCTGGACGCCCGGACCCCGGCTGAGGCTGTGGCGCTCCTGGGACAGATTCGCCGGCTCCCCGGTCATACCTTCTGGGTGGACGATGTCTCCCCTGCGGACCCCGGGGCAGGCCCGTTCGCCCGGATCGTGGGGTACCGCCAGGTGACCGAGGCCCATCTCCTCACGCTGGCCATCCGAAACGGTGGGTCCCTGGCCACGTTTGATCGCCGCCTGGCGGAGCTGGCTCCGCCAGGCCAGGGACACGCGGTTGAGTTGATCCCGTAGCCGGAGACCATCCACGTGGAGGATGGACCGGCTGGATCGTTCGATATCGGCGGCGGCCCCCCGGCCCTACCCTCCCGCTGGGACCTCAGGAAGCCTTCCCATCGAGGCGCTCGGCAATCCAGAGCTTGATCACCGACTGCCGGGTGACGCCGAGGCGCCTGGCCTCCCGGTCCAGGGACTCCACCATCCAGGCCGGGAAGTCCACGTTCACGCGCCGGGGGTCCTGCCCGGGCCGGCGCGCCCTGGAAAGGTCGAGGTCGGCGGTCACATCCTTCCCCTGATCGAACTTCCCATCGAAGTCCTCAGCCTTCATAGATCGCGACCTCTTCCTCACGGGATCGACGCACCGAGATCAGCCGGATCCGTTCCCCCCGGTAGGTGAAGGCAGCGGACCGATGATTCGCCCCCAGCCTCCCCCCCTACCTCCTCACCAGCGGCACCACGATCCGGGACGGATATTCCGCCGAGTGGTGGATGACGTTGTTCGCAAGCACCCCCTCCGTCTCGTCGTAGTTCCGCCCACCGGTGTTGAGGTTCCGGGTGAACCGGGGGAAGTTGGAGCTGGACACTTCGATGCGGAGGCGGTGGCCCGGGGCGAAGTAGTTGGAGGTGGACATGGGGCTCACGTTCACCTCGTAGACCTCCCCCGGCTCCATGAACACCTGACGGTCATAGCCCTCCCTGTAGCGCACCCTCTGGATGGTCTCGT
>Ga0114946_10001810_pt1 | contig 14685 bp, 8 predicted proteins | sample WalLakDeSediment_FD_88676 | JGI IMG/M metagenome (GOLD analysis project Ga0114946, IMG submission 88676) | Lake sediment microbial communities from Walker lake, Nevada to study Microbial Dark Matter (Phase II) - Walker Lake 11/02/13 Deep Sediment | ecosystem: Environmental > Aquatic > Freshwater... | reverse complement strand
CTGGTGGTTGATTGGGGCGCTATCGTAGATGATTATCCGGCCGATATTACCCGCACCTATGCCATCGGTGAGATCAGTGAGGCAGCGCGCCAAATCTATCATCTGGTACAGGAAGCCAACACGCGCGGTCGGGCCGCTTCCCGGCCGGGTGTGACCTGTGGCGCCGTGGATCAGGCGGCACGAACCGTGATCGGCAACGGTGGCTATGGCGATTATTTCATACACCGCACCGGTCATGGCCTGGGATTAGAGATTCACGAACCACCTTACATCATGGCCGGAAATGAGCGAAAACTGGCCGAAGGCATGGTGTTTACGGTAGAACCGGGCATCTACGTGCCCGGTCTGGGCGGTGTACGAATTGAAGACAATCTGGTCATTACCGCCGGTGGCCATCGTTCATTAACCAGCTTGCCCCGCAATTTGATTGTGGTAGGCTAACTGGTATGTTCGTTTCTAATCCAGGTCACCGAAGCCTGTCGCCGCCGGCGCAGCTGGCTGGCCGATTATCACTCCGTTCACCATACGCGTTTCACGGGCTGCTGCTAGCGGCGATTGTGCTGCTGCTGTTAACAGCCTGCGGTAATCGCGACAATGGGCCGGCCACGGCCGTCGCCGAACCCCCCACCGCTTATCCGGCTCCGCCGCAGGCAACGCCAACAGTTCATAGTTACCCTGGCCAACCAACGCCACCAACGGCCGTGGCTTATCCGCCGCCAGGGGATACCGAAGAGCAGTTGTTTCTGCCCGCCGTGCGGCTAGATGAAGCGGCCACAGCTACAGCAACGCCAACACCAAATCCCACCGATACACCCACCCCAACCCCCACGCCGACCATTGACTTTGCGGCCGTGCGGGCCGAGCTACAAGCCAATAATCAGGATTTAGCTTTTGTCAAAATCGGTTTCCATGTCAGTTCAGGCGGCAATTCAACCGGCCTGGGCGACTGGATGCGCCGGCTGGATGCTGCAGGCGTGCCCTTTTTCCTGAAGTCTGCTGACTACGCTGGCCCTATTCTGGAAGCACAGCAGATAGCCCAGGCCAGCGGCGTGCCGCATGTTTTGGTTTATCGCCGTTCCGGGGATGAGTATGATGTCCCCAATTACGATTTACCGCCGGCCCAGGCCGCTCGCCAACATTGGCAACTGCACATGGACGCTTTTCCGCCAGAGCTTGACCCCAGTATGGTCTGGTTAGAGACCATTAACGAGGTTGACAAGGAGCGTTCAGCCTGGCTGGGGCAGTTTGCTGTCGAAACGGCACGTTTGGCCCTGGCCAGTGGATTTCGTTGGGCAGCCTTTGGTTGGTCATCGGGCGAACCGGACGCCGCTGATTGGCGGCTGCCGTCAATGGTGGAATTTCTACGCCTGGCCGCGGCTTATCCCGATCAACTGGCAATCGCCCTCCATGAATACAGTTATGTGAAAAATGATATCGGGCACGATTATCCCTTCAAATTGGGCCGTTTTCAGGAGCTGTTTGCCCTCTGCGACCAGCTTGGCATTCCGCGACCAACGGTACTGATTACCGAATGGGGCTGGACCTATCAAGAAGTCCCGGTGCCCTCGGCGGCGCTTGAGGATATTGAATGGGCCGCCTCTCTTTATGCACCATATCCCGAGATTAAAGGGGCGGCGATCTGGTATTTAGGGAGCGGCTTTGGCAACATTGCTCAGCTGGCGCAGCCACTGATCCGGCCGTTGACCGACTTCGCCTTGGGCAACTATTTCGCCGTGCCCTTACCGCCAGATCGCGCCGCAATAAATCCGCAACTCTACCCGCCACCGCCACCCAGACGTTAAGTAAAGGATTATGTTAATGCGAACCGATTGGAGCAAAAGAAAACGTTTAGAAGCAGTGATTGCCGGTGAACCGGTGGACCGGCCACCTGTAGCCCTGTGGCGGCATTGGCCAGGCGATGATCAGGATGCGGCTGCTTTGGCCCAGGCGCACTTACAGTGGCAGTGGGAGTATGATTGGGATTTGATCAAGGTCTCCCCGGCCAGCAGTTTTTGCCTGGTAGATTGGGGCGTTACCGATCGTTGGGCCGGTCATGCTGAAGGCACGCGCGAATGGACGGGGCGCGCCATCCATGAGCCGGCTGACTGGGAAAGGCTGTCCCGGCTTGATCCCCATCAAGGCATGTTGGGCGTCCAGCTGGAAGCGCTGCGCCTGGTTGGCGAAGGCTTGGGCGATAGCGTCCCCTTTCTGGCGACTATCTTCTCGCCCTTAGCCCAGGCCAAAAATCTGGCCGGGGGAGCGCGCATGATCAGCCAGATGCGCAGCCAACCGGAGAAATTTAAGCGGGGAATGGAGTCAATCACGGCCGTCACGCTCGACTATCTAGAAGCAGCCAAGAAAACGGGCATCAGCGGTATTTATTACGCCATCCAACATGCCCAGTATGAGCTGTTGAGTCCGGCTGAGTATGAACAGTGGGGACGGCCGTATGACCTGCAGATATTAGAGTCGGCCAGCGACCTCTGGCTAAACATGGTCCATCTGCACGGGGCGGACGTCTTCTTTGAGCAAACGGCCGACTACCCGGCACAGGTTACCAACTGGCATGACCGGGAATGTGGTGTTTCTTTAAGCGAGGGCTTGACCCGGCTGCCCGGCGCAGTCAGCGGTGGGCTATCACGGGAAACCGTACAGCTGGGCGATCCGGCGGCGGTACAGGCGGAGATCAGCGATGCTCTGGAGCAGACCGGCGGCCAACGCCTGCTGCTGTCCACCGGCTGCGTCATCATGACCAACAGCCCCCAGCAAAATATCCGGGCCGTACGCGCGGTCGTTGAGCCGCGTCACTAAGGCGTTGTCCAGAAGTAACTTCCCGTTTTCGAGACTGGAGCAATCTTGGAGATTGCTCCAGTCTTACTGGCCAGTGCCTGGCACGGGGCGAATGGCCCCGGTTTATCCAATGCGGTACTGCCCCGTGCCTGGCAGTTGGCTATGGCATTATCCCGGCTGAAGCCTCGACTCCAAAATGGGGTGTTGTTTCGAGTTACGACCTAACAGTCTAGGCGGCCAAAGCCTGGCTCAAATCAGCAATCAGATCGTCCGCATTCTCAATACCCACGGAGAGGCGGACCAACCCGGGATCCACAGCCAGGGGTGAATCAGCCACAGAAGCGTGAGTCATGGGGGCGGGCAGTTCGATAAGTGACTCCACGCCCCCTAGCGATTCGGCCAGGGTGAAAATCTGGGCGCGGCGGGCGAGCTGGCGGGCGGCCGTTTCACCACCGTGCAGCAGGAAGGAGATCATCCCGCCGGGGCCACGCATTTGCCGCTTCGCCAATTCATGCTGCGGGTGGCTCTCCAGGCCAGGGTAAATCACGTCCGCCACGGCCGGATGGTCGGCCAGGAATTCGGCCACGCGTTGGGCATTGCGACAGTGAGCGGCCATACGCAGCGCCAGCGTTTTAATGCCCCGCAGCACCAGGAAACAATCCATCGGGCCGGGGACGGCGCCGATGGCGTTTTGTAGGAATTTGAGCTGCTCGTAAACAGCCGGCTCATTCAACACAATCAGCCCGCCGACCACGTCCGAATGGCCGCCCAGATATTTGGTAGCACTGTGCAGGACAAAATCAGCCCCCAGGTTTAGCGGCTGCTGCAAAGCGGGTGAGGCAAAGGTGTTGTCCACGCCCAACCAGATGCCCCGCTCGTGGGCGATGTTGGCCATGGCGGCAATGTCGCTGAGGCGCAGCATCGGGTTGGTGGGCGTTTCCAGCCAGATCAACCGGGTTTCAGGGCGGATGGCAGCGGCGACGGCGGCGCTGTCCGTCGTATCCACATAGCTAAACGCCAGCCCATATTTCGACAAAATCTTATCAAACAGGCGGAAGGTGCCCCCGTAAACGTCGTTGCCGGAGAGAATATGGTCGCCCGGTTTGAACAGGCGGAGCAGGTTGTCAATGGCGGCCATACCGGAGGCGTAAGCCAGGGCGTAACGGCCGTTCTCCAATGCCGCCGCCGCCTCATGCAAAGCGGAGCGGGTGGGGTTGTCGGTGCGGGAATATTCATACCCTTTATGCACGCCCACATCTTCCTGGGCGTAGGTAGAAGTCTGGTAAATGGGCGTCATTACCGCCCCGGTGACGGGGTCGGGCCGCACGCCGGCGTGGACGGTTAAGGTTTCAAAACGGTGGGAGGGATTATGGGTCATATTTCATCAAAATAATCCGCAGATTGCGCAGAGTACGCAGATCTTTTTTTGATCTTTAATCTGCGAATTCTGCGGATCAATCCTTTCCTGATACGGTCTACTTCACTAGGGCATAAATCACCGGCCGTCGACCGGTTTCGCCATACAAATAGCGGCGCAGATTCTCTTCGATTTTGCGCTCTAGCTTCTCGCGGGGGCCGTCGAAGCCGTCAATGGTGTTGACGACTAACTCTTTGGCGCCGGCGATTAACTCTTCCGCTTCGCTCAAATAGACAAAGCCCCGTGAGACGATATCCGGGTCGCCGATGAGACGGCCGTCTTCGTTGACGCGCACGGCCGTGACAAAGAAACCGCTTTCCGCCAGCCATTCCCGGTCGCGCATGACGCTGGGGCCAATATCCCCTACGCCAGAGCCGTCCACGAAGATATAACGGCCGGGAATACGCTCGCCAATGCGCATATTATGCTCGTCAAACTCCAGCACCGTGCCATTTTCGACGACGGCGATGTTGCGGCGGAGAATGCCCAACGATTCGGCCAATTTGCCATGCTCTTTCAAATGGCGCAGTTCGCCATGCACAGGAACCATGAATTTAGGCCGGATCAAATTGATCAGCAGCTTCATTTCATCCCGGCTGGCGTGGCCGGAGACATGCACCTGGGCGATTTCCTGGTACAGCACATCCGCGCCCCGCTGGATCAGCCGGTTGATGATGCGGTAAATCATCTCTTCGTTGCCGGGGATGGGGTGGGCGGAGAGGATGACGGTGTCGCCATCCTGCACTTTGAGTTGGCGATGGCTGTCGGTGGCTAAACGGCCGAGGACGGCCGTCGGCTCGCCCTGCGATCCCGTCGCCATAATGGTCACTTTGTTGGCGGGCAAATTGGCCGCCTGTTCAATTTCGATAATCAGGTCGTCTGGCACGTCCAGGAAGCCGAGCCGCCGGGCCATTTTCACATTTTCACGCATGGAACGGCCGGTGACAGCCATTTTGCGGCCGTATTTGATACTGGCGTTAGCCACTTGCTGAATGCGCGAAATGAGCGAGGCGAAGGTGGCGACAATTATGCGCCCTTCTGCCTGCTTGAACACTTCGTTGAAGGCGTCGGTAATCACCGCTTCGGAGGCGGTCCAGCCGGGGCGCACCGAGTTGGTGCTGTCGGCCAGCAGGCAAAGGACGCCCCGTTGGGCGAATTCCGCCAGTTTGGCGAAGTCGGGCGGACGGCCGTCCACCGGCGTATGGTCAAATTTGTAGTCACCCGTGTGAACAACCAAGCCCACCGGCGTAGTAATGCCAAAGCCAATGGCGTCGGGGATGCTGTGGGCCACATGAAACGGCTCAATGGTGAAGCTGCCCAGCCGGAAGTTGAAGCCGGCCTGAATCGTTTTCAATTCGACCCGATCCAACAGCTTGGCCTGACGCATTTTCACTTCGACCAGACCCATGGTCAGGGCGGTGCCGTAAATGGGCGCATTTAGCTCCTGCATCAGGTGGGGCAGCGCCCCGATATGATCCTCATGACCATGCGTGATCAGGATAGCCAACACTTTATCTTTTTTGTCTTGTAAATAGCTATAGTCGGGGATGATGGCGTCTACGCCAAGCATGTCGTTCTCAGGGAACATGATCCCGGCGTCAATGATCAAAATCTGCTCGCCATATTCGATGACGGTCATATTTTTGCCAATTTCGCCGAGACCCCCCAGGGGTACAATTCGTAATTTTTCTTTCATTTTTTCCTCAAATAATATAAGAACCTGAGAATTACACGGAGATGCGCGGAGTAGGCACGGAAAGATCAGGGAGGAATTCCCCTAAACCTCCGTGTATCTCTGTGAAAATCTCCGTGCAACTGCTCGGGTTTTGCTTAAACTCGTAAAACAAACCATAGAGTTACTATGGCAATAGTCTGTAGGACAGAGAGCAGAGCTGTATAGAGCGCTAACTGGCGACGGCCGTATTCATCAGCCCTATCAGCCCTCACTCTCGTTGTTGGGCGCCGTTTTGGTCGTTTGGCTGAAACGGCCAGGCGCAAGATGGCGGCGCTAATGTTGTCCTCGCCGCCGCGAGCGTTGGCCAACTCAATAAGCTGGTCAGCCGCCGCTTCAGCATCATGCCGCTGGACAATTTCGGCAATTTCTAAATCAGTAACATGCCGGGTAAGACCATCTGAACATAGAATCAGCTGATCACCCGTCTCTAGTTCCAGTTCCAGCAAATCAATTTGGGGGCTGTTTTCAGCGCCCAAACTGTGCAAGATCACGTTGCGCCGGGGGTGGGTCAGCGCCTCTTCCTCGGTAATCGCCCCTTCGGCCACCAACCGGGCCACCAGGCTGTGGTCCTTGGTCAACTGCTGCATTTGGCCGTTGCGGAGCAAATAGGCGCGGCTGTCACCCACATTGGCCAGGGTTGCGTAGCCACCATCATGCAGTACGGCCGCGACCATCGTTGTCGCCATGCGGCCGTTGATTTTCTGTTCAGTCACCATCTGTCGCAGTTCGCTGTTAGCCGTCTGCATCGCCGTTTGCAGTCGCAGCCCCCAGTTGCTCTCTTTTGAACCGGCCAGATAATGATGAATGGTCTGCTCCGCGGCAAACTGACTGGCGACTTCGCCTGCCTCCGCGCCGCCCACGCCGTCGGCGACAATATAGAGCCAGCCATGTTCTGATTCTTCCGAGGGGTCGTTTGGTTCCCAGGAGGCGATAAAATCTTCGTTATGGTCGCGGACGCGACCCTGGTCTGTGCGCAGCGCCGCTTCGACGGCCGCAAATATTACCATGCTGAGAATATATACACAAACCAGGGGAATGGCAACAATCTATTTACCAGTATGTCGCCCGATCCCGTGCAGCAACAGCGGAACCGCATCTTCCCGTAAAAGAGATTCCGTTGTGGCTTTTTTGACTGGTTCTCGAACTGGTTGTGGAATAAATATAGGCGCAAAAGAAACGCGGAGCGGCAAGCGGGCTGACGATGGCTGTTTCCCTATTCTCCACCCCTGTTTGCTTGCGTATCCCAAGAATCCGAAGCCTCGACAATACTCATTTCTTCAGGAATCACGCCATCATTATACCATGTCATAGATGATTGGGCGGGTAGATGAGCGAGATGTTAATTCAACCATGAATAATGCTTGATAAAATAATTCGGTGGTGTATTATTAACGTCTTGGATCGTGCGTTAGACAATTGTCTAAACTGCCCCCAACCTATAATCTGCGTCATTTGCGAAATCTGCGGACCGTTCTATGAAAAATTCTCGCCCCTTCGACACCCAGAAACGGGAACAATGGCTGACCTTTGTCCAGGAACTCAGCCCAGAGGCCGACCCCCGCGCCATTCGGCTGGTGGGGCAGATGCGCACGGCCGCCCAAGCCCTTTACCGCATTAACGAAGGCAGCCTGACGGCCGCCGGTCTCTCCTACGCCAAATATCGTTTATTAATGAGCCTCCTCTTCGCCGAACGGTTCCAGGGGGACGGGGCGCTCAACCCGTCGGAGATTAGCGAATGGCTGGGGGTTAGCCGTAACGCCATCAGCGGCCTGATCCGCGACCTGGAGACGGACGGCTATATCGAGCGGCAGCTTGACGCCGCCGACCGCCGCCGCTTTTTGATTGGCCTCACGGCCGCCGGCCGGGAAATTGTGCGCGAACATGCCGGCCGTCATTTTGCGGCCGTTGGCGCCTGTTTCAGCCAGATGAGCGTCGCCGAACAACAACAGTTAAGCCAGTTGTTAGACAAACTAACCAACAACATCATGGAGATGAAATAGTATGAGCAGCGCCGCCGCCCACGCCCCGCAAGCCAGCCCAACGGCCGCCGCCACCAAGCGACGGCCGTTGTGGCGAGCCATGACCTATTTACGCAATTACCCCCGGCTGACCATCGTCGCCTACCTGGCCCTGTTCGCCGCCACCGGCGCGCAGTTGGTCGTGCCGCAGCTCGTGGAGTGGATGATTGACACCATCACCGTCCACGCCGAGATCGGCCAACTGGGGCTGGACGCGGCCAGCGCCTACCGGGCGCTGCTCATGGCCATGATCGCCATTATGGGCTTTTCCATTGCGCGGGGGCTGTTTTCCTTTACCCAGGCTTATTTGCTGCAAAAATTATCGGAAAGCATTGCGTATGATTTCCGCAACGACCTGTTCGCCAAAATTCAGCGGCTCAGTTTCAGCTACCATGACCGCAACCAGACCGGCCAACTGATGGTGCGGGCCACCGACGATGTGGAAAAGCTGCGCATCTTCATCGCCCAGGGGCTGCTGCTTTCATTGCAAGCGGTGGTGCTGCTGGCCGGGACGCTGATCATCCTCTGGATTACCAACCAGCGGCTGACCCTGATTATCCTGCCCATTGTGCCGATCACCATGGTGGCCTTCGCCCTGTTTGGCCGGATTGCCCAGCCGTTGTTCCGCGAGGTGCAAAAGCGGTTGTCGGCCGTGAACACCACGCTCCAGGAAAATTTAGCCGGGCTGAAAGTGATCAAAGCGTTTGCCACGGAAGTGCGGGAACAGACCGAATTCAAGAATCGGCTGGATAATTTGCTGGCGCAGCAATTGAAAATTGGCGGCACGTTTTCCACCCTGTTCCCCATCATTTTCCTGGTGGCGAATTTGGGGCAGGCAGCCGTGATCTACTTTGGCGGCGTGGAAATTATCAACGGTAATTTGACCTTGGGCGAATGGCAAAAATTCAGCCTCTATCTGGTCTACATTTTTCTACCGCTGGGGCAGTTGGGCTTTATTATCACCCTGATGGCTCAGGCGTCGGTAAGCGCTCAGCGTATTTTTGAGATTTTGGACGCCAAGAACGAGGTGGAAAACAAGTTAGGCGCGCAAGAATTGATCGATCTGCAAGGGGGCGTCGCATTCGAGAATGTGACCTTCCGCTACTTTGGCGGCGGCGACCCGGCCTTGCAAAATGTCTCCTTCACGGCCGAACCAGGCCAGACCATCGCCCTCCTCGGTTCCACCGGCAGCGGCAAGACGACGATCATCAACCTGATTCCCCGCTTCTACGACCCCACCGAGGGGCGGGTGTTGATTGACGGCCGCGACATTCGCGACCTGACTATTGAAAGTTTGCGTCGCCACATCGGTATCGTACTGCAAGAGACCACCCTGTTTAGCGGCACTATCCGGGAAAATATCGCTTACGGCCGTTCCGACGCTACCGATGAAGAGGTGACGGCCGCCGCCCAGGCCGCCGCCGCCCACGACTTCATCATCGGTTTCCCGCAAGGGTACGACACGCCCGTGGGCGAGCGCGGCTCCACCCTCAGCGGCGGGCAGAAACAGCGCATCGCCATCGCCCGCGCCCTGCTGATGGACCCGCGCATCCTCATTCTGGACGACTCCACCAGCAGCGTAGACCTGACCACCGAATACCAGATTCAACAAGCGCTAGACAAACTGATGCAGGGGCGCGCCAGCTTTGTCATTGCCCAGCGCATCAGCACCGTGCTAAACGCCGACCAGATTTTAGTCCTGGAAAAAGGGGAAATCGCCGCGCAAGGCACGCACGAGGAGCTGATGGAAAACAGCCCCATTTACGCCGAAATTTACCACTCCCAGTTGGAAGAGTAGAGACGCATGATTATGCGTCTCTGCATGGAGACGCATAATCATGCGTCTCTACAAAGGATTTCCTATGTTTCATCGTGAATCAGCCATGTTTGGCGTTGAAGTCAAAAAAGCCCGCGACGTGCGGCAGACGCTGCGCCGCTTTTGGGATTATTTTCAGGTCTACCGCTGGGCCCTAATTGGCTCATTTGTCATGGTTATCCTCAGCACGCTCATGCAAGTGGGCGTCCCCGTGCTGACCGGGCAGGCGGTGGACTGCTTCCTGGCCTCCGTCGCCCCCGACAGCCCCTCCATGCAGAACTGTTGGTACACTGCGCCCCCCATTGACGCCGGGCCAGAGCAGCTGATCGCCGGGTTAGGCGGTTTGGCCCTGCTGATTTTGGGCTTGTACGTGGGCAGCGCCGCCTTTAGCGGCGTCCAATTTTTCCTGATGGTGGTCGCCGGGCAAAGGTCGCTGCGCGATATGCGCCGGGACATTTTCCAGAATATCCACCGGCTGCACCTGGGCTTCTTCAGCCGCAAAGAGGCGGGCGATATTATGAGCCGCCTGACCAACGACACTGACACCATTAGCCAGGTTATCGGCTTTGGTCTGGTGTCGGTGGTGCAGGGCATTTTGTTGATTGTGTTCATTGTGATCGCCATGTTTAGCAGCAGTATTCCCTACGCCCTGATCAGTCTGGCCATGCTGCCGCTGATGTTTTTGGCCACCCGTTGGTTTTCTGAGCAGGCGCGGAAAGCGTTCCGCATTGCCCGCAAGGAGATTGGCTCGGTTAACGCCAATTTGCAGGAGAATATCGCCGCCGTGCGCGAGGTGCAGGCGTTCAGCCGGGAGCAGGAGAATATCGAACAGTTCCGCCAGACGAGCGCCGCCACGCGGGACGCCAACGTGCGCGCTCAGGCGTTTACCAGTGCCCTGGCGCCAACCCTGGAAGCGCTCGGCTACGCTTCATTAGCGATGGTGGCCGGCGTGGGCGGCTATTTTGTCATTAGCGGCCAGCCGTTCTTCGGCACTACCGTTTCCCTGGGGCTGATTGTGATGTTTATCGGCTATGTGCAGCAGTTTAACCGGCCGGTACAGCAGATTTCCGTGTTGTGGACCAATATCCAAAGCGCCATCGCCGGGGGCGAGCGCATTTTCGATTTCCTGGACGAGGTTCCCGACATCCAAGATAAGCCAGACGCGGCGGAACTGCCGGAAATTCAGGGGCATGTCCGCTTTGACAATGTGTGGGCCGAATATAACAAGGACGAGCCGGTACTGCGGGGCATTGACCTGGAGGCGCAGCCGGGCGAGACGATTGCCATCGTGGGGCCGACGGGCGCGGGCAAGACGACGATTATCAACCTGTTGACCCGTTTTTATGACGTCACCGACGGCCGTATAACCATTGACAACCAGGACGTGCGGGACGTGACCCGCCAAAGTCTGCGCAGCCAGATTGGGCTGGTGCTGCAAGACAGCTTTTTGTTTAGCGACACGATTTTGAACAATATCCGCTACGGCCGTGCCGAAGCGACGGAAGAGGAAGTGATCACCGCCGCCAAACTGGCCCACGCCCACGACTTCATCAGCCGCCTGCCAGAAGGGTACGAGACGGTGTTGGGCGAGCGGGGCGGCGGCCTCAGCCAGGGGCAGCGGCAGCTGTTGGCCATTGCCCGCGTGGCCCTCATTGACCCCCGCATCCTGATCCTGGACGAGGCGACCAGCAGCGTGGACACGCGCACCGAGCGGCAGATTCAGCAGGCGTTGGAGAAGCTGCTGCACGGCCGTACCAGCTTCGTCATCGCCCACCGTTTGAGCACCATTCGCAACGCCGATCAGGTACTGGTGGTTAGAGAGGGACAGGTGGTCGAGCGCGGCCGTCACGAGGAACTATTGGCGACCAAAGGCTTTTACTACGACCTGTACATGAGCCAGTTCCGCCGCGAAGTGGAACAAGACGGCGAACCAGACGAGTTCGCCTTTGCTTTTGCCTAAATCGGATAAGGATTAGCCCTGGCTGGTTGACAACAAGGCATCACGCAACAGATGGGCCGGGTGCAGCGCCACCCGGCCACTGCCATGCTGGATCTGTTGGCGGCAGCTTACACCGGGAGCAACAATGAGCGTGTCCGGATCGGCCGCGCGCACGGCCGGAAGCAGCCGCCTCTCCCCCATTTTCAACGACAACTGGTAATGCTCTGCCTCGTAGCCGAAGGAACCGGCCATGCCGCAGCAGCCGGAATCCACTTCAGTAACCTGGTAGTTGGGCGGCAAGCTGAGGGCGCGAATGGTTGGGCCGCTGCCCACCAACGCCTTTTGGTGGCAATGGCCGTGCAGCAAAATCTGGCGGGGCTGGTCGGTAAAAGTCAGATTGAGCCGACCGGTGTCGGCCAATTGGGTCACAAACTCCTCGAACAGCAAGGCGCGTTCGGCGACGTGCGCCGCCTGGGGATCGTCGGGCAACAGGTAGCGGTATTCGTCGCGCAGGGTGAGCAGGCTGCTCGGCTCCAGGCCGACAATGGGCAACCCTTGCGCAGCGTAGGGGGCCAGGGCATTGACGACCTGCCGGGCGGTTTGGCGAGCTTGCTTGACCAGCCCTTTGGAGATGTAGGCCCGGCCGTCGTCGGTGACAGGGGCCAGAATGACCTCAAATCCAGTTGCCTCCAACAGTTCAACAGCGGCAATGGGAATCTCCGGGTGGGCGTAGTCGTTGAGCGTGTCTACAAACAGGACAATTCTTTTTGAATCGGACACGGATAAACAGGGATTTTCACGGATTCTTGATCCGTGTTCATCCGTGAAAGTCCGTGTCTCATTTTCTTGGGGGTGAACGCTTACGAATGATGTTCTGCTGGCAAACCAGCGGTGGAAGGGCTGGCGGGCGAATTGGGGCAACGGCCGTTCCCTGGACAGCCCCAACCATTTTGCCATGAGCGCGCGTAACGGCCGGCTGCCCGTCGTCCAGTTGGTCAGCGGCGCGAATCGTCCGGCAGCCAGCGGCGCCCAGGTGCCAATCGAAGCCAGCAGCCGGGCGCGGAGCGGGACACCGTTGGCGGCATAATAATGGGCCAAAAACTCAAATTTGATTTTAGCCATATCCACGGCCGAGGGACATTCTGCTTTGCAGGCCTTGCATTCGATGCACAAATCCATGACCTGGTACATTCGCCGGCTGGTCAGTTCGGCGGGGGGCAGTTGGCCTGACAGCGCGGCGCGCAGGGCATTCGCCCGGCCACGCGTGCTGTGCTCCTCCTCACGCGTTGCCATGAAGCTGGGGCACATCGTCCCCGCCATCTTCTTGCGGCAGACGCCGGCCCCATTACACATTTCCACCGCCCGGTGAAAGTCTTGTTCAGCGCTAAAGTCAAGCTGCTCTCGCAGAGGAATAACCCGGTAGCCTCCACCATAGCGCAGGTTTTCCGTCATGGGCGGGGCATTGACGATATTGCCGGGATTGAGGATATTGTGCGGATCCAACAACCGTTTGACTTGCTGGTAGAGCTGGTACAGTTCCGGACCAAAAAAGCGCTCATTAGCCCAGCTGCGGGCACGGCCGTCGCCATGTTCGCTGGAGAGCGCACCGCCGTACCCGTGCAGCAGATCAACTACAAAATCTACAATCTGGGGCAATTTGGCCACTTCCTGGGCTAATTTACTGTTGATGAGCGGCCGAATGTGGATACAGCCGGCGCTGGCGTGGGCGTAGTAGGCAATGTTGGTGCCCAAGTCATGGCAGAAATGCTCGACTTTGGTGACGTATTCGGCCAGGTGCTCAACCGGCACGGCCGCGTCCTCGATGAAGGGAATCGGCTTATGATCACCGCGCACGCCCATCATTAGCCCCAAACCAACCTTGCGCACCGCCCAGACATTTTGCTGCAGCTGGGGGGAAACGGCGGCTGTGACGGCCGCATGCCCCACCCCTTGTCGCTGCAAATGGCTGTCTAACTGGGCGATTTTGGCCTGAATTTCAGCCTCGCTGTCAGCCTGAAATTCGGTGATGAGCAGGCAGTCGGGCTCTCCCTGGACGAAGGTAGCCAGCAGCCGAGCGTATTCCGGCACCTCCCGGCAAAGGGTCAAGCCGAGATTGTCCAGCAGTTCAACGGCCGTCGGCTGCACTTCGAGAATGAGGGGTACGGCCGCCAGCGCCTGGCGCAAGCTGTCAAAATGGATTACGGCCAGCCCGGTCATCTTGGGCAGGGGTACCAGGTTGAGGGTGATGTCCTGCATGACGGCCAGCGTCCCTTCGGAACCGCAAATTAGTTTGGCCAGATTGAAACGGCCGTCGCCCGGCCATTTGAACGACACGCTCCCCGGCGCGGGTCGCCAGACGTCGCCTTCAACATATCCGAGTTCATCGCCGTTTATCGGCGTTCCATGCAAATCAATGAACCGATCCAGATTGTAGCCGCCGCAGCGCCGCCAATGGCGGGGCGTCCCGGCGCGAATCAGGTGGCTATTTTGCGCGGCGATCTGGGCCACGCCCCGGTAGATGTCGCCTTCGAGGCCGGATTGGGCCAGTTTTTGTTGTAATTGGGAATTGGTAAGCGGGGTGAATGTGGCGGTACGACCGTGGCTGAGAATCACGCTGGTCGCCAGGAGATGATCGGCCGTCATGCCATACAAAATGGAGTGGCTGCCGGTCGCATTATTGGCCACAATTCCCCCCAGACAGGCCCGATTGCTGCTGGCCGGATCGGGACCGAATTGCCGGCCATGGGGCTTGAGGTAAAGGTTCAACTCATCCAGGACAATGCCGGGCTGCACCCGCACCCATTGTTCCTCGACGTTCAGCTCAATGACCTGATCCAGGTGGCGGCTGATGTCCAAAACAAGAGCGTCGTTGACCGCCTGACCGGCGAGGCTGCTTCCGGCCGCCCGGGGGAGAATGGGCAATCGGTATTCGGCGGCCAGCTCAACGGCCGCTTGCAGTTCGTCGGCCGT
>Ga0114946_10001808_pt1 | contig 14699 bp, 12 predicted proteins | sample WalLakDeSediment_FD_88676 | JGI IMG/M metagenome (GOLD analysis project Ga0114946, IMG submission 88676) | Lake sediment microbial communities from Walker lake, Nevada to study Microbial Dark Matter (Phase II) - Walker Lake 11/02/13 Deep Sediment | ecosystem: Environmental > Aquatic >... | reverse complement strand
TGGATTGATTGTGGCAACACCCACAGGTTCCACCGGCTATTCACTTAGTTGTGGTGGTCCACTGATTACCCCCGGTGCTAGGAATTTCGTTATTACTCCTGTAAGCCCTCATAATTTAAATGTTCGTCCAATCATTGTTCCTGATGAATCGGTCATCAGTTTTAATATTGAGGGCAGATCCGAAAAATTCTTAATTTCTTTGGATTCCAGGTCAACACCCATAGATGCTACAGTGGAATTGAAATTAAGAAAAGCAGATTTTTCAGCCCGTTTGGTGAAATTCTTTGGCTACAATTATTTTGATACCCTGAGGCAAAAATTGAATTGGGGATTTGATATGAGGAATTGAAGTTGGTAATTGTTGGTAATCTTTCCATATTTGTTTGAATTGAAAATGTCTTAACAAAAATTAACCCAGTTAATACCAAACAAGGTTTTTATATCGTTTACTACTTCATAAATTGCATCGTCTTGAAAAAAGTCGTCTTTCGGGTAAGTATCCTTTTCGCTTTATTAATCATAGGCACATTATATCCTTCAGCTTCTGTCGCTCAGGTAACTGATTTCGGTGGTGGCTTAGGGGTAGCGGCTTATTCAGGTGAAATAGTTAGGAGATTGGATCAAGGAAGGATGGGCATTCAAGGCACGTTATTTGGCAGACGAAATTTTGACAATGTGTGGTCACTCCGTGCCGGTCTTTCTTTTGGAAGGATTTCTGCAGCGGATAGTATTACTCAAATTGATCCGGCAGCTGTTTTCAGAAATGCGTATTTCAAGGGAAATATATTTGAATTTTCAGCAGTAATGGAATATCATTTCTTGGATTATACCCACCCACAATCACGCTTCAGGTATTCCCCTTATGGGTTTTTTGGGCTGGGTTATGCTTATTACAGTGGTTCAGGAAGGAGTTTTGAAAATGATCCGGAACAGGGAGACTATTCCACAGGAACACCGGTTATCCCTTTTGGTATCGGCGTGAAATACCGATTGACAAATAAATGGACCCTTGCTGCAGAGCTTGGTTTCAGGGCCACTTTCTCGGATTTATTCGATAAATTAGACGGAACATTGGCTACTATTCCCAGATTCCCTGATCCTAACAATCCCAATCAGATTACAGGAATCAATAAAGGAAATTACAGCGACAAGGATTGGTATTACTTTTTTGGTTTGACCATCAGTTATTCATTCAATACCATCAAATGCTATACTTATTAATTAATTGACCATTAGGTTAGAATATTGAAAAAGAAATAGCATTTTTGTACCTCCAAAAAAAGAACTGGATTCTTTACACCCGGAATGAAGGAATTATTAGATAGGAATAACATCCCCAAACACATAGCGATTATCATGGACGGAAACGGACGTTGGGCCCAGAAAAAAGGCGCTATGAGAATTTTTGGACATAGGAATGCCCTTACTGCGGTAAGGGAGTCCATTGAGATCTGTGCAGAAATTGGGGTAAAATATCTTACACTTTATGCATTCTCCACAGAAAATTGGGCAAGACCTCAGGAAGAAATCAATGCCTTGATGGAAATTCTCATCAACTCCATTACGGATGAGGTTCCAAGTATGATGAAAAACAACATACAATTATCATCAATTGGAGATATAAAAAGCTTACCTCAGAGTGCGCAGGCTAAATTGCAGGAGGCAAAAGAGATTACAGGCAAGAATGATGGACTGACCGTATTTCTTGCTTTGAGTTATAGTGGAAGATGGGAGATTGAAAATGCGGTAAAAGAAATTGTCAAAAAAGTAGTCGATGGTCAACTTGATTTGGACGGTATAAGTCAACAGGTAATTGCCGATCACTTAAATACGAAAGGTGTCCCTGATCCTGAATTGTTGATCCGGACAAGTGGAGAATTAAGGATAAGTAATTTTCTGTTATGGCAATTAGCCTATACTGAATTATATTTTACAGAATTGTTGTGGCCGGATTTTAGAAGGGAACATTTGTTGGAGGCTGTACTTGATTACCAAAGAAGAGAGCGAAGATTTGGAAAAACCACAGCTCAGATTAAATCTAAACGTTGAATGAAACGAATTACGATTATACTTTTAATGATCTTTTGGGTTGGTTTCTCCCATGCTCAGATCCGTTTGGGTCAAAGCAGGTATACTCCGTCCAAACCTGTTGATATTTTGGAATTGAGTTATTCGAAACCCCAAAAATTCAGGATTGCAGAGATTAAAGCTGTAGGTTTGGCAACTTTGGATGAAATTGCCGTGATTTCTCTATCAGGTCTAAGAGTAGATGATGTCATTTCTGTACCAGGGGATGCCCTTTCTAATGCATTGAAAAGGTTATGGGGCCAAGGTATTATAGGGGATGTGAAAATTCTCGTGACCAAAATCGAAGGAGATGATATCTACTTACTTCTTGAGCTTACTGAAAGACCAAGGTTCAGTAGGGTAGAATTTGCCGGTGTAAACAAAACACAGGAAGGAGAGCTCAAGGATAAAGTCAAAATCAGAGGTAGGGTGGTAAGAGATGATGTGTTAAGTACTTCCCAAAGGGCAATCCGTCAATATTTTGTTGATAAGGGATATCTCAATACAGATGTAAAAGTTGTTCAGGAAAGGGATACAACCTTGCCAAACAGTGTTAAAATCAGATTTGATATAGATCCCAAATCTAAAGTAAAGATCAATCAAATCAATATTTATGGGAATGAAGAGATAACGGACAAAAAAATTAAAGGTAAACTTAAAGGTACCAAAGAGCATCCAAGAATGCATTTTGTTCGGGAAGTTGTTTCAAGGATAACGAATACTACACCTAAATCTGCCAAGGAAGCAGTAGTCTATAGAAATATAGTGACAGATGAAGAGGTGAAGATGTATATGAATAAAAATTTCAAGTTGAATTTCTTTTCAGCATCTAAATTCGTTGCCAAGGACTTCAAAGATGACAAGCAAAAAGTTATTGGATATTATAATTCCCGGGGATTCAGAGATGCCGAGATCGTTGCTGATTCCACCTATAGACATACAGATAATACCATTAATGTGGATATTTCTTTGGATGAAGGTTTCAAGTATTATTACAGGAACATCACCTTTGTCGGGAATTACCTTCATGATGACCGTATCCTGTTGGCTAGATTGGGGATTGAAAAAGGCGATGTTTACAATAAAGAAAAACTTGAACAAAGATTAAACTATGACCCGCAAAAGGGTGATGACGTAAGTTCTTTATACCAGGATAATGGGTACCTTTTCTTCCAGATAGATCCAGTTGAGGTCATGGTTCAGGCGGATTCAATTGATATTGAAATGAGGATTTTTGAAGGTCCCCAGGTAACCGTGAACTCCGTAAGTATTGAAGGGAATGAAAGGACCTCCGACCACGTGGTCATGAGGGAAATCAGGATTTTGCCGGGACAAAAATTTAATAGGAGTTTGTTGGTGAGGACCATTAGAGAACTTTCCCAGTTGGGATATTTTGATCCTGAAAAAATTGAGCCAGACATGAGGCCCAATTTTGAAGATGCAACGGTAGATATTACATTCAAACTGGAAGAAAGACCGAATGACCAGATAGAATTGTCAGGTGGTTGGGGTGGATTCTTTGGTTTTGTAGGAACAGTGGGATTGGTTTTCAATAATTTCTCAATTAAAAATATTGGAAATTTTGAAAAATGGAGGCCCTTACCTGTGGGAGATGGACAAAGACTTTCTTTAAGGGTTCAGGCCAATGGTAGAACCTTCCAAAATTATAGCATTTCATTGACAGAGCCATGGTTTGGAGGTAAAAAACCAAATGCATTGAGTTTTAGTGTCAACCACTCTGTTCAAAGACAAGTGGATTTCTTTAGCCAGACCAATCCTGGCCGGGAAATAGGTTCCTTTAAAATTACAGGTGCTACCTTGGGATTATCTAAAAGGGTGACCTGGCCGGACGATTACTTTATGGTAAGTAATAATCTGACTTTCCAGATTTATGATTTTAATGAATTTGGGACAAATTTTGGCTTAAGTTTTCCAACGGGTACCGCAAAAAGTTTGGCTTTCAATACTACTATTGCCAGAAACAATATTGACAACCCGATTTATCCAAGATTGGGATCCAATATTTCCCTGGCTACCTCTTTTACTCCTCCCTATGCCAGCTTAAACCCCAATATTAACAGAGAGTCTCCCGATGAAGAGAAATTTGCATGGTTAGAATATCATAAATGGATGCTTGATGCCACTTTCTATACTCCGATATTCGGTTCAACTAAATGGGTAATCAGTGCAAGAACACATATGGGCTTCCTGGGTTCCTATGGTGATAGAATAGGAATTATTCCTTTGGAAAGATTTGTCATGGGTGGTGATGGCATGAATTTTAATAATTTTGCACTGGGACAGGAGATTATTGGTTTGAGAGGATATGAAAACCAGGTAATCACGCCAGGAAGACTTACCCGTGGTACAGGTGATGCATATGGAGGTATAGTTTATAATAAACATGTAATGGAACTCAGGTTCCTGGTATCTCCAAACCCTTCAGCGACCATCTTTCTTCTTGGATTTGCAGAAGCAGGTAATAACTGGGGATCTTATGCGGAGTTTAATCCGTATAACCTGAAGAAATCTGCTGGATTTGGTGCAAGGATATTTATGCCGGCATTTGGACTCCTTGGTTTAGATTGGGGATATGGTTTCGACGCAGCTCCAGGTTCTATCCAAAGAAGTGGTGCACAATTCCACTTTACTATCGGTCAGCAATTCAGATAATGATGGAAAGATCACTTAAATTATTATTTTTGTCGGGTTTCTTGTGGGGCTTTGTAGCACTTCCTCAAGTTAATGCGCAAAAATTCGGATATATTGACTCAGAATTCCTGCTCAATAAACACCCCGATTACAAGCTGGTTCAGAATGAATTAGCGGCTTTAAGTGATGAATGGAAAAAAGAGGCACAAAAATTGGAGCAAGAAATAAAAGAGATGTATTCCAGCCTTAAAGCAGAGGAAGTGCTGCTCACGGAGGAAATGTATCAGGAAAAATTAACTTTCATAAAAGATAAAGAAAAGCAAGCGGTGGCCTTTAACAACAGGGTATTTGGTCTGAATGGGCAATATTATCAAAAGCAACAAGAATTGATGCAGCCTCTGCAATCAAAAATTTTTGATGCCATTGATAAAGTTTGTAAACGATTTAACTTAGCGGTGCTCTTTGATAAAGCTTCAGGACCATTAATGATTTATACAGACCCAAGACACGATTACTCTGAGTTTGTTTTGGAACAATTAGGAATAGACAATTAAAATTTAAAATAGAAACAAAAATGATGAAAGTAAAAGTTATCCTTTCCGCAATCGCTTTGTTTTGCGTAGGATTTGTAGCTCAGGCGCAGCAGGATGTAAAAATCGGCTATACCAACGTAGAGCTTCTAATGGACTTAATGCCGGAAATGGAGCAAATTAGTGCTGATATCCAGGATTATCAAGCTCAACTTCAGACAAATATTCAAACGAAGGCCCAGACTTTCGAAAGACAAGTGCAAGCCTATCAGCAGGCAGCTCCTACTATGACTGAAGATGCCAGGACGGCTAAAGAATCGGAACTAAGGAAATTACAGCAAGAACTACAGAAATTTGAGCAAGATGCACAGACTTCTTATCAAAGGAAATTGCAGGAATTGTTGGAGCCGGTTCAGCAAAAAGTATTTAATGCAATCAATGCAGTAGCCGCTGAAAACAATTACTCTCATGTTTTCTCTGAAGCTGCTGGGAATGCGCCGATTTTGCTTTATACCAGGGACGAAGACAAATTCACTGAGTTGGTACTTGCCAAGTTGGGGATTCAGATTCCTGCTCAGCAAAATCGATAAAAAAACTACCTGGAAATTATCCAAAACCTGTTTTGCAAAAGACAGGTTTTTTTTTGTGACAAATAGCCCAGAACTTTTTGTTTAAAATTGGGGTCTTTACTTTTATAATCATTTATTCATGGCAAAGAAAAAATTCAAAGAGGTCATCCAACAATCCGGGGAAGCGGTATTGGTGGATTTTTATGCAGATTGGTGCGCTCCCTGCCAAACCATGAACCCCGTCCTGGAAGAGGTCATCAAAGAGATGGAAGGGAAAGTAAAGCTTTATAAGCTAAATGTGGACAGAAATCCCCAGGTCAGTTTACAGTTTGGAGTAAGATCCATCCCACATTACATTCTTTTTAAAAAGGGAAAAATTCTTTGGAGAAAGGGTGGTTATATGACCAAAAGGGAATTGCTTCAGTCCTTAAAGGGATTTGTATCCTAATTTATCAAAATTACCCACCAATACCACTTGGGAAAGATATTGGTTGATACTTGATATTCATGGAACTTATTAAGAGAAAAGGTATTGTTAATTCCACAAATGTGTCATAAATCAATGCCGAAAATATAAAAAAACTTTCCAAGGGTGTTTAACCCTTGGAAAGTTTAAAACAATAAAAGAATTACTTTTTCCAGCTGGTTTTACCACCTTTGGCTGAATCCACATTAATGCTGTAGTTTCCCCCACCGGAGACCACCCACCGAACCTTCACTGCACCCATTCCAGGAATATTTTCAACTGCGATTTTTTCCGGATTGACTTTCTGTTCCTTTAACTTATTGAAGTCTTCGTTTTCTACCACAAATCCAGCGACTACTTTTGCACCTGAAATGGTTACATAATCAGGTCTTTCTATTTTGTACTTGATATCCTGAGAGGAGTGGGTTGGGATGAGTCTTTCATTGTAAATGGTTGCGGTAATTTCTTTCAACCCACTTCCCAAGTCTTTTTCTTTCACATCCATTACACTCAATTTTGGTGTATGATAGGCATGCAAAATCGTGAAAGATGAGTTTCTATGGGCATCCTGTTCCATCAAGAAACCAGGGTGAAGTCTACCAAAATTTTTCTTGAAGCCTCCGACTTCTATCTTACCAAATTGAGGGTGATCATATTCTTCCCAATTTACGAAAGCATCACCGAAAGTAAGGTAAGTATCCACCTTCATCTGTTCGTCCTGATTTCCTCTTCCTGCATTTTGGTGAAAATAAAGGTAAGAAGTCATCAATTCATTGGAATAGGTGAAAATTCCTCTTCCTCCATAGAACCAATCCAACTGGCCTCCAAATACGGAATATAGATCTTTATAAACCACCAAGTATCTATATCCCGGCATAAACTCCTCTCCTTTTTTGGCTATGGCATCGTACACCCTTACATCTGTTGCATTGTAGGTATTCAAATCCTCTTCTGCTCCAGGACCCCTTAAAATCATACCTCCGTAGTTGTGGTAACTCTGGGCAGCAGCAATGTTGGGATGCTTCATCACAAATTCCATCACAGCCCTGTTTTCAGGTACTGAGAAAGGATATTTCCAGGCACCTCTCTGGATGTAATCAGGTTGCCAGTTCCACGCCCAATCACGGTTTGGGTCGTAGTAACCTATACCATCGTCATTGACCACCCCATCACCCTCTCTGTCAATTCCTTCATAGCCCAACATTTCATATTCCCCTTTTTGGTCAGCCGGTACAGGAATCAGTTTTCTGGGATCGAATTGGTCTTTTACAAATCTACCTGTTGGGGATTTTCTGATCATCATCGTGATATGGCCATCACCATTCAAATCATCAAAAGGATCTTCACCTGCTTCCCCGTCTCCATCATTGTCCAAAATGATCATTCCGGATCTTGGGGAGTTTTGGTTATTGGCTTCCTTGATGAAATAATCATGGGCATCAGGATTGATGGTCGGGGCGATATAAAATGTTTTGTCTTTCAGAAGCTGGGTAATAAAATCCAATTCTCCATACATTTCTGAAAGATACCATGCTGTATAAAGGGTGAATTCAGTTCCTTGAATTTCATTGGAGTGAATATTTCCATCAATCCACATAGCGGGTTTTTCCTCTGCTTTGCCGTTTTTGAAATCGGTAACGGTCAGTACCCAAATGTCATTCCCCTGATAAGACTTTCCGATACTTTCCAATTTGACCAAATCGGGATGCTTTTTGGCCATATCTTTCATTATCTCCTCCAAGGCCAGGTTGGTGTGGTATCTATTCCACGAGATCTGAACTTTTGGATTATGGGGTGTACCTATGGCACGGAAATACCTGTCCTGAGCGACTTGGGCGGAGGTTTGCTCTATGCCTATGAAGCTTATTGCCGCACCAAGGGCAGCTGTATATATCCAGTTTTTGATTTTCATCTTCATATTGGTTTATAGTTTCACATTAAGGGTTGCTATACCTGTATGCGCTGCACCGGCTTTAATATCCACAGAACCGGAACCTTTGACAATCCAGCTCAAGGTGGTTTTCTCAAAAGCCCCTAATTTATCCATCAATTTGATTTTGTCACCTGCTACTAGATCTTTGGCATCCTTGCTGATGTCTATCCTTATTTTTCTCAGCCATCTTGATTTTTCCCCCATTTCTGAATGGGTAGGTAAGGGCGAGTTATTGTATAGATCCACAGTTATTCTTGTCAGTCCATTACCTAATTTTTCTGTTTGAAGGTTATGGAATTCAATTTTCGGACTTATTTCTGCCAATTTGATAATAAAATCTGTATGCTCCTTGGCGATGTCATTTACCATTTCGTAGGGAGGGTTATGCATGACAAATGGTCTTATTCCTCCAACTTCCACTTTTTGGTTTGGAAAATCAGGATGATTAACTGTCGTCCAGGGGATAAAGACATTAGGAATTCCATTTTCTGTAGCCCATGCTAGGAAATTGGCCTCCGCATTGGCATTGGACTTTCCATCTTCACTTTTGACTTCGGGTACCCACCATCCGGGTGTACTGAAACTTAATCTTCCAAAATGGAAATATGCCCATTGAAAGAAATCGCCATCAGTGCCTTGATTGCTCTGATTGAAAGCCTTTTGCGAGACAGTTTCATTATAAATTCCGGAAACCATACTGTTGATGGCCACATCTTTCTCCAACATAGAAGTAACAATTCTTTTTTTGGCATCCGCTGCATTGTACTTCAAAGGGGAAGACAGGTTGTTGGCAGGACTGAAGGTTACAAAAGCAAAGATGTTCCATTGATCGAAAAGGTAATCCAATAGCGCCCTGTTTTCTTTTTCAGAGACAGCATAATCTCCTGCCATGGGTGTGAAAATCGGGTATTTGTAAGTCATGTTTCTGTTGAAAGCAATCCCTTCTGCAAGGTCTTCACCGAATTTTCCATCCTTATCATTGTCACGGCTTTCCGGATATACCAAATAGCTTCCTTTTTTACCCTTAGAAGCATCCGCCTTCACCATGATTCTTTCATCTGATTCCAATGGCATATATTCTCCCGTTGGGGTTTCAATACGCATGAGGGTTATCAAACCGTCTTTGTTGAGGTCTTCATACCCATCTTCGGATATGCTACCATCACGGTCATGGTCAATATTGGAAGCATTGCCTCTCCTTTCATATTTTAAGGATGCATGATACTGTTCATAGGCATCCGGTGACATGTTCGGGAAGACATAGAAAGTTGTTCTGTCCAAAATTTCACTGTGTTCTTTTACCACTCTTTCTGCAAATTGAGTGGCCAGTTCCACACTAAGAATATGAAAACCTTCCGCACCACCTACCACAGCGATCGCTGGCTTGTTGTCCACATCCCCTTTTCCAATTTTTATTACCCAAATATCCTTGCCACCTATAGTTTTTGTAAGTGAGCTCATTCTGGCAGTGCTACCACTTCCGGAAATGGCCTGCAATCTTTGGGTTAGCTGACTCAGGGTTGGATAATCTTCCTGCGCCAGTGTGGTTGTTTGGACTGAAAAAAGCATTCCAGCCCCGGCAACCAACGATAAATACAATTTCTTCATAAAGTATATCAGGTTTAGTTCATAATTGAACAAAAGGTGTTCCAGATCACCCTTTGAAGCAACTATGTTACAAAAAATACCGATTTAAAAGAAAGCCGATTAGTTGTGTTGAAAAGCCGATTTTTAAAAGGTATACACAATGGATAAACGGAGAGAAAATTACCGCCACTTGTAAAACATAGCGGGCATAATCGCTTTAGTTAAGAAATTTTTGGTATTTTGATGGCTCTCAACAGTAATGATTATGTTTAAAAAGATAGCGTTGGCCATTGCCTTTTCTCCTAGAATGGAAGCTTTGATCTGCGAAGCGAAGCGATTGAAGGACATTTTTGGTTCTGAACTGGTACTCATCCATGTTGGTGATAGGACACAGGATTCAGAATCTGCTATATATGATATCATTAAAAAGCATGGTATCAGTAATGAAATGGTCAAAATTGTATGGGAAAAGGGGAATCCGGCCAAAAGAATCATTCATACCTGTAGGGAAGAAAATGTAGATCTTCTTGTTGCAGGGGCATTGAAAACAGAAGGCTTCTTCAAATACTATATTGGCTCAGTAGCCAGAAAAATTATCCGTAAATCATCCTGTTCGGTGCTGATGCTCATTGAGCCATTGGAAAGACCCAGACCTTTTGAAAGGGTAGTAATCAATGGAACTCAGCATGACCATACACCATTTGTCATTCAAAGAGGCCTGGATTGGTGTAAAATGGATATGGCTAAGCATGTCTATGTTGTCAATGAGATCAAAATGTATGGAATCCAAATGGCAACAGCAGGAGAGGGAGGAGAAGAAGAAATTTCAAGCACCAGAAGGAAGTTGGTAGCTGAAGAAGTCGCTTACGTGGAAAATATTCTTAAGACCTTAGATAAGGGTGATTTGAAAGTCCATATCAAAATTACCTGTGGTAAATGGGCAATAGAGCTGGCAAGGTTTGCCGAAGATATCAAAGCAGACCTTTTGGTGGTTGGAGACGAAGGCAAGCTTGGGTTCCTGGATAGACTCTTCCCACATGATTTAGAAGATATTTTGAGCGATCTCCCGTGTAACCTGTTAATTGTAAAAAAACTATAAGGCTACATGGAGAATTTAACACATCAAGATGTAGTCAATTTATTCCTACAGCTGGCCGCCATGTTGCTGCTGGCAAGGATTTTTGCTGAAATTGCCCAGAAGTTCAAACAACCTGCCGTAGTAGGGGAGTTATTGGCCGGGATTCTTTTGGGACCAACGATTCTGGGTACTTTCATGCCGGAATTTCATGAATATTTGTTCATGAGTAATCCCAGTGCCAATCTGGCGCTGGATGGGTTCGTACAGATAGCAGTGGTACTTTTGTTATTTATTGCTGGTTTGGAGGTAGAATTACACCTGGTTTGGTCACAGGGGAAATCTGCGGTAAGTATCAGTTTGTTGGGATTGGTGATCCCCTTCTTTTTGGGTTTTATATTCCCCTATTACTTCTCTTCCTTCTTTGGTCTGGCTGAAGGGGACAAATTGCTCTTTTCCTTGTTTATGGGTACAGCCATGTCAATTACCGCCCTTCCCGTTGTGGTTAGGATTCTGATGGATATGAACCTGTTCAAAACCAAGATGGGGATGTTGATCGTTGCCTCTGCCATGGTAAATGATATCATTGGCTGGTTGATATTTTCCGTTATCCTGTCATTTATGGGTAAAGGAAGTAACCTTTCACTTGTACAGACTATAGGCATTACTTTATTGTTTACTTTTTTCATGTTGACGCTGGGTAAATTGATTATCAACCGGGTTTTGCCATGGATCAATAAAAAGCTGGCTTGGCCAGGAGGCGTCCTTTCCCTATCTATGGCCTTTTGTTTTCTGGCCGCGGCCTTTACGGAGTGGCTGGGTATTCATGCTATTTTTGGTGCATTCCTTTTGGGGGTAGCTTTAGGGGATTCGGAGCACATGTCCGAAAGGGCCAAGGAAATTGTCCATCAATTTATCAACAATATTTTCGCCCCCTTGTTCTTTGTCTCCATTGGGTTGAAGATCAACTTCTTCACCAACTTTGAATTGCTCCTGACACTTGCCGTATTGGTGATTTCCTTTGTCGGAAAAATCTTCGGAAGCGGATTCGGTGCCTATAAAGGAGGATTCAATATCAAAGAATCTCTGGCAGTGGGTTTCGGGATGAATGCAAGAGGTGCTATGGAAATAATTCTGGGTTTGATTGCATTGGAAAATGGACTGATCGATGAAAAACTATTTGTCGCTTTAGTCATTATGGCCATTATCACCAGCATGACCAGCGGACCATTGATGAAATGGGCTTTGAAACCTGATAAAAAGGAGCCCATTAATGAAGTGGTAAATAAAATTCCAAGTGGATAGCTGGAATTTTTGACTACCTATGGTCTTCCTCTTCAAATAATAGGTTGACATAACTATCATACCGATAGGGATGAATATATCCCTCCTCTACCATTTCCAGTACTTTGCAGCCCGGCTCATTGACATGTTTGCAATTGTTGTATTTACATTGTCCCAAATATTGCCTCATCTCCACAAAATAGTGGGATAGCTCATTTTCATCAATATCCAAAATCCCAAACTCCTTGATACCAGGGGTATCGATAAGATAACCACCGCCTTCAATGGGGAACATTTCCGCAAATGTAGTGGTGTGTACCCCTTTTGCACTGAATTTTGAAATTTCCTTGGTACTCTGTTGGGCTTCTGGAATAATTTGATTTAGAAATGTTGACTTCCCTACACCCGAATGCCCGGAAAGCAATGTGGTTTTACCTTTTAATAAAGGGAGAAACTGTTTCCTTAACTCTTTTTCAAACAGGGCTGATATTTCCAATACGGGGTAACCTAGGGGACTGTAAATTTCCCTGATATCCTGAAGGTATTCCAGATCTTTTTCTTTGTAATCAGCATCCATCTTGTTGACCAGAATGCTGGCCGGAATTCTAAAACTTTCTGTACTTACCAGGAACCTGTCGATAAAACCCAAGGAGGTCCTTGGATTTCTTAGGGTGATGATAAGATATGCCTGATCGATATTGGAAGCGATGATATGGGAAAAGTGGGTTTTTCTTGTGGATTTTCGGATAATATAATTTTCTCTGGGAAGAATATCCATAATGACAAAAGTAGATTGATCTGCTTCTTTTTCCACAATAATATAATCCCCAACTGCGATAGGGTTGGTCAGCTTCAAATCTTCCTGTTTGAATTTACCCCGCAGTCTGCACTGAATAAGCCCTTTTTCAGTCTGTACAGAATACCAGCTCCCTGTTGATTTAATGACCCTGCCTTTCATGATTTGAGGATCTTATAAATTTAATTTTTTTTCCATCCAGCCAATGATTTTTTCCTGATCCTTTAGTTCACACAATTCAAGACTTTGAATATTCATGAAAATTATTTCAGGATCTTCCTCACATTCCCTGATTTTTCTGTCAATATACCCTTCTTTTCTTCCAAAAGGATGTAAGAAAGAAAATGAAGGTGCAGCAAAATGCCGGTTTCCTTTCCGGATTTCCAAATGGTAGTAAAAAGAAGCGCAATTATATTGGTCATTATGACGAAATCTATAGGAGATTTGTTTTTCAAGAAATTCCGGGTTTTTTGAAAAAAAATGTTCTACAGTCTTCCTGTTAACTGTATGCGGCGTATGACTTGAGAAAAAATACCGCCATTTAAATCCCAATAATTCGGCAGCATTCCATTGACCGACATGAAATGAAGGTTTTGGCTGAAAATCCGGGTTATTCAAAAAATGCTTGTTTACTCCTTTGCGCAAAGCATTCCAAGCATTTCGAAAAACAGGTTTTGGAAGCCAGACTCCTCTCATCACCGGTTTATGATGGATAAATAAGTCTTCTGTTGCGATTGCTTTGACCAGAAACATATCATCACTGAGAAAGATAAAATTATCCGCCAGACCTTCAATTCTCCATAAAACTGCCTCTATGGACCTGCTGTTAAATGTGGGCAAGAACCTTTCATAGCCCCTGAAGATTTCTTTATGGTCCACTATCCGGATGTCCTCCATTCTTTCCGGAAAATATTTCTTGATATAAGGATCCACCTCGGGATCCTGTTCATCTGTCACAATAAATACCTTTCTGATAAATGGTGCAAAAGTCAGGATGGAAAGCAAACAGTACTTTAACTCATTGACATTTCCGAATCGGGTATTGTCTGCTCCAGGAATTTTTTTTCTGGATCTTCCTCCAAGAGCCTTTTCCAATTTGACTTTGTGATTGGGATCATTACCATCCACCCAGGTGATAACCGCATCTATAGGTTCTCTTTCTCCGGACTCCATACTTGTTCTTTTTAAACTATCCCCTTAAAGCGGTCAGGGATTTTCACAACCAACTTCCATTTGAGCATGGTCGGTTTATTCCATGCATAAACAGGCCGCACAAATGTCTGTATTTTACGGGCAATTTTAAGCCATTTTTCATCTGTTTTCGCTTTTGTACGGGTGATGATATCAATGGTTTTTGCACGCTTTTTTATATGTCCTTCCCTTCCGGTAGCCATTCTGTCCTTGTCCAGAAAACGGTCCTGGATCATCTTATAATCTACTGATCCAAAATGGAACAAATATAAATTGGGGTCAATAATAAAGTTATGTCCTCTAATCCGGTGAAAGCCAGAACCCCAATTTACAGGTTTTGAGATGACGGATGGCTTGGTGTACCTTGATGAAATCAGGGCATAAGCTCTCTGGTCCAGGAAGGGTAAGGTTTTATCCAGCTCAGCTTCTTCACCTAAAACCTGTCCGACATCTATGCCGAGTCCCGAAACCGATGGATTGATGTCAATTTCACTGAGGTATGCTGAGAGGCTTTTTCCACATTTAGGATCTACTACCAAGAATTCATCT
>Ga0114946_10001807_pt1 | contig 14704 bp, 24 predicted proteins | sample WalLakDeSediment_FD_88676 | JGI IMG/M metagenome (GOLD analysis project Ga0114946, IMG submission 88676) | Lake sediment microbial communities from Walker lake, Nevada to study Microbial Dark Matter (Phase II) - Walker Lake 11/02/13 Deep Sediment | ecosystem: Environmental > Aquatic >... | reverse complement strand
TAACAACTCTAACTGAACCAACAGCCGTTTTACCGTGTTTACCATCAATGATATAAAGCCAAAAATCACTATTTTGACGTTTAATATAACTTTCGGCCATAGTTTTTTGACGAACACACCAATTAGGTGCCGCCAAGGACATTAGCTTACTGACGTTTTCTTCATAGTTTTTAGGATCATTGTTATAGCTTGGAATCCTAATCCACTCACCATTACCGGAAATAATGGTTTCTAAACCTTCCTTTTCGTCATCAACCAAGAATGCGTCATAGACAGCTTTTAGTTTAAATGTGGTTTTAGGATCATTTTGAATTTTACCATAAATTCGTGCAATGGTTTGCGGATTAGCTTTTGGTGGTGGATTCCTTGATGTTTTAGTATCCTTTAATATTGAATCCAAAATAATAAACTGAAATGATGGTGAGTAAACGTCGTTATTACTAAAGTACTTTAACCAACTATTTACTATTGAATCTTTGCCTTCATTAATGTTGTTGATCACTAAGGTCTTAGCTTTTTCTGGGTCTTTATCAAATTCATGTAGTGATCTTTGTGCTTGTTCATTACCTGCTAAGGCTGCTACCTTCAAAAGAGCCGTTTCTTTAGTCCAATTAATATCATCAACTGATATTCGATAGTTTTCTGGACTGGTTATTTCTTTAAGCTTAAAATCAATAGCATTATTAATATCATCTATGCTATTAATACTAGACCATTTGATTCTATCCTCAAACCTAAAAACAAAGTTAATCATCCCAGGGTCGGTAATATTATACTTTTGAATCTTACCTTGAGGGCTTTCTAATAGAATTCTTTCATTAAAATACGACTTAAATGACATAATCATACAAATATTTAATAAAACTTATCTAAAATCAATAAATAATTAAAAGTAATATTTATAGTGTTTATAATATGCTTGAATTTATCAAAGTTTTGGTAAATATATACAAGGAAGAAGGAGAATTATCATTATGAAAGATAAAGACATTATGGCAAATTTGTATGACAGAATTATAGTAGAGCAGATGACCCCACTGGCTGTAAAGTCAAGTGCTAAGGGCGATGGTGAAACTGGTGGTCTAGAGCCAGGTGACCTTCCTGCTGATGCATCATCTACCACTGAAGTTCAAAAAGGAACCGGTGCTGGGTGTGCTAAAAACGTAAAGGCTCCAGAAGAAGCCGAGGAGAAACTAAATCCAGTGAATAAAAACAAGGGAACAGATAAGACAGCAACCAAGAAACAGGTTACCGCAATTAAGGATTCAGTAGAGCCACGCAAGAGCTTTATGGATCTTTATACTTCTGTTATTAAAGAAGAGGGTGAAACTGATATTGAAAGCCCTGCATATAGCGATGAAGACGGTGATTTCCCTGAGACTGAGGGTGAGATTGAACCTGATGCTGATGCTGGTATGGGCGGCGAAGGTGAAGGCGAAATTTATGCACAACTTTCAGACTTATTTGCCAAGTTGGCAGAGATTAAAGGTGCAGCACTAGGTGGAGTGGAAACTGGCGAAGAAGATCTTGGTGCCGGTGATGAACTCGGAACCGATGACATGCCACCAGCGGCAGAAGGCGTAAGACGTTCTGGACGAACAATTGAAGAAATGAAGTCTGAGCCAGAACCAAGGGAATTCAACGCAGATATCAAGGCAAGACAGCTTCCTACCAAACTCGCTGGTAAAGGTGTTGTTAAAGGCTCTGATAAGAAAGCCGCAGTTAAGGGCAACGATAAGTCCCGTACTGGTGAACTAGAAGATGGCCCAGAGGGAATGAAACACGACAAAAGCAAATATAGCGTAAAGGGCGACGGTCCTATTCATAAGGCAAAGAACGCATCTTTCCTTGAAAGCTAAGATTAAACTCTAACTTCCTAAAATTAAAGGCGTTAACTTAACTGTTAACGCCTTTAATTTTTATACATTTTAGTAAATACTTATATGAATACATTTAACGCTTTTTTTAATTCTTTTATAAATGAGTCTATTGTGGACATACCTAGAAATAGTCTAGACCCAACAGTATTTGAGTTTCCAGACGATGGACCGCCTATAATGCATCCAATTATTAAAACACAGATTATGAGTGATATAGATAAGTTTAGAGAACTTGTACCTGTTGTAACGTATTTTGCTGTGGGTAGCATATTAACAAAACAATATACCGCACACTCTGACATAGATATAAATGTTCAAATTGATGCACCAAAAGATAGAGTACTAGAGAGTGTATTTGAGCTAATGAAGAGACTTAATGGTAGAATGGCTTCTGGCACAACACACCCTATAAATTATTATGTAATTCAGGAAGATTACGATCTTGATAAAACAGTTGCGGCATATGATATCGTAAGTGAGCGATGGATAAAAGAACCCAAAATTGTAAATGTTAGTTCAGAAGATTATATGCAAAAATTTCAAAACAGTGTAAACGGAATAGATTTCGGTACATCTGAACTTCGCAGAAACATCATAGACTATGAAACACTAAAATCAATGGATGGTGATAACATAAAAGATCTTAATACCAAAATGCAGGCAAAATTAGATAAGATAGAAAATAATATAGAGGCGTTACTTAGGTCATATAAAAATGTTAAAACACTAAGAAAGAATGCCTTTGAAAAGGAAATGTCACCAGCCGAAATTCGTAAATATGGTGAGAAAAACAAGCTTCCTGAAAACATAATATATAAAATGCTTGAGCGATACTACTACTTTGATTTTATAAAAGAACTTAAACGTGTAATGGAAGATGATAAAGTATCTGATAAGGACATTAGTGATATTAAATCTGCTGGTAAGGAATTCTGGAAATAATGAAATTTGACGATACAATATGTAGAATATTAAACGAGTCTGCGGAAGAGGATATTTTTTTAGATGCACTATCTGGTAGTCCAAAGAAAAAACTAGTACATGAATATATTAATAAACTACTTTCTGCTATTGCTGGTGTAGAACTAGGCAACTATCCAGGATTTTTTAGTGGTATAGCATCTAAAACAGCCGGTAAATTACTTATAATGACTAAAAACGACATGCTAAAATTATATATATTAAATGAGTTAAAAGAACATAATATAGATATCATAGATTTAGAGTATATGGCTAAATATCGTATTATAGCAAAAAAGGCCAGGAAAGAAGAACGCCGCAAAGCTGGAGTATAACAGTGAAATTTGACGACACAATTAATTCTATATTAACCGAAAAGTTTGGTGCTCCTGGTAGGGCAAGAAAACGCCAAACCGTTGGCGGTGCACTAACATCTAGAGACCCTAATGTATGGAAGGACCCACTAAAGCGACATTCAATGAAGGACGTTAGGGGTATTAATAGAAAGAAGCCTGGGTGGGTTCCTAGAACACACCAAACAGACCTTGCAATACCAATGGCACAACGTATATTAGACGTTGCTAAGGATGCAGACCAGGGGATATGGAGAATATCAAAGGCACAGGCTGTTGCATTGGCGGCAAAATACAGAATGCATGTACCTAATGATGATAGCCCTGCAAAACGTTTAGGGTCTACTGGTATTGTTATGTGGAGAAAAACCAAGAATGTTCCTGAACCAGAAATGTATTTAGTAAAGCATGAGCGTATTATTCGTTCAGGATTAAAAAAGAGAAAACATGTTAAACGATTAAAAACCAGAAAAAAGAAGGGAAGAGAAGTTTTTAAGGGGTCATTTAAAAGTTTATATAAAGCTAAGAAGCCAAAAAAACCGTTAGGTCCTACATTTGAGCCAGGAAAGGTTGGTTTGTAATGGCATCACTACTTAGAAATACTTTATGTAAAACCCCACCAAGGCTAAACTTTGAAGCTAATAGGTATTTAAATAAAACAAACAATAATAATGAACGTGTATTATTTGAAAGCTATTGGTCAGAGTTAATTAATCGTTGGGGAACAAACGTAGAATATTATACTTATGGTTATAACATAAGCACACAAGATTATCTATATGGAGAAGATCCCGTTGCCAGTTTTAATCCACCAATGAATATAGTTATGTTTGCTGATATAGCCAGTGAATCTGTTATGCTTTCTAAATTTGGTATACAAACCGATGCTGATGTGACATTATTAGTTACAATGGCAGATTATGCTAGAGTGTTTGGAAGAGATATGGAACCAAAGTCTGGGGATGTTATACGTTTAACTGAACTAGGTTGGGATGTAAATGAGGTTGGTGGTTACGGTTCTGAAACTACTTCTCTTTCTGATGATATATTAAATGAAATTTGTATGTTTAAGGGAAGTAACCCTGCAACTCTTGTATATCCACCAACTGCTAACTTAGATGGCATACCGGTATCAGGATCAGACAGGTGGGTGCGTTGTCCTCAATTATTTGAAGTAACAGATAGAGCACACCAAGACGTATCAATAAAAACAAATACATTACTTGGGCATTATGTATGGGTTCTTAAGGCAAAGAGATTTGATTATTCATATCAACCTGGAATTGATCCTGAATGTCATATGGGAGATGTTGGTGAAGAAACCAGAACAGGATTATTGTCTGGATACAATCAACCACAAAGTCCAGACAAGGAATACCCAGGAAATATTGAAGATGAATCTAATAAAGACATTTGGGATTATGATAATGGGCCTACTGCCAGACCAGATTCTATATACGGCGGGTATTAAATAGCCTCTACAAATAATAATTCTTTTACTTTGTCTTCTGTTAATTCCGTCTTATTCATTGTTTTACAATTCTTATTAAATTCTATTTTGGTATCGTCATCTCCATATAATCTATGGTTATGATCATCCCAAATTGATGAACCCATAACACTAACATAACTAGCACCATGGCCATTATATATTTTTATAAAAGTAAATGTTGATATACTTGGTGGATAAGCGTATCTTGTGCGTTTTTCTGCTTTACAATACCATTCATAAAATGGCGGGAATATACACGCTACTCTATGGTATAACCGCCAATATAATCCAGTATGAATAGGATCTGGATCTGTTAATAAATACCAGCGGTCTCTAAATAGATTCGGTAACAATGTCTTCAATTTTTGTTTGTGACACCGATACGGTTGATTCTTTAGATTTATTAAGTGGTTCATTAAATTTGCACAGATCGTTATATTTATCATTTGGCATATTCTTATTAGAGCGGCTGAGATTATCTACTGCATTTTCTGGAATGGTGATTTCTCCATTATTTGAATGTGCTGTGACATGGCTATTATGATATCCCGGTTTTAGCTTTGGTCCTTTTTTTCTTTTTTTAGGTATTTCTCCGTCTAATATAGTAGTCTTAAGTCCTATTACCTTAATAACTGTAGACAAGCTAGACAAATTGCCTACTTGGGTATTGGTATTTGAGGGTGTGCCGTCTTTACCTACATATTGCAGTGTAGTTTTACCTAGGCTTTTTTTCATATAGGCTTCTAGTATTGTAGCAATGCTTTTATTGCTAATATTTTTGTTTTTAGCATATATTGAAAAGTTAAGCCACCACCTCAAATTGGTCACGCTTGGGGTGTGCGCTCCGTTAGAAACATTCTGCTTAAAGTATTGTTCATATTGGGTGCATCTATTTGTAATAAATGTATTAAATTTATTGAGTTGTGTTTTTATACCTTCTACCTCATAATTTTTAAATTGCTTTACCAGATCGTTTTCTATTGCTTGTTTAACGTCTTCGGGTGTATACAAAGATGCAGACGTTTTATAGTTACGCTGGGAGGTATCTCCTGATATAAACCTATAAAACAATCCATAGTCATCTCTCATTCTTTTATGAATTTTACCGACTTTAGATTGATCGTCTAATGTACTTGGGTCGTTATCAGTTTCTCCACAGACACGCATGAAGTTAAAGGATAGTATATTATGCAATTGATTTAATTTTGGTTCCCATATGCACATATACTCTTTATCATTAAAATTTCCTGTTATAATACCCTTTGACAATTCAAATGGTGTAGCTCCAGTCCCGCTGGCATTGATGGCTAAGAATCTTTCATACGCCTCGTTTTCGTCTTTATATATAATATATTGTACATTTATTTTAACTCTATCTAATACAGGCCAAGGGTCTCTTCCAGCAGTAGTTTCTTGGTCAATATATTTTTTAATTGAATGTATTGTTCTTTGACTTCCATCGTTTATTTTAACTGGTATTTTTGCTCCTTTTTCAGCTTCGATATGCTCTAGACGAGTTCTATATAAAATGACAGTACCCTCTATGGTGCTTTTGTTACATTGAGAAACAGTATTTATATCTTTCCACCATGCTTTATGTCTATTCATACTCCATCGGCTTTCTCTTTGGTGTGTTGGTATTACTATTCTATCTTCTGTAGGGTATTCGTCTGGTGTTGCATATCTTTTATATATCTTTTTGAGACTTTCTAAACATGTATCTTTAACTTCACTCATAATTTCTCCTTTTATTTTAACTATATTAGTTTTATTATTTTATCAGTAAACAATGTATCGTGAAATTTTTAAATTAGTAACCATTAAATTTTTATAATCAATATACGTATTTTATTTTACCTTTTTTCTTTTCTATTTTCTTAACTGTGGTGATAGTATTTCCCGTAAGCGTTGGATAGTTAGTCCAATACTTTTTAAAGTCTACTTCTTTTCTCCACTTAGAACCTTTACCTGCGTCTCCGTTCATTAGTTACCTGACATTTTTGATATTAATGCTTCCGCATATTCTGTTGATTCAAACTGTTGTTTTATATTTCCACTGTTTGACTGGAAGATATATTCAACACCTTCTTTTATTGGAGAGATATGATATACTCTATATGTCTCCCCCGCCTTAAACTCTAACTTTTGTTTTACAACCTTAAACACATATCCTGGTACGTACTTCATTTTGTTCTCCTTATATATTAACATTCTTATACAATACTGATGGGCTTGTAACAATATGATCTACAAGTCCGTTTTCTAAACACTCTTTTGCGTCAAGATAAGTATCACGCTCACGCATATCATCAAGACGCTTTTTTGTTAACTTAGTATATTTTATATTAAGCGTTTCCCAAATGGTTTTTTGTAGTCGCTTATTTTCATTAACACTTACTTCTAAGTCGCTAAGCTTTCCGAAGTTTCCAGAACTAAACTCATGTATCATAACCCTGGAGTTTGGTGTTATAAACCTCTTTCCCTTTTCTCCACTTATTAAAAGTAGTTGGCCACAACTCATTGCCTTTCCAATACAACAAGTAGCCACATTACACCGTAGGATTTTCATAGTATCGTGTATAGCAACAAAGCTATCAACAATTCCTCCGTATGAATCAATTATTAACAATATATCTTTTGATGGATTTGCTGATTCAAAATGAAGTAATTTTGCTACTATTAGTTCAGTTTTTTGCTCAGTAAAATCACCACTCATGTATATTATTCTATTAGTATCTAATACGCTTTTGTGTTCATCTAATAGCATATTATTTTGTTTCCTTTTCTGTTGTTAGCTCTTTAAAAATTCCTGTGCTCATACTATCAATATAGTCTTCTAATGCCGGTTGCTTAATATTCATTTGACTAAATTTTTGTCCTCTTTTTTCTGCTTGATCGGCAACCAAATTAACACCTTCAAACAACGCAAGCCATCTAGAAAGCTGGAATGCAGTCATCCCATCTACTATAGCCTTTCCTAACAGTGGATCTCGTTTATATTTCATAGTTATCTAGTTTCCTTTTTCTATTTTTCTTTTAATAATTGTATCAACATACGTATTTATAAACCCATGCATGTAAGCCGTTACGTTAACCAGGTTTACAGCATCTAATTTAGATATCGCTGTTGACAATAATTTTAATGACACACTTACCGCTTTGAAATTTTCTTGTAACTCATTTGGTGACACCTTAGTTTCTATTAACTCATTACTAATAGACTCTTTAATAAAATTTCCTATCCTTTCAAGAAATTCATCTATTGTATATGCCTCTCTTCCAAAGTTAGCAGTGATACTTCCGCCATTATATTTTCTTAACGCATTAGGTGCATTTTTCTGCCAAAAATCCCTTGCTGCATTATCGAAGTCTTGTTTATATGGAGTAGAATGTACCTCTTTGTTTATTATCTGCGTCGGTTGTATGCTAGTAGATTTTACTTCTGTATAATGTTCAGAATTAAAATTACCAGTATATTCTTGTTGCTGTACACCCTTGCGCTCTTTATATTCACGCTCCGCAATTATTTGCCTAGAATGTTCATCCATAAATTATTCACCATCCGTTTCTTTTTCTGGTGTATTATCTATAGAACTAAAAATAGAATTTAAATCTGCTTTAGGTATTACGGGTGTTGTAATTCTAGCACAACTAGTTTCTATCATTATTAGGTTTTTCTGTTTACAAGCGGTACACTCAAAAGTGTTATCTTTTCCTACAATGATTTGTACCAAATTTGTTGTTCCACAATACGCACAATTAGTAGATAGGTATTGCAACGATTCTGCTAATAGAGATGACGCCTTGGCCTGTTCTAAATGTATATCTAATCTCTTATCTATAAAATAGTTCCATATCTTTCCAATAAACAGTTGTAGCGCAATTAAAATACAACACGTTGCGAAATAATCTGAACCTGTTCCTCCCCACAATAAAACTGGTAAAGAACCTATCATTGAAACAATTAATATCAACCCTAACGAAATAGTAACAACTATAAACTTAGCCATTAGGACTCCTTTTTACTTGTAGTATACTGGTCTTTTATATTATTATGAAAAAATGAGCCCATGGATGTTGCAAGCAACATTTTCTGTAATATTAAAGATGGTACTTGACGATACTCATATACAGCACCCTCTTTAAAGGTAAGCGTTAGCAAACCTGATGGGTTAGACGTATCTGTAGACTTATTGCGTTTCCATGCAATATCTGTTATGAGCGAACTTTTATCTATTGATATAGATACACCTTCTATGTTAACAAACGGATTAGACATAACACTCTCCTATTTCCAATATAATAACACTTACGACTAACTATGTCAACCTATAGTTATAGAATTTATGGATTTAGCTGCCTTGCCTATGTTTCCAAGGCTGGATTTTATTGTCTGGTGTGCATCCTTAAGTATGTTTTTTTGCTCTGGTGTTAGTGAAACATTGTTTTTACTCAATGATATTTCTATCATTGTTTTTGCATTTGTAAGATCTTCACCTGAATGGGCTATTAAATCCATTATAGTGTCAAGGGGATATGGCTTTCCTTTATGTTCTTTAGCCTTCCTGTCTTCGTCTCTACCAATATCTCTCATATCTATGCTAGATGATCTGGAATCTGCGGAAGCCTTTGAGAACGGTGGTAATCCCTGAGCACCACCAGCCTGTGTTGATGCAGTAACGTTTGTTGGCGATGACGTTCCCATAGCCTCAGAAACGTATGCTGACCGAACCTTCCTTTTTGGTTTAGGTGTTGGTACAACCTTCTTTTCTGGAACTAGAACACGCCTCAATACATCTTGAAAGGAATTACTTTCGTTCATTAGTTAGGCTTTCTTTGTAATTGGAATTGTTTTTTCGTCCAGTCTTACCATCCTATTACACCGTGGACAAATCCAACGACACTCGTGATATATACTACCATTTTGTGTTTTTGAAGAACTTTCTCTTCCTGGAAACGGTCCATACCCGCAAGCGTTACAATTAATTGGTGAGTTTTTTACGAATAGCCCCATGTTCATTCTCCTTTATTTATGAAAGACTTAATGGCTTCAAACACATCTTTAGACAGTTTTATTGCCATATCTTTAGAATCAATTTCTATTGCGCCGTCTGATGTTAGTTTAATGTGTATATTCTTTTCGTTTCCAAACTGCCCAACATTGTCTGACGGCTGTATTGGCGTTTGTAGCATACAACTTGATTTCTTATGTTGTTGCTGTGCACCCATTTGATTCATAAGAGAGGACATCAATTCCCCTATGTTCATTTCACATAATGTATTATACTTCATAAATATAACCTTCTTAATTATTTACTACTTTTGTAAATTAAATGGTTAGTTTATCGAAAAAATCTAATAAACAGGATTTTTCAAAGGTGTTTTTCCACTTATGAATATCGTTTAATATTGAATTAAACTCATATTCTTTACATAACTTAATAAATTCCCCCATATCAGGCTTAAGCTCCGAATATTGTTTCAACTGCTCTTTATAGGACAGTTCTTCTTCAATTCCACCTAATGTATATCCTATATTTAAATCCATAAGCTTAATATTCTTTTCAATAATAACAACCTTATCTTCATCAATATGTTGCTTTTCTACCCACTTTTTTGCAAGCCTCTTGGAACCCACCGGACCGCATCCGTCAACACCCCTAATATTATCAGATGCATCCCCTAATATTGCTTTGTATGGTAGATAGTGTTCAACTGGCATTCCAACAATAGATTCAAAATTATTATGGTCTATAATATGTTTCTTTTTTGGGTGAAATACACAAGTTCGTGTATTAACCAATTGAAGCATATCGTTATCAGTTGTTACTATAATATTATTACCATCAAGCGTTTTTGATAACCATGCAATAATATCGTCTGCCTCCATTGTTCGAGGATATAAATTTTTACAACCTAATGTTTGTGTAACTTCGTGTATTTGTGGTTGTGCAGCATAAACCTCAACTGCATCATCTTTGTTTCTATTTCCTTTATAATCACCGTCCGTACTAGTCTGCCTAAAGTTCTTTTCATCACACAATTTTTTATCCCATGCTATATAAATATTCTTGCAATTATACTCGCTAGAATATGATTTTAGTGATTTTAGAAATAAATGTGTGTTGGTTGCGGCTCCACTTCTTCCCGCTGCTTTGTTTGCAAAGTGAGACCGCCATAACAAACTAGACCCATCAATCAGTAGATTCATTATTATTCTCTTTTCTTTTTACTCTTTCTTCATACTCATCACAACACAATTTATATAACTCTACTGGAACTCGACGTATTTTGTCAAGAATTTTATTTTTTATTCCGTTTGTTACATCTTCTGCTGGAATATCCATTGCTTCCATACCACCATCCATGTCCTTACCGCCTATTGCTATTGCAGCATATTTACCGTTTTTAGGGTATTCTTTAGGCTTAATAAATAATACACAAATCCCCATATAAACACCATTAGTTATGGCATATAATATACGTTCTTTTGGTTTTGGTGGAATCTTCTTAAAAAGGAATCTAAATAGTTTCATACCAATATAATAGTATAATTTAATAAGAATTGCAACAACTATTATGAAACATTATAGTTGGTTACCTGTTGGTAGATTAATAATCCCCACGCATAGCCCGTTTGGCTATATCCTTGCCTTGTTTTCGCTCTGCTTTCTTTTTAAACTGCTTCTTGTCGGACTGCATTAGTCCCGATTTACCTGCACCAAGCATTGCAAAATCAGCACCACGTTTAATACTAAGAATAGCGGGTTTCTTGTTTTTCTTTGACATTTCTGTAATAAAAAAATCTTTAAAGCTTTGCATATAACTATTTATAATAAGTGTGCAAATATGTCCGATTTTGTTAGTGTTGAGATAAATTTAAACCCCTTATCAAGTGCTATATCACCACCAATAAATTCTGCTGTTAGATGTGGTGCTTTGGTCCAGCCGTGTATTTTTGGGCATGAATATCTACCAGATGTATAATTTTTGTATACAACAATATCGTTCATTGTTATCACGCTTCGTCCGTCTGTATGTTCATATAATTTATATTTTGTCATAGGAAAATTCCAAATACATCTTCTTCTGTCAGATTTTTAACAAAAACATCAGATTCGAGAAGGAATATACCTAGTTCTTGTATCCAATCATCCCAATCCTCTACCGTAGTTTGGTCTGTAGGTACATCGTGCGCCCAACACTTTATTGGTTCTCCATTTTTATATTGTACTAAAATATTAGTATCTGGTTTTGTCCTAAAAGGTGGGGATATATTCTTATAAAGAGTAGGCACAACACCACCTTTTCTAAGAAACAATTTAAATCCGCTATATTCGTATCCAGTTAAATTCATTATAAATTATCCACAAACACTAATTTTTTACATTCTTCTTTGTTTATATTTTTAACAAACTTTAGATTTTCATCATTAGTATCTAATTTAACATCAGATCCTCGTTTTTTCCAACCGTCATTATTTAATCTACTATATACCAGTGTTCCATTAGCGTCTACTAAATACTGTGATGTTGTTGTTTGATATACGCACCCAATTTCATCGGTTGCTGTATATTTATATTCGTATAATTTATACATTATTTCTCCTATCTTTATAAAGAATACCATAAACGTCCCTATTTATCAATAGATTGATAAATAATTATGGAATTAATATGCAACAAATACCCCAGTCAATTACAAATAAAGCTAGGTCAGACAAGTTTTTGCTTGTTTTGACGTTACCACCAGTACTTAGAGACTTAGATACACCTATTTTAAGTACTAGAACACAGGAATATATACAACAGGACGCATTACAATTTTCAGTATGGGGTGTTGTTGTACCCTCTGCATCTGTTCCACCACAGAACATTAGGTGGGGTGGTCAGCCATACAATGTAACAAGTCAATCCAGACCTGAATATTCACCAATATCCATTAATTTTACAATAGACAATTACTTTAATAATTATTGGGTATTATGGAAATGGTTAGATAAAATGAATCAAATCAAACCTAGTGGGATGGATGATCATTTTGCATATAAAAACATTGACTCTAATCCTAGTTTGCTTTCTAACAAATATACAGATTATCAAACAACATTAACGGTTTTTGGGTTAAATGAATATAACGTAAGGGTAATACGGTTCGACTATTTTAACTCGTTCATAACAGACTTAGGTGAGATACGATATAACTATAGAGATGAAACAGAATTAGAATCAAATTTTAACTTTGTTTTTAATCAAATGAATATAACCCTATTGGAAGACAGTAAACCCGCTGGAATGTAATATTAAATCTCTATTTTTGGCAAAACATATTGAAAATAAGTAAATAATTAAGAAAGAGAACACTCTAATAGGGGTTAGACCATTATTTGATAAGGAGATATAAAATGGCACGAACAATTGAAAGTCCTGGAATTGAGATAAGAGAAATAGATCTTTCTCTAAGATCATCTTTGCCAGTTGGTACAAACGTTTTCGTACAAGGTTTTGCTGATAGCGGCCCAACTGACGAATTGATTAACGTAACTGATATTGCAGAATTGGAACAGATTTATGGTCTACCAACCAATGCTGCTGAACGATATTTCTATCATACAGCTAAACAGGTATTGGAATCTCCAGGTAACTTGCTTACCAACAGACTTCCATACGGTTTAAGTGGTGGTGGTGGATATTCATCAGAGTATAGCGCACTACTATTTCCTGTTACCGTTACAGGATCTACTAATCCTGTTCTTTCTGCAAGCACATTTGCAGAGGGTAGCGCATATGAAATTGGAGAACCCGTTCAGTTCATACTTACAGAAGATCAGAGGTTGGCATGGGAATCCGGCCAGCTAAATTGGACAAACACTCCAAATGTGTTTGGTTCTGGTTCTATTAGTGCGTATAATGATATTGGCAATGCTGGTATAATAGTAATCAATGAAATTAAAACATCTGTTGATAACAATTATGCTGGATATTATGTTGGTATTAAAGATAACACCAATTTAAATGATACTGTATATGATTCTATTAGCTCAATTAGTTATAATGGAAATACAACGGTTGATGATTGGAATACCGTTCCATCAACAATGATTGAAACACTACTTAGTGGTACAAATATTAATTCGTCTGTTTCTGAAGATTTAGAAACAACCCCATCAACTCCTATAGATACTACTGATAATGACGATATAATTATAGTTGGGTTGTTCAGGGCTCGTCAATCTACTACGTCTGTTCAAGATGGTGTAGCACTTCAGATTAGTAAAAAAGAAGCTTATGTAGGTTCTTTGGATGCATCTCGTATGTATGCTCCAAATGCACAGGCAGAATCACAGTTTGTTTCTAATATGATAAATGCTACCTCTGTATATATGACAATGATTGTTAACCCAAATCTTGCAAGTCAGGGTAGCTGGCTTCCTGATGGCGTTCGCAAGAAGGTTCGCACCTCTCTAGATAATCTATATGCAATAGGACCGCAGCTTGATCCTACAGATGCTAGTATGAAATATATCGGAAGTCTACCTGCAAAGCTTTCTAGATCATTACGCCTTGCAGAAAACAAAGATCAAATACCTATTGATATTGTTTGTGACGGTGGTTTGAGCACTATTCATACTGTTGTTGCACAACCCGCTGCTGATGATAATGCATCAGAGAACTATGATGATACAGTATATCTTAATGGTGTATTTGAAGCATATGGTTCTGAATCAACATATCTTGCTGACCAAACTGATGGGTCTTCTAGTTCTGTTCAAAATGACTGGTCTGTTGTTTACAACCGCCTAGCAACATTTTGCTCTGAAACACGTAGAGATTGTTTGTTTATATCTGATGCTCTTAAGCATATCTTTGTACAAGGAAACCTTAAGACACTTCAGGATACCAGCAAAAACTTTAGTTCTCATATTTATTGGCCACTAAAGAACTTGTTTGGTGCATCAAACTCAAACTATTCTTGTACCTATGCTAACTGGGTAAAGGTTTATGATGATAATCTTGGTG
>Ga0114946_10001806_pt1 | contig 14708 bp, 12 predicted proteins | sample WalLakDeSediment_FD_88676 | JGI IMG/M metagenome (GOLD analysis project Ga0114946, IMG submission 88676) | Lake sediment microbial communities from Walker lake, Nevada to study Microbial Dark Matter (Phase II) - Walker Lake 11/02/13 Deep Sediment | ecosystem: Environmental > Aquatic >... | reverse complement strand
GAGCCCGCTGCGGGTGTCGCCCCTCCTAGCAGTATGCCCGATACAGCGTCGTCGGGGCTCCTACGCAGCGACCTCGGGAACACCGCTCTTTACGCCACGAACTACTGACTCGGGACACTAGCGATCAACCCGATAATATTGTACGAGCGCCGGCTCGCCCGCGTAGCTGCCGAGCTCGACCTCGCCGCGCAACAGCGGCCAGCGCACGCGCTCGACGAGCAGCACGAGGCGATAGACCCCGGGCTCGAGCGGGGCCTCGGGCTGGAGGTTGAAGCCGGCCGCCGACGCGCAGCTGTGGGCCGCTTGGTGCTGGATCGGCTCGATCTGGCTGGGGATCACGGCGCCGCGCTCGTCGACTAGAAACCACGCGCGCGCGTCGATCCCCGACTCCTCGAGCAAGGCCGCGGGATCCTCGACCCGCCGAAAGTCCGCCTTTTGATGGAAGCCGTGGTCGGCGTCGATCGCCTCAGCGCAGCTCGGGCCCGCGCTGCACGGCTGCTGTTCGCCACCGAAGCCGACCCTCGGCGTGCCTCGCAAGGCGCCCCCGCAGCGGCCCGGCCAGCAGCCGCCGAGCGCGACGGGCATGGCCAGCGCGAGCAGGGCGATGCGCATGATTCGCATGATTCGCATGATTCGCATGGTCCGCATCATTCGAGCTCACCGCGCTCGCGCTCGATCGCGGCGCGGGTCTCGATCACGGTGACGAGCTGGGGGTGCGCGGGCGCAAGCACGGCGCGCAGGATCGTCTCGGCCGCGAGGGCGTGGGCGAGGGCGTGGTCGAGCTCGCCGGCGTGGCGCTCGATCGCGGCGATCTGGACCAGGGTGGCGCCGATCAGCGAGTGGTTGGCGGGGTACCGGCTGCGCCGGCGCTCGAGCACGTGCGCGGCCAAGCTGCGGGCCCGCTCGTGGTCACCGAGCTCGGCGAGGGTCCGGGCGAGCTCGAGCTCGGTCACCAGGGTCTGGCCGCTGTCGGGGCCGAAGTTCTCCAGCTTGACGGCGAGCACGGCCTCGAACGTTGCGCGAGCGCCCGCGAGGTCGCCGGCCTCGCGGGCGATCACGCCGCGGAGCGAGCGAGCCTCGAGGAAGCTGAGGTGATCGGGGGCGCGCTTGCGCGACCAAAATTGGGCGCCGCGATCGAGGTGGGTGATCGCGGTGGCGTCATCTCCGAGCAGGTGCTCGGCGAGCGCGAGTTGATAGAGCGCGGAGCCGATCACCGCGCCCTCGGGCTCGGCACGGGTCAGGCGCTCGAGGGCGTCGAGGGCCGCGTCACGGGCCTGGGGATAGTCGCCCAGGGTGATGAGCACCTGGTTGCGAACCAAGCCGAGCTGGGCGAGCACGGCGTCGTCGCTGCCCTCGCGGATCGCGAGGGCGGTCGCGAGGTCGAGCCAGTCGAGGCTCTGCGCCGCGCGCTCGGGCTCGTCCTTGCCGGCCCCGGCGACCCGCCGGGCGATCGCCCGGGCGAGGCTGTCGTCGCCGACCGAGATCGCGGTCGCGAAGGCGCGCTTGAGCAAGCGTTCGCCCTCGGCTGGTTGGTCTTCGAGGATCTGCTGCCAGCCCTCGGCCGCGAGGAAGTTGGCGGTCAGCGGGCCCCAATCGGCGAACTCGACCAGCGCTCGCTGTTGCTCGAGCAAGAGCCCGGCCTCGCGGGGGTGCCCGGCGAGCTGCTGGAGGCGGACCTTCTCGAGCATGCCGTGAACCTTGCGGATCGCGACGAGGCGATCGGGCTGGGTTGGCAGCGGGACTTGGCGGAGCAAGGCCGCGCGATCGCTGCACCCTTCAAAGGTGTCGAGATCGTGGGTCAGGTCGAGGGCGCGCGTGGCCATCGCGAGGTTGGCCTGGGCCATGGTGTCGACGAGCGCGGCGAACCGGCTGCGCTGAAGGTCGAGGCAGGCCATGCGCCGGTCGAGGAGGTCCTCGGATTGATCACCGCGGACGCGGGTGGCCCGGCACGCGTCGAGCCACGCGGCTTGCCAGTCTTGGGCCCGCTGATCGAGGCGCGAGAGCAGCTCGCGGGCGGTCTCGCCCAGCTCGGAGCTGGACCCCAAGCGCGCGAACTGGGCCTCGATCGCGGCGCGATCGCTGGCGTCGAAGGCGTCGCCGAGGGCCTGCTCGGCGCCGACGCAGACCGCCGGCTCGGTCGCCCGCTGCGAGCCGATGCGCTGGCCAAAGCCGATGCCCGCGAGCACCAGGCCCAAGCCGAGCAAGCCCGAGACGACCAGGGCGCGCCGACGCAGCCGCGCACGATCGCGGCGCAGCCCGGTCAGCAGCGCGTCCATGCTCGGCCACCGATCGTTGGGATCGTGGGCGAGGCCGCGGACCAGCACGCGGCGCAGCCAGCCGGGGACCGAGTTGCCGGCCGGCGCCTCGCGGATCCGGCCCTGGACGACCGCGAACATCAAGACATGCAGGGAGTCGCCGCCGAACGGGCGCTCGCCGTAGAGCGCTTCGTAGAGCGCGACGCAAAAGCTGAATTGGTCGGCGCGGCCGTCGACCTGCCCGCCCTCGTATTGCTCGGGGGCCATGTAGGCCGGGGTCCCGAGCATCACGCCGGTCTGGGTGAGGGGCTCGGCGAGCGAGTCGTGGCTGGACGACGCGGCCGCCGAGAGCGGGATCAGGCGGCGCTCGGGGGGCTCGTCGCGGGCTCGACGGGCGAGGCCAAAGTCGGCGACCAGCACCCGGCCGTCGCTGCCGAGCAGCACGTTGGCTGGCTTGAAGTCCCGGTGGACCAGGCCTTGGGCGTGGGCAGCCGCCAGCCCAGCGCCGGCGGCCTTGAACCGCTCGAGCACCGGCTTCCACGGGTGCGGGCCCTCGCGCATCCAGTCGCTCAAGGTCCCGCCGTCGACGAACTCCATGGCCACGAACACGTGGCCGCTGTGGGTGCCGACGTCGTGGACGGCGATCACGTTGCGGTGGCTGAGCTTGGCCATCGCCTTGGCCTCGCGGATCAGCCGATCGGCCCCGGCGCTGCGGCTCCCGCTGGAGCTCGAGCGCAGCAGCTTGACGGCGATCTTGCGGTCGAGCTCGGGGTCGTAGGCCGCGAACACCTCACCCATGCCACCGACGCCGACGCGCTCGAGCACGACGTAGCGGCCGAGCGTGTCACCGCGGGCGAGCGGCACCGGCCGCGCTGGCGGGTCGTCCTGGGCGCCGGCGGGCGGGGTCTCGCACAGGGTCAACTCGTCCAGAGGCTGCGGGGTGGACTGCACGGCGGACTCGCGAATCACGGCTCGCTAGCCGAAGAAGTAGCCGAGCCCAAGGTTGAAGGTGTTGAGCCGAGGATACTCGCCGACGAAGGTGTGGACGAGCATCTGCCAGCCGATCGTGGCCCCGAGCCCATGCCGGAACCGGCGGCGCTCGGAGTCGTGGAGCAGCATGCCGATGTCGACTTGGATCTTGGGCCCGTGGGGCGCGGCGTTGGGTGGGTCGATGAGCTCGGGGCGGGTCGAGGAGATCGGCGCGTAGAAGAAATTGTAGCCGACCCGCAGATCGAGGTAGCCGCGCCCGAGCAAGCTGAGCCGGCCGAGGCCGAGGCTCGGGCCCGCGCCGATCAACACGCCGCCGAACTTGGCGACGCCGTCCTCACCGAAGGTCAGGCCGCCGCCGTAGACCGTCGCGCCGATGCCATAGCCGAGGTAGTTCCAGGTCTGTCCGGCCTCGACGTTGGCCGACGCCATGCGCCCGCCGCCGGTGCCCTCGCTCGTGCCCGCCATCGCGAAGGCGCCGCGCGCCGCGAAGTAGACCCGCGGCGGGTTGTGGGCCGGGCGGTAGGTCTTCGCGTAGTAGTTACGCATGCGCTCGCTGTGATCGACCTGGTCGCGGTCGCTCGCGATCCGCACGCGCGGCGTCGGGGTCTCGGGCTCCTCGCTGCCGAGGAGGTTGGAGAGATCCTCGGGCGCGTCCGCGGGATCGCTCTCGGGCGGATTCGCTCCATCCATGGGCTCCTCGGCCAACTCCGCTGGCGGCTCATCGGGCGCAGCAGCATCGGGTTCGGAAGCTTCGGCAGGATCGGGTTCGCTCACAGAGTTGCTTGGGCGCTGGACCAGCGGCGCGTCGGCGGGCGCTGCCGAAGCGAGGCTCGCCGCGAAGCCCGAAGCGAGGCCCGATGCGAGGAGGGTGAGACACAACGGAGCCACGCGGCGAACGGCCATCGGCCGAGCCTACTCTCGATGTCGCACGGCGGCGAGACCTCGGCCGCCGGATCCGCGGCGCGACAGCGGGCCGCGAAAATCACGTGCTCACGAGCACGGCGGCTGCGGTGGCCGGCCGAGCGTGGTCCCCGGCGAGCCCGGACTTGCTAAAAACGCCGCTGAATTCGATGATTTGCGGACTCGTCGCCGCGTCTGGCGGTGATCGACGAGGAAATCTCATGCGCCAACTTCTAAAGCACCCCCGCACTATCACTTTGGCTACTGCAATATTGGCCCTGCCAACGTTGGCCTGTGGTCCCACCATCTTCGCTGACGCGACCGCGTTGACCGTGGTCGGCGACCCGCCCCCGCTCCCGCCGCCCGAGCCCGAGCCCGAGCCCGAGCCCGAGCCGCCGCCCAAGCCCAAGCGCGTCGAGGTCACCGCGGCCTCGATCGTGATCACCGAGAAGATCCTGTTCGAGGTCGACAAGGCGGTCATCCGGCCCGAGTCCTTCGATCTGATGGATGAGATCACCAGCGTGTTGCGCGACAATCCGCGCATCAAGAAGATCTCCATCGAGGGTCACACCGACGGCGACGGCTCGGCCAAGTACAACAAGAAGCTCTCGCAAAAGCGCTCGGAGTCGGTCATGGCCTACCTAGTCGAGCACGGCATCGAGGCCGAGCGCCTCGTCGCCGCCGGCTTCGGCAAAGAGATCCCGATCGCCGCCAACGATACGCCCGAGAACAAAGAGAAGAACCGGCGGGTCGAGTTCATCATCGTCGAGCAAGACGCGATGACCGAGGTCGTCGAGATCGATCCGGCGACCGGCGAGAAGAAGGTCGTCGAGACCAAGCCCGCGCCGGCGGCCGAGTCCTCGGGCGCCGCGACCGTCGCTGCCCCGCCCGCGAAGAAGTCCAGTCCGCCTGCGCGGGCCCAAGGAGGTGACAAGTGAACCACTCGATCAAGCTAGCGATCATCGCGCCGTTGCTCCTGAGCGTCGGTTGCACCTTTTACGCGAGGGACCCCGACGCCTACCGGGAGGTCACCCGCGAGCTCGTCGATACCCGCGGGGAGCACATCAAGGACTGCTACGACGTCGCCCTGCAGACCGACATGAGCACCGGCGGGACGGTGGTCGTGAACTTCAGCGTCGAGCCCAAGACCGGCAAGATCATCAACCCGGTGATCGACCCGGCGCAGTCCAACGCGCCAGCGGAGCTCGGCAGCTGTGTGGTCAACGCGATCGACGGGCTGCAGCTCGATCCCGCGGACGCCCGTGAGGGTCAAGCGACGTTCAGCTGGAAGTTCGAGGCGGCGGAGCGCAAGCCCTCGCCGACCTGATCAACCGCGACTTTAGGTGACTCGGACGGGAGCGGCTTCGGCCGCTCTTGCCATTTAAGCGGTCGCCAGGGCTCGCGCGCCTGGTTATGGTGCGATCATGATCGCCTCGCGCACGACCTTGTCGCTGATCGCCTCGTTGGCCGTGAGCGTGTGTGGGTGCGGCGATGACGAACCGCCGACCACCGGCGCGAGCGAGACCAGCGGCGACGGCGATGGCGACGGCGATGGCGACGGCGATGGCGATGGCGACGGCGATGGCGATGGCGACGGCGACGGCGACGGCGACGGCGACGACGCCAGCTTGATCTGCGCCGAGCTCGGGCTCCCCGTCGCCGAGCTGCTGCCGACCAGCGGCGCGAGCTGGGGGGCGGTCGCGGGCGACTTCACGGTCGAGAGCACGTTCGGGACCTGGGCGCTGGCCGAGAACTTCTCGGGCTGCGACAGCTACGTGTTCATCCACGATCGCGGCGACGGGCCCAGCGGGTCCTTGCGCGCGAGCTTCAATCACCTGCTGTTCGAGCGCTCGGCCAAGAACGTCCACTACTTCTTCCTCAACACCGGGAGCGACCCCGAGGCTGGCGCGCTGATCTGGCAGACCAAGATCGGCCAGGCGCTGGTCGGCTTGACCGACGACGATGACATCGATCATTGGGTCGAGCGCGTGCACTTTGTGACCGAGGCGCCAGCGGCGATCAGCGGCGGCGTCGGGGCGTTCTTCGCGGCCAACCCAAACGTGATGCTCGCGGCCATCGATCGCTCGCAGCGCTGGGACTCGCCCAATTACACGCCCTCGGCGGCGGTCCTGGCCTACGTCCCGCGTTGGTACAATTTCCGCCACGCGCAAGACGCCGCGCTCGCGGCAGAGCTCGACGTCACCGAGGTCACGCTGCTCGACAACGTCCAATTCCTGCCCGACGGCCCCGCCGGGCCCGACGGTCCGTTCGCCAACGCCTTCAACAATCAGATCTGGACCGCACAATTCCCCGACCCCGCGACCATGGCCGGGTTCGACACCATGGATGTGGTGGTCACCGGCGCGTGTGGGCCGAGCCCCGCGAATGACTGCGGGCATTGGGATTATGAGGCCTATGTCCATTGGTGTGATGGCCCGGCCTGCGACGGGGAGCAGCGCGAGGTGTTCCGGTGGATCACGCCCTACGCCCGGGCCGGCGAGCGCAAGTGGGTGTTTGACGCGAGCCCGATGCTCGGGCTCGTCGCTGGCGGCGGCGCGCAGCACTTTCGCTTTGGGATGCGCTGGAACATGAACCCCTCGACCTGGGACATGCGCTTTCGCCTGCGCAACACCGGGCAAAACGGCGCGAGCAAGACCTTGATCCCCGCGTTCGTCGGCAACAAGGGCTTCAACGATGGCTACAACGACTGGCCGACGGTCGAGTTCACGCCGCCCGCGAGCGCGACCAAGGTCGAGCTGGTCGCGCTGATCTCCGGCCACGGCCAGGCCACGAGCAACTGCGCCGAGTGGTGCAACCACCAGCACGAGTTCACGATCAACGGGGCGGTCACTCACCGCCGCGAGTTCCCCGGTCAAGTCGGCGGGCTGCGCTGCGCCGAGGACGTCGACCTAGGGGTGGTCCCGGGCCAGTACGGCAACTGGACCCCGGGTCGCGCGGGCTGGTGCCCCGGTCAGCCGGTCCAGCCGTGGATCGTCGACATCACCGACGCGCTCACGCTGGGCCAGGTCAACACCTTGGATTACGTCGGCTTGTTCGGCGGGTTGCCGGTGACCGGCGATCGCGGGCGAATCTTGCTGAGCAGCTACGTCGTTTACTACGAGTGAATTGCAACTTTGGTGATCGAGGCGCTGCGCTCGTGGTACTGCCGAGCCATGGTCTCTCCGAGCACCCTTCGACGCGCTGGTTTGTTTGCGAGCTTGGTCGTGGCCGCGGCCGTGGTACCGGCTTGCACGGGCGACGGGCCCGGGGATGAGGCCGCGGACGGCGACCCGGACGGCGGCACCGAGGTGCCGCTGGCGTGCCTGGACCCGGGCTCGCCGCTGCTCGAGAGCACCGCGCTAGTGGGCGCGCCGGGCCCCGACAGCGCGCCGGTCTCCTGCTCGACCGGTTGGGCCACCGACGCGCCGCAGCTCGATCCGGTGTGGACCGTGGAGATCCCGACATTCACGCAGATTTTCGCGCACCCCGATGGCGGCGTGATCATAGGCGGACCCGGGACCTTCGCGCGCTACGCCAGCGACGGCGAGCAGCAGTGGAACATCCCCGCCGCGATCCTGAGCAACACCGACGCCCTGCTCGCGGTCGAGCGCGCCGGCACCATCTTGATCCTGAGCTCCGACTGGAACACCGGGGGCTCCTCGCTTCGGCGCTATGCAGCCGACGGTAGCTCGCTCGCGTCGCCGATCTGGGCGAGCAACTCCGGGCGAGTATGGGGCTTGGCGACCTACGAAGATGACCTGATCATCGGCATGGTCGATCCTCAAAATCAGTGGAAGACCACGCTGCTCCGGCTCGACGCCGACGGCAACCAGCTCCTGCGCAAGGCCTCGGACCAGGTCTTCGACGGCCTGCTCGTGGTCAACCAAAGCGGCACCGTGGCGTTCGGCGGGTTTCCAACCGTCCTCTTGTCCGTCACCAACGGGGCGGTGCTCGGCAACCTCGCCCCGAGCACCGGCTTCGCGATGGCCGCGGTCGCCTCGGGCGATGACTTTTGGCTGGTCGGCGGCGCGGTCGGAGACTTGTTCGTCGGGCGCTACTCCGCGACCGGCACCGAGCGGTGGTTGCAGACCTACGATCGCGCGAATTTAAACGACTTCGGGCGGGCGATCGCCGTCGGCCCTGACGGCACGATGATCGCCGTCGGCACCACGGGGTTGCTCGACATTGATCAGATCGGGTGGTTTGCGAGTCAGCCGTTGATCGTCAGCGCCGACGGCGACGGAAACGCCTTGTGGTCCGACCGGATCAACGCGATCGGTGGGGCGTCGGCTGTCGCGATTGGGGTGAATGGCGAGGTCTATGTCGCCGGCCAGGCCGAGGGGCTCAGCGTGGGCACCCAGCAGCCGCCGACGATCAGCTGGCTGCGCAGCTACGTGCCCTGAGCGCCTGCGCCCGCTACACCGTAGCCAAGGCGCGCTCGAGGTCGGCGAGCAGATCGTCGATGTGCTCGATACCGACGCTCGCGCGAATGAACCCATCGGCGATCCCGAGCTTCTCGCGGTTCTCCTTGGGCACCGAAGCGTGGGTCATGATCGCCGGGTGCTCGATCAAGCTCTCGACCCCGCCGAGGCTCTCGGCCAGGGTGAACACGCGGACGGCCTCCAAGAACCGGCGCGACTCGTCCAAGCCGCCCTTTAGGTAGAAGCTGACCATCCCGCCAAAGCCCGACATTTGCCGCTTGGCCAGCTCGTATTGCGGGTGGCTCTCGAGCCCGGGGTAGATGACCGATTCGACCTTGGCCTGGGCCTCCAAGAATTGCGCGACGGCCATGGCGTTTTGGGCGTGACGCTCCATTCGCAAGGCCAGGGTCTTGAGCCCGCGCAAGGTCAGGTATGAGTCCTGCGGGCCCGCGACGGCGCCGCAGGAGTTTTGCAGGAAGTAGAGGCGATCGTGCAGCTCGGCGCTGGCCATCACGACGGCGCCGCCGACCACGTCTGAGTGGCCGCCGCAGTATTTGGTGGTCGAGTGCACGACCAAGTCGGCGCCGAGCTCGAGCGGGCGCTGGAAGATCGGGGTCATGAAGGTGTTGTCGACGGCCAAGAGCACGCCGCGGGCCTTGCACATCGCGGCGATCGCCGCGATGTCGCCGAGCTTGAGCATCGGGTTGGTCGGGGTCTCGAGCCAGACCAGGCGGGTGTTGGGCTCGAACGCGGCCTCGACGGCCCCCAAGTCGCGGGGGTCGACGTAGCTGAAGCGGTGGCCCCGGCGGGTCATGACCTTGTCGAACAGGCGGAAGGTCCCGCCGTAGATGTCGTCGCCGGCGATCACGTGGTCGCCGGCGTCGAGCAGCTGGATGACCGTGGTCGTGGCCGCGCAACCCGAGGCGAAGGCGAGCCCATGGGTGCCCCCTTCGAGCGCCGCGATCGCTCGCTCGAGCGCGAACCGGGTCGGGTTTTGGGTGCGGCTGTACTCGAAGCCGGTGTGCTTGCCGGGGCTCGGCTGGGCGTACGTCGAGGTCTGGAAGATCGGCGGCATCACGGCGCCGGTGATCGGCTCGGCGTGCTGGCCCCCGTGGATGGCGAGGGTCTCGATGCGGGCGTCGGGCCCAGCGTGGTCGTCGTCGCGGCGGTATTCGGCCATGGTGTCTCGGTTTCAGTCGTGGGTCTTGCTCGCGGGCGCGGCGTCGCGAGCGAGGTAATCGATCAGATCGATCTTGGTGAGCAGCCCGCGGAGGGCGTCGTTCTCGGTCACGAGCACGACCTTGGCGTCGTTGAAGATCCGCTTGAGCAAGGTGATGCGGGTGTGCGGCGTGACCGTGGCGTAGTCGCTGCCGATCAGCTCGGTGACCGGGATGTCGAGGGCCGAGCCTTCGTGCTCGACGAGGAAGTTGAGCAGATCGATCTCACCGACGATGCCGCAGTGCCGGCCGTTGGCGTCGAGCACCGGGAGCTGCGAGATGCTGTGCTGCTTGAGGGTCGCGACCGCCTCGCGGACCGTGGTCTCGCTGGTGATCGTGATCAGCTTTTGCGGCCGGCGCTTGAGGATGTGGGCGACCGTGCCCTCGTCATCGTGGCCGTCGAGGAAGCCGTTGCTGCGCATCCAGTCGTCGTTGAAGACCTTGGACAGGTACTTTTGGGCGTTGTCGGGCAGCAGCACGAGGATCCGCTTGGGGGTCTTCAAGGTCCGCGCGTACTTGATCGCGCCCATGACCGCGGCGCCGCCCGAGCCCCCGCAAAAGATGCCCTCACGGCGGACCAACTCGCGGGTCATCATGAAGCACTCGCGGTCGTCGACCTGGACGATGTCGTCGAGGATGTCGAGGTTCATGGTCGAGGGCAGGAAGTCCTCGCCGATGCCCTCGACGTAGTACGAGAAGGCCTTGGTCATGCGCCCGGTCTTGACGTACTCGTAGTAGAGCGAGCCGACCGGATCGACGCCGACGATCTGGATCTCGGGCTTGCGCTCCTTGAAGTAGCGGCCGCAGCCCGAGAGCGTGCCGCCGGTGCCCATCCCGCCCATGAACACGTCGAACTCGCCCCCGGTCTGCTCCCAGATCTCCGGCGCCGTCGAGATGTAGTGGGCCTCGGGGTTGGCGGGGTTGTGATACTGGTTCGAGTAGAACGCCCCAGCCGTCTCTTCGACGAGGCGCCGGGCGACCGAGTAGTAGGAGCGGGGGTCGCTAGGCTCGACGGCGGTCGGGCAGATCACGACCTGGGCCCCGTAGGCGCGCAGGGCCGAGACCTTCTCTTGCGACATCTTGTCGGGCATGACGAAGATGCACTTGTAGCCGCGGATCGCCGCGACCATCGCCAAGCCGGCGCCGGTGTTGCCGGAGGTCGCCTCGATGATGGTCCCGCCGGGCCCGAGCATCCCGCGTTGCTCGGCGTCGCGGATGATGTTGAGGCCGACCCGGTCCTTCATGGAACCCGCCGGGTTCATGTATTCGACCTTGACGTAGATCTCCGACTCGAGGTCGGCGGTGACGGCGTTGAGCTTGACGATCGGGGTGTTCCCGATCGCCTCGATCACCGAGGGGACGGCGCCTGGCATGAGCGTGGCCATGGGCGCGACCATAGACCGGCGGCTGTGCGGGGGACACCGGGGGGCTACGCTCGACGCGTGAGACGGCTCGCATGCCGGAGCAGATCTCGCCCGTTGCGCCGAACTCGATGCGCCGGTAGGCAGGCCCATATCCCGTTGACGCGCGGCTGTTCGTCGCGCACGTCGATCGAGCGGCGCTCGCCCGCGCGCTGCGCGAGGATGCCCGCAGGGTGGGTGCGCAGGAGCTCGAACGCGCGCTACTCGAGCAGCTGTCTTGGGGTGCGCTGCGCTTGTTGAGGGAGCGGCCGACACCGAAGATCGATCCCGACATCCGGATTGAACCCTATCAACCATATGAGCCGCCCGCGCCCGCGCCGCGACCCGATAATTGATGATGATCGCGCGCTGTTCATCACCCGCTATCATTTGTGACCAAACCTATCGGGACGCCGACGGGACCATGCGGACGGCGCGGACGGCCGCCGATGGATCATTCCTGTTCTCCGCCGTACTCCGCGGGACCTGCGAATTGCGTCTGCCCGAAGTCGACGCTGCCGCGTGGCCGTCCAGCGAGGTCGCCGAGCGCGAGCTCCCACCACCGCCTTCGGACGAGATTGATCTGCTCGACCCCGAACCGACTGATGGGACTTTCGACGCGGCCTATGGAGCGAACGTCTTCGACGATGATCCCTGGGAGGATTAGCCGTGATCGATCAATAGACGGCGCGCCCGGCTGTGGTCCAATCGCAGGGCGTGGGTTTGCATGCAACGCAGCAGCGGGGTAAGCTGACCCGTGCCCGCCGCCTGCTTCCGCTCCGCCGTCGTCACGCTCGCGCTTTGGACGAGCGGTTGCGTCGGCGATCGCGACCCTGCGTTGGCGCCACCGAGCGTGGGTGCCTCCACCCTCACTCCCCCGCAACCGCCGGCGGCCGACGTGACCGACGCGGCTGACGGCGAGCCCAGCGTCGCCGCTTGGGAGTGGGATGGACGGTGCCCCGTAGGGATGACCTTGGTCGAAGGCGGCAGCTTCACGCAAGCACAGCGCGACTCGCTGGCCGAGCGCTTCTCCGATGAAAACGGCCTGCTGGTGGAGTTCGAGCTCGAGCCGTTTTGTTTAGGGTACTCGAGGTTACACATGGCGAGTTTTTCGAGTGCATCCGGGGCGGCCAGTGCGTCGAGGGCGAGCACTTTTGGAAGCCATTCCTGCCCGAACAAGGGCCGGCCAAATGCATGAGCGCTGATGCGCCTTGCGACGATGAGACCGCTCAGAAGCCCATGGCGATAGCTACATACGATGGCGCCGAGGCTTACTGCGGATCGAAGGGGGGCAGGGTGCCGACGCTCAGCGAGTGGTTTTGGGCGGCGATGGGGGGGGACGAGAATCGCATGTATCCGTGGGGCGACGAGCCGCTCTCGGACAAGCACGCGAATATTTGCGAAATCCAGTGTGCGGAGTATTTTTGCGGAGCCGGAGACAAGTATGGGGTTAACGAGCCTTGCATGCGAGACTTCCAGCCAATCTTCGAGGGCGACGATGGATATCCCTACACTGCTCCGGGGGGCGCTATCCAGCCGGTGCCGGCCGGTGGGGGCAACTCGACCTAATTGGCAACGTCGCCGAGCTGGTAGACCTGCCGTACTGGGGCGTTGGCAGGCTCTGCGGTGGGGACTTTCGGACGAGGCCCGCGGTGCCGCTCGAGCTATCCCAGCATGTTTGTCACTGGGCAGGGTCAACGCGAACCGCAGGCATTCGTTGCGCGGCACAACCGCGCACCCTGGCGTCAGGGTAAGCTGACCCATGTCCGCCGCCTGCTTCCGCGATAGCTACATACGATGGCGTCGAGGCTTACTGCGGAGCGAGGGGAGGCAGGGCCCCGGCGTGTCCCGAGGTCTGATCTGATGAAGCTGGATGATGTCGATGGTCCCTGCTCTTGCTCGTTTTTTTGGGCTGGACGCAACTCCTCTTGGATCCGGCGCAGAAAGTCGGGCTTCCAGTCGACATCGAGCACCTGCATCTCGTCCGTGATTTTGATCGATCGCCACGGGCTGCTAGCGTCCCTGCGCGTCGGCCTGCTTGCGAGCCTTGCGCTCCTTGCGGATCGTCCCATCAAAGAACACCCCCGCTTGCAGCCCCAAATAAAACCGCCACCGACGGTCCTGCGGCTCGAAGTGCCAGAGGTTCGAGCGGACCCCGCCGAGGTTGAGCGCGAAGGTCATCGCGACCCGATCGATGCGGCTGGTCGCCGAGACCTCGCCCATGACGACATGGTTGCGGGTGATGACCGGCTGCGCGAGCGAAAACTGTATCGTCGGATCGCGGACCTCGATGGTCGGCGGGATGGTGATGTCGTAGGCGTAGCCGAACGCGAGCCCGATGATCTTGTGCTGGAAGCCGACGAAGGCCTGCGGCATCACGACAGCGGGCATCGCGTGGCGGGTGTTGGCCACGTTGCCGCCGGCGGCGAGGGCGAGCCTGACCATCATGTATTTGAGGAACTGGGCTTGATAGCCAAAGTCGAGGAGCAGCGGGGCGAAGTGGAAGCGGTCGAGCTCGCCGGTGTCGTTGTTTTGCGTCTGCGTCAGGCGGATCCACTGGGCGTGGAACGCTAGGCGAAACCGGTGGGTGCGGGGCAGGGGCCGGAGCCGAGGGTCGCGCTCGCCGCTGGAGGTGTCGAAGCTGCGATCGCGCGAGCGCTTGGCGTAGACCGGCGGGCCGAGCAAGCTGGCGGGGCCAGGCGGGAGCGCGAGCAGCATCGGCTGCTCGAGGGACAGGGGGGGCAGGGGGGGCAGGGACGGCAGCGCGAGCACGCCGGCGCTCGCCAACGCGGGTCCGCTGTCGTGGTCTTGCTCGAAGGTCGTCGGCTCGCCAGCGACGGCTGGAACCGCAAAGCCCAGCCCGACACCGAGGGTTGCCGCGGCAAGCACCAGCCCCTTGACGGCCCTTTGCCCATGGATCACGCCCTAAGCATCCGGGCCCGGCGGGCGCCTGTCAAACCGCGGACAACCACTCACCGCCACAGGACATCGAGGGTCATGGCCGCGAAGTAAGCGATGCTGATCCAGCCGTTGAGATCGAAGAACGCCTTGTTGATCCGGCTCAGGTCGTCAGGCCGCACGATCCAATGCTCGTACGCGAGGATCGCAACCACCAGGATCATGCCGGCGAGGTGGACGGGGCCGAGGCCGGCGAGCAGGTGCACGCCGACGAGCGCACCCGCGGTGCCAAGGTGGAGCAAGGCGCTGATCCACAGGGCCCCGCGGACCCCGAACGCGACCGGGATCGAGTGCAGGCCGGCGGTCGCGTCGAAGTCGTGATCTTGGAGGCTGTAGATCACGTCGAAGCCGGCGACCCAGGTGCCGACGGCGACCATCATGATCGCCGGGAGCTCGAAGCCCGCGAGGCCGCCGGTGACGGCGACCCAGGCGCCCGCGGGGCCGAGCGCGAGCGCGGCGCCGAGGATCAGGTGGGCGGCCCAGGAGAACCGCTTGAACAGGCTGTAGCCGCAGATGATCAGCAGGCACAGGGGCGAGAAGCCGAGCGCGACGGGGCCGAGCGCTGCG
>Ga0114946_10001805_pt1 | contig 14710 bp, 8 predicted proteins | sample WalLakDeSediment_FD_88676 | JGI IMG/M metagenome (GOLD analysis project Ga0114946, IMG submission 88676) | Lake sediment microbial communities from Walker lake, Nevada to study Microbial Dark Matter (Phase II) - Walker Lake 11/02/13 Deep Sediment | ecosystem: Environmental > Aquatic > Freshwater... | reverse complement strand
TATTGAGATTTGGAATGAGCCCAACATAGACAAAGAGTGGCCGGAAGGGCAGATCAGTCCCCAGATGTATACCCAGCTGCTGCAAGCCTCATACACGGCAATCAAGAGCCGGAATCAGACGACTATAGTCATCAGCGGCGCCCCCGCGCCAACCGGTTTTTTTGGTGGTGGCTGTACAGCCAGTGGCTGTGACGATGACGCCTATATCAGGGGCATGATGGCCGCCGGCGCCCGGAATTATATGGATTGCATTGGCGTCCATTTTAACGCTGGAGCCACGCCGCCCAATGAGACAAGCGGCCACCCGGCCGATGGCGGCCAGGGCCATTACTCCTGGTATTTCATGCCGATGCTTAATCTGTACTGGGATACCTTTAACCCGCCGGGCACATCGCGGGAAATCCCGCTCTGTTTTACGGAAATTGGTTTCCTGTCAGACGAGGGCTTTCCCCAGACGCTAGACCAGTTGGGGGCGACCAATTTTGCCTGGGCCCGAGGTAACACGGTCTTTAATCAGGCTATCTGGCTGTCTGATGCGTTGCAGCGCGCCTGTTACAGTGGTAAAGTGAAGTTGTTTATTGTTTGGAATGTGGATTTTACGGAAACGTATAGTGCTCAGGACCCACAAGGCGGTTACGCCATCATGCGGCCGAACGGCAGTTGTCCATCCTGCAATAGTTTAAATGAGGCGATGATCAACTTGCGGGTAGGCAACTGCGTTTAAGGTGTTAGCAATGGGACGGCAATGGCAGGGCTTGGTTAGCTTAATTGGTTTACTGGCGTTGACGGCGCTGGCCTGCAGTTCGCTGCCGGGCCAGACTGCCCAACCATTGGAACCAACGGTAGATATAAGCGCCCCCACGGCCGTCGCCACGCCCACGCCGCGTCCTAGCCGCACCCCAGACCCGCTGGCTACCCCAACCCCGCGACCGGAAGAAGTAAGCGGCCTGCCTCCCACGCCGACCCTGGCCGTGCCCGGCGGCAGCAGCGGCCCCGGTGACAACAGCGGCCCCGGTGACAACAGCGGCCCTGGTGACAACAGCGGCCCTGGTGACAACAGCGGCCCTGGCGAAAGCGGCGGAACGGCAACGCCGGGTAATGGCAGCAGCGCCCCTCCTCCAGATGATGGCGGCAGCGGCGGGCCGGTGGCGGTAAGCTGCCCGGCGGCCGGTACGAACCGGCTGCAGCAAGGCAGCTTCGAAGGGCCGTTTGAACCGTTTAGCTTCATCAATGAGCTCAACGTGCCCCCTCCCTGGGTGCCCTGGTATGAGGACGACGGCCGGGTCAATTTCCGGCCTGAGTACAAACCGGCCGACGGGGTAAACTTCCCCAACCGGGTGCGCAGCGGCCAATCGGCCCAGGTCTATTTCAAGAGCTACGGCCAATTCCTGGCCGGCCTTTACCAGCAGGTGGTGAACATTCAGCCAGGCAGCCGGCTGCAGTTTAGCGCCTGGGGCCAGGGTTGGTCGTGTGAGGATTTTAGTCAATGTGGTGGCGGCGTTTCTTACAACCCGGCGAACATGCTCATGCGGGTGGGTATTGACCCCTTTGGCGGCCGTAATCATCTTAGCCGCAACATTGTCTGGTCAGATTATTACAACCCCATTGACCGCTGGGAAGTAAAATGTGTGGAGACGGTAGCGATGGATTCGGTGGTCACCGTTTTCTTGTGGGCTTCGCCCAACGGACCGCGCCAAAATCAGGATGTTTATTGGGATGATGCCAGTCTCGTGGTGCTGCCGTAAGAAACCTTTTGTGAAGGCGGGTCAAGCGTCACCACCAGCAGGTAAGGTTAGATTATGTTTTTCTTACGCCGAACGCATTTGATTCGTTTTTTGGGTTTGTGGATCTTATTATGGTTGACGGTGACGGCCGTTTCCGCCCAGGATCAGGGCCGGCTGCAAGTCACCCAGTTTGACAGCTCCCAATTCCCGACGATCAGCTTCACCCTCATTGCCACCGATGAAAACAGCCAGCCATTGCTGAATGTCAACATGCTGACCGTGCACGAAAACAGCCAGCGGATCAGCGATCCGCAGTTCGCCACCCAATCCATGGGCGTAGAGATTGCCTTTGTCCTGGATGCCAACCCCACCTATAACACCCGTGACGGCGGCGATCCGCCCCGGCGCGAAAAAGTGCGTGACAGCCTGGTGCTATTTGCCACCCAATACATGAGCCAAACACAAATGGACCGTGTCTGGGTCATTGCGCCGGACGGAGATGGCGGCCGTCTCTTGGGTGATGGCTTGATGACCTTTCCCAACCAGCTAATCAACGCCATGAACTTCTACGATCCCGGTCCGTTGTCGGTGACGCCGATGCAGGCGATGATGGAAACGGCCTTGATGCAGTTTGCCGCGCAGCCCTCTGAGGACGGCCGCTACCGGGCCATTCTCATATTTTCTGACGCCGACAGCCTGGAAAACCAGCTCGATTTCGAAGTACTGGCCGAAGAAGCTCAAAATCTTAACGTGGCCATATTCACCGCTATTTTAGGGTTGCGCGCCGATCCCAACGAGATCGTTAGCGTCGAACGACTGGGCGATCCGACAAATGGCTCTTGGGTGCACCTGCCCCAACCGGCGAACGCAGAACCGCTTTACCAGATCTTCCAGGCCAACGGCACGCAAAGTCGGGTGACCTATCGCTCCCAGATTAGCCATGCCAGCCAGCATACCCTGGAGCTAACCCTGGGCGATCTGGTCGGTACGCATAGCTTTGGGCTGGAGGTGCAGCCACCGGCCGTGCAGCTGATTATCGATAACAGTCGCCCCATTCGCCGCGTCGCCCCGGAGCATGACACGCCGCTGGCCACCATCGAACCGGCTAGTCAATTGGCGGTGGCCCAGGTCACCTGGCCGGATGGCTTCCCGCGCAACCTGACCAACGCCACCTTGCTAGTAGATGGCGTACCCCAGCCAGGCAGCGAGACGGTGGTTTTGACCGGCGAGGGATTGCTAAACTTCGATTGGCAAATTCGGGAGCTGGATGAAGGCGTTTACAATTTAACCGTGCAGGTCACCGATGAGTTAGGACTGGAGACAACCAGCCCGCCGCTGCCGCTGACCATCGAAGTTGCCCGCCCCGCCCCACCGGTGGTCGAAGCGGCCGTCGAAGAAGAAGCAGTCGTCGCCGAACCGGTGACCACAGAAACTTTGCCGGCTGATTTATCACAACGTCTGGGCTTTGTAGGCATCGCCATCGGCGTGGTGGCTATCTTCTTTGCCATGTTCATGTTGGTGTTTGCCGTGATTATGGTGCGGCGGCGTGGCGCATCACCAGCGGGCGCACCGGTCACGCCAGCGGTTCCGCCACCAGGGTACAGCGAACATGAGGCCACCCAGGTGATGATGCCAGCCTTTGCCCTGGGCAGGGGTGGCGGTGCTTACCTGGAACCGCTGGAAAATGCCGCCGATTACGCGGTTCCCATTCAGTTACCGCAAGCAAATACAGCCATCGGGCGGGATCCCAAGTTAGCGCAAATTGTGTTTAACGACAAAAGCGTCTCCCGGCTGCATGCCCGGATCATGGAAACCAATGGTCAATACCGGCTGTACGATGAGGGCAGCGCCAGCGGCACTTATCTCAACTTTGAACGTATCAGCCTGACGCCACAGCCGCTGAAAGAGAATGATGACATTCATATCGGTCGCGTCCACCTGCGCTTCCGGCTGCCGGCGGCCGAACAAGACGCCGACTCCACCCAGATCATGGCCCCCATCCGGCGGCCGGGACAGCCGGCTCCGGCCGCCGAGCCTGATGATCTGAGTACGCAGCCCTTTATGCCTCACCAGCCGCCCGGTGGCGGTGCGGCCCGGCCGCAGGCTCCGGCGCAAGAAGACCCGGATGATGTCTCTACGCAACCCTATATGCCCCATTCACCGCGGCGCTAGACGCCGGGGGATTGGCTTTATGATGTGATCCAACCAGTTACCTAGAGAATTGTAGAATGGCCTTTATTAGAACTGAGCCCGAACTGATCATTGCCCAGGCTACGCATGAGGGGATGAGTGGCAAGCATAACGAAGATAATTTGGACAGCTTCTGCTGGCAAGTTAACGGCCGTCTGCTGCATGTAGGGGTCGTGGCCGATGGCATTGGGGGTCAGATCGCCGGTGAATTAGCCAGCCGGTTGGCCGTCGAGGCCGTAGGTGATTATTTCGACCACCTGCCGGAACTGTCCGCCAATTTGACCGACCACCTGGTAGAGGCCATCGCGGTTGCCAATCAGGCTGTCTACCAGCATAGTCAGACTAACCCTGAGCTGCAGGGCATGGGCACCACAATGGTTATCGTGGGGGTCCTGGACGGCCGTCTCTATACCGCCTATGTCGGGGACAGTCGTATTTACCTGCTGCGCGACGGCCGTTTGCGCCAGATAACGGTTGACCACACCTGGGCACAAGAGGCAATTGAAGCCGGGTTGCTGACCCGTGAGCAGGCCAAAACGCACCCCAACCGGAATGTGATTAAGCGCTTTTTAGGCGGCTTCCCCGAAGTAGAGGTAGACCGGCGACTCTCTTTACAACCCGATCAGTCGCGGGCCGAAATGTTGGCCGGACAGGGCATGCGGCTGCGAGCCGGTGACACCATCCTGCTTTGCAGTGACGGCCTGAATGACATGATCAGTGACGACGCTATCCATGATTCGCTCTACACCCATTTCCTGGCTCTGGACACGGCTGCTGAGGAGCTCATTGACAGAGCCAACGAGGCCGGGGGCAAAGACAACATCACGGTCGTTATAATGCAGGTTCCCGGCGGTAAACCGGTAGCGCCGGTGGGCACCAAGTCTGGCATATACACCACGGGTGTCAGAACCGCGGGCACGCCGGCAGCCGCCGCGACCGCCGCTCCTGCCCCCACGGCCGCGCCGGCCAGCAGCGCCACCGGCTGGCGCTGGCCGCTGCTGCTGCTGGGTGGCGGCCTATTGGGCCTGCTCCTGCTCTTAGGTGTAGGCGCCATGTTAGTGTTTGGTCTCAACAATGACCGGCAGAATCAGTCGGCCACAGCCACCGATACACCCGCCAGTTTGCCCCCGGAAGGACAAACTGCGCCCACCGATACGGCACCCGAAGGTCCGGCGGCCACGGCCGCGATATTAGTTCCCACCGTCGGCGCCGATGAAACAGCTACCCCGGCCACTGAACCGGAGATTGGTGACGGCTCACCGACGCCACCGTTGATTCCCACCTTGCAGCCAACATCCACCAATACACCCATCCCACCTACCCGCACGCCGTCACCCACGCCGCTGCCGACAGCCACGGCGACGCTGGAACCGGCGGCTCCGCCGCCTGGAGGCGATCCACCGCCGCCACCGCCGCCAACTGAGCCGCCACCCACCCCAACCATTCCGGGACCGTAGATCAGATTTTTCTGCTAACCCGCGTCTTAAGCCCTTTACTAATCGGAGAACAGATCATGAAACAGAAGGCGCTATCTATTTTGCTCATTTTGGGTTTGCCGCTGCTGGTCGCCCTGAGTCTGGCCTGGAGCGTATCTGGGGCAAGGGCAGAGCGATCTGCTAATAGTCCCGTTTCTGACTTAGAGGTTGATCTGGCCGTGCAGTTGACCAGCCAACCGCGCCCGGCTATAGCTGGCGGCGTGATTACCTACACAGTGGTGGTTACTAGCAGTGAGTTAGAACCGGTAACGGCCGTTACCCTCACCCTGGATATTGACGCCCAGGTAGACGAGCTGACTTATATGCCTGCTCAGGGCGCGTATACGACCACAACAGGCATCTGGAGCGGCTTCCAACTGTCGATAACGGCGCCCATTACGATGACGGTTGTCGGACAGGTCAATCCGGGAGCAAGCGGCTTCCTTACCACCACAGTAACGGTTCTGCCCACTGGTGCGTCTGATCCCATTGGCGATAACAATCTGGCCACCGATGTGAATCCGGTAATTCAGATCGCTGATCTGAGCATTGACAAAATCGCGGCACCGGCGGTAGCAGTAGCCGGACAGCTGCTGACATATACGCTAACGGCCGCTAACAGCGGTCCTTCAGCAGCGGCAAATGTGGTTTTAACCGACACGTTACCGGCCCAAGTGGAATTTGTGTCCGTAGACAACGCTAGTTGTGAAACCATATTGGATCAGACTGTGCTGGTTTGCAGCTGGGAGACGCTCGACGCGGCCACTGTGGTCGAAGTCACCCTGATCGTAGAGGTAGATCTACTTGCTACGGGCAGCCTCCTCAATATGGCCGAGATCAGCAGCGACACCGACGATCCCAACCTGGATGACAATAATGTCACCCTGGCAACGCCGGTAACGGCCGTGGCTGCCGACCTGAGCGTTTCCAAAACAGCTAACGCTAGTTCGGTCATAGCTGGCGAGACCTTGACTTATACCATCACCGTCACGAACGCCGGGCCGGCGGCGGCCACGCAGATTGTGCTCACCGACACGTTACCGGCCGCGGTTAGTGTAGTGACTGCTCCACCCAATTGTGTGGCCAACAATGGCGTCTTGATTTGTCCGGTGGGTGATTTAGCGGCTGGTCAGGCAACTGATTTTGACCTGGTGGTGGCCGTAGCGCCAGATGCCCGCAACAGCTTGACCAACGCAGTTACGGTGAGTAGCACTGAGATAGATCCCCATCCCGCTAATAACAGTGATACGGCCGTCACCCCCGTTACGGCCGAGGCAAGCCTTAGCCTGGACAAGACGGTGCAACCGGCCGTTGTGGTCGGCCACGCACCATTTACCTATACCCTGGTTGTAACAAACAGCGGCCCAACAGCCGCTCTGAACACAACATTAACCGATAGTTGGCCCGCTGGACTGAGCCTCGTGAGCGCCCCGCCTAACTGCGCTTTAGCAGGCGGGGCGATGACCTGCAATCTGGGCCTACTGCTGCCCAATCAGCAGCCGATTACGCTCGATATCGTAGCCCGATCTACAACTGTCAACCCGACAGATAACGTTGTTTTCACAAACTCCGCCATTGTTACCAGTGACGCCGGCAGCTCCAACACGGCAACTGTCAACGTGACGGTTACACCCTACCGTCTTTTCCTGCCAACCATTATCAAACCCAAGGAGTGGCAACAGGTCGGGACTGTTCCCACAGGCGTCACCGCCTTTTATGATATTGTTGCCTGCAATGATCAGATGTTTGTCGGCGCCAGCAACGGCATCTATCGTTGGCAGGCCAACAACTGGCAGCGGCAAACGTCGGGGCCAGATGGTATCGTCCTACAACTGGCATTCGCCAATGATCTGTGTGACCGTATCTATGCCGCCTCATTTGGCGGCGGTATCTGGCTGGGCACACGCTCCGGTTCTAGCTGGAATTGGAATCAGGTTAATGCCACCCTGAGCCTGGCCCGCGCCGTGGTTATCCGGGGTGACACGCTGTTTGCCGCCGGCGATTTCGGTCTCTATTCGGCCAGTGTCGCTAATCACGCCTTTGCCCCTACAACCATTACCACGGCCGTTAACGGACTGACCATTGACCGGGATGGGGTGACGATTTTCGCCACAGTTTGGAACAATGGTGTCTTCACCAATAGTGGCGGCACCCTCTGGACCAAACAGGGAACGGTAACCAATCCGCTGGTTTGGCGCGCTGTTGGTGACGGCAATGGGGATCCGCTGTTGGTCGGTACCGAAACAGGTCTCAACCTGTGGCACAATGGGAATTGGACGGCCGTTGCTCCCGGCTACAATAGCCGCACGCGAGCGGTGGCCGCCATCGATACCGCCCTTTACGCTGCTCAGCTGGGGCGAGGCGTCATCGTCAGCTATAACAATGGCCTTAGCTGGCAGCCAATGAATGCCGGTCTGCCGGTCAGCCCAACGGCGGAGTATTACAGCTTACGCACTTTTGATGACGGCTACCTTTATGTCACTGCGGGGACCGGCATTTGGCGCTGGCCGCTGCCCTAGATGCAAAAGGCCGCCGGTGATTCGGCGGCCTTCTTGTTTGACCTATACCTGGTATTGCTCCCGGTAAGCTTGAATGTGCTCCCGCAGTGCTTGCCGGTGGGCCAGCATGGCTTGCACCGGCTCAACCAGCTCGGCCTGGTAGCTGGTTAGCGCCGTTTCCGTTTCCGTCAGAACTGTCTGGACCGGCCCCAAAGCCTGTTCACGCAAGGGCTTAATCAGCTGGGCCTGCAGCGGAATCTCATTCCGTTCGTTAGCTGCTAACCAGTGGTTGAGCGGCTGCAAGACGTTGACCCGCAGCCCGTTAATGGTATGCGGCACTTCTGAAACGAGGGTGGTCAGTCTGTCCATCACTTCGGCTGATTGATTACCAAGACCAAACGGCAGCCAGCGCAGCAGTTTCTGAAACCATTCATTCAGCATCTGCAAAAAGGAGCCGGCCGTATCGGCCACCGTCTGCAATACCTGTTCCACGGCTTCATAGTAGCGAACCAATTTGGCCAGCTGGTGGCTCAACCATTGACGGCCGTTATCCAGCACCGTCGCCTGTTGTTCGAAATCAGTCAGCGCCTGCTGGCCAACTGACAAACCGGTGCCTACGCCCGGCAGGCGTGAGGAAAGACGGCCCAGAAGCTGCCCCACACGGCCGAAACCATTGCTCAGCAGGGCGCCGAGATCAAGCTGATCGAGCTGCTGGTAGAGAGCCACCAGACCGGCCATGATCGAGATCTCGGCGTTGGCTTCTTTAAGCTGATTTTGCAGAGTAACAACGGCCGTATTGTCTCCCCGCACCTGTTCCATGGCTGCCAGACGGCGATTGGCGGCATCCAGCTCGGCCTGGAGGCGCACATTGTCAGCCTGCGCCGCCGCCAGACGAGTCATCAGGTCGGTAGAGGTTGAACTGCCCATTGCCGCGCTGACGGGCGGCAGGTTGGCCACGGCCGTTGTCGGCGCCAGGCTGCTCATCGTTGCCGGACCCTTTGTCTGTTCCACCAGCCAGGCAGCGCCGGCGCCGGCAGTCACGGCTACTACGCCAGCGGCCGTTAACGCCTTCAGGAAATCACGGCGGCTGACCAACTCCTCAGATTCGATTTGTTCACTAACCATTTCGGTACCTCAATTTCTCATTAGCCTCTGGCCTGGTGCCGCCAGAGCCGGTCATTATCCTGCACTGTGTCGCGACAAACAAACGCTATACGTTACAATCCGCTAGCGGTTGTATTCGTTTCAGCCGCCGGCTGTGTGCCTGGGGCAGACATTCATTCATCTTGGGCGTTTCCCCCGGGCTTTGCTGCCTGGGACGGCCGCTTGCTCAATTCCAGTGACAGACGGCTCAAACTCTCTTGAATCTGCTCGCGAAGCTGACGGGGTGACGGCCGTCGCCGGCCCATTTCCTTCAGCGATGTCATCAAGGTGTCGCCGACCAGACGTGTCGTTTGCTGCAGCGTTTCCCGCGTTAACCGTTCACCCCGATCAAACCAGAGGGCGGCCGTATAGCCGATAATAACCGTGGTTCCGGCAGCCACGGCCGCCGAAACGACCCAGCCCGGCGGGCCACCCAGTTTGCTCAACTGCTGGAATAACGTCCGTCCCAAGAAGCCGGCGCCCAATACACCAGCCAGTTCTCTTAATCGCCCCAGGGTAATCTTGTAGTTGTAGGTGCGGGCAATACCCGTTACCAGGGCGATTTGCAGAACACTCAAGGGAACAAAATCAAGCAGCGGCAGCGGGGTCAGAGCGACGACGGCCGCCGTCGAGGCTGCCCCGGTAATCGACCGCCAGGCTAACTGCCAGCGATAAGCAGGCAGCGCCTGGCCTAAGGCCGCTACAAGCTGGGGTTCAGCTTTGACAATGGCCAGGATAACCTGTTCCAGATTTTGGCTCCGTTCAGCCGCCAGGGGCACAATCGCCTGCGGCGCTAACCCCAGGTTGTCCGCCGCCTGGGCAATGACCCGATCGCTCTCTCGACCCACCAGATCCATCTTGTTCAAGATGACAATATACGGTTTCTGGAGGGCGTTGAGCTCATTGAACAGAGCCTGTTCAGAGCGCTTGATGCCTTGCACAGCGTCAAACATGATTATCAGGAAATCGGCCGCCTGCGCTGCAGCTAGGGCCATTTCCCGTTCTTTGTCACCTACCGGCCCGACAGCGTCCGCGCCGGGGGTATCGATGACGGCAAAAAGACCGGCGTCGGCCGTCTGGTTGCTGCGGGTCGTGCCGGGGACGGCACTCACTTCGGCCAGATCGTGCTTGCTGCGGATCAATTTGTTGTACAGGGTGGATTTACCCACATTGGCCGGGCCAACAATGGCTACGTGCTGTTTGCTGCCCACGGCCATCTGCATCTGGATATGGGCTAACTCAATCAGACGGCGCAGTTTGCCTGGCGTATGGGGCAAAACAGGCAGCAAGCTGAGTATATCTTGCTGGGTCATCGCCGGTAAGCCCTGCCAGGCGCTGCGCAAAAGCGGTTGTACCGGCGCCGGGAAATCAGCCAGAATAGGCTCAATTTTTTTATCGGTGGCATCATCTGGCCCCGGTTGGGGCCGGTATTGAATAGTCATAGCCTGATTTTAGGCAAAATGTGTAAATTAGGCTATTGCATTCTGGCCAGAATTGTTCACAATACCTTTAGATTAGCGGGACTGTATCAGACTACACCTGTCCGACCTGATTAGAGAACATAAACCTGTCCAACCGGCGGCAGCTAATGGTGCACTTAAATGAAAATTAAGATATGGGGGGCGCGGGGTTCAGTTCCATCGCCGTTGAGCATGGCGGAACTGCAACAGAAACTGATCGCGGCCGTCACTGGCGCCGTCGGTGTGGATATCACCGATCCGGCGGTTGTTAAAGATTATGTCAACCACTTGCCGCTTTTTCAGCGCGCTACAGTCGGCGGCAATACCCCTTGTGTCGAGCTGCAGGCAGGTCAGACCCATTTGATCATTGATGCCGGCACCGGGCTGCGCGCGCTGGGCAGCGAACTGATGCGCGGGCCGGCCGGGCGCGGCGAGAGTAAACTGCATCTTTTCATCAGCCACACCCACTGGGATCATATTCAGGGGCTGCCCTTTTTTATGCCCGCCTATATCTCCGGCAATCAGCTGACAATCTATAGCATCCACGATGTGGCCCCTATCCTGGCCAGCCAGATGCGGTCAGTCACTTTTCCTGTTTCCCTGGCCTACATGCAGGCCAACGTGGAGTTTCAACGGCTGCTGCCCGGCGGTACGATTCAGCTTGCCGATGTCAAAATCACCAGCATGGAATTGCCCCACCCGGGTAAGGCTTACGCCTTCCGCATAGAACATCAGGGGACTGTGGTTGTTTACGCCAGTGATGCCGAGTACAAGTCGCTTGACCAGGCCAGTCTCCAGCCCTATCTACGCTTCTACGAAGGTGCCGACATACTCATTTTTGATGCCCAGTTCAGCTTGCGTGAAGCCGTCCTTAGAGAAGATTGGGGACATAGCTCGGCTTTGATTGGTGTGGACATGGCGCGCCAGGCCAACGTGAAACAGCTGATTCTGTTTCATCACGACCCCAGCAGTAATGACCACGACCTGGAACAGATGCTGCTGGAAGCACAGCAGTATGCGAAAGAACAAGTCACGGAAACGCCGCTGGAAATCTTGCTGGCCTATGAGGGTTTGGAACTGGAGGTGTTGGCCGCCAATACCTTCCATTTGTTCATGCGTCCGGGGGAGAAAATTGCGGTGTTACAGCTCGTGGGCGAACTGGACGAAAAGGTCGTTGGCGATTTGCGAAAAAGTCTGGAAGAGCTGGCGCAACGGCCGGAAGACGAGCGGCCGCATCTGGTAGTCGATTTAGAAGCCACTACCCGTCTCAATATTGCCGGCCTGCGGCTGCTAATCGATCTACGCCGCCAGTGGGGGGGTGAATCCTTTGTCCTGGCCGGTTCATCTGAGCATGTGCGGCGGGTCATCGCCCTGGCCAATTATCTCGACTACTTTGCCATCTACCCCGACTTATCGCAGGCTATCAGCGCCGTGGCTGCCCACCGGCTGCTGCAGTTGCCGGGCCAGATGCTGAAAAACCGGTACCGGATTGAAGAGCGGGTCGGCGAAAACGAAGTCGGCGCCGTGCTGCGGGCAACGGATACCCGGCTGAACCGCTCCGTGGCCATCAAAACGCTGGCCTCAATTGGCCAGAGCGCTTCCAACCGCTTTATGAGCCAGGCGCAGCGCATGGCCCAGCTGAATTCAGGCAGCATTGTGGCCATTTATGACGTTGACGAGGAAAAAGGTTTCGTCTACCAGATTACCGAATATGTAGCCGAGCCCACCTTGCGCGATGCCCTCAATCAAACAGAGCCTTCAGACTGGCGGATAATCGCCCTGGAAATCCTGCGCGCCCTGGAATACACCCATAGCAAAGGGATTGTACACGGCAACCTGAAACCGGAGAACGTGCTGCTATCCTCGCCTGTTAAACTGACCGACTTTGGCCTGCGTTGGATTGAAGAAGGCCAGAATTTGCTGGAAACGTCACTGCTGCTGGGTACCCCCGACTACCTGGCCCCGGAACAGATTCTGGGCCAACCGATAGAACCACGTGCCGATCTTTACGCGGTAGGCGTCATTTTGTATGAGATGTTCACCGGCCAACGGCCGTTTACCGGTGAGTCCGCCTCAGTCCTGCAACAGCATCTGGAGCAGCCTCCCCATCCACCGCGGGAGATCAGGCCAGAATTGTCCCGCTCTCTCGAACATCTCATCCTCAGGCTACTGGCCAAAAAGCCAGAACAGCGGTACGCTACAGCGGCCCAGACACGTCGCGTATTGCTGCGGCTGGGTCAGATTGAGTCTGCTGAAACCAACCATGAATAACCATGTCGCCCACATCATATGAGTAATCGTCCTGCATCCATTCCTCTAAACCAGTGGCGGGTACGGCCGCCCGCCCCCCCACTCTTACATCAACAACTGCCCGATCTACACCCGGCCCTGGCCCAGATCCTCTACAGTCGCGGCGTGACCGAACCGGCAGCGGTACAGGCCTTTCTGGAGCGACGCTACCTGCCCAGCAGCGATCCCTTCTTGCTGGCCGATATGGAAACGGCCGTCAAGCGCATCTTCCAGGCCGTAGAGAATGACGAGATGATCATCGTCTATGGCGACTTTGACGCCGATGGCGTGACCAGCACCGTGTTGCTGGTAGAAGCGCTGCGCGGTTTGGGCCTTAGCCGCCAGCAAATCCAGCCCTACATCCCTGACCGGGTTGATGAAGGCTACGGGCTCAACATGGACGCCCTGACCAGCTTAAAAGAGAGAGGGGCCGGCCTGGTCATCAGCGTTGACTGCGGCATTCGCTCCATCGCTGAAGTAGAACATGCCAACGCGATCGGGCTGGACATGATCGTCACCGACCATCACAGCCTGGGGAAGCAGCTGCCGCCGGCTGTGGCCGTTATCAACCCCAAGCGGCCCGATTCCACCTATCCCGAAACCGGGCTGGCCGGCGTGGGCATCGCCTTTAAGCTGGCCCAGGCGCTCCGCTTGAGTCGGCCAGATATGGCTCAATTCAGCGACGCCGACCTGTTGGACCTGGTGGCCATCGGCACGGTGGCTGACCTGGCCCCGCTGCAAGGCGAAAACCGGAAGCTGGTCCACGAAGGTCTGGTCCGGCTGAATGAGCTACAGCGGCCAGGATTAGCCGCGTTAGCCGCTATTGCCGGTGTTCGCGCCGGGCATATTACGGCTGAATCAATTGCTTTTGGCTTTGGTCCCCGAATTAATGCCGCCGGCCGCTTGAGTCATGCCTATGATGCCGCCCGCCTGTTGGCCGCCCCAGATGGCAACACGGCTCGCGCCCTGGCCAACGAGCTCAACCTGCTCAATCAGAAACGGCAACGGATTACGGCCGAGTTGGGTGAACTGGCGGAAACATTAGTCACCGATCCGGCGGCGCCCATTCTCATTGCCGCCAACCGCAGTTTTGTCTCCGGTGTGGTGGGGCTGGTGGCCAGCCGGCTGGCCGAAAAGTATTACCGTCCGGCAGTGGTCATGGAGATGGGCGAGACCGAAAGCCGGGGCTCGTGCCGCTCTATTCCTGAATTTCACATCACCAGGGCGCTGGATCAGGTGGGCGACCTGCTGGTACGGCACGGGGGCCATGCCCAGGCCGCCGGTTTTACTATTTTGAACGAGAATCTGGCCGAGTTTCAGGAACGATTAACGGCCGTCGCCGCCGAACAGTTAGCCGACAAAGAGCTGCTGCCCACCATCACGGCCGACGCCGAAATCCCCCTGCGCCAGATTGACTGGGCCTTTTACGAACTGCTCCGGCAGCTGGAGCCAACCGGCGCCGAAAATCCCGCGCCGCTGTTCATGAGCCGCCGGGTGCAGGTGCTAAACTGCCGGGCGGTCGGCTCGGAAGGGGCCCATCTGCAGATTGAAGTCAGCGACGGTCAGGCCGGTTTTAAGGCGATTGCTTTTCGCCAGGGGGCCTGGGCCGACTGCTTACCGCCCTTGATTGATATTGTCTACAGCGTGAATGTCAACGAATGGAACGGCCGTCGCTCCCTCCAACTGGCCATTCAAGATATTCGCGAAGCGGAGTAGGTAATGGGCGATAAACGACGAAAGACTAATGATGAAGGACGACCGAGGAACCCTTCGGCATGCTCAGGGATAGCCGGTGGTCGTTGGTCGTATGTCATTGGTCGCTATCTTCCGAGGAGCATTGCATGAAAATCTGTGTGACCGGCGCCGCCGGTTTTATTGGCAGCAATCTGGCCGAGAAGCTGACCCGGCGTGGCGATGTGGTCGTGGGCATT
>Ga0114946_10001804_pt1 | contig 14723 bp, 13 predicted proteins | sample WalLakDeSediment_FD_88676 | JGI IMG/M metagenome (GOLD analysis project Ga0114946, IMG submission 88676) | Lake sediment microbial communities from Walker lake, Nevada to study Microbial Dark Matter (Phase II) - Walker Lake 11/02/13 Deep Sediment | ecosystem: Environmental > Aquatic >... | reverse complement strand
TCGCACGCCGGGCAGGGGAGATCGATGAGAGAGGCACCACAGGGTCCACAGAAGCGTCCGGACCCCTCGGCGCCGCACTGGGTGCAGTGCATGAAGCGTTTCTCCTCGGGGGAATTGACCGTCAGAACCTAGTATAATGGGGCTCGCGGTGTGTTGCGAAGTGGAGCCGAGGACACCTTTCTGCCTCCCCTCCCGTAGGAGAAGGCAGAGACGCGCCCGCCGGAAGCCGACGGGGAATTTTCACCACGCTCCGAACTCATCTTCCTCCATCCGGATCCCCCGCATGCGCTTTCCCGGACCCGCCGCCCGGCTGCTTCCGGTGCTCCTGATTCCGGTCCTCCTGGTGTCGGCTCTTGCGGGAGCCGTCCCCGCACTGGCCCTTGCGCCGGCTTCGGGGGACGGAGCGTCGCCGCCCGATGGACGCCCGGGTAGCGGGCACCCCCGTTCCGCCCCCGGGGACAGGGGGCGTGTCTCCCCGCCAGGGGCCTTGGCGTTGGTTTCCGACACCTTTGGAGACCCGCACGTTCGGAGGCTCCTCGAAGACGCAAGGGCGGCGCGGACCCGGGGGCTCGAAGGGCTGGAGAGCTACCAGGGGAGGATGTGGGAACGGCTTTACGTCGGGATTGACGCAACGTCCTTCCGACGGGAACGGGGGCTGATCCAGGAGGAGAGAAGTGCGCTCATCCGTTGGAGTGCCGAGGGTGAGCGGCGGGTGCTGTGGGAAGGCGCCCGGCGGGACATTCCCATTGCCGGGCTCTCTTCGGCCCGGGATGAGGGTGTCGCGACGGCGCTGGCCCGGGAACTTTCGGGATCCCGGCTGCCTCCGCCCCTGACCTTCGACCCAGGCAGCGACCGCATCTATTTCGGCGTCGTGGACTGGGCGCTCAGTCCGCTGGCCGATACCGCGGGTCATCACTACCGCTTCCGCTCAGGCGACACGCTCCGCATCACCCTTCCCGAAGACGGACGTCAGGTGGTGCTGGCCGAGGTTCTTGTGGAACCCCGGCGTTCCGAGCCACGCCTGCTCTCCGCTTCGCTCTGGTTCGACGTGTCATCGGGAGCGCTGGTCCGTGGCGTCTACCGCCCCGCACGGCCCTTCGACTTCGCCGTGGACGGCGACCCTGACGACCGGGACGACATTCCGCGTCTCTTCAGGCCCGTCCGCGCCGAAATCCGCGTCGTTTCGGTGGATCACGGCTACTTCGACTTCCAGTGGTGGATTCCGAGGCGTTTTCTCTTCGAGGGCGAAGCCTCGGTGGGGCGCCTCGCCCGCTTTCCGCTCAGGGTCGAGTGGACGCTGGACGATGTGGAGGTGAATGCCCCCGTGCCGGCGGAGCTCAGCGGAGAGGGGCGGCCGGAGGGATGGGTTGTGACCACCAGCCAGGTGGCCCGCGCGAGCCGAGGGGATTCCGTTCCCGTGGTGCGGATCGTCCCTCCATCGGAGGATCTTGCAGCAGGGCGCGGGATGCCCGATGCTCCGACGCCGTCCCGCCCCTCCTTCTCCGAGGGCGACCTCCGGGAACTCGAAGGCCGGCTCTCGTCGCTTCTTCCTGCGCCGGCGGGAACGGGGGTTGAGTGGCTGTGGGGACTGGAGGAATCCCTTCTCCGGTTCAACCGCATCGAGGGACTCGCGCCTGGCGTTGGCGTCCGGACGGTTCTTCCTGGAGGGCGGGAGGTTCAGGCCCGAGTTCGGGGGGCATTCGAGGCGCCTCGGCCCACGGCTGATCTCGTGCTGCGCGGCGGCACGCCGGGGCGGCGCTGGGACGCCAGGGTCTACCGGGAACTTGTCGGGTCCTCCGAGTGGCACGAGCCTGCCGGCTTCCCGGCCTCCCTGGGGAACCTGGTCAATGGCGAGGGTCCCACGCCCTGGTACAGGAGCTCGGGGATTTCCGTCGGGCTGGAGCAGAGCCGGGGAGGGCATCGCTGGTCCTCCTCCCTCTTTGCCGAGCGGCAGGGTCCTGCGCAGTTCGGTACCTCCTGGCATCTCCGGCGCCTCCTGAACGAGGATCGCATTCTCGCCCAGAACATTCTGGCTCGAGACGGGAGCTGGGTGGGCGTGCGGGGCCGGCACCGCTGGCAAAGCGGCGTCGATCCGGCGGGTGCCCGTGTCTTCCTGCGCACGCTGGGAGAAGCGGCAACCGGAGAGGCCACGTACGGAAGGGGGTCCGTGACGGTGGCGACGACCTTCCCTCTCCTCCCTGGCCAGGTCCAGGGCTGGGAGGGTGCCCTTGAACTCGGTGGCGGCGTCTCCGTGGGTGACCTGCCACCCCAGCGTCGCTTCTTCCCCGGGGGTGCGGCCGGGTACCGGGCGGGCCAGGTCGGCGAGCGCGAGGGAGAACGCTACTGGATGGCCCGTGGCGAGATCGGAAGGGGATTCACGGGAGCGCGGGGGGTGGTTTTCCTGGATGCGGTGCAGGTAATGGGTGGGCGCGACATCCTGATTCCCGGGTCGGATCACGAGGCAGTGGGTAATGGCCGGTCGACGCGGCAGAAGCCCGACCTCGGCGCCGGACTCGGGGTTTCCCTCCTCGACGGTCTCTTCCGCGTCGACCTTGCCCGGGAGATCAGACCGGACGGAGGATGGAGAGCCCTGTTCTACCTGGACGCGCTCTTCTGAGCGCGTTGCGTCCAGGCTGAGCCCGACCGGTGGCGTCAGAGACCCGACGGATGGTCCAGGAAGACCCAGGAAAGCCCAAACCGCTGCTCCAGCCGCTCTGCCACCGCCTTCACCCCCAGGGTTTCAGTCCGGTAGTGGCCGCCCAGGACGAGGTTCACCCCGAGTTCCCTTGCATCATGAAACGCGTGATGCGGGGCTTCGCCGGTGATCAGGGTGTCGATACCCTCCCGCGCCGCCTCCTCGAGGAAGGAAGCGCCCGCTCCCGTCACCACGGCGACCCGGGCCACTGTGGCCGGCCCCCCGCGGATCACCTGGACCTCGTCCTGGAGGGTGAGGGCCACGCGCTCCACGAGCGTGTCCAGTGCGAGCGCGGTGTCGGCAGCCCAGCCGACCGGGAGATCCTTCCAGAAGCCGAAGGGATGCGTCGGCTCGAGGCCGAGGGAGCGGAGAAGGAGCGCGCCGTTTCCGACGTCGGGGTGGCGGTCCAGCGGCAGGTGGGAGCTGTACAGGGCAGTGCCCCCTCGGAGAAGGGCCTGGAGCTTTCGGAATCGGCGGCCGGTGACCCGCCGCTCCGGGTCCCAGAAGAGGCCGTGGTGGACAAGGAGGAGCTGGGCCCCTTCCGCGACTGCACCGTGGATGACCTCCTCGCTTGCGTCAACCGCTACGGCGACCCGGGAAATCCGGGACGGGCCTTCAACCTGCAAACCGTTCAGAGCGCCCGGGTAGTCTGCATCCGCCGAAGCGCCAAGCAGGGCATCCAGAAACCCGAATACGACTTTGGCTTCGGTCATCGGTTTTCGGCCTCCATTCGGGTAGTGTTCTGTGGAGAAGGTGTGGAAGAGATCGGCATATTGTTGGGAGAATCATTCCTTACAATGACTTAGGGGCTTTTCCACCGATGTGCACAAGCTGGCTGGTTCTCCACGACCCGGTCATCGTTCAGGGTCGGCGCAGAAGCATGAGAGGATCCACGTGCACTCCGTCTCGCGTGATCTCCAGGTGCAGATGGGGTGCAGTGGACCGCCCGGATGATCCGGTGAGGCCCAGCACCTCACCCATTACGACGGCCCGACCCGGCTCTGCGGTGAGCACGGAGGCGTGGGCGTACAGGCTTCGATAACCGCCCCCGTGATCCACCAGGACGAAAAGACCGTAAACAGGATCTTCGCCCCGCTCCACGACGGTGCCTCCCGCGACCGCCCGAATGTAGCTGCCCGAGGGTACGGCCAGGTCAATCCCCGGGTGCGTGGATGCCTCGTCGTCGGGGGCGCGACCGGCGATGAGCCCCTGCGTCAGGAACCCGCGCTCGGTGAGAGGCCATAGCGAAGGAGGACCGCCCTCCCCGGTTCCATCGCCTGGAGGGGCCCCCGCAAGAACCGGGGAGCGAGGAGACGAGGTGGCTCCCGCCGGCGGCAGCCACAGGGCTCCCACATCCGCACCCTCCGGAGCGAAGAGTCCCCGAAGGCGCGCATATCCCTCCTCCACCTCTTCCAGGAGAAGCGCGAGATCGCGGAACTGTTCTCGCTCCGCCTCGAGGACGCTCACCCTGCGCTCAAGCGCTCCGGCCTGGACCGTCCGGACGCTCAGATAGACCCCGAATCCGAGAAGGAGCAGGAGGCCTGACAGCGCGAAGGGAAGCGCGCGCCGCACCTGCGGAGAGGCGAGGGCCCATTGGCGCTCCCAGCTCGGCGCGGAGGAGGTCGTCACCCTGCGAATGGAAACGATCCAGACCGGCTCGTCCTTGTCAGGGACCGGGTGGGCATCTGCCCCGGGGCTTCCGCCTTCCTCCCCCTCAGCCCGCGACATCCGTGGCTTCCACACCGGTGAGGAGAGCAAAGAGCCGCTCGAAGTCCGCCGGCGAGTGGAAGGGGATCTCGATTTTCCCCTTGCCGCCCTTCCCTTCGCGAACCGCCACCCGCGTACCCAGCGCGTGGCGCATTTCCTCCTGGAGAGCCCGCAGGACGGGAGAGAGACCCTCGTCCGACTGCCCCTTCCCGTCTCCACGGCCCCCCGAGGCCGCAGCCCTTCCGCCTCGGGCGGGTTTCCGGATGCGCTCCTCCATTTCCCGAACGCTCCAGCCCTCCTCCGCCCCCCGTCGTGCGAGCTCCAGCAGGCGTCCCGGGTCTTCGACCCCGAGGAGCGCCCTGGCATGGCCCATGGAAAGGGCTCCCGCCCCCAACTGCCGGCGAACGGAAGCCGGAAGACGCAGCAGGCGGAGGGCATTCGCCACAGTGGAACGCTTCTTCCCGACGCTCTCGGCCACCTCAGCCTGCGTCATTCCGAACTCCTGGACCAGCACCCGGTAACCTTCGGCTTCTTCCAGGACCCCCAGCTCCTCCCGCTGGATGTTCTCCACCAGGGCCAGGACGAGCAGGGTCCGGTCGTCAACCTCCCGCACAAACACGGGCATCTCCTCCCAACCCAGCTCCCGAATGCAGCGGAAGCGGCGCTCTCCCGCCACCAGTTCGAAGAGTCCCGGTGCACTTGCAGGGGCTGGGCGGACAACCGGAGGCTGGAGAAGTCCGTTGACACGGATGGACTCCTGGAGTTCGGCCAGTTCTTCCGGGGTGAACTCGCGGCGGGGCTGAAAGGGATTGGGCCGAACCCGGTCCACGCGGACCTTCCGAACATCGCCTTCGCCGGGCTCCGTCAGAGCCGACTCACCCAGGAGGGCGCCGAGCCCCTTCCCAAGTCGGGGCCGTCCGCTCCGTGCCGTCATGGTGCCGTCCCCTGGCTGGCTGTTTCCCGCCTGAGGCGGAGCATCTCCGTGGCCAGGGCCAGGTATCCCTGCGCGCCCGGCGACAGGACGTCGTACGTGGCGATGGGCTGACCGAAGGAGGGGGCCTCGGCCAGCCTCACATTTCGGGGAATGGTGGTGTCGAACACCTTGCTGCCGAAGTATTCCCGGGCCTCCTCGGCCACCTGCTTCGAGAGATTGAGTCGCCGGTCGAACATCGTGAGGAGGACGCCCTCGATGTCCAGCGTGGGATTCAGCCCTCTCTGAACCAGACGAATGGTGCTGAGCAGTTGGCTCAGCCCCTCCAGGGCGTAGAACTCGCACTGGATGGGAATCAGCACGGCATCGGCCGCCGTCAGCGTGTTGAGGGTAAGGAGGCCCAGCGAGGGCGGGCAGTCGACCAGGATGTAATCGTAGGATTCCCGCACGTCAGCGAGGGCCGCCTTCAGGATTTGCTCCCGCTCCGGCCGATCCACCAGTTCGATCTCGGCCCCCACCAGGTTCCGATCCGACGGAATGAGGTCCAGCGTCCCGACATGCAGACCCGCCAGGATACACTCCCTGAGAGGGCGTCCCTCGACGAGGACATCGTAGATCGTCGGGAGGCCATCCTTCTTCTCGACACCAAGGCCGGAGGTGGCATTTCCCTGTGGGTCGATGTCGAGAATCAGAACGCGTTGCTCCGCCACCGCCAGGGAGGCGCCGAGGTTGATGGCAGTCGTGGTCTTGCCGACTCCACCCTTCTGGTTCGCGATTGCTAGAACTCGAGCCATGGGAACCACGGAGCGTTGAGGAATCATTGGGCCAGGAGAGGGTCCGAATATACCCCGGGGCCGATCAAAGGTGAAGGACGGAGAGGGGCCCGGGGCAGGTTCCACGTGGAACATTCAAGGAGAGGGCCCCGATCCTTCTCTACCACCGACGAGGCGAGCGTTCGGAGCACCGACGGGCGACGGCAGGGATGGGTCATGAGGGAAGGCAGGAGCAACAAAAAAAAGGGTGTTCCACGTGGAACACCCCCCTGGATCATCCAGCCTCCGGGCCTCACAAAGGCCCAAACCTCAACCGCTGACGGAGTTCCGGGAGCCCACCGATGACCTCGACACCCACATCCTCCAGAGCATCTCGATGGTGGAGCGCAGCTGGCCCGCCCACCAGGACTCGGACATCCCCCGTCAATTCCCTGCGCAACGCCCTCAGTTCGCCGGGAAGATGGGGGTCGTCCACCGGATGCAGGGCGGAGAGCGCAACAGCCGACGCCCCTTTCCGTCGCACCGCTTCCGCAATCTCCGAGGCCGGGAGATCCGAACCCAGCGAAAGCACGTCCCACCCTTCACCCGCCGCAACCACGGCGGCAAGGACCGCCCCGAACTCGTGACGATGGCCAGCAGGGGTCCCCACCAGCATGAGCGGGCCTGGCTCATGCGAAGAAAGCGCCTCGAGCAGCCAATCGAGAAACCTCCGCACAACCGCCGACGCCATGTGCTCCGAAGCCGGGCCAACCTCACCGGCCCGCCAGAGCAGACCAATTCGCGCAAGAAGGGGCAGGAGAAGGTCGTCGACCAGCTCTTCCGGGCTGAGCGCCATGGCTGCCCGGTTCAGGATCCCTTCCAGACGTCGGGTGTCCATGTTCTGAACAGCCGCGATCCCCTGCTCGAGAAAGACCGCCGTGGCATGCCCAGCCCTTCCCGCGAGGTGCCGCGACGGATGGTTGAGAACGGATGGCCCGGCGCCGAACGCGACCTCGCCTTCCCGGGGCTCGTCCCCTCCAGCGCTGATCCTGAGCCCACTGTCTCTGGGCCGATCGATCCCGGCACCCTGCGGAAGGCCACGGGCCTGCTCACGCATGACGAGATCTCGAAGGCCCTGCAGGGGGAGCTCCGCCACCTGGCTGATGTTGTGACCCGCATCGACGGCCTCGCGGAGGAGCATCAACTTCCGGATGTCGTCCTCCGAGTAGAGACGCTGCCCCCCGTCGGACCGTCCCGGGTCAACCGCACCATACCGACGCTCCCAGGCGCGAAGAAGCGATGCGTTCAGCCCGGTCCGGCGGACCACGACGCGCATCGGAAACTGGGGGACCGTCGAGTCTCGTTCGATCATGCGTAGAGTGTACAGCTTTCGCCCCTTGAGGTCAAGGTTATGTGCAGGTTTGTAGGGCGCCCCCTTGACAACACCTATACAACCCTTGTACGTTCGCTGCACAGTCGAGGCGTTGCTGGTCCGATCCCGGGCAGCACGCCCCTCTGCCATCGATTCCACTGGAGACTTTCCATGCGTTTTGCATCCTTCGCTGCTCCCGCCGCTCTGGCCCTTCTGGCCGTGGCCGCCCCGGTTCAGGCCCAGTATTCCAATGCTTCCACGGTCGTGGAGAACGATATCGTCGAAGTGGCGGCGGCCGCGGGCATGTTTACCACGCTCCTCGCCGCCGCCGAGGCCGCCGGACTCGTTGACGTTCTCAAGTCCGAGGGTCCCTTCACCGTCTTCGCCCCCACGGACGAGGCTTTCGCCGCGCTCCCCGAGGGTACGGTCGCGTCGCTCCTGGCGAACCCCGAGGCCCTTCGCGCCATCCTTCTTTACCACGTCGTTCCCGGCAAGGTCATGGCCGCGCAGGTCGTCGGCCTGACCGAGGCCACCACGGCCCAGGGCGCCACCGTGGCGATCTCCACCTACGGCGAGACTGTCCGCATCAACGACGCCACCGTCATCGCAGCGGACGTCGAGGCCTCCAACGGCGTGATCCACGTCATCGACACGGTCATTCTGCCGCCGTCGGCCAACTGAGTTCTGACTTTCGAGAGGAGGGTTCGTTCATGAAGACGCGATCGGAGCGATTCGGACCTGCCCCCTCCCGTGGGCCTGACGTCCCCCGGGAAAGGGTCATCCGCCTCGACCTGGCGCCATCGAGCAGCTTTCTGAGCCATGGTGGCGCAGTTTCCGGATTGCGGACGTCGAGCGGACCGAAGTCCACCCCTCTCGCGTCGTCCCCGCGGCGGCTCGCCCGCCTCCACCGGATTGACCGGCAACCCGAGCGCTTCGAAAGCGCCGCGGGCCAGGTCCAGGAACGTATCCGGATCCGGTGGCACCTGAATGATCTTCCCGGAAGCGTTCAGCTTTCAGGGGGCGGGGGTACGATTCTGTCGAACTGAACGAAGGCTCGAACCCGGGAAATGCGGGTTCGGTCGCAGGATAGGCCCGGGGTTCGGGATGAAGCAGAGACAGCGGCGCCAGGGGAGTCTTGGAACAGGCGGCGTCGACCTCAGTCTTCTACCGGCCCCGGGCATTTTTGCGTCTTCGCCTTCCGGACGGCTACGGCCAGAGCCTGAACGTCGGCCGGAGTCACTCCGCGCACCCCTGCGGCCTGGGCGAGGGTCTCGGGCCGGGCCCGCTGAAGTTGCTCCCTGGCCTCCATCGAAAGCGTAGGAGAGCCAGCAAAGCTGAAGGTATCGGGTATCCGCAGCTCGCCCAGCCGCTGCAGACGAGAGGCCCGATCCTCCTCTCTGCGGATGTACCCTGCGTACCGTACGTCCACGAGGACCGTGCCGAGCGCCTCCTGGTCCAGAGAGCTGGGCGCCTCTCGCCCGCTGGCCTCCAGCAGGCCCGAAACCCCTACCTCCGGTCTCCGCGCCACCTCCAGCACCGGAGTACGCTCCCCCAGCAGGGCGGATTTCATCCTGGCCAGCACGGGGTTTGCAACCGGAGGGTCCATCCGGGCCTCCTCCAGCCACCCTTGCCAGAACCTGCGGCGAGCCACTCGCTCCCGCCACGCCTCCGTCCCCTCCGGACCGAGGATCCCGAGTTCCCGGGCGACCGGCACCAGCCGCTCCGGCGCATTGTCCTGGCGCAGAATCAGCCGGAATTCGGCTCTCGACGTGAAGAGCCGATACGGCTCATCCACGCCCTTCGTCACGAGGTCATCCACCAGCACCCCGAGGTAGGCCTCCTCCCGACCCGGGATCCACGCCGGGCGCCCCTGAACGCCCAGGGCAGCATTGATCCCAGCCACAATCCCCTGCCCTGCTGCCTCCTCGTACCCTGTTGAACCGTTGACCTGCCCTGCCATGAACAGTCCGGGAATCTCCCGCACCGCCAGGGTCCGTCGCAATTGCTGCGGCGGCAGGTAGTCATATTCAATGGCGTATCCCGTCTTCGTGATCCGAACCTCCTCGAGGCCCGGAAGGGTACGCAGAAAGGCGAGCTGGACCGCGGCGGGCAGCGACGTGGACAGGCCATTCACATAGAGTTCCCGGGTCTCGAGCCCCTCCGGTTCCAGAAACACCTTGTGGCGGGCCGCATCGGGAAAACGCTGGATCTTGTCCTCGATGGACGGGCAGTAGCGCGGACCCCGTCCGGAAATCCCGCCACCGGCCATGGCACTCTCGGCCAGGTGACGTTCTACAACGTCACGGAGTTCCGGACCCGTCCAGACGAGCCAGCAGGGACAGGCTCCCGGCCGCCGCGCATTCGCCCAGAACGAAAAGCTGAACCCCCCGTCCTCCCCATCCTGCCGTTCGAGGCGACGAAGATCCACGCTCCGGCCATCGATGCGCGGAGGGGTGCCCGTCTTGAAGCGGCGGAGCTGGAGTCCCGTTCTCTCCAGGGCCTCTGCAAGGGCGTGCACGCTGGGTTCTCCGGCGCGCCCCCCCTCCTCCCCCGGCCCCTGGGCTCCCACGTGCATGCGTCCACGGAGGAAGGTCCCCGCGGTAACGACCACGGCACCCGTCCGCACCCCCAGTCCACCCCTGAGCCGCACCCCCTCCACGCGGCCCCCGTCCATCACCAGGTCGTCTACCGTACCCTGGAAAAGATCGAGGCCGTGCGTTTCATCAAGAATCGTCCGGACTGCCCGGGCATAGAGCCCTCGGTCACACTGGGACCGAGGCCCCCAGACCGCAGGTCCCTTGGAGCGGTTCAGCATCCGGAAATGCAGCGTGCTGGCATCCGTGGCCGCCCCCATCACGCCGCCCAGCGCATCCACCTCGCGGACCACCACGCCTTTCGCCACCCCGCCGATGGCGGGATTGCAGCTCATCTGGCCGATGCGCGCCAGGTCCGGCGTCACCAGGAGCGTCCGGCATCCCAGGCGAGCCGAGGCCGCTGCCGCCTCCACCCCCGCATGCCCACCACCCACCACCACCACGTCATAGCTTCCGAGCATCCCTCCTCCCTACTTCCCGATGCAGAAGGAACGGAAGAGCCTGTCCAGAACGTCCTCGCTGTCCAGGGGGCCGATGAGCTCCGCAAGCGATTCCTCCGCCGCCCGCAGGTGGAGCGCCGCGATCTCGGCCGGGATACAGGCCTCGAGTCCCTTGGCAAACGCCCTGGCTTCCTCGAGAGCGCGCGCCACCAGGCGACGGTGCCGCTCACGGACCAGGACGCCGCCCTCCTGGAGTTCCTCTCCCGACACCGACCCAAAGGCCTCTTCGATCAGGGCAGCCTGCAGACGCTCAAGACCCTCACCCGTCCTCGCCGAAACACGGACCCCCTCCACCCCGTCGGCGGCGTCCCCGCCGGCACGCTGGAGTGAACCGGAGTCCTCGACGTCCACGCAGGTCCAGACCTGAAGAACCTGAGGGACGGCGGGGTCATGGACCTTCCCTTCCCCCACCCCACCGTCCTCCGCAGGCACCAAGGGTGCCACCGGTCCCCCCCCATTTCGCGGACCCGGACCGGCCCATGGTACCCTGACGAGTGCTTCCACCTCTTCCCACTCGACGGCGGAGGGGGGACCCTCGGAGGCGCGGCGGCACCAGAGAACCAGGTGGGCCGATCGGATCCATCGATGGGCGATCTCGATCCCCGCGGCCTCCACCGCCTCGGCATCCTTCCGGAGCCCCGCAGTGTCCACAAGCCGAAAGGGGAAGCCCCCGAAGGCAACCGACGCATCCACGGCATCCCTGGTCGTCCCGGGATGCGGCGTCACCAGGACACGATCCTCTCCCAGCAGGGCATTGAAGAGCGACGATTTGCCGGCGTTGGGCCGCCCCGCCAGAACCACCACGGCCCCGGCCTGTAGAAGCCGACCGCCGGGAGCGGTGGCCAGCAGACGCTCCAGCGAAGCGACCACCGGCTCCAACGCGTTGACAAGCCCTCCCACCGGCGTCGGAGCCTCGTCCTCGTCCGGGAAATCCAGGTGATGGGCCAGGAGCGCCTCCACCTCAAGGATCCCCTGCCGAAGCCCTTCAATCCGGCGAGTGAGACCCCCTTCGGCCTGCACCACCGCCACGGCGTGTCGAGCCGGGCTTTCGGCCTCGATCAGTTCCTGGATCGCCTCCACCTGCAGGCGGTCAAGTTTCCCTTCGAGCCAGGCGCGGCGCGTGAACTCGCCGGGCTCGGCCATCCTCGCCCCGGCCTCCAGGCACGCATCGAGAACCCGGGCCACAACCATCGGGCCCCCGTGGAGCCCCAGTTCGGCCAGATCTTCCCCTGTGTACGACCCGGGCGCAGGGAAAAAGGTGACGAGCCCACGGTCCAGAAGCGCGCCCGAGCCCCCCGGATCCCGAAGGGACGTCAGGACCGCGGTGCGGGGCGCTGCCTCCACGGCACGCCCTGCACCAAGGGACCGCAGGAGTCTCCGCGTTCCCGGCCCCGAGACCCGGAGAAGGGCGATGGCCCCACGGCCCGGGGGCGTCGCCCGAGCGACGATGGTGTCCCGGAAATCATGGGCCGGGTCGGAGCCGACGCTGGAACCCTCCCTCCCGGCCGCGCCGGCGCTGCGATCCGACCGCCCGTCCATCTCACCCGGGGGCGGGAGCCGGCGCCTTCTTCGCCTGCATCTTCTGCCGCTCGTTGGCAATCCACCACGACTGAGGAAGGGTGGCCACGTTGGCGGTGAGGTAATAGAGGTTCAGCCCCGACGGGAAGTTGGCGAAAATCACGACCATCACCACCGGAAGGACGTACATCATGATCTTCATCTGTGGCTGCAGATCCTCAATCGTACGCATCGAGATCCACTGGAGGAAGAACATGGAGATGCCGAGGAGCACGGGCAGGATGAAGAAGGGATCCTTGGCCGAAAGGTCCGGGAGCCAGGCAAACGGCACCCCCCGCAACTCGATGGTGTTCTGAAACACGAAGAAGAGAGCGATGAGGATGGGCCAGGGAAGGAGCATGGGCCAGCAACCGGCCAGGGGATTGAATCCATGCTCCTTGTAGAGCTTCATCAGCTCCTTCTGCAGCTTCTCCGGGTTGTCCTTGTGCTTGGTCTGGATCTCCTTGAGGAGAGGCTGGACCGCCATGTTGCGCAGCTGCGCCTTCATGGCCTTGTGGTAAAGCGGGAAGAGAACGATCCGCATGAGGATCCCGAAGAGGATCAGCACCAGCCCGTAGCCCAGCGCCAGGTTCTCGTGCATGAAGACGAGCACCCACATGATGGCGGCCACGAAGGGCCGCAGGAGAGGCCGGAGGAACTTCCAGCCCACCGGATTGACCTCCTGAAGGTCGTTGCCGAGTGCCGTGAGGAGCGCGTAATCCTGGGGGCCCGCGAAGAGGCGGTAGGCAAAGGTCCCACCGGCCCCCAGCGAGTGCGTCACAGCAAAGTGTGCATCCGCCTCGTCCTCGGAGGTCTGGGGCGGGACCGGGCGCACGACCATGCCGCCCAGGAACTCGGCCCCACCCTCGATGGCCGGGTTCTCGGCCGGCATCAGCACCATGACGAAGTACCGGCTCCGTACCGCGGCCCAGTGGAACGGCCCTTCCTCCACCGAAGGGGCCTCGACCTTCGACAGTTCACGGCTCGCGATTCCGGTCTGAAGATGGTTCAGGGCGTAGGCCATGAGCCGGGCTTCGTCGCGGTTGTCCACCTCGTTGAAGGCAAGGGCACGCCCCAGGTCAGTCACCAGGAGTCCGCGCTCGAGGCCGCGCATGCGGCCGCTCGCGCGAATCAGGTACTCGCCGGGGTCAAAGGTGTAGCGCACCTCGAAGGAAAAGGGACGATCCGGATGCACGTACCGGAAGGTCAGTTCGGCCGGTGCGTCACCCTCCGCCAGATCGAGACCGCCCGCCGGCTCCACCTCGAAGACCAGGTTCCGCAGGTCAACGGTATCGGCGCCAACGACGATTCGGGATCCCAGGAGTCCATCGACCCCGTCACCCACCAGTTCCACGGGGCCCGGCCGGGTGAACGAAGTCCAGCGGTTCAGCTCGGCCGAGGTGAGCTGGGCCCCGAGGGTCGAGAAGGTGTAGGTGTAGAGGGGGCCGCGTACCGGGACCTGGGCCACGGCCTGCCGCGCATCGGCCTCCTCCTGCATCGGACCCAGCGCCGCCAGCGGGTCCTCTTCCTCGACCAGAGGTGGGAGTTCGGGGGCGTCCCCCGGAATGCGGGGTGCCGCCCCGGCCGGCTGCCCCTGGGCGGGAGCCGCCGTCTCCGTGGGCTCGGCCCCGGGCTGGACGACCGGCGCCCCCTCGAAGCCCTCCGTCCTGCTCGTGGTGTCAGGATCCGAAGGCGCAGGGGGGAAGAGGAGACTCGTTCCCACGAGCACCCCGAGCATGAGGACGACGGCGAGAACGAAGCGGGATTCCGAAGTCATGAGCTCAGCGATTCCTCACAGCCGGTGGCCCCCTCCTCGGGAGCGCCTGCGGGAGGACGGTCAAGGGAGAGAGGCACGGGGTCGTATCCCTTTCCACCCAGGGGGTGGCACCGGGCAAACCGGCGAAGAAATAGCCACCCCCCGCGCAACGGACCAAAGCGGGAAATGGCCTCATGGGCATACGAAGAGCAGGTAGGATGAAACCGGCAGGACGGCGGGGTCAGCGGCGAGATCGCGAGCTGGTAGAACCGGATCAGACCGAGGGCAATTCGCCGGAGCACAGCTCCTCCGTGAAACGAACCAGTACGCGCCGAAGTTCGTCAAAGGTGGCAGTATAGGCTTCAGGACGAGCGCGAACCAGCACGTCGTACCCGGCACCACAATCCCTCAGCCCGGGCAGGAGGTCACGTCGACCGATTTCCCGAAGCCGCCGCCGGAGGAGGTTTCTCTCCACAACGGAATGGCGGTGGCGCGGTACCACGATCCCGAGGCGCGGAGCTGAGGGGACTCCGGGTGCGGCAGCAATACTCGCCTCCCGGGCTACAAAGAGATCCAGGGGTCCACGGCGACGACGCAGCCCGCTGCGGTGGAGACGAATGATCTCCGGTCCCCTGCGAATCCGGGCGGAGCGGGGGAAGCGCTGGGTCCCCGGGTTCCGGGAACCCTCATCAGAATCGCCGTCGCGCCAGCTCGTCCCGGGCTCCACGATCAGGGAGGGGGTTACTTGGACCCCACCTTCACGGCGAGCTGATGACGCCCCTTCTTCCGGCGCCGAGCGAGGAGCTTCCTCCCGGACTTGGTGGCCATCCTTGCACGGAAGCCGTGCTTGTTCAGGCGC
>Ga0114946_10001803_pt1 | contig 14737 bp, 12 predicted proteins | sample WalLakDeSediment_FD_88676 | JGI IMG/M metagenome (GOLD analysis project Ga0114946, IMG submission 88676) | Lake sediment microbial communities from Walker lake, Nevada to study Microbial Dark Matter (Phase II) - Walker Lake 11/02/13 Deep Sediment | ecosystem: Environmental > Aquatic >... | reverse complement strand
ATAGGTGAGGGGCTCTTAAGCTCTTCCGGCAATTGCAAATAAGCGGTTATCTTTTCGCTTAAATAAGATTTGAAATCAGCCGATGGGATACTTGCATTACCCAGACCGGGTTTGGCAGCCAGCTCTTTCAGTTGTTTTCTGCAAATGGCACGAACCGGGGCTGTTGCCTGTGCGTCCCTGGATAAGGCTATCAGGTTATCTACCAGTTTATTTTGGGTCATTAACCTGATTTCTTTTTCATAATTTGACTCATTGGCCGGCGCAAAAACTGTATTGGTAACCTTGGTCAAAACCTCGGAAAAAGAAGGAAGTCCTGAATCAAATAATTTTTGTTGATGAAGTCTATTAGCCCTGCCGGATTCGAACAAAAAACCGAAGGTCATATCAACGACATTTTCAGCGGGGGCTAAAGGGTCAAAATTGAGCCCATTTCTTGATGGGAAAGTTTCTCTTGTCCTATTATAGCCCATGGGTCTTGGAGGTAGTCTGTCAATGATATGCCCAGGTATTGCCAATTGGGCGGGCTGTATTGTGAAAATCAGGGCATCCAAAGCATTATTTTGTTTGGCCGCATCCAATCTACTTTGGACCCTTTGGTTATCCCCTTTAATTTTATAGGTATAATCAAGTCCGCCTATTAATTTGGAAGTTGCTTCCACCTGGTAGCGATGCATTAAATAAAGCGGGGCCAAAACTTCCTCCATCAAAGCTTCCGGTTGATTGTTATCAATAGTATTTAAGCCAAAAGATTGAAGTTTTTTAGCTCTGATCCCCATCATTCTCATCAATTCCTCACTGGCGGATTCCCCGTTATCCCAAAGGTGTGCAGTGCCATGACTTCCACTTGGATGACGTGCATCGGTGTCAGAAATGAAAGTGTGTCCAGCTTCGTAGGTATCTTCCAGTATTTTGTTTAAAAAATCCCTTTCATTTTGTCCTTCCGGAACTGTGGCATAACCATATTTAATCGCCCATTTATCCCAATCTCCTATTTTATCATCATAGGCATCCGACATGTCAATTTTGCCTTCTTTATCCATTGTGATAAGTGGATAAGGATAATCCATTACCGAGGCTCTGTTAGTAGGTGAAGAGGCATAGGCATGGGCCAAGCCTATGGTATGACCGATTTCATGGGCCGAAAGCTGCCTTAACCTTGCCAAAGACATTTCAAGCATTTCCGGATTTTTGGGTTTGCCATCCTCATAAGGCTGAAGAAGTCCCTGGGCAATCAGATAATCCTGTCTCACCCGCAATGAACCTAATGTGACATGACCTTTGATGATTTCCCCTGTTCTGGGATCTCTGACAGAAGAACCATAAGACCATCCTCTTGTTGATCTGTGTACCCATTGGATCACATTATAGCGGACATCCATGGGATCCATATCTTCAGGAGCAAGCTCTACCCTGTAGGCATCTTTGAACCCAGCTGCTTCAAATGCAGCTGCCCACCAGTTTCCTCCTTCCAACAGGGCGGTACGGACAGGTTCCGGAGTGCCCCTGTCAAGATAATAGACGATAGCTTTTACCGGCTCAGATATTTCAGCATTTGGATCTTTCTTTTCCAATCTATGCCTTGAAATGAATTGTTTAACCATTGGATCCCCAATGGCTGTGGTAAAGTCCATATAACTGATTTGAAAATATCCGGACCTTGGATCAAACTCCCGTGGTTGGTATCCCTCTTCCGGTAGTTTAATAAAAGAATGCCTTTGCCGGACAGTAACAGCCTCAGGGGAGGGGGTTACAGAACGGATGTAATTTCCAATAGGTGTTCCTATTACCGTAATTACCGCTTCCACCTCTGTGTTTTCAGGAAAATTTTTAGTCATGGGATAATAAATCGCAGATCTGGAGGGTTCAGGTTTATAAGTGCCCTGCTTGGCACTACCAAGCTTTTCCGCCACATTATGGGCATCCTGCATATAAAAAGAAGTGGCATCCACCAAATAGGTGTTGCCTTCGGTTTGACTGATTTCAAATCCCCAAAGTACAGATTCGGCAAAAGCATCTTTTACGGATTTTACCTCTGCAGGATTATCACTGTAAGCTCTGAAATCGTAATTTTTATGAACCAAAAGAAGTTTGTTGCCTGCTTTCCTGAATTCAACGATCCTCGTCCTTCCCAATTGTCCCCTGTCAAGTCCAATATCATTGGATCCTATCCCTGCAGGCATGGAATTGACATAGAGGAATTCATAGTCCAGCTTATCTATTTCCAAATAGATTTTTCCTTTATCTTCATCCAGATAAAAGGTCAGAAATCCCTCTTTTTTTTGAAGTTTGGACTTATCTATGCCCTGAGCGAAAAGCAAAAAGGGAAACATTATTAACAAAATGCTGATAAAATGTAGTTCTTTATTCATGATCCGGTGGTTTTCAATCCCTGAATTTATCAAAATACTTCTATGCTTGGTAAACCGACTGTGGAATTTATCTGTTGAATTGGTATCTCATTTGAAAAACGGTCTCTGTTATACGGTTTCCATTGATTTGCTGCAAACCCGAGCCGATAATCTCCCTGTCTGTAAAGATTGTTCTGGCAAATCTTGCCCAAAAACTTAGTTTAGGGCTTAATTTGTACTGGCCCAGAAAATAATACCTAAGACCTTGACCATTTAAAGCAGGTATTGAAAACAGCCAAAGGACATTTCTTTCATAAATAAATTGTCGGTTGTCAAAATCTTCCGTATCGAAAAGTACAAACCTGGATGAAACCCGCCATTTTTCTTTATCAATATTGATGTCCTGGCTGATAGCAAATCCCCTGGTTTTTTTTTCGCCAAACTGAAAACTACTGGCGGTTACCCTGGATTTGAAACTCCAAATCCTGTCTATCCTTTGGTCTAGATTTACCACAAAATTCCGTTTCAATCCCTGATCTAAAAGGTAAGGAGATTGAAAAGTGGGAGTTTCACTTAAGTTTCTAGCTTTCGATTCTTCCCTAAATTGTAAAAAAAGTAACGTTTTTTTTGAGGGCCTGTAACTCAGTCTTGTCAACCATTCATGTCCGGTGGAGGGAGCATATACCCTAAAGCGCAGCCAAGGAAACTGAAATCTATCATAGTAATAAGACCAATTTAATTTTTGGTTGGGTTTGAAATCCAGTCCTAAATAAAGTCCCTTTTCGTTGATGGTTCTTGAATTTTCGGAAAAGGAATTACCATAGAAAGTATGGAAATCCCGATCATAAGACCTCCAAAGAACGGATAGCGCCAATTTAGGGTGGAGACTGCTCATCATACCTAAAATCGAACCGGTCCCGCCACTGGCAGAAATTGCAGTTTCTCCAAAGAAGAAATAATTCTGAAAGTTATAGGCGAAGTAAAAACTATGGATATGGTTCTGTTTTCCATAGAATTCAAATTGATTGTAAAGCCTTTGGGTCCGAAAAAATGACTGGCTGAATTGGGTCCAAAGTGTGTTTATTCCCAATTGAAACTTCTGTTTACTGCTTTGAAAGTGGAGGTTTCCCCCCATATTTTTCTCTCTTATTCGATTTTTATAGCCGATTTCAGTAAGTGTTCTGTGCAGACCACTTGCCTGTAGGGAAGTAATGATTTCTTTTTCAAATTCACTTGTATCGGCTGAGTTAACCTGGAGGTTTCCGTCCCTTGGAGCATTTGAGGCCATAAGGGTCAGGCTGATTGGTCCAGCTTGGTATGTGGCTGAAATTCCCCTGAAAAAACCATATTCAAGTGCAGCTGTATAGGGCCGTATTCCAAGACTGCTTCTTCGTATAGTGGTAATGGTTTCTGCACCTTTTCCGGCTGAAAAACCCGCTCCGAATACCAGGCCTTGTCCAAACTGCAACTGATAATCCCCAATACTGATGGTTTTCCATTTTCCCTGATTATAAACAGTAAAATGGTAGGACAAAAAATTAAATCCATACCGGTTGGAAGTTCTGTCCCAAATAAACTGCTCTCCTGGATCTTTGTCCACCGTAAAACCCATGCTGAAATCTTTGGAATGTTGTATTCTGAACCTTCCATATAGGCTATTTGGGTCTCCTAAATATCTGCTGGTAATCCTTCCGTTCAATGTGTCCGGGGGCGTAAATCCTCTTCTTGTTTCCCATACCCTTTTATGTCTGAATATGAAATAGGCATCTTTTGTTTCAGAAATTTTCTTGATTATGGAGCGCCTGGATTTGATGACATCTTCAAGAACCACAAAGGGAAGCAGCCTATAAATGGTCGGTAAATCAAATTCAGGAATAGCCTGTAACTCATAAATGGATAGAAAATCTCCAAATATTCTCTTGTATTCAAAGAAATTATTGATTTGTACCGGAGAAAGGATATATAAGGATTTCAATTCTTCAGGAGAAGTCTTGTTGAGGTTTATGGGACTGAGCAAGATCTGCAATAAACTTTCATATTGTTCATCATAATCATCATCTATGCCCTGCATGGAAAATAACTCCTCTACAAACAACTCCATGTCAATTTCTCCTTTCTTCAATATCTGTCCGGATGAGGCATATATGGTGAAAAAGAAAAGAAGTATGGAGGCAAATGATTTCATTTCTCATCGAATAAATAATTAAATGAAAAATGATGGGTATACCCTAACTGGGGATGTTGGGTCATGGCATAGTCAATATGGAATTTCCTCGATTGGAATCCGATACCAAAAAACAGGGATTGGGCCAATGTATTTAAACCGGTTCTTGCCCAGATCCTTTGCAAAAGGTTGTATTCCAGGCCCATTTTGATCAGTGGTTCCAAAAGGATGTCTTTTTCAGCTTCCAAATTGAGCATGACTTTATCTGAAGGCCTGTAAGAAATTCCCGCCTTTACTACAGTAGGTAAATGGTCGGGAGAGTTTTTACCATATCTGGCCCTATTGGGATTATAGATATGGGCACCAAAAAACAATTCAGGGGAGAGTTCTGCTACACCTCCGAATTCAATAACAGCCGCTCTTCCGGTACCAAACCCCTCAATGCTGGTCTGAAAATAATTTACTTTTAATCCCAAGCTGGCTATTCCCAACTGATTGGAAAACCCTAATCCGAATTGACTTTGGGAAAAATAATCTGATCCAAAATTGGAAACGCCGATTCCCAGTGCAGATTTTTCTTTTTTAAAAAGTGCTGCAGCGGCCAAGGTGGTCAGTTCATCAAGATTTAACCTATGGTCATAGGAAAATGAAACCTGGGATGCCTCAGCTCTGCTTAGACCTCCGATATTATTGAAAATACTCCAGATGTCCCCCAAGGTAACATGGGTATTACCCAATCCTGCGCTTCTGGCCCCTTTGGGAAGTGTTTCATTTCCACTTTGCGAAGCGGCAACATGGATAAAACCTATACTGACACAAATAAAAATAACCCACTTCATAAAAATATAAGAAAACTCAGTTGAAAATAAGTTAGAAGCAGGCCCTTTGGAAATTATAATCGGATAATAAACGGATAATTTGAGGGAGACTGGGATAAGTTGGAAGTGGGATTTCGGATTTTGGAAAAATTAGAAATGATGAATTAAGAATGAGGAATTATGAATCATTCATGGACTGGGGCAAATTGGAAATGGGATTTCGGATTTCGAGAAATCCGACTACCTTGGAATTTAAAACCAGCCTGACCGTCGGGCAGGTTATGGATTTTGGATTTTAAAAAGGTGCCCTGAAATTGATGAAAAAGGAACTTTCATTTTGATTATTGATGGAATATTCAAACCTGAAAACCATGTCATACAAAGTTACCATGTCAATTCCCAGCCCATATCCAAAAAGGTATTTATTGGTCAATCTTAGATTTTCAGGCAATTTGTTTTTATCGTTGACAAAACCATGGTCAAAATTGGCACTTAAATAAAATTTAAATGGCAGAAAGGAAAATTCATCCAAAGGCATATAATTTCCCACATCGAAGCCAAAATCAAAAATTTTATACCTGAAACTGTTTTTATGGACCAATACCATTTGTCCTTCCACAACATTCAGTTCATACCCCCTTATGAAGTATGGATTATATCCAATTCCACGGACCAGGGTGAAAGGTTGTTGCTGACCAAAAAAATAATTGAATGATAGGCCGGTAACCACATGAAATTTATTGTCCAGTCTTTTATATTTATTGGCATTCAATGTGAATTCAAGGTCCTGAACATCATCGCCACTGAACAATCCATACTTATTCAATCCCAAATTGAGTAACTGACCTTCTGTGGCATAAGCGATGTTGTCACGGTTGTCATGACGGTAGACATAGCTTATCAGGGAATATCTTAAGGTATTTTCTTCATGGATGAAATAATTGGGATTCTGGGTAAAAACATCCTCATTTATTCTGGTATTGCTATATCCAAGAGTAACAAAATGAAAGTTATAGAAACTGCCCCTGTAGGTATATCTCAGGAGTGCAGAGGAGGTTTTTCTTAGGACATCCTCGTTTTCATTTTGATAGAACACCTGCCTGTTGTTGGAAGATTTAACGGGAATATTTTTTTGGGTAAAATAAGTGAGTTGGGCAGTCAGGCCATGTTTCTGTTTTTTATCAATATACGGCTTGCTGTACATCAATTCGAATGACCTGACAAAACCAAATTGTGCGCCAACCCTTAATTTTTCATTTCTGCCCCCTACGTTGTTATGAATTAGCCGGGCACCGTAATTTACCCTGGATAAATCCCTGTTTTGGTTGGTCCACCACTCCGCAAGGTTTCTGTCTGCAAGATTGAAAATTATATTAGGGATGATATACCATCTTTCGGTCACAGCTACCAATAACTCAATTTGCTCTGTTCCGGTTAACAATGGAGTAATTTCAACACTGGTAAATAATTGGAGGTTGTATATTTTCTTTTGATCCGCCTGAATCATGGAGATCAATTCTTGCCAATCATAATAAATGCCTGTTTCAAGGTTGATTTCTCTTAGGATGATGTTTTTTTTGGTTTTTTCATTACCAATTACAAAAATATTATTGATGACTACACGTTCCGGGGCAACAAAACCTACACTGTCTTCTTCCTCCATACCGTCTTGCGCAAAAGAAGGTGTCCCCTTTGCCATGAAAAGAATCAACAAAAAGAAAAAGGCATTATGTGAGAAAAAAGAATTCAAAACTTTTTTAGCTAGTATTACAGTGGAACTTTAAATCATCTAAATTTCTTGTAATTAAAACATTAATTAAAATTGAAGACAATAATCCGGAAAATTGCCATATTTCCTGTATTGGTATACCAATATTTGATTTCTCCTTTATTTCCTGCCACTTGTAGATATACGCCTACCTGTAGTCAATATGCCAAAGAGGCCATTTTAAAACACGGCGTTATAAAAGGCGGATGGTTGGGAATAAAAAGGATTGCAAGTTGTCATCCATGGGGTGGTCATGGTCATGACCCTGTGCCTTAATTTTCCAGTGGTTTAAACCCTTTTTTTAATGCCAGGATGATCAGGACAATTCCTATCAAAACCAAAGGTATACTCAATGCCTGACCCATATTCAGGCTTAATTCTTCTTCAAATTCTACTTGATTCTCTTTAAGAAATTCCCAAATAAACCGCATACCAAATACTGAAATCAGGAATAAACCTAAAAAGAGGCCATCTGGAATTCTTGATTTATACTTTTGCCACATCCAGAACAGTACCAGAAATATTACAAGATAAGAAATAGCCTCATAAATCTGAGTTGGATATCGGGCAACCCCAAAAGTTTGTACCCTGACCAGATAATGATCTCCCTGGTCTGTTAGATCGAATTTGAGAGGTGTTTCAGGATTTTCTGCCAGGTATTTCTGCGAACTTCTGAACCTGGTCAAAACATATTTGACATCAGTTTCAATGGCTGTTTTTAAATCCGCCTCACTATACCCTCCTTTTTCAACTTTGATGTCAAAATTGACAGGAACTATTCCATTTCCAGTCAGTTCATCTGCCCTGTCTTTTGGTTTATAGGCATCCACTGAGGCAACAGGTATTCTCAGGGTCTCCAAAATTTCCTCTGCATCTCTGGCAAAAACAAAACCACTGTCCGATGCTGTAGGTTTTCCTCCAATTTCCGAATTCATTAAGTTACCCACCCTGATCATGGCCCCGGTCATTGCAACCACTATCACGATTCTGTCCACAACCCACAAATAACTCTGTGTGGGGACTTTTTTAGCATAAAGATAGAGGGCAAAAAGGATGGCAATGGCAGCTCCATGGCTTGCTAATCCACCTTCCCAGACCTTCAAAATATCAATAGGGTTGCTGAGATATTTTTCAGGTTCATAAAAAAGGACATGCCCCAATCTCGCACCGATAATAGTGGAAATAACCATATAAATGGTCAGTTTATCCACCAGCCTTTCATCTTCTCCTTCTTTTCTGTAGATGTAGAACATTATTTGTTGGGAAATGATAAAACCCAGGGCAAAAAGCAAGCTGTACCATCTTAATCTTTCAAAACCTGAAAAAACAGCTGGATTAGGACTCCATACCACATAATTTAATATTCCTTCTAAAGTTATCATAATATGATTATTTAACGAAGTGTGTGAAATTACCCATTTTTAGTAAGTATCCAATTCTTTTAATTCTTCTTCATAAGCACCGGAAAGGATTGGAAACCTATACCAGGTTTTTGGATCCACATTGAATTCATCCAAATGAAAGGAGGGGGCTAGTCTTTCTCTTTTCCATTGGTTTCTGGACCATAGTCTGAAGAATTTTTTGATGTAATTCTTGAGTAAGTTTTGCTCAATTTCCAATTCTTCTTTCAATATCAGGAAGACGTCCAAAGGGGATCTTCTGTCCCTGATTGCCAACCTTTCAATTTCCACAATCAATGAATAAGGCATAAGATCAGCTTCATCTGTCTGGTGGTTTTCGGAAGGTCTCAGTTCAGCTGTGGGCTGCAAACTGTTCACTTTTTGTAATCCTGTGTAATTGAGTTCTTTTTCGGCCCATCTCAGCCAATGGATAATAAAATGCTTGTCCACAGCTGCAATGGGTGAAATGCTTCCGCTAGTATCACCGTCCATTGTAGTATACCCCACATCACCCTCGCTTCTGTTTGAGGTACTTAGCAACAGGGCATTTTTGACATTGGCCAACATCCAAATAATAGGGGATCTGGCCCTTGCCTGAATATTTTGCAAGGCGAGATCATCTTCTTTCCAGGTAAGTTTTCTTCCCAAAGCTTTTTCAATCTTCTCCGTGTAGGATTTGACCTCATCTGAAATTTCCCAATTCAAAAACTCTGCCCCAATGCTTTCTGCAAGGGACTTGGCACTTTGAAAGGTTGTAAAAGAAGAATTGTCTGAAGCTTGATAAGCAGTGGTCAAAATCTGACCCACAAAATCTTTTACTGCATTATCTGTCTTGGGGATAAAGGATATTCCTGATTTTTCGACAAACTGCTTTAATCCCAGTTCTTCAATACCTCTTTTAACCATTTCAGCCACTAAAACAGCAATGGTGGAGGAATCAGCACCTCCGCTCAGGGATAAGACAAAGCCTTTGCTCTTACTTTTTCTCATGTAATCGAAAAGGGCTAAAGAGGAAGCTTGGACAAATTCCTCATTTTTATCATGCTTACTTTGCAAAGTCACATGCGGCTGAGGGGAATTCTCATATTGAAATGTCCTTACCTGTAAGTCCTGAAAGGATAGCAATGGGTTTTTCAGAAGGAGTTTTCCTTTATCGGCCACCATAATTTCTCCATCAAAAATCATCCTTCCGCTTTCATTTCCCAACAGGTTAATATAACAATAAGTCGCGTTCAGCAACAGGGAACTTTCTTTGACCAAATTCTCACGTTGAATACTTTTGCCCATGGCAAAATGGCTGGCGCTGGGATTGAAAATAACATCGACCTTTCTATCCTTTAACCTATAACCCGGTCTGACTTGTCCTCTCCAGGCATCCTCACAGATTTCAAAACCATATTTAACTCCATTTTTTTCAAAAATCATATCTCCCAATGGGACATCATTTCCAAAAAAATCAAATTGGATCACTTTCCCATGTTCCCAAGGGGTGAACCATCTAAATTCGTAGTGAACCCCGTCTATGGCCATGAATTGCTTGGCAACAAAACCTGCTATTTTCTTATTTTCGATTATTGCCATGCAATTATAGACCTTATCTGCCAATCTCAGGGGCAGGCCAACGGCAAGGGTGATATTCTCACTGTAAGGCAATAATTGTTTTAACTGCTTTAAGGCTTTCTGTGGATACCAATAGCTTAGAAAAAGGTCTTCGCTTCCATAGCCGGTAATGGTCAATTCAGGAAAACAAATCAATTCCGAGCCAAGGTCTTTTGCCTCATTGATTGCTCCAATGATATGTTGAAGGTTGCCGGACCAGTCAAGAGGAGTCTGGTTAACAGTGGCAAATGCAATATGAAGTTTGGACATATTCAGGGGTAAAAATTACACAACACCGATTCCAAAGATAGTGTTCTAAATTGCTATATTTAGTTTTTCGCAGGCATTTTTGGCAGCTTCTTGTTCTGCTTTCTTTTTGGTAGGTCCTTTTCCTTCCGAAAGTAGATCTCCTCCCACAAAAAGTTGGACATGGAATTCCTTGAACCGTTGGTTCCCTGTCACTGAAATGGTTTTAAAGTCAACCTCTTTGTTCTCTTTTTGAGACCACTCGATGATTTTACTCTTGAAATTAGAAGTGGTGGAGATGATATCATCCACATCAAAATGAATGATGATGCATTTGAGAATAAATTTTTTACAAAATTTATAACCTCTGTCCAAATAAACTGCGCCAACTATAGCTTCAAGAGTATCTCCATAAATGGATTTATGAGCGCTAAGGTTTTTCCCTTTGTATTGATTATCCACCACCTTGGCCAAGCCGATTTTGATGGCAATTTGATTGAGCGCTTCCCTGTTGACCATCCTGGAACGGGTTTCAGTCAAAAAACCCTCGTCCCGGTAGGGGAATTTAATAAACAGGAATTCAGCCACTACTGCGCCAAGAACGGCATCTCCCAAATATTCCAGTCTTTCGTTGGATATTTTAAAGCCATTGATGCTTTCCTCTGCTACGGAAACATGCTTTATGGCCAGTTTATACAGGGATAAATTAAAAGGCTTGCTTCCTACCATATGTTTGATGGCAGTTGCAAGCCTTTTTTCGTTTTTATTATAAAATAACGCTTGTAATCTGAGTAATCTGGATAGTTTCAAGGTTACTCGCTGATTTTTTTGAATATGATGGAAGCATTATGGCCACCAAATCCAAAAGTATTACTTAAAGCTGCCCTGATTTCTCTCTTTTGAGCTGTATTGAAAGTCAGGTTCAATTTGCTGTCAAATTCCTCATCATCAGTGAAGTGGTTAATGGTAGGAGGAACCAAGCTATGGTTAATGGCAAGGATACTGGCAATGGCCTCTATGGCACCTGCAGCTCCTAAAAGATGTCCTGTCATGGACTTAGTACTGCTGATATTCAGATTATAGGCATGCTCACCGAATACATTCTGAATGGCTTTCACTTCACTTACATCACCAAGAGGGGTAGATGTACCGTGCACATTGACATAATCAATATCTTCCGGTTTCATGCCAGCGTCAGAAAGGGCATTGATCATCACATTGGTAGCCCCTAATCCTTCAGGGTGAGGCGCTGTGAGGTGATAAGCATCTGCTGACATGCCTCCACCAACTATTTCAGCATAGATCTTTGCACCCCTTGCTTTGGCATGTTCATATTCTTCCAGGATCAGTGTACCGGCACCTTCTCCGAGCACAAATCCATCCCTTTCTTTATCAAAAGGTCTTGAGGCTGTCTTAGGGGAGTCATTTCTTTGGGAGAGGGCCTTAAGTGCATTAAAACCTCCTACTCCTGATTCTGTAATTGTGGCTTCAGTACCACCGGTGACAAAAATATCAGCTTTGCCCAATCGGATATAATTGAAGGCATCAATGATGGCATTGGTTCCCGATGCACAGGCTGATACCGTTACAAAATTTGGCCCTCTGAATCCATACTTGATTGAAATAAATCCGGCACAGATATCAGCGATCATTTTTGGAATAAAGAATGGATTGAATCTTGGTGTACCATCTCCTTGGGCAAAGGACATTACCTCATCCTGGAACGAGCGTAAGCCACCTATGCCGGAACCCATGATTACCCCAATTCTGTCCAGGTTTGATTTTTCAATATCAATACCTGAATCTATTATCGCTTGATCGGATGCAATTAAACCCATCTGAGTGAAAAGATCCATTTTTCTGGCTTCCTTCCTGTCAATGAACTGTTCAACATCCAGGCCTTTTACCTCACAGGCAAATTGGGTCTTGAAAAGAGAAGCATCGAATCTAGTAATAGGAGCAGCACCGCTTACCCCATTTGACAGACCGTACCAATAATCCTCGACGGTATTGCCAATTGGCGTAAGGGCGCCCAAACCTGTTACTACAACTCTTCTTAAATTCATAAATGAATTTTAGTGATTATTTATTTAACGTTAGCTTCCAGATAGCTGATAGCCTGACCAACAGTGCCGATTTGCTCAGCTTGATCATCTGGAATGGAAATATTGAATTCTTTTTCGAATTCCATGATGAGCTCTACTGTATCCAGAGAGTCAGCACCAAGATCATTAGTGAAGCTAGCCTCAGGAGTAACTTCAGATTCTTCAACGCCCAGTTTATCAACGATAATGGCTTTTACTTTTTGTGCAATTTCAGACATTTTTTGATCAGTTTAAATTTAAACACTCCGCAAAGAAATATATTTAATGCCTTATTGCCAAAAAAATGTAATAACTAAATTCAAGATATTATTCTTAGCAGTTGAACTTGGAGGATTATTTATAACTTTGTTCTTCAACATTCTTCCTTTAAATGAAGAAAATTAAATTATTTATAGAACATCAATATGACTTTGAACTCCTTGGCTTGGTGTCTTCTGTCAAAGACTATAAAATGGCTTGGCTGATCAATCAGGCGCTTGGTGTTAAGTTAATTAAAACCGATGAGTTTGAACCGGAATTTATTCATCAGCCCCAATTGAAAATTTCACGGTATCTTGAGGAAAAAGACCATGGATTTGTCCAGTTACTGAAGAACAGATCTCTTACAGAAAGAGGCAATGCCCTGTACCTTATCCCTGAATTGAAAATGTTTGATTACTTTCTTCTAATCCAGGATCAGACCTTCGAATTGGATATTAATACGTATATTGAGCGCCTCAGTGAAGTGAGATATATTCAAAGCGCAGTCAAGCTTGATATTTCAAAAATTAAATCAAAAGAAAATTTATTAACCTATTAATCCAAAATTCTCAATGAGTATTGCACTTTATAACAAGACAAAAATTTTAGCAACCATAGGCCCGGCATCAAATAATATTGACACTTTAAGAAGTTTGTACACAGCAGGTGCCAATGTTTTCAGATTGAATTTTTCTCATGGCGACCACGAAGGGCATAAGCAAGTGATCAAAATGATCAGGGAAATCAATGAAGAAACCGGAGCCAATATTGGAATCCTCCTTGATCTTCAAGGTCCGAAAATCAGGGTAGGGGAAATGGAGAACGGAGGGGTTCAGATTGTTCCCGGTCAGAAAATCACCATCACAAACGAACCGGTAATCGGCAATGCTGAATTGGTAAGTACTGTATACCAAAATCTCCCCAATGATGTTAGAGGAGGTGATAGAATCCTTATAGATGATGGAAATATTGAATTGGCGGTTAACAACACAGATGGGAAAAATGTACGATGTGTTGTCATCCATGGAGGTGTTTTAAAATCAAGAAAAGGAATCAATCTCCCCAACACAAAGGTTTCCGCTCCCTCATTGACAGAAAAGGATTTAGAGGATCTGCAATTTGGTTTAAAACAGGAAGTGGATTGGATTGCCTTATCCTTTGTAAGGACAGCTGATGACATCAGAGACTTAAGGGAAAGAATCCAAGAGGCTGGAAAAGACTGTAAAATCGTTGCCAAAATCGAAAAGCCAGAGGCACTTGCCAATATTGATGAAATTATTGAAGCAACAGATGCCATCATGGTAGCAAGAGGAGATTTGGGAGTAGAGGTGCCTATGGAAACGGTTCCGCTATGGCAAAAGAAAATGGTAAGCAAATGTAAGCTGGCATGTAAGCCGGTAATCATCGCTACCCAAATGTTGGAAAGTATGACCACACATCCCCGTCCTACCAGAGCGGAAACAAATGATGTGGCCACAGCGGTTTTAGATGGGGCAGATGCCGTCATGCTTTCTGCTGAAACAGCTTCCGGACAATTCCCGGTGAATGCAGTGAAAGCGATGAGCAGCATTATCAACTATATTGAAAATAACCATGATGTGTACAATCATTTGTATAAGATTCCTGAGGATGATCCCAACTTCTTCAGTAAAAATCTCACCTTGATGGCTGCCAGGCTTTCCAGGAATGTCAAGGCAAAAGCATTGGTAGGAATTACAAGCTCAGGTATGACAGCCCTTAGATTGGCATCATTCAGGCCATTGGCAAACCTGATCATGTTTACCAGAAACAAAAAACTCATAACTCAGATGAGTTTGGTTTGGGGTGTCAGATCTTATTATTATGAAAGCAATGTTTCAACGGACGCTACTTTTATGGACATCCAGGACCAATTGAAGAAAGATGGCTTTGTGAAAAAAGGAAATATCATCATCAACACGGCAAGTATGCCTTTGAAATCCAAAGGAAAAACCAACATGTTGAAAATACATCAAGTAGAATAATCAGTCATTGATGGGGCCCCTTGGAACGACCATCAATACGCTTTCT
>Ga0114946_10001802_pt1 | contig 14758 bp, 9 predicted proteins | sample WalLakDeSediment_FD_88676 | JGI IMG/M metagenome (GOLD analysis project Ga0114946, IMG submission 88676) | Lake sediment microbial communities from Walker lake, Nevada to study Microbial Dark Matter (Phase II) - Walker Lake 11/02/13 Deep Sediment | ecosystem: Environmental > Aquatic > Freshwater... | reverse complement strand
TCGCTCGTAGAAAGGAGGGTCAAATGCAAGCGTATTGCATGAAGTGCCGCGCCAAGAAAGAGATCAAGAACCCCAAGAGCATCATCATGAAGAACAAGAGACCGGCAACCCAGGGCGTCTGCCCGACATGTGGCACCAAGGTATTCAGAATCGGCAAGTAGGGCTGCTACAGCTCAGCCGAACAGAACCCAGAAGGGCTGGATACTCCCCTTGTCGGGATGTCCAGCCCTTCAGTCTTGTGAATCACACCCTACGCAATTATGTGGTAGCGAACAGAAGACTACACTCCGCTGGTAGACATCAGACAAAGAAGTCATTATGGAGGTCAGGCCCAGCTTGGCGCCACCCCAAAGTGATCGGCAGTCTGTTGTAGCCATACATTAGCGATGATGTCTCAGGTGTCAGCGAAGAAGTCTGACGATACCTCAGATTCTATGTACGGACGCACGTGGGAGAACCAAAGTCAGCGACTCTTGATTAAGCAGCCCGTCTTCTCCGTTTGAGAAGGATGAGAATCACTGTTCCAACTGCCATTACCGCTGCCACAATCCCGAGGGTGGCAGCGATGCTGAGACGGCACGATGCTCTCCCACTCAGGAAAGGATAGCCGTGACCAGAGACTATATTCCACGTAGAGATGTCACTGGTGATACCAGAGTGGACGGGAGTAATATCCCAGTTAGCTGCGCGGAAGGTGGCGACGTCTTGCATCTCGGCCGTGGTCTTCCCGGTGCCCCCGTCACTGACTTCTGTCCCAGAAGACTCTGTATCCCAGAAAGAACTGCGCACATTGCACTTGTGACTATCTCCCACCAGACCGCCAACAGAAGAGTTGCCACTGACGCTGCCGGCAGCATAGGAGTTGCTCACACTGCCGCCATAATCTTGTCCCACCAGGCCACCAACATTCTGATGGCCAGCCACTCTACTGCTGGAATAGGAGTTGCTCACAACGGCCCAGTAATTCCATCCCACTAGACCCCCGACATCTCTACTACCAATCACGCTTCCTCTGCTGTGGGAGTCTCTGATAGCTCCTGCGTTACCTCCTAGTAAGCCCCCAACATAGTCATCGCCCGTCACATTACCATCGAAATAGCAGCTACACACAGTTCCCTTGTAGTTCCACGCCACTAGAGCACCCACATAGCTGCCACCAGCCACGGAGGAGTTCGCCAAGGCGACATTCCTGATATTGCCTCCCGGCCCCATGGCGGCGAAAAGGCCAACACCGGATTCGTCGACGCGCTCAATATACAGATCGCTTATCGTGTGTCGTTGGCCATCGAAGGTCCCACAGAAGCGCTCTAGTGCAGGCGGGGCCCAACTGAGATCATAGACTCCGATAGGGTTCCAGCCCTTTCCTTCGTTGGCGGTTGGACTTGCCAGCTCCTCATAGCCGGGCGTAGCGGAATCGAGGTCATTCATGAGGATGTACCTGCCGCTCAGGTTCTTCCTTACAGCGTCCAGATCATACCAAGTCCTAATCTCGAAGCTCTGTAAAGGAAGACCAATATGGAAGCACCCGCCCATCCCGGCAGTCAAGGCTAACAGAGTCAGAAAGGTGCCAAGTCTCTTCATGAACATGAGCCTCAGATGCCATTGTATCACCAGTGGAGGGATCATCGATAGGTTGCTGTGCACCAGGTGTAGTATGGCATCAAGCAGTAGCTGCAAGTCCTACTGTGTATCCAGGTAACATTTCAAGTCTATGTGCAATAATTCAGCAACGCTCGGCGCAGCCGTCATCACCCGGCGTGCCAAGTTTCATTGAGCTGAACTCCACATCTCCGGATTAGGCCCATTCACCAACTGCCGTTCTAGCAGACCCGGGGGTGCTATGTGCAGGGATGACCCCCGATAACCCCTGACCCCTGGGCAGACGCTGGAGCACCTGTCGCACCCGACGCCATCCTATGGAAGCGTCTGACTTCGACGACTGGGCACTCCCTATGGCAGTGATCGACACTCGCTAACGCACGAAAGCGACGCTCGGTAACCAAGCTGTCGGTCACGAAGTCCATCGGCTGCCTCTGATTTAGTCCTTCTGGGGCGGTAGTCTCTCTCCGCTCATCTCTGCCGTCCTTTTGGGTTCGCTCTTCCCCAACGACAGCCGTTCTTCTCGCTATATCCTCTCCAGCCGGTCATGGCTGATCACCGTTCCTTCTCTCCACACCAGACAACAGACCCGGAGACAGCAGAATACCCGTCGCTGGTTTGCCAACTCTCCCATTTTGTCGGGTGCGCGCACCGAGCATTTGGTCACGAGGCAGGTAGTAGTCCGGGGCGTAAGGCGTCCTGTGTCATCGCCTCGAACACCTCCGAGCTATTGTCAGTTGTACCGAACGATGAAGACCTCTGGCTTATGGGTTGCGACCGTGTTTCGCAAGAGGGTTTTCATCCTATCATCCGCAATCGTATCGTGCTGACAATGCTTGATGGTGATACCCGGGTACACAGACCCAGACTCGAACGTGCTTGACATCTGACACTGCGTCGGCATACAGTGTATGTCCATGGGATAGGTTTGGAGGCTAGGTCCACAGACAGATGTTGGCTAGACAGAAGAAGCAGGGACAGAACGTGGCGAACGAGCAGGATCTAGAAGCACTGGTCGATAACCTCCTCCGCGATGCCGGTTTGACGTACGTCAGACATCCCATCGTGGGAGCAACACGACCTGACTTCGCGGTGACGACCGATCAAGGAGACCAGATCGTCATTGAAGTGAAGGCGTGGGATGACACTCCCGAGAACAACGCCCGAGCTATTCACCAAGTGCGGAGGTACAAGGAACTATCGAACGCCGCAGCAGTGATGCTAGTGACTTGCATCGATGAAGCGGTCTTTTCAGCCTTTGGCGGGGTCTATCCAGCCTCTGCGGTCATTCCTGGGTTACGCGACGTTGTCGTTACATTGACACGGGAGGTGTCAGTCCGAAAGCCAGTCGAGTCAAGGTCGTCTCCCGACAAGAAGGTGTTTGCTTCTATGCCGTTCAGCGGCCAGTATGACGACACCTTCCTTGTCGGAATTCAGCCCGCTGTCCTAGCGCTGGACGCTGTGGCGGATCGCGTCGACCATACAGGGCACTCTGGTGATATTGTCCGTCAGATCAAAGCGATGATAAGGAGAGCCCAAGCCGTCGTCGCCGACCTGTCTGAGTCGCGCGCCAATATCTGCCATGAGATAGGGTATGCAGAGGCCTTGGGTAAGCCAGTACTCCAGATCTGTTGCACGCCTATAGAGGGTCTCCCGTTCAACCTCCGAAACAACAAGACAATTCCGTACAATATGGGGCAGGTGTCAAAACTGAGGGTCAAGCTTGAGAACGAAATGGCTAGGGTGTTGTGAGGCTTCTGGCTGAAGTGGCGATGCATCGGGCACTGCTGATCGGCTAGATGCCCGGCAACTTGTAAGCCTCTCTATGCGAACTATGGGGTTTTGCGATGCGCTTTGTATGGCAGAAGCAGTGGCGGACGCTATTGTCCGTTCAGGAAAGGCGTTTCAGGTCGACCCTATTACACTTGCGAATCAACTGCTAACGGAGCTGCTGGAAACAAGAGATCACAGTGGCCGCCGCGACACGTTTGTGTTCGATCCCACATACGTTGAGACTCCGTTCGATAGAGAGCAGAAGGACCAGCATCCCGAATACTTCGGTAAAGGTGCACAAGCAGAGCGTGGCTTGTATCTTCAACGCGAATTCTGCAGCAGTCGCTTCTTTGCAGTCATGAACAGGTTGCTCGACGATGGATTCCTAATCTATGCGCATCCTGTATGGGATAAGAACGGACACGCTGGCTTCCTATGTAGGCTTTCGGATCGAGGGCCACTTCTTCTTCGAAGGAAGAGTGAGATTGACAGAATCTACCCGGTTGCTGACCCGAACGCGGCCTTCGTCATCATGTCGCTGTCCGGCGGCCCAGAACTCCAGGACTTCTACCGATTCGGCATCAAAGAGGCAGTGGAAGGCCTTGGATTCTCATGCACGCGCATCGACGAAGCCGAGTACAACTACAGAATTGCCGAAGAGATACTTCGGAGGATAGAGGCATCTCGCTTTGTTGTCGCCGACCTTACAGATGCCCGTCCCAACTGCTACTACGAGCTGGGATATGCCCATCGTGCGAAGAAGGACGTAATCCATACATGCCAGAGGGACTCTCTGCTGCATCTTGATGTCAGGGACTACAATTTCATCATATACCAGTCTGCGTCCGAGTTGAGGGATCGACTCGTCCGTCGGATTGAGCAGTCGATTGGCAAGCCGAAGAGGAAGGAGGATTCCGCGCGTGGACAAGTCAAGCAGGACACCTAGTAGCAGGTCTCGACCGGCTGTGGGGAACACGCATCAGGCATCAGGGTAGATTCTAGATGGACAGAGGCAGGATATGGAGAGAGGTAGTCGGAACTGTCCTCAGAACTCTGACGGTTGCTCCGGACGCCGCTGCCCGTGAGGTCGGGCGGGTCTGGCAGTGGGCGTTTGAGCGGCTCGAGAAGCAACCAGATCACTTCAACCAGCTTCAGGAGTCGAGCCCGGAACATCTGGACGAACTCATTTGTGAGTTTCTGCAGATTGCAGAAGCACGGGCGAGCGGTCAGTCTGTTTCTGACGCGTCTTTTGTGGACAAAGCTGTCCGGCATAGTCTTGCTCTTGAGGATGCTCCACCTGCCTGTTGCACAAGCAAAGAAGTCGCTGACGCGCTTGCAGCCTTTGGTATGTTCATTGGACACGATGGTCATAACGGCATTGATTCAGGTGGCAGATTCCCTTATACATGCGCTCTATTTGGTCTCCGCACATCTGTCCTCGAAGACATCCTCCAGTCAAAGCAGATACCGGAGGAACAGCGCAAGATCCTCCTAACGGTCGCCAAACATGTTCCTGCGGGCGACCGCAGCCGGACGTACTTTCGACGTCTAGAAGCCGCCACCATGATCGAGAGAGTATTCGGGTTTTCACGAAAACTGATTGCCTCGACGGACGTATATGCATTGGGCCGCGAGTTCTACCGTCTGTCTTCACAGCACGGCCCTCAGATTACAGTAACGGTTTCAAACACTTCGGGCTTATGGAACCCCCACGAGAGACTTGGCACCGCCGAGTTCGTGCGACGCTTCGGAAGGACGGCTGATGCAACGCTGCCCTACAAGGACGGCTACCGCGCCACCAACTTCACTGACGGGATTCTCAACCCAGCTTACGCCTGCAGGAGGATCTACGTGTATAACTCCAGAGACACATGGGACGCCTTTCAACGTGCGCGAGCGGCGGCTCAGAACACTGCCGCTTTTGATACGTATGCGAAGCAACTCGTGACAGAGGTTGCTGCAAGAACCACAGCCTACCCTGGTACTCTTCATCTCGTGTCCGTAGGCGATTTCGATACGTGTCGGCCTCTGGCACTCGTGACGCGAGCCTCGAAGGACGTGCTCATGTTCAGCAACCGCGGCAGTGATTATTCGATCGCACATGCCTTTTGGTGCCACCTCAGGCACTCTCAAGCAAGGAGTATTGGCGGTGAGGGAGCGAGAATTCTTGCCATCGTTGGAGACCTCGTGTCCAGAGGTCTTCTGTCAAGCCTGAAAGCGCTGCTTCCCCTGTTGGAAGGGATATTCGGGAGATCCTCAGTTGGCAAGACGGCACGAGAGTTCTATGCGGGTGAGATCATCAGGGCTAGTCTCTATGGCGGCGTTGAATCATTCCAGGAGATGCTCTCAGAGAACCTCGGTTTGGAGTCCCATTATATAACTGCCCCGCTTCTTTGGGAGGAACTCCATGATCGGATTGGTAAGTAGAGCATCGACGTGCTGTGCGCTGCGACAACGACCTGGTGCTACGCGCTTGGCGAGAATCCCGCAGTCGCGTTTGAGTGCAGCATCAGTTCAGTGGGAAATCCAAGACCGCCCAAGATTATGAAGATGCCCACGAAACAAAGGTCTTGAGCACTAGCAGGGTGCTGAAAAACCCCGTTTGGGGTGAAAATGGTCGAATTCTTAGCTTCGGAATTTGAGCGATTCTCGCTCTCTTTGCCCTTTTTCATCACGCTGCCAGACTTAAAGTCGTCCTTAACTATCCTTGGTAACAACTTGGCCCGTTCGCCCCACCACTAATTGCCTTTCAGGAGTGCATCGATATACTGAGGAAGTGACTCTCTGAGTTTCCGGTAACCATCGTCATTGTCCTCGTATTTGATATATCTCAATCTCTGTATGTCAAATGGAATGTCCTTCTCCCTCTGTGTAAGGACTATTACGCTCTTGCCCAACGTGTGAGCAATCCCCAGTTCGTAGAACACGTTTGGATTTCTTCCCGTGCAATCGGCAACAACAACTCTGCATTCGTTCAAACCACACCAGATATCCTCCATGATGTCGGGCTGGAACACCTCATCTGCGCGCTTAACAGTTAGGCCGCAGTCACGAATTATCTCACCCAAGATACGGTAGATCCTTGCGGACCAAGGTGCGCGGAAGGGCATCAGAACAAAACACATATTCCTCACTGCGTTGAACTTTCTCATTCGCCAGATTGGGTAGACAGTCATCCTTCGTGACGCTTGTTCCTCAAATCGAAAATCTATGCGGGATGTGAGTTGGCGTGTGAGCTCGATCGCCATGCCGTGATGTCTGCCACACAACTCCAGTTCTCTTTCTCGATAGTAATTCACTAATCCAATCAAAGTGAAGGATGTATCTGTCAGGTCAGTCCAACCACCTTCGGATGGAAGCCATTCAAGTCCTTCATACCAGCGCAGCACGCATTCATTCAGTTCGGAATCCCTGAAAAACATCTGGTCACTATGAGGAGCACCGGCAATCCCCAGCAAGACATGGCCCACACTCCAGGGCTCGTTACCCCAAAGTATGCCCCTCCCTTTGCCAGCAGTGAACTCCTCCTTCAGGAAGGCCTCACAGGTCTCCATGGCTTCGGTGCAAAGCTTAGTCTCATCTTCGGTCAAGTCTACCTGATGCGTGACCAGATTGAGGACGTTGAGAAGGAAGCCCATGTAGTGAGCGGATATCAGGACCCCGTGTTGATTGCGTCGCCCAAGGATCCACGACACGGAACGCCGAACAAGCGGGGTGACACTCGCTATCTCGGTCTGGGCCTCAAGCAAAGCCTGCAAAGCCCAAAGCGTCTCCCAAGGTTCGTTTGCGAAATTGTCTTCTTGAGCCTCCGCAAGAAGCCACCTTACAATGGCATGCTTCTCTTCCGGGAACGCTCCTGGAGCTCCTCGCTGTAGAGCGATAAGGGCGATCGCCGTATCCCAAATCTCGTGGTTGAAGCATATACCACGGTCATCCCTGATGCAGTCGTCTGAGTCTAAGAGTTGACGAAGACAATAAAGAACGAAGTCACACTGATTTATGGCGAGTCCACAATCGCTAATCGCCCAAATAGCTGCGCTGCTGGTTCTCGCATCACCCCAACTCCCGAAGCGCCCCTCCCGACACAAGAATTGGGCTGTCCTGACTATGAGACCTCGAAACCTTTCCGATAAGTCGTCGCTTCGTACATCCATTAGCAGACACCTTCCCAGAAATGCACCGTGTCGTTGCGGCGCTTCTGGTCATTATACAACAACTCTGCTGTTGGTGCCGCGTCTGCTTGACCGGCGAGTCCACTCGTTCGCTATGGACAGATCAGATCACCTCAGTAGAGACCATTCAAGCAGCCTGCCAAAGTCGCTTCAGCGATGAGGACCGCTGCATTCCGTTGCATAGATAGAGACACGCCGCATATAACGTAGCGGATTCGTCATCTCACGTCCCTTCGGTAGGTGTCTCTGGTAATTCGCTCGGTGGTTACATAACCACGCCTGCTTTGTCCAAGACCTCTTCACCAGCGAACATGGGGGGCCTGCTCGTACGGTCATGGTCATGGCCAATCCCGATGAGAGGGGTGAGGCTGTGATAAACGCCGACAGTGGCGACGCTTTCGGCCATGTCCGACTTGGTGGAGCTTACTTTGCCGATGCCATGAAGGCACTGGGGGGCATGGCAGACGTCAGCCTCAACAGGGCGTACGAACCGGTCATGCTCACTGCAGACGGCCTCAGAGTGCTGATCATGCCTATTGCCAGTCCGAAGGCCAACGAGCAGCAACGGGCTGATAGGGCTGAGGCCGAGACTGGAGCCACGGCTGAGGTCGAAACCGAGCCCACGGCAGTGGCCGATGCTGAAGTCACGGCAGAGGCAGAGGTCGATGCTGAGATTACGGCAGAGGTCGGACCGACAGAGGCCGAGCTTGAGGCCATCGAGGCCGAAGCCGAGCAGCCAGCAGTCGAGCCGAAGACCGAAGAGCCGAAGCGCAGGCGCAGCCGGAGACGGACAGCTGTAGCAGTGGCCTGACCCAGACCCGTGAGAACTCATACATAACCGAACGCTTACCCCAACAAACAGAGAAGGCAGAGCAGCCTCTATACATAGGGGTTGCTCTGCCTTTTTCTGTGCCCGTTTCATGAGGATAGCCGAAGGGCTATCCTTTCTTCATGCCTGGAACACCCGCAGGCACCGTGATGCTTCCCGGGAATCCTGGGCCCATAATCCCAGAGGCCCGCCTTGCATCATGAAGAGCCTGTAATAGCTACGACGTACGACCTCTGCGACCCCGGGCTGACCGATAACACTCGGAGAAGACTTCATGCGTAACAACCAAAGCTAAAACTCGCCTTTCAAATCATCTGAGGCGATTTCTGACCACCTCCGGGCCCGGGTGGAAGGACCACGGCGACGCACCAACCAGAGAGTCCTCCAGCCCGCTCAACATTTCGAGTTATTGTGCAGTTTCATCGTCAGGCATATTCTGGACCTCTACGTCGCCGTTTCACCACCCAGACACTCAGTGTAACTGAGGCCATCGCTATGAAGCCGATCGTAGCAGCCTTCTCTGCCGGAGTCGTGTTGACTACTACGGTGCTCAGGGCCACAGTCGGCATGAGCCCTACCCTTACTATCGGCTTGAGGTTGGGATATTCAGTGATGAAATCGGCTATTGGGGGGCTGACCATGTAGTAGAAGTCTACGACTGCTTGACCCACTAAGTTGGTGAGCAAGTATCGGTTTCTGAACTCACGCAGAATCTGCACTTCCTCTGCCATTGGCGTGCCGTAGGCAGCAGTGGCGATAAGACACCCTCCAACAGACCTGAAGTTGGCGGTGATGGAGTAGTCGCCCTCCATGGTGATAGTGGTTTCGGCGGAGTTCACATTGTCGATGGTGCTCACATCGCCTGTCCAGTTCACGAAATGGTGGCCCGTATCGGCCTCGGCTACCAGAGCAACTACCGTTACTTCGTCGTATGTAAACCTCCCTTCACCGGGTTGGGTTGCCGAGCCGCCGTCTGTGCTCGAGATGGTTAGGCCATAGGTTAGCACAGGTTCAGGAGCAGTGGTGAAGGTCAGGGTAGCGCCATCAGTCACCGTGCCGTTACATCTGAGCTGAGCTTTGAACTCATAAGTGGCGTCGGAATCAAGCCCAGTGATTGTCTCGGAGTGAGAGCCGGAGTCCGCCTTGTCCGCCCAGGCGGTGGTTATCCAGTCAATGGCCCCTTCCTCCCGCCACCTGAAGCGAACCTCCACCGGGCTGTAATCGCCCACCGTATAGCTCATATTGAGCGTGGCTGAGTCAGTGGTGACATCAGTGGCAGCCCCGGTGGCGACCGTGGGCTCAACTTTGGCAGTGGTGAAGGTGAGGACCTCTCCTCCAATCTCAGGGTTACATTGCAACTGGGCTTTGAACTCATAAGTAGTGTTGGAATCGAGTCCCACAAGGATCTCCACGTAAGCGCCGTCCTCCGCTCTCCACACCCAAGAGGTCTCAGTCCATGCGGCGTCAGTAGTCTTCCTGTAGGCGAAACGTACCTCTACAGGGCTGTGGTCGCCCACCGTAAAGCTCATGTTGAGAGTAGCTGAGTCAGTGGTAATACCGGTGGCAGGTTCAGTGGTCACCGTAGGTAACGCGGATATGTACCAGACCGGTGAACTGCCCAATCGCCAGGCGAGGAAGGGATAGCCGTGGGTTGGATTGGCTTCAGTTGTCGTTTCTATGTCCCAGCCAGCGGCGAGAAAGGTGTTGATGTCCTTCATTTCCGCCGTAGTCTTGCCTGTGCCCCCATCGCTCTCATCCATCTGGGAAGTCGCCACGTCCCAAAAGCAGTTGCTCACAGTCGCTTCATTGAGTCCAACCAGACCGCCAACAGATTCTATGCCGCTCACACGGCCGAACGAATAGCAGTTGTACACATTGCCCAACCAGTTGACACCCACTAGGCCACCAACAAGCATCTCACCGTGAACGCTCCCAACCGAATAGGAGTTGCTCACGTCTCCCTGATAACACCCCCCGACCAAGCCACCAACGCGCTCATAGCCGGTTACGCTCCCTGCGGCGTAGGACTTGCTTACTGTTTGTCCATAGCCCCTGCTGTAACCGACCAACCCGCCAACATACCGACCCCAGCCGACCACAATGGCGGTTGAACTGGAACTGATTACACTGCCCCACTCACTCCGTCCCACTAGGCCACCAGCAAAGCACCACCAGCCAGTCCCAATCACGCTACCGCTGGAATAGGAGTTACTCACACTGCCCTGGGAGCTGTATCCCACGACGCCACCAACGTCCGAATAGCCAGTCACGTCTACATCCTCAACACGGACCTGTGTAACTGCTCCTCCTCGAGCAAGGTATCCGAACAACCCGACATGCGAAACAGAATGGAAACTGACGCTCAGGTTCCGAATCGTGTGACCGTTGCCATGAAACTCCCCAGCAAGATAGGGAATGTAGAAGTCCACTTCATCGCCAAGGTCCAGATCGCCTTTAAGCCTGAACCTCAGTGATTCGTCTTGACCAAATGCGAGTAGTTCTCTCAAATCGCTGAGGTCATTGACCAAGTAATAGCCATCCTCGTGGGAGAGCCTATCATTGACATTCAGAAACTTGTCGTTAGCAAGCCACTCCTCAAAGTCTTCAGCAGACAAGGCTCCGATGGTGATCATGTTATCTCCATTGATCAAGACTTCGTCGTATTCATAGTAGGAGTTGCTCACTATTCCACACCAGTTGTATCCCACCAGCCCACCAACCTTCTCAGAGCCGGTGATCATAGCTATTGAATGGGAGTTGCTCACCGTGTTGATCCAGTTTAACCCGACCAGGCCACCGACTTCGCTAAATCCAGTCACACTGCCAGTAGAGTGGGCGTAACTCACTGTGCCATCAAAGGCTGTTCCCGTCAGACCGCCAACCGCTTGATGGCCAGTGATATCTGTGTTCACCACGCCGATATTCCGGATGACCCCCTTATGAAGAAACCCAAAAAGCCCCACGTTATGTTCGTCAGGTCGGTCGATGAACAGGTCTCCTATTTCAAATCCCTGACCGTCGAAAATCCCGGTAAACCAGTCATGTACCACGCCGATTGGCTCCCAGCCCTTTCCATCATTCGCTGTCGGGCCCGCCAGCTCGTCATAGCCAGCAGTACTGGAATCGAGGTCGGTCATCAGAACATAGTTGCTGTTCATATCGTTTCTGATGGCATCCAGGTCATACCAATCCCATATCTCGATCCAAGAATCGCCCAAGGTGCCCACGCTGCCAAAGCTGTCAGCGTTGTCAGCGGAGGGGCTACACCCCGCCGCTACCAAAGCAGCTACACAGAACCAAACCAGAATCGCTTTCTTCATCTCCTGTTTCTCCCCCTTCGTCTCATGTGTCGGTGATGGCAGTCGACTCTGCCGTCAAACAGAGAAACCGAGTCCACACACGAGCATGGACTCGACTCAATGCGCCCGCAACCAAACGGCCCTCAGACTCACTCACTTGACCACCAGACCTCTATATCTATGCAGTGCCATTGTACCACACACTCACAAGTGACCCGTCAGTACCCTTAACCTGACCTATCTTGCCAATCGAGGCTTTTCTACCGGCGGATCGCTGAGTCTGTGATGTACTCCGAGAACTCACGCCGAGTGCTCTTAGTGAGCTACCATATAGGCGCCGTGATTGCACAAAGTGGGCTATTGTGTCCCTAAGCCAACATTCTGGGCAAAACTGTAGTAGGTCATGCTCAAGGTCGACTCAGCCGCCACGCAGGGCAGCCTAGGTGCAAACCTCTGGCGCTCTAGTAGTTGACAGTCACACCCCTCGCCCGGAGCGCCGGTATGTATGTGTTGAGCGAAGCAGCGCTCAATGGATTAACCGACAAGTCAACGAAGTCTCCGTGGCCCAGCCCAATGTTGTCTACCAGCGAACATATTTCGCTTATCTGGTTATTGTGGAGGTAGACGAAGGCTAGGTTAGTGAGGCCCACCAGAGGCGAGATGTCGCTTATCTGGTTGAAGCAGAGGATGAGCACAGTCAGACTAGTGAGACCCTCCAGTGGCGAGATGTCGCTGATCTGGTTGTTCGAAAGGCCGAGGTATGACAGGCCGGTAAGGCCGGCCAGCGGCGAGATGTCGCTAATCTGGTTATAGTCGAGATGGAGATAGGTCGTCAGGCTAGTGAGATCCTCCAGTGGCGAGATGTCGCTGATCTGGTTGTAATCAAGGCCGAGGTGAGTCAGGTTGGTCAGACCCTCCAGCGACGATATGTCGCTTATCTGGTTCCACCCAAGGCTGAGGAGGGTCAGATTGCTGAGCCCGCCCAGTGGCGATACATCACTTATCTGGTTGTCATCAAGCCACAGCTCCATCAGGCCGGTGAGGTCCTCCAGGGGCGAGATGTCGCTTATCTGGTTGTAATAGAGGCGGAGTTCCGTCAGGTTGGTGAGGCCGGCCAGGGGCGAGATATCGCTTACTTGGTTCCGCCCAAGGTAGAGGAGGGTCAGGTTGGTGAGGTCGGCTAGTGGCGAGATGTCACTCAGCGGGTTACTATAGATATAGAGGCGTTCCAAGCCGGACAGACTAACCAGAGCCGCGATATCGGTCACATAGTTAGTCCCGATATAGAGCTCCGTCAGGCTGGTCAGATCCGCGAGGGGCGAGATATCGTCTATCTCATTTGCGCATAGCTGCAGCCACCTCAAATCCGTGAGCCCGGCCAGCGGCGAGATGTCGCTTATCCTGTTATCAGCAAGCATGAGGTGCGTCAAACCTGTCAAGCTGGTTAGAACAGACACGTCACTTATCTCATTACTCTGCAGACCGAGTTCGGTCAGGTTTGTCAGGTTCGCCAATGCCAGGATAGTGTTATCATCTAGCTGGTTAGCCATCAGAAAGAGGCTGGTCAGGCCGGTGAGGTCCTCCAGGGGCAAGATGTCGCTGATCTGGTTGAACCCGAGGTGCAAATATGTCAGGCTGGTGAGGCCTTCCAACGGCGCGATGTCGGTTATCTGGTTGACAACAAGATCGAGGTAAGTCAGGTTGGTTAGGCCTGCCAGCGGCGATATGTCGACCAGTTCATTTTGCCCAAGACCCAGAAATGTCAGGTTGGTGAGGCCGGCCAGCGCCGAGATATCGCTCAAATCGTTCGCGCCAGCGCAGAGACCTGTCAGGTTGACGAGACTTGCCAGAGGCGAGATATCGCCTATCTGGTTGCCTGTGATGCACATATAGGTTAGGTTGGTGAGGTCCTCGAGGGGCGATATGTCGTCTATCTGGTTGCCACCAAGGTCGAGGTAGTTCATGTCAGTGAGCCCGGCCAAAGCCGAGATATCGCCTATCTCGTTGTGCCTAAGCATCAGGTATGTCAAGCCCGTCAGATTGGCCAGGGGCGTGATGTCGCTTATCTGGTTGTCTCCAAGGTGAAGCAAGCTCAGGCTGGTGAAGTGCTCCAGTCCGGTGAGATCGACGATGTTCCCGTCCTCAACCCAGAGTTCGGTGACTCCCTTCAAATCCGAAGGGTAGATCGGCCGCTCGGGGACATCGATGGCTTCCCTTATCGCCGCCTCAAGATTGGGGTCGGCGAAGAGTACTGACTCCTCTGCCTCAAAGTTGGCCGTGATGGAATAGTCTCCGTTGATGGTGATGGTAGTTGAGGCCGAGTTAACACTAGCAATGGTGTCCACATCGCCCGTCCATCCGGCAAATCGATAGCCAATCGCTCGAGTCGCCACCAGGTTAACAACCGCTCCCTCATGATAGGTGAATGTCCCCTCACCAGGCGTGGTTACCGACCCTCCATCTGTGCTGGAGATCCTGAGATCACATACCGCCACGAAGTTGGCCGTGACCGAGTAGTCGCTGTTCATAGTGATGGTGGTGGATGCAGCGTTCACGTCGGCTATGGTGCCCACATCCCCCGTCCATTCGACAAACCTATACCCTTCGTCGGCAACGGCCTCCAGGTCGACCACGGTTCCGGCGCTGTACTGGAACGCATTTTCTCCAGGCACAGTTACCTCACCGCCGGCCGTACATGTTATCGTCAGGCTGTAGCTAAGACCAAGATTGCATCCGCCTACAGTCGCAACGAGCGCGGCGATCACAAGGATAGCAAGCGCCCTCCGGTGATAAGGTCTCGTTGACTCGATCATCGTCTTCATGCTAACCTCCAAACCCCATTTTCCATCAACATCGACTGAATTGTCAACAGGTCTCTCAATCAATGCTGACCTGCCACGGTGGCAGGGAAAGCAACAAATCACCCTAAAGGGTTTTCACGGGTGTCAAACAGCCGCCCCTGTCAATCTGAGCGAAGCTAAGAATCTCAGTAGCTGACACTCACTCCTCTTGCCTTAAGCTCGGGTATGTATTCGTCTATGGACTGCTCACTCAGTGGATTGTTGAACAGGGAAACGAAGTCCCCG
>Ga0114946_10001801_pt1 | contig 14761 bp, 9 predicted proteins | sample WalLakDeSediment_FD_88676 | JGI IMG/M metagenome (GOLD analysis project Ga0114946, IMG submission 88676) | Lake sediment microbial communities from Walker lake, Nevada to study Microbial Dark Matter (Phase II) - Walker Lake 11/02/13 Deep Sediment | ecosystem: Environmental > Aquatic > Freshwater... | reverse complement strand
TTTTTTTTGGATTATCAATGCGCAACCTTACATACACGCTGCTTGTACTTGTTTTTTTCGTGCTTCCGAATCCCAGCATTTCGCAGGGAGTAGAGGATACCATATCCGTAGTGCTAGACGAGATAAGTATTACGGCAACAAGAATACCCACTGCGGCCAGAGAATTGACGAAGCAGATCGAAGTGCTTCCACGCTCCTTGATGGAACTCATGCCATCGGCAACAATAGACGAACTTCTTCGCCTGTCTGCCGCCATAGACATACGTCGCCGCGGTCCTTTCGGTGCGCAGGCCGATCTCGGTATGCGAGGCGCAGGTTTCGGACAGAATCTCGTCATGGTTGACGGCATTCGCGTCAACGATCCGCAAAGCGGGCATCATTCATTGGTCATGCCCTTCCGGGCGGAGGATATCGAACGCGTGGAAATACTGCCCGGACACATGTCCGGCCTCCACGGTGCCGATGCCTTCGGAGGTCTCGTCAACATAGTTACTCGAACAACAACTCCGAACACCGCCGCACTCCGCCTGACCACTGGTATGCACGGTCTTGTTGACGCGGCTGCGCACTGGTCAGTACACAAGCACCGTGCGAACATGCGCAACTCCGTCGGCCACATCAGACATGACGGGTATAGCGATGGAACCGATTTGCGTATGAGCACGGTCACCCATCGTTCCAACTTCCGTGTCGGAACGGGTGACGTCAGTGTTTTGGCCGCTTATTTGGACAAGGAATTCGGTGCGTTCGATTTCTATTCTCCCGGGCGGGGTATACCTTCCCGAGAACATATACGCAGTGTGCTTGCCACTGCGCAAACGCGCCAAGCCGTCAAATCCGCCGTGTTTCGCGGAGGAGCATCCTGGAGACGATTGCATGATACTTTCGTGTTCGACAGTCGCATACCGGACCAATACGTCAATACGCACGTCACCGATATGTTCACGATGGACGCGGCGGTGTTTGCCGATCTTTTCAGTACCATTCAAAGCAGCGCCGGCGTTCAGTTGTACTCCGATCGTATTTCCAGCTCCGCTTTGGGAGAACATCGCCGCCATGCGGCCGCAGTGTTCGCATCCGGACGACATCGCATCGCATCCGCACTGATTACAACCGCCGATCTACGTCTCGACGTGCATAGCGACACTCCTCCACAATTCAATCCGTCTATCGGCGTCGCGTTTCTTCCTGCTCGAACAGCAACGATGCATGTTTCCGTAGGGCGCTCGTTCCGAATGCCATCGTATACGGACCTGTACTACCGTGATCCGGTCAACAGCGGTTCACCCGACCTCGTCCCGGAACATGCCTGGTCCACCGAAGTCGGCGGTCGCTTCTCGCTATCGGACAAGCTGCGCCTCTCAGCCACAGTGTTTCACAGACGTCAATACGCACTCATCGATTACGTCCTGGATGCCGCATCGGATCGCTACATAGCGAGAAACATTCATGACGCGTTCGCGCAAGGTCTGAATGCCGGTGTGGAGTTTGCTGGTGATGCACAGCGAATAGCAACAAGCCTGCAATACCAGTACCTCTTCTCGAAACTCGACGACGCCGGCCCACTGGTCACCCGGTACGCGCTCATGCATCCCCGTCACAAGCTCACAGCCTTGCTTGCGCTTCCTATCGGTGAATTCGTCAGAACGCAGGTTGCCGCCGTGTATGCGAGACCTTTCGAACACGGCAGTCAGTATGCCACTCTGGATGTCCGCGTCAGATGGCAAGCTGGTGGCAGGTTCGTGATCGGTGCATCTGCAGAGAACGTTTTCAATCATGGGTACGAGGAAATTCCAGGCATCCCCATGCCGGGACGCTGGCTGACGATGTCCGCCGAAATGCTATTATGGTGATTCCCAAGGTAATGGTTCGGAAGCAATATGCTCCAAAAGCCCGAGTATATCCTGTATCTGAGCACGAGCATTCTCCGGCGGATTCATGCTCAAGGCATGTTCGAGAATGGATTTTGCCACACCGTGTCGTATGTCGAGACGGAGATAGGTAATGGCGACAATAAACAGGAATTGTGGATGCTCTTTGTATGATTGCATCGACCTGTTTATAACCGCTTCTCCGGCTTCTACTTCACCCGACAGCCACAGCGCGCTGCCATACATGCCATCGATACGGGCATCCCGAAAGTTCGATCTCCACACGCTTCTCAGTGCGCGTGCGGCCTCCGCAAGTTTGTTATCCATGTACCAGCCGGTTCCCATCAGAATGTCGTACGCCAAGCGCAACCCCGTATCTTCGGCAAGGTCGCGCATGTCCTCGAAGATTTCCTGCATGAAACTGTACGTGATGGATTCGGTCGCGATACCAGCCATCAGCGAATCGACTTCGCCAAGGCTGATAGCATAGTCTCGTTCCTTTCCGCCATCGTACAATCGTCGAGCAGTTGCCCCCAACCTGTCCACAGTCCGTTGCGCAATACCCACACTGTGCTCTCTGTTCGCGTCATATTGCGTCAGTATGTTGTTCACGAGCAGACGGTATTGTTCCGGATAACCCACGATTTCCGTCATGCGTTCCAGTACTCTCCCTTCGTCTTCGTACTGTTCTTTATGTAAATAGTACTTGCGCAGTGCTTCGTATCCCGATAGTGCATAATCACCGTACATTCGTTCGTCGTCGAGTTTCATTACCGCTTCGAAGCGCTTCGCCGCTGTGTCATCGTGTACATTAACTGCAATCCATGGTATGATATACACAATCGACGCAAGCCCAACGACGAAAAGCCCCGCTCGCTTCGAATCCTCATGTTCGGAAGTGTGAATATGCGGGAGCAACAACACCATCATTGCCCCCAACACCGCCGCGATGTCCCAGTCGCGTGCAAGACCCAACGATGTGTTGGCGAAAAAGATGAATGCAGCATAATAGAGAATTGCAAGCGAGAGCAAACGACATTCCACAGTGCATGGCCTCGATCCGCGTCGCAACAACATCGCCGTAAGAAACAGTGCCGGAATAGCCGCGAGTAGAAACACGAGATTGACGAGATCCACGAGATGTGCGGATGAGAACAGCGTGTACGTTTGCGTTCCCGCCGGCGTGCTCACATCGAACATCGGCATGACAATACGGCTTTCCGATTGAGCGAAGCCCAGAACAACATACAAGACGAAGATTATTCCTATGCTCGCAGCCCAGAACATCAACAATCTTCGTCCGTTTCCGACAAGGCGTACAACAAGCGGATGTTCCGCGAAAAGAGTAAATATCAATGCGGGCAACAATGAAATCGACGAGTAATGCGCGGCAACGGCGATGATGAACAGAAGTATCGCAACCCATTTGGAAAGCTCGCCTCGCATTGCGCGCTGTGCCGCGAAAAGAAATGCAACAACCGCGAGAAACATCGGCAAGTACAGTTCGGCATACGAGAAAAACAGCAACACGGCACCTGTGCCGCATAACAGCAACAAATACATCGTTCTATCAATGGGGTTGCGTTGCAAATACAACACGAGGACGAACACGAGCACACCGAGCAACGACAGCGCTGTGAAAGCGAACATCGGCGTCTCAGGCAATGTCATCCCCAGGGAATGCATTGCTGCGGGAACGAGAAGCGCGAAGCCGTGCAACAACGCACCGGCGAGTGGCGCTGATTGCACATTGAAAAGAATACTGCTCGTGTACGCTTCCTGGGCACCGATTTTATAAATTTCCGTGACGAAGGTACCACCATCACCATAGAAAAATGTTCCCATCGGAAATAGAATCGAAGCGATGAACAATACGCCGGCCAGAAGAATGAAGCGCCGCTGCCAAAGTCGTTCATTCCCTTCGCTAACCGTTGTGTATATGCTACGCTGCACACCCGGAATGGCGAAAAGCACCAGCAATCCCGACCCGACGAATGTCCACATCGGATCGAGATAGAGAAATGCATCCATGCCCAAAGCCGCGCCTCCGGTAAAAGCAGAGGCAGCACGCGTAGCGCAGCAGCAACGACGAGGACAATACTGATGATCGCAAATAGCGGTGATGGAAATCCGAACCTTGTCATTGTCTGTACTCACAGCGGAACATATCACAATGTAAGGTAAAATGCCGGAGCACGGAACACCGAAACGCGACACGGCAATGCCGTACATACGAAGCCAGGCGGAATGCTGTATGATTGCGTCTTGAAAAACGGCGAAGGATTGACTCCGGGCTTGGCGTACTCAATGCACAACTTCCCTCTCGAACGGCGATTGTGCCGAAACGTGGTGACGATTCTACTTCGCTGCCATTGTCCATACAGGACAGCGTAGCGACTCCACAAGCATGATCGCATAGCGCCGCAGCGCTTCCGTTTCGAACTCGACGAACCCGCTGCATTACTCGAGCAATCCATGTTTCATGGCGTAACGGGAGAGTTCCACATTGTTTCGCAATTTCATTTTTTCAAGAATTCTGGCTCGGTATGTGGTGATGGTTTTTTCACTGAGAATGAGATCCTCCGCGATTTCTCTCAGCGTTTTCCCCGCCGCGAGCATTTTCATGACCTGGAATTCCCGGTTCGACAGACTCTGGTGTAACGGTCCGTGCACATCGTGCTCCATGGCGTCGGCCAAGCGCTCCGCAACAGCGGGACTGATGTATTTCCCGCCCGACGCCACCTTCTTTATTGCATGAATCAAATCGGAGGCTGCACTCTCTTTTGTAACATATCCGGCTGCACCGGCTTTGAGTACACGCACGGCGTATTGCTCTTCCGGATACATGGATAGTATGAGCACGGGCAGATCGGGACGTTCCTTGCGAATTTCTTCCAGAATGTCCAGACCGCTGCGTCCAGGCATCGCGATGTCAAGCAGAACAAGCGTGTACTTGCCCTGAAGTATTTTCCACATTGCTTCGTTGCCGCTTCCGGCTTCGTCAACGACACGGATTTCCTTGTGTCGCGCGAGTATTTGCTTGAGACCTTCGCGAAACAACACATGATCGTCGGCGATGAGTATTGATATCATTGTTCTTCCTTTTGCTGCTTGGGAATGCTGACCGAAACCACGGTCCCCTCGTGTTCGCGCCCGCTAATCACCAACGATCCACCCCAAGCATGGGCGCGTTCCCGCATGCCTATCAAGCCGAACGAACTCGAATCATCGATTTGTTCGGCACTGATACCGCATCCGTCGTCCGAGATCACAAGTTCGATTTCATCGCTGTTGTCCGTCAGATAGATGTTGACATGGCTCGCTCCGGAATGCCGAGCGATGTTGGTGAGAGTTTCCTGGAAAATACGAAACACCGCCGTCGATCGCTCCTGATCCAAGACGATTTCCTGCGGACTGATCGACAGATCGCATCGAATACCAGTACGGCGTTGAAACTCTTCCGTCTGCCATTCTATAGCCGCAGTGAGTCCCAAGTCGTCGAGCAAGCCCGGACGTAATTCGGAAATGAGACGTTTTACAGACTGAATCGTCGCGTCAATATCCTGGATTACGCTGACGATTCTTTCCTCGGCCACAGCTTCTCCCGTTAGGAAGTCTTCGAGCAACAAGGAGAGTTGCAATTTCATCGTGGTAAGCCGCTGTCCGAGTTCATCATGGATTTCCCGCGCAAACCCTTTTCGCTCCTCCTCTCGCACACGCTGCAAATGCACGGACAGGTTGCGAAGTTCTTCTTGCGAGCGTGTCAACTCTACTTCGGCATGAATCCGGACGTTGATTTCATCACGCAACTGCGATGTGTGAGACTGGATTTTCCCGGCCATCGTATTGAAAGTGGAAGCAAGCAAACCGATTTCATCATTCGAGTCCACGCGCGCGCGCTGAGAAAGTTCTCCTTTCCCGAATCGCTCTGCAAGACGCACAAGCGACAGAATTGGTCGCGTTACCGTCTGTGCCATGAGCACTCCGAGAATCGCGGAAAGCAGCAGGATCACCAAGCCGATGAGAATCAATCGCTTGCGAAGTTCATACACTGGACGAAAGGCTTCCGTCTCATCTATTTCCGATAACATTATCCAGCGCAAATCGGGTATGGAAAGCGGTGTGAAGGAGCTGAGCACTCGTATTCCCCGGTAGTCCGTTACGATACGTGTATCTGTCACTCCGGCGATCGCGGCAAGTGCTCCTTCCGTGCGGACTTCCTGCAGCATCACCGACGTCTCCTGATTCCTGATAGCATTGATGACTGCCGTATCGGTTCCGATGCTTCGCAACATGGAGTAATACCTCTCCGGCTCGTCCAAGAAAAATCGGGAATCGTTGCGCATGAGAAAATCTGTGCCGACAATGTACGTTTCGCCGCTAGCACCCATCCCGTCATGGTTGCGCCCATGTTTCTCCGTCATCACCGAATTGATGTCATCAATTGACAATTGAAATACGAGGGCAGCGATGTAGTGTCCATTCTCGAAAATGGGAGATCCGACAAAGCATGCCGGAGCATGCATCGAAGGCGGATACGGAGCAACATCGACGAAGCGCACCGATGCAGAATCGCCGCTCTCGTTCAGTCCTCTCAGCAATTCAGAAAGATTACTGTCGGCAAACGGGCCTTCGAAAAGGTTCGTGCCGAAATCGGCCTCGCGTCGAAGCGAGTACACGACGTCGCCATGCAATGCATCGACGATGAAAATATCGTAATACCCCAGTATTTCACAATGTTGACCGAGTTCTGCATCGTATTCGCGCACTTGGTCCATCCATGTACGCAACAGCTCCGAAGTATCCGAATTGAAGACGTTCGCGATTTCAGTCGCCACGTTGTTTCTATCATTGACGTGCCGCGTTATCTCGCGAAAGCTCGAGATAAGTCGCTGAGCTGCTGTGACTATGCTGCGATCAATGGAACGACTAAGCACATCTGCTCGGACACGGGAAAAATAATACTCGAGCAGTTTTCGCTTCGATTCCCGTTGAGCGGTCAGCCGTTGAAAGGTCGCTTCTTCGAGTGAACTTCTGGCACTCACGTAGGCCTGCCAACCGGTAACGAAAATGGAAATGACGCCGATGAATAGAAATGAAAGTTGCAGTCTGGTTTTGAGCGTAATTGCGGGAGACATACTCACTCCGACATTGGTGTCCATAGCCCGACCGTCATTGGACGATACGTAAACATAGCCGATGCAACACGAAGAAAGCAATGTTTGAATCCTGAGCACGAGCAATGCATCATATATGCGAGTGAATTAGTGTAACCCTTACAGAAGGAACATCATATATGGAAATGAACATTGTCTTCCCGGGTGGCAGGCGAGTCGATGCGATCTACAATGGCTTTCGTATACACACCGATCAACCGATGGCAGCGGGTGGCGGCGATTCCGCACCGGCTCCGTTCGATCTGTTTCTTGCCTCGTTGGGAAGCTGTGCAGGAATTTACGTCCTGGGTTTCTGTCAACAACGGGGGCTTTCAGCCGAAGGAATTGAATTGACGCAACGTATGGAATTCGATCCGACACGCAGAATGATTTCAGCTATACATCTCGACATCAAGGTACCGGCGGATTTTCCGGAGAAGTATCATGATGCGCTCGTCAAATCAGCATCACTTTGCGCGGTGAAAAAACATATCGAAGACCCCCCCTCTTTCGAAATCCGCACCGTAGTCGTGGAAAATCAACACGCATAGCTTTCTCATACAACTCTCTCTCGGAACGCCGCTGAACGGAATCTATCAGCGGCGTTCTTGTTGCACCGTATCGCACTGTGTGCTGTGCTTCGGATTTCGCGTCTTCCTTCGAGTTGCGGCAGGACGAGTTCGCAGCATCCTTCCTGTTTCTGCTCGGAAGCACTTCAACACTTCGTTTTTCAACCTGCCCGACTGATCGTTATATTGCTGTATCATAAACGAGAATGGAGGCACGACGACATGGGATTGCTCGGATGGATCATACTTGGTGGTATCGCCGGATGGATCGCAAAGCTCGCTACCGGCGTAGGCACCGAAAAAGGCTGTCTGTTCAACATCGCGGTCGGAATCGTCGGTAGTGTGCTCGGAGGCCTGTTGTTCACCTGGTTGGGTGAAGAAAGCGTGACCGGCTTCAATGTCTGGAGTCTCTTCGTCGCTACAATCGGCGCAGTGATTTTTCTTTGGATAGCCCGACTGATAGGAGGAAAGCCAAGATAGGTATATTCCGGTCTGAAGATTCACGAAATTCTGCGTATATTTCTCTTATGATACAGGGAGCAAACAACAACACGTCACGAGTATTTTCAGGAGTACCTATGGACAACCTGACGATTCGTAAAGCCGGGACTACCAGGATCCATGACATCGATTACGGCAACCTTGGCTTTGGGAACTATTTTTCGGACCACATCTTCGTGGTCGACTACGCAAATGGCGCATGGGGCACGCCGCGCATCGAACCGTACGCACCCATGTCCCTCGAACCGACGAACTGTACACTGCATTATGGCCAGACGATTTTCGAGGGGATGAAAGCCTTTCGCTCCAACAAAGGCGGGATCAATCTTTTCCGTCCCTACATGAACGCGAAGCGTATGAACAATTCCGCGGAACGAGTTTGCATCCCGACCATCGACGAGGAATTGTTCGTTGACGGTATCCGTGAACTCATAAAAACCGATCACGAGTGGATTCCGCGTGAACGCGGCCATTCACTCTACATACGGCCTCTGTCATTCGGTATGGATAATTTCCTCGGTGTTCGCGCATCGCATGAATACCGTTTCCTCGTCGTCACATCGCCGGTCGCCTCATACTATGCTGAAGGTGTCAATCCGGTACGTATCAAAGTCGACAAGGAACATGTCCGAGCCGTACGCGGTGGTTTGGGTGCCGCGAAAACCGCTGCGAATTACGCCGCCAGCCTGCTCGCCGGCACGCTTGCGAAAAAGGAAGGTTTCGCACAGGTGCTCTTTCTCGATGGTATCGATCGGACCTTCGTCGAGGAAGTTGGTACGATGAACATCATGTTTCTCATCGGCGATGAACTTATTACGCCTGCGCTGGAACAGGGCTCTATTCTGCCCGGCATCACTCGCGATTCTGTGCTGAGACTGACCCGTGACTGGGGCATGACGGTTTCCGAGCGCCCCCTTTCCATCGACGATGTTTTACAGGCACATCGGGACGGCACCTTGAAGGAAGCATTCGGAACTGGTACAGCCGCCGTTATTTCGCCGGTGGGCGAGCTGGTGTACAATGACGAAACCTTTGTCATCAATGACGGGCTCATCGGCCCGGTCGCACAAAAACTCTACGACACGATAACCGGAATTCAGTACGGCGAAATCGATGACGTCTATGGGTGGAATGATCATATCACGCTGTAATGCTGCGAACATGGACTGAGACATTCTTCGCATCTTGACTGGTGGACATCGCGAAACGGCGTGATTGCGCCACCGAACACTGAACAAACCGTAGAAACTCAACACGATGAGCGAACACAACGGCCCCGGACCCGACCGTCCGGGGCTGTTGCATACTCGCGGCGTTCTTTCCACGTGGACTTGTACCTCGTCAATGATCAGTCGGAGAACATCGCTATACCTCTCCGCATACAGCAACGGACGCGTCGCACTCCACCTTGAGTCGCAGCATCCATTCTACCCTCTGTTGGACTAGCTGTTGAGGAACCTTCGGTACGATATATTTTTGAGGCAACAGGTGGATCCGAACTTTCTCTTGAAAGCTATTTGATCGGTGTCTCGAAAAGTGTATATTGTACAGCCGCCATCCGGTGGTGAACCTCCCAGCATACTTAAGGGAAGTATGAAAGAAATAGAATGCAGAGGCGTTCTGGAGATCGAGCCGAAGGGCTTTGGTTTCCTCCGCCAGTTTTCGAAGGAATTTTACAGACACCAAAACGACCCATACGTGACAGTTACCCTGATTCGCGAATACGCGCTCAGAGAGGGATGTTACGTACGCGGACTGGGCCGGACAAAAAACGGCCAAGTGCAACTCGTGTCCTTATACGATATCAACGGTGTGCCGCCTTCCCAGTATAATCAAGTGATAGAACTGACGCGGCAAACAGCGATCGCACCTGACAAGCGTATTCGACTCGAGACGAACGATGTCACGACAAGAGTGATCGATCTGATCGCCCCGATCGGACGAGGACAACGTGCGCTCATCGTCTCTCCGCCTCGCGCTGGAAAAACCGTGCTCATGCAACGCATAGCGGAAGCAATAACGCAGAATCACCGCGAGCTTGAGTTGCTGCTTCTGCTCGTCGATGAGAGACCGGAAGAAGTAACCGAGATGGAACGAGCGGTGAAAGGACGCGTTTTCGCGAGCAGTAACGACAGAGATTTCGTTTCGCATGCACGCATCGCCTATCTGACGCTTGAATATGCCAAGAGACAGGCCGAGGTTGGAAAGGATGTCGTTATTCTACTAGATTCTCTCACGCGGCTCGGACGTGCCTTCAATGCCGGAACCAAGGGGAGCGGACGTATCATGTCTGGTGGTATTGATGCACGAGCGCTTGAGATACCCAAGAAAATCTTCGGAGCATCGCGCAATATCGAGCATGGCGGATCGCTGACCATTCTCGCTACAATACTGGTCGACACAGGTTCCGCGATGGACGAGTTGATTTTTCAGGAATTCAAGGGTACTGGCAACTCCGAAATCGTGTTGGATAGAGAATTGGCCGACTTGCGAATTTTCCCCGCTATCAACGTGCAACTTTCGGGTACCCGCAAGGAAGAGCTTCTGCTCGGACCCGACACGGAGTTGCATTTCAAGCTTCGTCGCGCGTTGATGGAAGGCAGCAACCGGGAAGCCATGCAAGGCTTGCTGGAATTCATCAAGCGTTTTCGCAGCAACCGAGAATTGCTCATGCACCTCGATTCCATGGCGTTGGACCATGCATTCGGCAACGGCGGAACCCGACGGATTCGAAGAAGATAAGAAGCGAAAACCGCACTTCCAGATTTTCTTTCTCCGGAAGTGCGGCTCGCTGATCGCCTCATGGTATTCTTTACATCGCTGATAATCGGTGCCGGGTACGAGAATTCCCTGCTCACCTCGTCGATAAAGCTCGATACAGAACAACCTCGGCTATATTTCTTTCCAAAAAAGCCGATGTCTTGCGAAAATGAAGCATTGATTGCTGAATGGCCTGAATTGCTGCTTCGTCTTCGTAATACAGCACTGAATTCCTCAACACCGCATACGACATTTTGAGGGTACGTTGCTTTTTGGAAAACTTCCGATCCGGCATTTGGAGCATTTCTTTCTAATCGAGTTACCGAAGCGACAGCATCAAGACTGTATGACACCAATGGAAGTAAAAGGTTTAATCCCGACTCCATCAAAATTGACTTCCACTGCGTCGAAATTCACGTCATTCATTCCTTATTCGGCGCAATGTTTTGGAAAACATCTCCGGGCGGATATGACACATGCGCGTCTTTACCCTCGTATTCATTCTTCGTTTCATACATGCATCGTACTCGGAGTGATGAAAACAGTACTGTCGACAGTACGGGAGTAGACCGACGATGTCCTGTACACACTACCGGATGATATCGTACCATCACATCCACACCACGAAAGAATCGATAAAAAAAACCCCGCCTACGCGGGGTTTGATATCGAAAGTGAAGCGTGTCAGTTCAATACAATCATTTTGCGGGAGGCGCTACGCTCACCGTCACTCAATGTGTAGAAATACACTCCATCGCGTATGGTCGCGGTGTTGACAAGTCGCGAATGCACACCTGGCGACATCCGTCCCTCATCGACCTTCATCACGAGCCGACCGGAGACGTCGTAGATATTCAGGGTGACGTTTGCACTTTCCTTGAGTGTGAATTCGATTGTCGTGCCTCTGTCTGAACGTGCGGGATTCGGATAATTCTGCCGCAACGCGAAGTGTTCCGCCACAGGCGTCTCATCCACAGAAAGTATCGAAGAGGTAATCCACATCCCTCGTCCGTGCGTGGCTGCTATCAGGCGATTCAGTGGATCGATGTCTAAATCATAGATCACAACATTAGGTAAACCTGTACCGAAGCGAGCCCACGTTGCCCCGGCGTTTTCCGTATACCAGACTCCGAAATCCGTCCCGACGAACAGTATATTGTCGGGATTCGTGCGGGATATGGCGATGGCGTTGACGGGGAGATCGGGAAGATTCCCCGAGATATCCATCCATTCCTGACCGAAGTTCGTCGTCTTGTACACACGCGGTGTTCCGTAGCCGGAAAACACAACATACGCGATAGCGGGGTCGCGTCTATCAACCTTCACCCGCGACACCCAGCGATTGGGGAGATTTCCTGTAATATTATACCAGTCGACATCGAAAGCGCCCAGATTGTCGCAGTACTGCACAGTCCCGTCGCCACAGCCGACATACATGACATTCGGATTGGATTCGCAAATGTCGATAGTACTAATGATGGACAGCACCGAGCTGCGCTTGGTCAGGTCCGGACTGACCGCCGACCATCGCGGATTGCCTTCATTGACGGGCTTTGCCGAATACACGAACTGCGAGGCTGTATACATGCGTTGGTTGTCGACCGGTGATAGCATCATTGGTGGTAGCCAATTGAATCTATCCTCGCCGAAACCATTGTCGAGACGAGTCCAGCTTTGACCGCCGTTGACGCTACGTGCAGGCACGGGGTTCCCACCGCCTTCCACCGCCAAACGGGAGTAAATGATATTGGGATTGTGAGGATCGACAACGACATATCCACCGTCACCGCCTCTTCGAATACGCCATTCACGTGCTGAAATGTTGAAACTCTGGAAAATACCGTGATCCTGCGCACCACCGTAAAAACGATCCGGATTATTCGGATCGTAGGCCAGCGTGTAGAACTGGATTGTTTCCAATGTTCTGTCAAGCGGCGTCCAGGATGTACCCATATTCGCGCTGCGATATACTCCACCGTCATTGCCGACGTACAAATGACTGTTGGTTGGCGTAAACTTCAGTACGTGTTGATCCACATGCACCGGTGCATTGCCCTGTGTAACTCTGGCCCAACCGAACCCCCCGTTCGTGGACCGCCAAAGTTCAATTCCGCCTGCGAGTATTGTGTCTGCATTCGTCGGAGAGATGATAGCGCACAAATTGTAAAAGCCCTGACCGCCGGTGAAGCTCGAAGGCAAATTCGTGGGAAGCCGTTCCCACGAGTCGCCACTGTCCGTTGAACGCATGATGGCAAGAAAATCGCTGCTGCCGCTCGCATACTTTCTGCTGCGCATGGCGAATGCGAATACGAGGTCGGGACTCGCCGGTGTGACGGCAAGTTCAATGCGTCCTACAGAGTCCCCAGCGGGGAAATTCTCCGAGATTTTGTTCCATGTGAACTGTCTTCCACCGTCGGTGGATCGGTAGACGCCGTTCAGGCCGGATCCGTTGTCGTTTCCGAACGTTGAATATACTATTTCCGGATTATCAGGTTTGAATTCCACCGAAGTGATAATGCCCGACTGTACGCGTGTCCATGTTTCTCCGGCATCTTCACTGCGGTACATGTTACTGCGCGTTGCAACCAGCAGCACATCGCTATCCCGGGGATCGATGATGATGCGGTGTACCGCGCTGCTGTTCAGCGGCCATGGAAGCAACGACCACGTTTCTCCACCGTCAACGGACTTCATTACGCCTACCCCACTGTAGGAGGGGGCACCGTGCGATTTCGCCAGCTCCATTGTTGGCTCGCCCGTACCAGCATACACGATGTCGGAGTTGTGTGGATCGACGGCTAACGCGCCTACCGGAATGGCTTCGGCGAAATCCATCACCGGACGCCAGTCCCCTTGTCCACCGTTCGTGGACTTGAACACACCTCCGCTGGCCCCACCAGCAAATACGACATTCTGATCGTCGTGGCGGAAAGCAATAGCCCGAACGCGGCCTGCTACATTTCCTGGTCCGAGAACCTCCCATTGATTCGCGACGGAGGATTTGCCGAACCCCTTGTTGAAACGTGATTCCACCTCGAGTTGAACTTCTAATTGTCTCCTATCCACATTGACGCCGGGATTCCCGTACCGCCTGCTCTGGTAATAGAACTCCAGTCCGGGAGCATGCTTCATCGCACCGCGTGCTCTACTCATCTTGTATTGTGTTCGTGCGGATATTTCCTGAAAAACACCATCCCATCCCGGCGGTTGGGTGGGAAGGACGAGCAACGCACTTATCGCAACTACTGCACCGATTAACGTGCTCATTAACCACTTCGGTAATCTCACATTCATGACTGAACCTCGGAAAAGCTGTAAACCAACATCGTATTTCATCTCGACGGAATTCCGTCTGTCCTTCAAGTTATGATTTTTCCGTATTGAATACCATGCCGAACGGCGTGAATACACGGAAATGGAGAATATGCTTTACAGGACAGAAAAAACCGTTATACGCATGATACTCCTAACAGCACGTTTCGACACAAATGTTCCCCGCTACGTCAGTGTTCATCATGCTACCATCTTTTTGACCTGCGCGTATCCCGTTATCCGGAATTTTTCACAATGGCGATTATCTCATTCCGTTATTCGTTCCGTGCGTGGTGTTGCGAGGAAGGGTTGGAAGCGAGAACTCGCTAGTGTGATCCCATCACCATCCCAGTATGTTCCTTTCATGGAAGATGCCGCAGAAAACAGAAAAAACGTCCACTCTACGCAGTGCCGGAAACGATGTGTTTCCAATTAGTACTCCACTTTTCCCCACAGCACCGGCATTCCGAAGCAATGCATTCGGCAGATACGCATGTGAGCGGATGACGGAAATCGATGTCCGAGTCGGATCCGGAGTCCGAAGATCGGAAATGAGGCCGGATTGCCACTCGGAGTGGCGACGAAATTCGCT
>Ga0114946_10001800_pt1 | contig 14762 bp, 7 predicted proteins | sample WalLakDeSediment_FD_88676 | JGI IMG/M metagenome (GOLD analysis project Ga0114946, IMG submission 88676) | Lake sediment microbial communities from Walker lake, Nevada to study Microbial Dark Matter (Phase II) - Walker Lake 11/02/13 Deep Sediment | ecosystem: Environmental > Aquatic > Freshwater... | reverse complement strand
ACTGCCGACAGCGAAGGCGCAGCGAAAAATCGCAATGCCAGTGCTGTCGGCGGCATGTCGAAGACGAGTATGTCCGTGTCGGCAATATCGCGAAGAATGGTGCGGAACATCAGCGACATCGCGAATTCATCCAATCCGGGAGAATACCGAATCACACCGAAATACTTGTCGATGTTGATTGCTGTGAGATACCGGTAGGCCGATCGCATCTGCTTCTCGATATCGCGTAAGTACTTTTCCGTCCAAGCTTTCGGATCAGGCTCTACAATGCGTAGTCCCGGAAAACATTCCACAGGCGAATCGCCCAAGTCGCGCTGAAAGATATCACGCTGGTTGTGCGCAGGATCGAAAGACACTAGTAGCACCCGCTTGCCCGCACGTGCGTACGCCAACGACAGCAACGCCGAGATTGTGGATTTTCCCACACCTCCTTTCCCTCCCAAGAATATCAGTCGTGCGGCCATGTCAAATCGCAGGAAACGTGGAGAACAGGCGGGAAAGTGGCGAATGCGCTGTATCGAGGCGGCTAAGCATCAGATGTATGTCATCCTCCATGAACGGCAGCAGTCCAATACCGACTTCGACCGGTGGTGCGGGAAGGCCGACTGCATGTCCCAGCACAAGAAGTGCGAAAACATGACGCAACTCGTCGTATTCCCATTGGGTGATTTCCACCGCACGACGTCGTTGTATTTCGTCGAGTGTTTTTCCCGCATCGACTATACCGCGCAGTATGTCGGCAAGCGATTTCACGGCGTGGCCCTGAACACGCGTTCATCCATGTCCAATTTCCGTTTCGATGGATATGCTGTATACGAAACGTACAAGGCGATAATAAACATCGCGCTCGCGTGGAATCGAGGGAATGAGCAGATCGATGCAACGATGGAAGGCCACACTGCGAGCAGTGCCACGACAATGCTGTTGTTCTCGTATCGAAACAAACTGTACATGGGCACTGATTGCCGGCGCTTGTGTGCATTCGCGAAGGCGGCTCGATACAGCAAAGGCAGCCCGATGCCGACAAATGCCGAGATGAAGAGCAGAACCGACGGTAGAACGGACGTTTCCGAAATATGAAGCATCGGAGCGAGATTTCCGTAACGGATGACTTCGGTTAGGAACAAAAGTGCCACGCCGGGAGCGAGCATCAATATCCATGTGCGGCGCAAGGCCATTCTCATCGATTCGCTCATGTCATTCTCTCGGTACTACTCGACTCCTCGTCTGTAAAGAATCGTTTCACACCTTCGATAGTGATCCAGAGGACGATCAGGATGATGACGGCGTTGATGCCTTGCAATAGTACATTGTCCTCGCTACCGTATTCGACCTGGTTGAGTACGCTCGCCCATAAAGTCATCACACTCATGAAAACGGCGGGAAGGCCTGCAGCTATCCACTTCAATCCTCCTTGACGCTTCAGGTACAGCGTCACAACGATAAGTGCGAGCGCGGCAAGCGTTTGATTGACCGCTCCGAACAAAGGCCAGAGACTCAAGGCACCGCGCCCATCCGCCCCGGAGGCGAATGCCAGCAGTGCCGCACTGAGCACGACAAAGGAAGTTGCAACATGTCTGTTTTCGAATACTCTGATCTTTAGCGTTATCATCAACTCTGATACGACATAGCGCTGTATGCGCGTCGCTGTATCGAGAGTCGTCCCTGCAAAAGATGCGACGAATACACCCATGATGACGATGGAGATTTCTCGCGGAAGTCCTATCGTCGCTATCATGTTGGCAGCACCGTCAACGAAAGCCATGATTTTCGAACCCATTCCTTGCGCAGCGGTCCATGAAGAGTAGAGATTGCTCCACGCTGGAACGCCAGAGAGCGTCTCGCCCGTGGATGTCGTATATCCCATGCCGATACCTGCAGCCACAGCGATAATGACGATGGTTGCCAACGCGCCTTCAACCAGCATCGAGCCGTACCCGACGAATAACGAATCGCTCTCGCTTCTTACCTGTTTCGCCGTTGTGCCTGACGAAACGAGCGCATGAAATCCGGATATCGCACCACATGCGATCGTGATGAACAGGAACGGCCACAGTGGTGGTGTGTCGGGAGGGGCGGATCGGAAGGCCGGTGCCGCCATGCTCAGATCGGCCGTGAAGCTTGCGATAAGAGCACCACCGACCAGCAGAAGCATTGCGATAAGTAATTGATAGGCGTTGATGAAATCCCTCGGTTGCAACAATGTCGTAACGGGCAACACGGACGCGACATAGGCGTAAGCGAGCAATACCACGGTCCATATCCCTGTGGCCGGTAAGCCCCCGATGTCGGGAAGGTCTATCGGTAACATGGCGCCAAGTGCCATGCTCAGGTACATGATCAACACTGCTAACAGCGACCAGAGAGTGATGTTCGCCCCGCGCTTGTACATCATATGGCCTAACAGCACGGCGATCGGAAGTTGCATCCACACTGGTATGACTGATGAAGGGAACATGTGGAAAATCACCGCGATCACCATGCCGAATATGGATATCACTATCCATAATTCAAGGAATACGACGATGAAGAACAGCAAACGCGTCCTTGCATTGATATAGCGGGCGGTGTAGTCCGAAATGGACGTTCCCCGGTTACGCATCGAGATGATCAATGCGCCGAAGTCATGAACCGCCCCCATCATGATGCTTCCGACGAACACCCAGATCAATGCCGGTGCCCATCCCCAAATCACCGCAATAGCCGGTCCGACAATAGGACCGGTGCCGGCGATCGACGTGAAGTGATGACCGAAAATAACTTCCTTGCGCGTCGGTACGAAATCGATTCCATCGCGCAGCGCCTCTGAAGGTGCCGGGTTCCCGTTGTCGATGGAAAATATCTTTCGACCGATGAATCGTCCGTAGAGACGATACATCAGCAGATATCCCGTGAAAGAAAGAAGCATGATGAGAACAGGAGGCATGATGTCGGTTCGTCGTCGTTGGTTGTTTGCCTAGTTTGTGTAATGTATTGATGCAAACTTACGAACTTCCCGGCAAACTGTGGAATGATGCATCAATTAGCGGACGTTTGTCGTTTCATCGCATAGGCACAGCCCTACCTCGATCGCTGGGGATTCCGACACGCCACCTGTTGCGTTAAGAATACATGTGGAGTAGCGGCTTGCCCGAAGAGCTTTTCGTCGGTCCATTCATACATCGTACGTTTACACCGGTAGCGTCTCAATGGCGTTGCAACATGTGGGATTCTTTCATTACCTTGAAACATCAGCCGGAAGAGTGTGGTTTCGATTCGGAATCGAATCGCGTGTGAAAGACATCTTCAAGGAAAGCGGCTGATTTGACTTGGAAAGCAGATTGCAAAATCTCATATTGCAATGACGTGGCGGCGGTCAATTTCCGTCACAGCCCCTCGGTCAGCCCGACCGAGTATACAGAACCCAACGACAGCTCACGGCATGTGTATGTCAGGAAATCGCGTACCGAATCCCTTAAGTCCTTCACGAGACTCACGATGAGACATCCGGTAGAAAAATGTTGCGAACACGGTATTTTCCGTAACGCATTTCGTTTTTTTGTGTCTACTCTTTATGAGGGTGTGCCGGACGCACACCCAGCAACTGCGATTCTCGACCCTAATGCAAGACGAAGACGGACGGATCGATTTCTGGCTGAAGACCTTTTCACGCTTGCCTTACACTGTCGAATAGAACTGGATCTACGATAGTCTTTAGCGTATAAACCCATTGGAGGCTCGTATGCACAAAACGCTACTTGCAGTATTACTTGCTCTGTTGCTGCTCCCGGCATCGCTTATAGCGCAAACGGGAAAAGTTTCAGGCAGGATCACGGACCTTGAAACAGGAGAACCGTTGATCGCTGCGAACGTAATGATTGATTTTCCCGGCGGACCACGAGGCGCCGCGACCGACATCAACGGCGGATACGTCGTTCTGAATGTTCCCATCGGTCGCGTGACCATCAAAGTCAGCTATGTCGGGTATCGGACCATCACTATCGAGGACGTGTTAGTGCGGTCTAATGAAACCGTTGTTAGGGACGTGCAATTACCCCCTGAAGGCCTTGTGACCGAAGTCGTTGTCATCCAGGCTGAACGACCACTGATTGAACGAGGCGCACCCAGAACAACTGTCACACAAGAGGATATCGAGAATCTCCCCGTCCGGGGTGTTGAAAGCATCAGTGCCATACAGGCAGGCGTGGTTTCTCTCGGTGGAAACCTGTACATCCGCGGAAGCCGTGCCGAAGGTACAGGCTATATGGTCAATGGAATGAATGTCAACAATCCTCTGTTCGGCGGGCGCTCCCTGGCTGTTATTTCGAACTCCATCGCCGAGCAGAGTCTCCAGACTGGCGGATATTCCGCAGAATTCGGAGGTGCGAACGCCGGTCTGATCAGCACGACAACACGTACTGGTGGCCGCAAATTGCGCGTCGAATTCGAGGCGTACACGAATAATTACGCCGATGTCGGGAATAAGGTGCTCGGAACGTACTCGACGGGAAGCAGTGTGTACATTCTCACAGCGGGTGGCCCATTGTACGGACCTGTTCGTTTCTTCGTTGCAGGCCAGAATACTTTCAACCGTACACCCACCTCAGGCTGGCGAGAGGATTACGATCTCACAACCAAGTACGATCCACTGCTCCGTGAGACTGAAGCACACAGCAGGCTGGCCCCAGAAGAGCAGGAAAAGATCGGTATATTTGACCCGCGTCTCGGACCGGCTGCACAGAAAGTGGATTACCGCTTTCCAGGCGGTCTCTTCCTGAACGCTGCAGGTATGAGTAATCTGATCAATGGAAATCTTACATTCGATCTGAATCCAATCAATATACGTCTTGACGGTTCTTTCGGATACGGTACAGGCCGTGGAGGCGCGACGTTGACATCGCAACTTGCGGAACAGCGTGCGAGTTTGCGCGAAAGTGAGGACTACAGCTTCAATGCGAAATTCTCGCATCTGCTCAGTCCTTCCACGTTTTACGAAATCTACCTTGGGTATTTCGGTAACTTCGGCGTGACAATGGACCCCGATCACCGGCATAACATTTTCCTGTATGGAGATTCCGCAGCAAACGCGCAATACGGGTATCCCATGCTGGCCGACGGAATTCCCATACAGCCGATCACAGCTCTCGGTGCGAGTTTCTTACCGTATGGGTATCCGATTGGCGCAGGTTACGGGAAACAGACGTTCAACTCGATTCAAACCAGGATCAATTTCGTTCACCAGATCGGACGCCAACACGAAATCAAAACCGGTGGTGAATTCACCCGTTACTCGATTCGTTCCTTTGGCATCGACGCCTTCGGTCTGCGTTCCTTTGTCCGCTTCAATCCCGATGCAACACCACTCGAACTTGCCGGCTCCAACGGAACGAACAACTACGGCTACGATTACTACGGCCGACGCTTGGACAGTGGGGATGATGGTCCCAAGGAACCCGTATTCGCTGCCTTTTACCTGTTGGATAAAATGGAGTTCGAGGATCTGGTCGTGAACATCGGATTCCGTTACGAGTACATCAACACGAATTCCAAGGAATTCGTCGATCCCAGCAATATCAAGTTCACACCCGAAGGCTTGATTGATCAGAGCCCGGGCAACGTCAAGGATGTCGAGCCGTCGAAAACACTCAGTCCGCGTATCGGCTTTTCCTTCCCGGTAACGGACAGGACGGTGTTCTATGCTCAATACGGGAGATTCGTGCAGCAGTCCCGCTTGCGTGACGTGTATCTGGGCAACGCGACCGTTTCTTCCCAGATCAAAGGCGGCTACGCAGTATCCTCGCCCGTCGGTTTCGGTCTTCGCCCGGAGACAACTATACAGTACGACTTTGGCTTCCGTCAGCAAATCAGCGATAACGTCGGTATTGATATCGGTGCTTTCTACAAGGATATTCGCGACCAGATTCAGCAGCGCATGGTTCCCGCGCAGTTCGGTGCCGAGCATCCAGCGTATTACGCTTGGGTTAATGGCGACTTCGCGACCACAATGGGCGTCTCGTTGCAGATCACGATGCGCCGTACCGAGCGTATTTACCTCTCCGCGAACTACACCTACTCGGATGCTCGCGGTACGGGTTCCAGCCCGTCAACAGCTTTTCGCGCACTGTGGTTGTCGCCAACCGAAACGCCCTTCCTTCCGAAATATCCGATGACACTGGCATTCGATCAGACGCACCGCGGTTCCATGAATATCGATTACCGTTTCGGTATGAATGACGGTCCGGAAGTCTTCGGTGTCAGACCGTTGGAACGCTTCGGCGCAAACTTCCTCTTCACATTCAATAGTGGCACACCCTACACGCGCGTCAACGAGTTCAGCTTCGGCAATCGCCGTACACCGATCGAAGGAATCAACGAGTCGCGTACGCCGTGGGTGTTTCAGCTCGACATGAACGTGGACAAAACTGTCACATTGGGTCCGGTTGACGCCAACTTCTACATCCGAGTCACGAATGTGCTCAACATCAAGAATATTACCGGCGCATACGCCACTTCGGGTAGTGCGACGGACAACAATTTCCTCGCGTCGGACGACGGACAGAAGCAGATTGCCACGTATGCGAGTTACGGTGATGTGTTTGCCGATTTATACCAGGACTTCTACTACCAGCATGTCTTGATGAATGCAGGCGTCTTTGGTCCGCCGCGCCGTATCTGGCTCGGCATGCGCATAAACTTCTAATCCACGTCACTAACTCGAAGTATATTCGGACTAAGAAAACTGGAGAGTAGATATATGAACAAACTATGGCATGTTTTCATCCTTCCGATGCTGATCGTGCTGTCCTGCCCACTGTTCGCGGCTTCGCCCGAGGGTGAGAAAAAACAGGATCCGGCACTTGCCAAGGAGATGAGAAACGATCATTGGGACTTCATCAACATCAACAACTGTCTGATGTGGATGTCGAATAACGGGCGTATGGCGCACAATCCCTTGTCGGATGGCTCGGGCTTCGAATGGCCCGCCGGCTCGGCCAAGTACGTGATTTTTACTGACGGCATAGTCTGGGGCGGCCGCGTGCAAGGCGAACTTCGCGTTGGCGGGGCAACCTACAATGCCGGCTTGCAAGCAGGAAATATTACAGGTATAGGATCGGCCGCCGATCCGAACGATCCGATTCATCGCATATTCAAAATTCGCAAGATGGACTTGGACGAATACGAGGATTTGCTTAATACCGATCCAGTCTTCTATGAACAGGTAAAAAAAGATTACGAGGAATGGCCTGTTCAATACGGTGCTCCATGGGTGGATAAAAATGGAAACGGAAGGTTTGAACCGGATTTCGAGGAGTTTATCCTTCGCGGATACGACAGTTGCCTTTCCGATACTCCTCTGCTGCAAGGTGATGAAACGATATGGTTCGTTTCCAACGACTTGGATCCTCGCAGGACACGCGATTTGTACGGCACGGCGCCTATAGGCATTGAACTTCATACGTATGTCTGGGCGTACAAACAGACCGGGCCACTGGCGCATATGGTGTTCACGAAATACACCGTCATCAACAAGGGTGAATCCGACCTTACGGACGCTTACTTAGCCAAGTGGTCCGATCCGGATCTCGGAGATGCGTTCGACGACTTTGTCGGTATAGACACCACGCTCAGTCTGGGGTATGTTTACAACGGTCTCGCGAAAGACGAAGTGTACGGCATACCACCAGCAGCGGGGTATGATTTCTTTCAGGGACCGATTGTTCCCAGCCCTGGCGATTCCGCCGTGTATAATTTCGGACGTCGACAGGGGTTCAAGAATCTCCCCGTCTCGACCTTCGCATTTTACATCAACGGTAGTACTGTGTATATGGACCCGAGATTGAAGGATCCGCAAGGCACAGTACACATGTACAACTACATGCTTGGCCGGCTTTGGAACGGGCGTCGTTATATAGATCCGACTACCGGTAATGAGGTGACAGTCGCGCTCGCGGGTGATCCACTCACGGGGCAGGGTTGGATTGACGGAATCATCAACAGTCCCGGCGACCGCCGTTTTCTCATGACTGCTGGTCCATTTACGCTTGCCGTGGGTGATACGCAGGAAGTCGTGGTATCGACAATCGTCGGATTGGGCGCGGACCGGCTAAGCAGTATCAGAGTGCTCAAATTCTATGACAAATTCGCACAGCTTGCCTTCGACAACAATTTCGATTTGCCCAAGGCGCCTCCTTCACCGCGAGTCAATGCGACGCTTCTTCCGAAGCGCATCATACTGCATTGGGGCGATCCCGCGCAGGCGGCGAGAATAGAGAATTACGACGATCGCGGTTTTGTTTTTCAAGGGTACAACGTTTACCAATTTCCCAGCGAGAGCGCCACACTTGACGAAGGAATACGACTCGAAACCTTCGACATCGACGATGGCGTCACCGTCATACTCGACGAGGTTATCGATCCGAACTCCGGCATAGTGCTCGACATGCCGACGCAGTACGGAAATGACGGAGGGATACAGCGCATGTACGATGTGACCATGGACGTGATCACGGACAGGCCGCTGGTGAACAATCAGCCGTACTATTTCGCTGTCACATCCTATTCATACAACAGCGATCCCGAAGCCTCACCGAGACAACTGGAATCCACACCCACCATTATCACCGTCCGGCCTCAAACAACCGACCCGGGTTGGCGTTTCGGTGAAAAAATCGATCAGAACATCCCAGTAGACCATACATCGGGCAAAACGGCAGGCTACGTTGAAGTCGTCGCAATCGATCCGCTGAAAATGACCGGTGATACCTATGAAGTCACATTCGATGCCTTGGGACAGGTTGAAACCACGTACGATCATACGTTGTGGGCAATTGGTGGACTGCCGCTTGAAACACTGGTCGTCGATGATTACTCCGCGTGGACACTTCGCAATTTGACTACCGGTCAGGTGCTCATCAACAAGAGCCTTTCCATGGAAGGGCTCGAGAAGGAGTTCTTCATTGTGGACGGTTTCAAAATCGGTGTTTCCGGTACGGGGTACTATCGCCAGTTCACAAAGGACGGTTTCGTCCCCGACGATCCAAAGGCCAATCACAACGAGATCCTCCGTATACAGTGGGAGGGCGGGCCTGAAGTGTTCGAGGCAAATGAGAGCCAACGAGGCGAAGGCGGGTTTACGTGGCAGATGGGGTATACCTCCATATCCTTTAATACGCGTTACGGTGATTACGGTTCAAGCCTCAAAGGCTATGAAGTGAAAAAAGTCGTCGAAATCCGCTTCAGTGAGCAAAAACCCTCGAAAGGGTATCTGTACATACGCGGTATTGGTTTCCTTCAATACGACGGTTACTTTGAGTCACCGATACAGGTGTGGGATGTTACAGACCCGAATCCCGAGAATCACGTACAATTGTCCTATGCCTGGGTGGAGCAAAACGGTCGGCCCGGCAACGACAGGAGGTACAATCCGACGGCAGCGGTCGAAGACAGAGAATATCTGTTCATAATCGATGAGCCGTACAGAGAGACACCCAACCCGGAGTATTCGGGTCCGAATTTCATGTTCCAGAAGGAGATGCATAAAATGCCCATCCTCTACTGGGGATGGTATTTGCTCAAGCCGCAATATGCCGGCAATCCGAAAGCATGGAGAGACGGCGATCTCTACAGAATTACGCCGAACGTGCCATTCGCTGGTGATGACAAATTCATGTTTACCACCATGAAGGCGACGTTCGACAACGAATTGGCACAAAAGGACATCACGAACATCAACGTGTTTCCGAATCCGTACTATGGTGCAAACAAACGCGAACGCAACAAGTATCAGCGCTTCGTGACCTTCAATCATCTTCCGCCTCGGGCGAAGTTCAGGGTGTATACCATGTCCGGCGTCTTGGTACGATCCTTCGAAAAGAATGACAACACGCAATATGCGACCTGGGATCTGCACAACGATAACCAATTGCCGGTGGCCAGCGGATTGTACTACATCCATATAGACATGCCGGACCTCGGCGTCGAAAAAGTGCTCAAGCTCGCCATCATCACGGAAACGCAATTCCTAGACCGCATCTGATGCGTGAAGGAGCAACCTGGACATGAAGATACACAGGAACGAAATCGCAAAAGGAGATACATTCATGCGCATCAGTTTTGTATACATTACCGCGGCGCTCCTGGCGGTTGTGCTTGTTACCTCGCAGGCAGTGGCCGGCGGTGGCAACAAGGAAGGCACAGCAGCGGCCGACCAGTTGCTGATACCCGTCGGCGCTCGCGGCATCGCCCTTGGCAGCGCGTACTCAGCCGGTCTGACTGGCGTCGACGCTATTTACTACAACCCGGCCGGTCTTTCCGGAACACGTCAGGATGTTGAAGTGATGTTTTCCCAGATGAACGGCCTCGACAACGACGGAATCAGTTATTTCGTCGTCGGCAGCAAGTTCGAAGGATTCGGTCACCTCGCGTTTTCGGTCAAGGCGTTCTCTTTCGGAGATATGCTTATTACCGATGAGAGACAACCCGACGGTACCGGAGCGACGTTCACACCAACATTTCTCACGCTTGGTCTCACATATTCCCGGGCTCTTACTGATCGTATTCGCGCGGGTGTGACATGCAACATTGTCTCAGAGGAACTCGACCGGACGTCCGCCACTGGCGCGGCATTCGACATCGGTGTGCAGTACGCCGGTCTGGCCGGAATCAACGGTCTCGAATTGGGTGTGACACTTCGTCACCTCGGTGGCAACATGAAGTATGACGGCCCGGGATTGCTTCGCATGGTCGACGAGATCGGTGCGGACCGCCGTGGGCAGTTGCTCAAAATCGAGTCTGCTGGTTTCCAGCTTCCAACATCTCTCGAAATCGGTCTTGCATACAATCGCAACTTCGAAGAAATGCATGACGTGTTGCTCGTTGGTTCCTTCGAAAACAACAACTTCCTGGCCGATCAGTACCGACTTGGTCTCGAATACACCTTTAATAGGTTGCTCTCGCTACGTGGCTCATTCGCCATTCCGGCAGGAGAGAGAAGCGACATCGACGGCGATGCTGCCTACATGTACGGGCCAGCCTTCGGTTTCGGTTTGCAGCAGTGGACCGGAGGTGTGAAGCTCTATGTAGACTACGCGTACCGTACTCGTCAGGTATTCTCCGATCAACACGTTGTTACGTTGAAAGTCGGATTCTGATTCCACGTACGTAATACACAAGTCCCCCGCATCCATCAAAACGATGCGGGGGTTTGTTTTATTCCGATGAGTAATTATCACGGCATTCTTTCAGTTAGTCTCTGAGTGATGAACTCTCCGGGTAAACGAAAGTGAAGAGCAGCGAAGTGAAGACAGCACTTCGCATTCAACTCCTACGTGCCGGAGGGTGGCTACAAGAATTGTCTCATCCGAGCACAACGATCTTACGCAGCATGGAGAGGTGATTACGTAGGATGAGGTTCGAAAACGTTGTTGTCAACTGGCCTGATCCAGTATGAACACGTTTCCGGTATATTCTGACCACATCTACCAATGATTTCGATACGTCAGGACGCAAGCCGCGTTGTCTGTACTATTTCGCTTCTCGACCTGATATTGTAACCACCGCCACATCGGAATTGTCATTTCTACAATATGCCTTCTTCTTCAAGGAGTTTGTTATGCTGAAATACTGTCCACCCTCTTGTGTATTTTTTACGTGCTCTCAACTGCATCGCAAGGGCAGATTGTCTATAGGGAGGATTTTCAGTCACAGCGAATTCCGCATGATTACATTCTCATCAACGCCGACGGTCAAACAGTCAGTGCAGGGTTGATGCAGGGCAGCACCGAGGCTTGGGACGTAGGTCGTCATCCGGGTATTGATCCTAACAACTGGTTCGCAATGACGTCGTCGAAATATGGAAACCGCGTACAGGCGAACGACTGGATGATACTCCCGTCGATTCGGATTCCGGAGGGAGCGGTATTGCGTTGGCTTGCCAGGAGTTCGGCAATAGATCCGAGTTCATGGGAATCCTACGAAGTACTGCTCAGTACCGGGGACAGGAGCGATACATCGACTTTCACCCCGATGTTCTATGAAACCGTCCCGTATTTTGACGCGAATACGCAAAATCCCTGGTTTGCGCGAGAAGTCGATCTCTCTACGTATGCAGGTGAAGATGTTGCCGTCGCGTTTCGGGGAAGAGGGATTGAGGGATTTCTCCTCTTCATCGACGACATCGAAATACGGGTGCTTTCCACACGCGATGCCGAACTCGTTACGGCATTTCACCAAGCGTATACATTAAAAAATCATGAAGTGCTGAGCGTTCGTATCGCCAACAGCGGCAGCGAGACGATTAGCTCGTTGCGGCTTCGGTACTCGATTCATGAAACAGGTCAGGATGAAATCCAAGACCTTTCGGGTTTGAATCTTGAACCTGGGCAGTATCTCGACCATGAATTCATCGTCCCTCTGGCCCTGCCGAATCCCGGCCGGTTTAACATACTCTGCCATATTCTGAACGTGAATGATCAGCAGGACATGAATGCTGTTAATGATAGCATTCGTACGCGTATTATCGTGTTGGAACGGGCAGCAGAGAAAGCAGTTCTATTCGAGAAATACACCGGTACCTGGTGTGGTCATTGCCCGAAAGGGGACGTCGCACTGAAGAATCTGACATGGCCCGGCGAATCGCTGATCAAGGTTGCCGTGCACAATTCCGACGTCATGGCGTTCGCGGAAGCCGACAGTATCACCGGAAAGTTTGCTGCCGGATATCCTTCGGCATCGTTCGATCATGTACGTTTCCCGGGCCGCGTTCGTCCTGGAATAGTGTATACCGAGGGGTGGCAGGGATTTCTGGACAGCAGGCTCGCTGCTGTCGTACCAGTCGAACTCAATGTAGCAGCATGGCATAATGCTCTTCGAAACGAACTGCACGTAGATGTTGAATCAGTATTTCTTGGTGCTGCTGATGGACCTTTTGTGCTAAATGTCTATGTGATCGAGGACAGTGTGTACCGTGGTAGTGCTTGGAATCAACGAAACTACGCCAACACTGATCCGCAGTGGCCAGATCTATTCGGCCTTGGCGATCCGATATCGCCGTTTTACCATCGCAACGTCGTCATGCGCATGCTTGGTGGTCCGTGGGGAGAGTACTTGACTTCTGACGTCGAGGTGGAGAGCGAGCATCGGGCTGCTCGGACCTTCCGCGTAGCGTTGGACGAGGAATGGAACAAGGATCGCCTCAGCGTCGTAGCGTACATTGCTGTAGATCGTGGCGATAGGTTTCAGCGTGAAATTCTCAATACTGTCACGACACCGGTGTTGTTTCCGACTTTCGTCGAAGCAACGTCCGTATTGCCTTCAACACATGGAATCAACAAGATATTTCCGAATCCAGCAAGTGGAGGGAATACGACGGTATGCTTCTCCCTGGCGGAGCGAGGAAGCGTTCGTCTGGATATTCATGACCTGTTGGGCAGACGTGTTCAATCGCTTGCTCTTGGTGCGTGGCCGGCAGGCGAGGGACGTGTTACACTTCGTGACTTACCAAGACCTTCAGGGAAGTATCTCGTTCGTTTGTTCGTGGACGGAATAGCATACGGATCCCGATTGTTTATTGTTCATCGCTGATTGAATATCTTTGTTGTCATTCATTTCTGTACCGGAAGCTGAACACCAGACACACAGTGACGAACAGAGTGCGTAGGAAATCCTGGCACGAACGTATAGCATGGGTACGCATCGCACGAGAACCACCGACATGAGTAATGCATCAGTGCACCGCTTGCAATAACTTGACGCGTCGTGCCACCGGAATCGTTGTTGCAATCAGTGCTGCACTCATGATGCCGGGATGTGCGAAGTAGGACGACAACCCAGTCGTGCCCGACGGAAACTGGCATGATGTCGTAACATGTTACTCATCGCGGCCTGAAAGTCTCGCGTTAAAGGCATCAACGAGTATCCGGAAGGTAGCGAGTCCGAGCGTAGACCAAGATGCACTCAGACCGAAGGGCCGATATCGCATGAAGCCTGGTGAAGGTGAACGTGCAGTTGTTCTGTAAGTTGCGCTTCAGTCTCACATAATAGTTGTATTGCAGATTGCTAGGTGCTGACATCGCAGGGTAAGTCATATCCTTGTTTGTTCCGGTTGCATGCGTGATTTGCGAGCACCAGTCCTTGCTCCAATGCATCGGGTGTCCGTGGCGCGATGTGTCATACGGGTTACGCAGGCCGGTACTACTGCAGTGCTCTATACCCCGAGCAGGTTTTGAGGAACAACTCTCCAGTGCGGGAATCTCGTCGTGCATACGGCTTGTGCTGTTGCGCTTGCACCGCATCGCTCTCTGTATCCACTCGTTCATATCCTGAAGCCTGATTCCAATCAAGCTTACGTTGCTTCCGGAATGGTGGTATTCTTGAAAATCACTCCAGATATTTTTTTTTGCTTTTTGCTTTCATAGCCGTTACATTTGTTCCAGTTACACAATATTGCGTCGGCATGGCTGTTTGTCACCACGGAAGGTGATGCCGGTTTTTTTTTATTCAATCAATTACAGGAGTTTATCATGAGATTGCCTCTATCACTGGCGCTGGCATGCGCGACTCTGATGTTGTTGTCCGCTTCAGACCTGTGCGCTCAGGACAGATCAGCAGGTTCGCAGAATCTTACTTCCACAATCAAATCCAAACTCGGATCGCGCCCGCTTGTAGTGCAATGGAGCACGGGCGAGAGTAGCGCGACTCAGGCGCAAGTCAACTGGGACCTTCAGCCGGTATGGAAGATGTTCGAGGATCCGCTCACAGCGAAACAGATCAGAGTACAACTTCTT
>Ga0114946_10001799_pt1 | contig 14770 bp, 9 predicted proteins | sample WalLakDeSediment_FD_88676 | JGI IMG/M metagenome (GOLD analysis project Ga0114946, IMG submission 88676) | Lake sediment microbial communities from Walker lake, Nevada to study Microbial Dark Matter (Phase II) - Walker Lake 11/02/13 Deep Sediment | ecosystem: Environmental > Aquatic > Freshwater... | reverse complement strand
GGTCGTGCGGTTGATCAACTTACCAAATTCATGCGGCTTGTCTATACGCATAGAACATATATTCTATCTTATTTGCATATATTTTCAAGTATCAGTTATTACTCTCTACCCGGCCGACCGCGCCCAGTCGCGCAGATCGGCGTCTATCTGCGGCAAAGTCAACAGCTTCATACTCGTCGGTCGCCAGTTCGCCTGGAGCGGAGCTTGTAGGTTCTGTGGATCGTCGGCGAAAGCCTGCGCCGTCGCCGTCCAACCCTCGCGGGCAAAGCCCAAATAGGCCACGCGCCATTGGCCTTGTTTGGGCACAAATCCGCCCGTTTTGTTGACCAGCTTTTGCAAGACGCTCCGTTCAACCGGCCGGGTATGCCATTTGCATTCCCCCAGGACAATTGTCTTTTCCATCGAATTAAGAGCGACCACATCCACCTGCGCCTGCTTTGTCCAGGCGCTGCCCACCTGGTCTACAGCCACGTCTAACAATCCCCGCGCTCCTGCCCGCAGCGTCCATTCCCGGCACAGCTCCTCCCAGGTGTGCGCGGCGATGAAGTCCAGCAGATGTTTCTCGATCTCCGCCAGAGCCAGGTCCGCTTCGCCCATGGCTAGCTGCGCCTGGCGGTCAGCCAGAAAGCGGTAGTAGAAGCGGAGATAGGGGTCAATGACATGGTAACGGCCGTGCCGGGAACTCTCGCCGACCATGACGGGTACGCGCCGTTCCACAAAACCGGCGTCCCGCAGCGTGCTGAGATATTTGGAGACATGCCCTTGCGCCAGGCCTGAACGGACGCTTATCTCCTTTTGGGTGCGGTCGCCGCGGGCGATGGCTTTCAAGATGCTGACGTAATTGTGCGGGTCCTGAATGAAATCTTGCAGCAGCAGGCGCGGCTCGGCCTGCATCAAGTTGTTAGGCGTCAACAGTTGCTGGCGGATATTATCGGAGATGGATTCTTGAGGGTTGATCCGCTCCCAATAAGCGGGAATTCCGCCAAAGATGGCGTAAATGGCGACCCGTTCGTCTGCCTGGTAATTGGGGAAGAAGTCTGGGGTGGAGCCAAAGGGAATGGGCTGTAATTGAAGCTGCTGCGTCGCCCGGCCGTACAGGGGCGCTTGATAGGAAAGGAGATGTCGGTGCATCATGCCCAGGTGCGAGCCGCAAATGGTCAGGAAGAGATTGCTCTCTTTGAGCCGATGGTCCCACATTTTTTGCAAGACGCCGGCGGCGCTGGGGTTAATTTCCAGGACGTAGGTAAACTCGTCCACAAACAAAGCCAACCGCTCTGTGCGGGCCAGATTGGCGGCCTGCGTCCAGGCTTGCTCCCAGGTAATGTAGGTGAACTCCGGCGGGGCAGGGGCGTGAGGGTTGGCGAAATTGTAAATAGCTTGGGAGAAGGAGCGCAACTGGTCAAGGGTGGAGGATGGCTCGGCCATCCAGTAGAGGGCGCGGCGAGGCTCCTGCTGTATCCATTGCTGGATTAAGCGAGTTTTGCCGACGCGGCGACGGCCGTAAAGGATGAGCAGGGTCGTGTCAGGGGCGGCCCACAGGCGGTTTAATGTTTGCAGCTCGCGGGCACGGCCTCTGAAGTCGTGGAATAGTGGCATAAGTATACACGGTCGTTATCATACTATTGGCGTATAGTATATCATTTTTGTATTCAGATTAGCAAGGTCATAATTGGGGGGCGTGAACGGTCTTGCGTTGTTGCGCCTGGATAAGGGGATGGGGGTGACGGCCGTTGTAATCCCAGCGCTCACAATGTCAGTGTCATCAAGCATTCAGTTTGCGCTGAGAGCCTCTCTAAGAAAATCAGCTTTTTATTGGCGAACCTGCAGGGTGAACGATTTCCCACAATTGCACCTCTATCCGAAACAGGATAACAGTACATATTTTAGCCGCATGTACACAGCCGGTCTGTGACTGGCCATTTTCACTTGGCGATATTGGGCATCATCAATTTTCATGCAGAATTGTGTGACAGAGGCATCTGAACTCTGAGTTACATTAACGGAACACTCACTTGAACGAGCTTGTATCGAAAATGTGCGGAAGAACGCCGGTTAAGGCTGGCGTTCTTATATAAGCCGGCTGTTAGCAGCGAATTGTTCTCGTAAATCACGCAAACCACGGAAGATTAACATGCGCACGGCCGTTTCATGCCGGCCCATTACCTGGGCGATCTCGGCCGTTTCCAGTCCGCCGAACAACCGCAGCGCCAGGGCCTCAGTCCGATCCGGCGACAGGCGGCGCAATCCGCAGGCTACCTTTTCCATATCTAATTGGCAGCCAACTTGCTCGTCCAGCGCGTCAGAACCTTCGGCTAACCACTTAACTGTTTCCCACCCTATTTCTGGACGCCGGCGGCGGAAGTGATCGGCAATTTTGTGCCGGGCTATGCCCAGTAACCAGGCAATGAATGGCCTTTCCGGCCGGTAACGCCCCATGTCCTGCATGGCCACTAGAAATGTCTGCGCCGTTATATCTTCGGCGTCTTCTACATTACCCACCCGCGCCAAAACGTACCGGTACAGTTGTTGCCTATAGCGCTCATACAAAACCGAGAAAGCCTCGCTATCCTTTAAGGCAGCCTGTATCAGCGGCATCTCATCAAGCAGGACAGTTAACATGGTTCTTTCTCCTTCACTGCACAGGCGTGGTGGGTAGGTCTAACAAATTTATGTATGAGATTACGGCCGTTGAAAATAAACCAGCCGCACCGCCTTATAATCCCGGTCAGTGGCGCATATGCCATCCCCGTAGAGATGCTCGGCGTCATAGGCCAGGCGCGGATTGCCCGCCCCATCCAGGGCCAGTGACGGCCGGTAACCGCCATACCAGTAAGAAGCGGCACAGCCAATGGGTGGCGGTATGGGAAAATCCGCATCCAGCGCGCTCGATTCCTCGGCCATAAACGCCTCCCAGCTGCCGCTCGCCGTTTCGCAGTCGTCCGTGCAGCGCGCATAAGCCAGCCCTGTCGTACCGCTAATCTGAAAAGCCAGGTGAGGCCGGTCCTGCCCATCAATGAGCAGGTCTGGGTGCTGGCCCATACCCTGCGCCAGGGCCAGGTCAGTCCCGTCCCAATTGCTGAAATCCAGACAGTTGCTATTGCACCAGATGTAATACAGCTTTTCACCCGCGCCGTTGTTGAAAGCGCCCTGGTAGAAAGCTAGACGGTGCCGGCCGCTGCTGTCCAGGCGCAGCGTCCAGAAGGCATGACCCGATCCCCGGTCAAACAGGGCTACCCGCTCCCAGTTGGCCGGGTTGGCGCAGTTCTGATTACACTGCAAGTAGTAGACCACGCTGGGGCCAAACGGTGTTGAGATATAGCTGACCACACGGGGCTGGCCACTGGCTGTGAACGCCAATGAGGGGTAGACAAACATCTCGTAATTGGCATCACCGCCCTGGTCCAGCCGGGTTTCATACCAGTTGTCAATATCGGCGCAGTCATTGTCGCAAAAGGCGTAGTAGCTGCCCCAATGCTGGCTGCCCCGATTGTCAAAGTAGATAAAGCGGGGCCGCCCTTGCGCGTCGAGGGCGAAATAGTTCTGCCCATAATCCCACAGGCTCATGTCCACCACCTCGTGGTAGGCCACGTTAAGCAGGTCCCACTGGGCCGGATTGGTACAGTTGTCGTCACATGCGGCATATTGGAAATAGCCATTTCCGCTGCCTGTTTTGAGCAACATTCGGGGCTGACCAACAGCCGTTAACTGCAGTTGCACCTCCTGCACATCATTACTAATAGCAATGCCCGGCCAGTTGGCCGCCTGACCGCAGTCGGTTGTGCTCGGCTGGCAGGTGCGGTAATAGGCTTTGCTCTGGCCGTGGCTATCCAGGCCAAATGCGGCATAAGCGAGGTGCATCCGGCCGCTGCTGTCCACCTTGATGTAGGCGCTGTTGGTCTGGCGCGTCTTGTCCAGGAAGAGGGCGCCTTCATCGCTGTGGGCCGGTGGCGGTGTGGGCGAGGGTGTGGGCGAGGGTGTCGGAGAGGGTGTGGGGGATGGCGTGGGCGTGGGCTGAGTTGGGCCTGGTTTGACCAGCAAAGGTAAATAGACGGCATGGCCAGCCCCGGCTGAAGCGGCCGCGCCAGCTGAAGCGGCCGCGCTGCTGCGCCCCGACCAGGTTGCGGCCAGGCCCAGCACAAACAGGGTGAGTAATAATAAAACAGGCCCAAAACGGTTTGTCTGTCTTTGCTGCATCGGTAAGCCTCCTGATAAGGACCGAAGACGGTGGACCGATCGCTTCGTCCCTGGTCCGCCGTCTTCGGTCATGTTTGATTGATAACAGCCGCAGCATACCAAAACGGCCGTTTGGTCAGCGTTAGCCAACCGTTTGTAGCACCACATCCGGCTGGAAGAGTCGCGTGGGCGGTTCCAAGCCTTGTTGGACCGCATATAGCGCTTCCAGGACGGTAGCGCTGTCCAGGCTAATATCGGTGACGCGACTCAGGTAAAGAGCCAGGTTGTCACCACCCTGGTTCGTTACACCGGCCCAACGGTGGATTTCAACCTGGGCTAGCAGGTTATAAGGACGCAGATGGTGGTTAAGGTTATGGCGCAAACGGCCGTTTACTTCCCCAAACTCTCCCTCAGCCAAACTATCGAATAAGGCAGCCCGACCGGCCAGCGCGTAGCCTACCGGCTGCCCCAACAGCGGGTTTGGTAGATAACCCGACGCGGGCAGCCGCACCGGACCATCCGGCGGCGATGGCCGCCCCGGCGACCAACTGGCTGTGAGCGGCGACTCAATCGCCGGCTCAATCGCCGACGCAGGCTGCGCCTGTGACGTTATTTCGGCTACGATGGGGTTGGACAGCGCCTGGGCAAAGGCGATAAAGCCGCTTTCGTCTAATGGCGGGGGATCAATGGCCGTGCCCCACAACATTAGATAAAACTGGCCCGCCGTCAACGGCAAAACGACCGCCCCCCGGCGCGCCGGGCCATCCGGCTCAACCACCAGCATTTGCCAGCCTGACGGCCGTTCGACTGGGCCTTGATAAAGACGACCGGCCGCCGCCAGCAGCGTCGGCTGGGGATGGTTGTCAATTTCCACCATCAGCTCGGCGGGCGGCAGGCGGGTGACAGCTTGAAAGGAGACGGCCGTTTCTCGCTGCAAGCGACGTCGTATCGTCTCAACGAGCAAGGATGATGGGCAGACCAGGAGATCATAGGCCGAGCGGTAGCGGGGACGCCAACGGCCGTTGACCGACCAGGCCACATGCAACCCTAGATTAAAGCGCGTTCCCCCGGCCGTTTCCAGTTCGGCCAAAAGGCCGGGGAACAATTCGGACAACGCTTGCTGGGCGCGGCCGTTTAACAGGTAAGGTGGCGCAGCGACCGGCCGTTGTTCGATGAAAACCACCTGCCGGAAAAAGCGGGTTAAAGCGTGCGCTGCCAACAGTCCAGCCAAACCACCCCCGGTGATGAGCGCTTGTTCGTAGCGTAAATCAGTAAGTTCCATGATTCATTCGAAGTTTGCGGGTATAGTGCATCCCACCCTGGGTTTGTAGTAACGGCTTTAGCGAGTTTTTCCGGCTAAAACCGTTACCACAGACCAGCCGGCAGTATTCGGCAGCTTTATGGCGTCAGTGGCACGTCAAAATTAGCGCTGACGCCGTTGACGGTCACGGTGTAGCTGCCTGCCGGCAGTTCGACGGCGTTGATGGGTAAGGCCAGGCTAAAGGGCAGCCCTAGAAAGTCGGGTGGGCAGTCGGGATGGCCCACATCGGCCAGCAGGCTGATGTCGAATTGCCGGGCGTTTGCCCGCTGTTCAACCGTTGCCAGTTGGGCGCACAGACCGGGCCATGTGCCGGCCACCTGGACATAGATGGGGATGGGGGAACCGACGCCAATTTCTACCTGTACATCCAGTACTTCGATGGGAACGATGGTTGGCCCATCTTGATTGGGAGCAACGGCCGTTTCTGGCAATGTTAGGCTATCCCCAATCGTCAAGGATTGGATGATGCCGTCCAGCAGCGCCAGGTCGGGAGTGAAGTCGGACGGAGCCAGTTGGTTCAAAGCCTGCGTCATTTCGGCCTGGTAGGTGGCCAGATTGCGGGCAAACGCTTCAAAATCGGCCACTTCCGGGGCCTCGGCGAAGGTGTCGGGCAGAATGGATGTATTGATGGGGAAGGTGGCAGAGACGTAGTAACGGCCGTCGGCGCTCAATCCCTGAAAGGTGTAAAGCAGCTCGCCATTGACGTAAGGACGCGGCTCCTGTCCATAATGGGTAATGAAACGCACGCCCGACCCGCCTTCAAATTCCAGATAGGCCACCTGGGCCTGTAAATCCTGGGCGGCGTTAAGCAGCGGCAGGAAGGGAATGGCATCGTTGATAGAAGATGGCCGTTCCGCCAGCAGCGTTTTTAGCCGTTCAATTTCCATATAGGCCACCCAACTGAGGCTGGCATATTCGTGGGCGTTATAGATGGCCACCTGGGGCACAGGCTGTACGGCTGCCTGGAAGTAGCCCAGTTCTGGTTGGTAGCCCTCAAATAGGAATTGTAGGTAGGCAGCGTGTGTATCCCAGCCTGGCCCGTCGGGATCGCCATTATTGGCAGGGACAACGACCGTTTTCACCTCACTTGCTAGAGCGACGGGATAGCGCAGGGAGGCAGATTCGTAACTGACGCTCTCTGTTTGCGACAGGGGCGCGGCGTTGGCGTCGCCTTCTGCGGGGCGGCAGGCTGTCAGGCCCACGAGAGTGACAGTCGCCATAATCAAAAACATTGTCCATAAAATTCGTTTGTTGTTCATTCAATACTCCTTTACTTGTTTTGAATTTGGATCGTGGCTATAGCATACAGCAACGGCCGTTTGGTCAGCGTTAGGCCGGCGTTTGGCGTTGTGGGCAGGCCCAATTGGGCAGACACTCTGTTATATTTTGCTTCCCATTTACGACATTATTAATGATGACAAAGGCAGGCAATGGACAAATGGCCGTTATGCTCTGCGATTCATATCATTTTCACAATAGGAGAACATAATCATGCCTCGTACAAACATTTTCATTATTCTGGGTATTGGTTTAACGTTGCTGCTGTGCGCGGTTGCGGGAGCGGCCCTGCTGGTACGCAATTTTCTCATGATTGCCGACTCGAATACCGTTGCGGCTACGCCCCTGGTTATTATTGAACCAGGGCCAGCGTTTACGGATACGATTGTTACGCCCACGCCGGACGGCGCCATCTCCGGCCTGGTCTATCAGGATCAGAATGAAAACGGCCGTTACGACAACGGCGAACCATTGATGGGCAACCGTGAAGTGCAGCTCATCGCCGGTACTGCCTGTCACGTGCTGCAAAACGCCGCCGCGACGGCCTATTCCGGCGCAGACGGCCGTTACGCCTTCAACGGTCATTTCAGCGGCAACTACTGCGTGGGGTTAATGGGCAGCGATGGTTTGCTGGAGGATGTCACGGCCGTTTACCTGACCGGCGGGCAGGCCGTCGCCGACGCCAACCTGCGCGCCCTGACTACCAAGGGCTCGATCAGCGGCTACTTATGGGACGACTATTGTTTGACAGAGGAAAACGAGCAACCGGTGGCTGGGGATTGTGTCATGGATGGCAATGGGTTCTATCACGCCGACGGTATGATTCAGCCCACAGAAGGCTATATCGCCGGTGTGGCTATCTCGCTGCGGCCCGGCTCCTGCGCCAGCGGCAATGGCAACGTCGTAGCGGCGGTTACGGATAGCGACGGCCGTTACACCTTCACCAATCTGACTCCCGGCGACTACTGCGTGTCAATGAACGCCGCCACGTTCCAAAACGCGCCGCTGCTGCTGCCTGGCGACTGGACCTTCCCCGCCAGAGGTATCTGGTATCACCAGATTACTTTGGCTCCCGGCGAGCATTTGCCCGTGGTCAACTTTGGCTGGGATTACCAGCTACGGTAAGAAACGCGGCAGCGCGGAGGGCGTTTGGCCCTACGCGCGCTCTTTCTTGGCCCATTCACGATGCAGCAGCGCGTAGGAAAATTCGCTACCCCAGGCCCCCTTAAATCAGACATTTTCCACAAATGTCCCTTCTCGTCGCAGCCCCAGCCGCTCCAGCAGTCTGGCCGCTGCCAGATTTTCGGCATCGGTGATGGCCACTACCCGATGCAGACCGAGGTCGCCAAACAGGTAATTCAGCAGACGACCTGCCGCTTCGGCCGCAAAGCCCTGCCCCTGATAGGCGCGGGCAAATGAAAAGCCAATTTCCGCCTGGCCCGGCTCGTGAGGCATAATCTGAAAAGCGCAATCTCCGATGAGGCCGGCCGCCGCCTTGCGCTCGACGGCCCACTGGTACCATTCCCCCGGGACGCCGGGCCGGGCATTCTTCATTTCGCCGACAAATTTGGCGGCCTGTTCTAACGTCACGGGCGGCTCCCAACTCTGATAACGGGCAATGTCCGGATCAGAGCGGTAGGCCGCAAAGGGGGCTATATCGGCCTCCTGAAAGGGGCGCAGGATCAGGCGTTCTGATTCCAGGATTAACATTGGGCAAACAGCCTTATGAGTTGATACGCGCCAACAGCTCAGCGACAGACGGGGCAACGGCCGTATCCATCACCCCGTCGCTCTCCAGACGCCCGGCTAATTGGGCGGCCCGCGTCTTCGCCTGGTTGCTGCTGGCGGGGTGGGCTGTCACGGTTTGGGTCAGGGCGTAAGCGTCGGCGGCCCGCTCCGTTTGGGCGTAAAGGTCGGCCAGCCCGGCCAGCGCGTCCAGGGCGTAGGGTAGGGCGCGGGCCGCAACGGCCGTTGCAAACGCCTCCTCGAAAGCCACTTCCGCGCCCGCCGCATCCCCCTGCGCCTGGCGAATGGTAGCCAGCAAGGATTGCCCCTGCGTGATGCGCCAGCGGTCGCCCATTTCGATAAAGATGGTCAGGCTTTGCGTCACGGCCGTATCCGCTTGCGCATAGTCATTTTGGGCCAACTTGAGCGCCCCCAGACTGTGTAGAAAAGTCGCTACCCCATACCGGTCGCCCACGCTTTGGGCCAGGGTCAGCCCTTCCTGCAAAGCCGTTTCCGCCTCCGCCAATTTGCCCAGTGCCCGCGCCACCACGCCAAAGAAGGACAGGCAAAAGACGCCCAAGCGGGGCGAGCCGTTGCGCCGCCAGACGGTCAGGCTGTCGCCGAGCAGGGCGTAACCCGCGGCCGCTTCCCCCTGAGAGAGACGGACCATACCCAAAATAGCTAGGGTATAGGCTGTGCCCCAATCATCCTGCAGACGTTGGCTGATGGCCAGCCCCTCATCAAGAGCGACCTGGGCAGTGGTGTAATCCCCGCTGACGTAGGCCACCATACCCATTTGGAACTGGACGAATTGCCAGCAGCGTTCAGCATTTTCGACCGTATCCACGCTCCGAATGAGGGTCAGCGCCTGATCCAGGGCGGCGCGGGCGGGGGCCATTTGGCCACAGCGAAAATGGAACCAGCCCTGACTGCCTAAGACAGCCCCCAACAGCAGCCGGGCGGCGGGATCGCTCGCTTCACCGGCCGTGACAGGTTGCAATCGTTCCATCGTGTGCGTCAACAGTTGCAGCCCCTCCTGATTCCAGGAGTGGAGTTCATAAAAGGAAGGGTAGGTGCGGCTGGCCTTGATCAGCAGTGGCCATTGTTGCTGGGCCAAGCCCCATTCCCAGGCTGCGCGTAGATTATCCACGTCGGCCGTCAACTGCTCGAAAACGGGGCCGCGCAAATGGCTGAACAGGTCGGTTTCGCTGTCGGCCAACCTGCTGAGGTAATAACGGCCGTGATTTTCACCCGCCTCGCTCCAGGCCGCCCGGTCGGCGCGCAGCCGTTCGCCAGCGTATTGGCGGATTAACTCATGAAGGCTGTAGCGCTCTTCACGGCCGCCCATGCCCATGCGTCGCAGCAGCGATTTGTCAATCAAACTGGAGAGCACTGGCAGGGTGGTCCCGGCTGCGCTGGCCGCCGCCGCTCGCGTAAAACCGCCGGGGAAAACGGCCAATTTTTGCAGCAATTGTTGTTCCTGCGAGGTGAGCAGCGCCCAGGATTGGTCGAACACAGCCCGCAGATTGTGGTGTTGGCTGGGCATATTGTGGGTAGATACAGTCAGAAAGTCCAGTCCCTGCTCAATTTCGACGGCAATCTCGGCGCAGGAGAGCAGACGGGTCCAAGAGGCGGCCAGCTCGATGCCCAATGGCAGTCCGCCCACCAGACGGCAAATCTGGCTGACGGGCGTATAGTCGGCCGGGGTCAGGCGGAAACCGCTGTGGGCGCGGCGGGCGCTCTGCACAAATAGGGCGACGGCGCTGTTGTTGGCGATGGCTTCGTCGGGAACGGCCGTTTCCGCGGGCAGCGACAATTCCCCCAGGGCAAAGCTCCATTCCTCCTGCAAATTGAGCCGCTGCAGGGAGGTGATCAGCAGCTTGATCCCGCTCGTCTGGGCCAGGATGGCGGCAATCAGCTCTACGCCGTTCAGCAGATGCTCGAAATTGTCCAGGACAAGCAGCATCTCCCGCCGGGCCAGGAAATGGAGGAGCTGGCTGCCGGTGTCGGCCAACCCCACCAGCGTCAGGTTGAGGGCGCTGGCGATAGTGGCGGCCAGAAAATCAGCCGAATTGAGCGAGCGCAGCGACACGTAGGCGACGCCGTCCGGGAAATGGGGCTGTTGGGCAACGGCCGTTTGTAGAGCCAGCCGCGTTTTACCCATGCCGCCTGGCCCGGTGATGGTCAGCAGGCGGCAGGCGGGATCGGCTAACAAGCGGCCAATCTCATGCAGCTCCACCTCACGGCCGATGAAAGGGGTGGGCGGCTGGGGCAGCGGCCGGGGCGCACTTGGGGCCAACTTGGGCATTGGGCTGGCCGGAGCCGCTGCCTGCGCCAACGCTTCCTCATAGGCGGCCTGTGTGGCTGCTTCCGGCTTAACGCCCAGCTCTTGTTCCAGCATGGTTACACATTGCTGGTAGACGCGCCGGATGGCGCTCCGTTCCCCGGCCAGGGCGTAGAGGCGCATGAGGCGGATGGTGTGGCTCTCGTTGAGCGGATCTTGCTGCGCCAGTCGCTGGGCGTAATTGGCCGCGGCCTGATAGGCGCCCGCCTCGGAGGCGCCCGCCTCGGTCAGCAGATCAACAAGCTGAACCAGCGCGGTCTGATAGCGTCGGGCCAATTCCTCCCGCAAGGGAATGACCCAATCTTCGTAATTGGCGGGCAGCAAATCTCCTTTGTATTGGTTGACGGCCTGCTCCAGCCAGCGGCGGATGGTATCGGGATCGGTCGTTTGTTGGGCGGCCAGCAGCCCATCCTCAAAATCGGCCACGTCCAGGCGAACGGGCAGCCGGGGCTGCCATTGCAGGGTCAGTTTGTCAACAGCCAGATAGCTGTCGGCGTCGGGCAGCGCCTGGCGCAGCGTATGCAGCAGATAGCGCAAGTTGCTCAACGCCTGGGCTTCGCTGGAGTCGGGCCAGAGCAAAAAGGCGATATGGCGGCGGGATTGGGGGGCCTTCCGATGGAGCAGCAGGTAGGCCAGCAAGGTTTGGGGACGGTCAGAATTCAGAGCGGAAAGGGAACGGCCGTTAAGCTGCACACTGAATTCACCCAGGAGCTTTATTTCCAATGGTTGCATGGCAGCCTCTTGCAGGAGGGCAAAGCAGCAGGGTGGTCAGTCGAATCAATGATCGCCAGGCCTATCTACTACCGCCGCTTCCTGTCCTCAACGGTCATCAAAGACCGATTACTGAACAGAGAATTCTGCTTCCCGAATTCTGAGCGTAAACTATACTGGTATCCAGCGGTAATGTCTACTACTCATACTTCAACGCCTTAATCGGCGAAAGCGTCGCCGCGCTCAAAGCCGGATAAAGGCCGGAGAGCAGCCCCACAACCGTAGCGAAAATCAGGGCGAAAATGGGCAGCCAGAGCGGCGTCGCCACCGCCACTGTGGGCGGCGGGCCGCCCGTTTCCGCCGCCTGTCCAGCCAGGTAGGCCAGCACAAACACATTCGCCACCTGCCCCAGCCCCCAGCCGAGCAGCACGCCCCCCAATCCGCCAAGAAAACCAATTCCGGCCGATTCCCCCAGAAACACAGTCAATACGTCCCGATTGGTAGCCCCCACCGCCTTCATCAGCCCAATCTCGCGGGTGCGCTCCAGAATGGACATGGCCATTGTGTTGGCGATGCCGATGGCCGCCACCAGCAGGGCAATGGCGCCCACGCCGCCAAAAATTAGCTGCAACACCAGGTAAAAGCCGCTGATCCCCTGCACAAACGCCTGCGGCGTATACGCCTGATACCCCATGCTGGCAATCTGGTCGGCCACGCCCACCACCTTGTCCAGTTCGCCGACGCGGACGACAAGGTTAGGGTAGCCGTCTTTGTTCCGATCTATCCGCTGCCCTCGCACCCAGGTATTGAGGGCCGTCATCTCCTCCAGGGGCAGGTAGATGGAGTAGTCCGGCTCGTCGCGCATTTCCGCCAGGACGCCGGCCACCCGAACGCGGACGGTTTTGCGCACTTCCATGCCGTCGGCGCTCCATTTGACGAAGGTCAGCGTGACCGTCTGATCCAGCAGTTCCGGCGGGGCGGGCGCTTCCTGACCAGGGCGGGGGCGAGGGTCCCACAAATTTTCCGGCACCCGGTAGCCGACAATGATCGTTCCCTTGTGCAGATCCAGGCTGCCTTGCTGCGCCTGCACACCCAGTTCGCTCATATCTGCTGTGCCAATGCCCAGCATTTGCCCGCCGCCCTCTAAACGGCCGACCGTCATATACCCCCAGCCTTGAAAAGAATCCTGGGGAATTACGGCCGTCACCCCCAGTATTCCTCTGATTTCCGCCACCGTCTTATCGGTCAGCGGCGTTGTGGATGCCTGCTCGCCCGTGTTCGGATCCCATTCCCCCCATTGGGGGTAAACGGTGATCTTGGTCAGGTCGCCAATGCCGCCTAACTGGTCAGCCGCGTTTTGCTGTAAGCCAAAGCCAAGCGACACCAGCAGCACCACCGCCGCCGTGCCGATGACGACGCCGACGGCCGTCAACGCCACCCGCCCCTTGCGCCGGGCCAGGTTATCAATGATCAGGGTCAGAAGGTCAAGGAGAGACATTTTTACTGTTTGCCGCTGCTCAGGCCAAACAGCCCCAAGATAAACCGCCAGATTCTTTGCCACACCGTTTCTGGCTGTGCCTCTTCTTCCGGGAAGGGGAACCCCCCTTCGCCGGGGAACGGCTCAAACGGCTCTTCAGGGAAGAAGGATTCGCCCACTTCAATGGTTATTGTTTGGGTAAGCGTTTGCGGCTGGTTAAAGTCGTCAGTGTAGCTCACGCTGAGGATCAGGCCGAGCGTTCCCGGTTCGTTGGGAACAAGGAAGGCGTCCAGCGGGAAAAAGCCGCCCGGCTCCAGCGAACCGATAAAGACGGAACTGTTTTCCAGCATCGCCCCGTCCGCCTCTGCGCGGAAATGGCCCAGCACGGCCGTGCGCGATCCTGTGTTCATCAGTTGCAACGGCAAGCTGGCTGGCTCGCCTGCAAAGAACGGGGGCGGCGGCATATAGAAACCCATTTCCACCGACGGCCGTTTGTAAACCAGCAGCGTAATCACCTGGTCGTCCACATAACTGCCCCCTGCCTCGTCATTGTAGACAAACGACACCTTGACCGGGTAGGCGCCCGGTTCGGCCGTGACGTTGACCACCAGGCGGATAGTGGCGCTTAACGACTGCCCGATACCCAGATCGCCCATAAACTGCACGTTGGACGCGCCCACCGGGGCAAATTTGGAAAATTCGCCACCCGCGCCCGACAGTCCGCCGCCCGCCTGAGGCGTGCCGTCCATGCTGCCGTCGGCTGCGCTGCCGCCACCCAGGATGAGGGTCACGCGCCGCGCCGGGGTGTTGCCCTGATTTTGCGCCGTCAGGTTGAGGGTGAAATGGGCGCCCGGCTGCAACTGGGCCAGATCAGCCCCATATTCGGTGACGATAAGCTGCGGCCGTAAGCGGGGCGCGGGTGTGCCGGTCGGCGTGGCGGTGGGGGTAGAAGTGGGCGTGGGCGTAGGGGTGGCCGTCGCCGCCGGGCCGCTGGCGGGCGGCCGATAGACGGGAAAGGTAAGGGCGAAGGTCTCGCTGTAGGCCGTCCCCTGCGCGTCGGTGTAGCTGACCCGCGCCTCCAGCGTGGCGATTGTTTTGCCGGACAAGCTGCGCTCGGCGAAGAGGGGCTGCCAAAAGCGGTTCGATTCGCCCGGCGTCAGCGTCCCCAGAGCGCGGATGCCGCCGGTTTCGCGGGCGACAAAATCGCCGGCGATAAAGGCGACAACGACGTTGGTCGCCGGACTTTGTCCGGCGTTGGTCAGGGTCATCTCGAAATCGAGATTGCTGCCGGGGACAATTTCGGCGGAACTGGCCCCGTAATTGTTGACCACGAGCAACGGCCGGACAAAAGCGGTGGGCCAGGGCGTCGCGCTAGGCTCAGGGGTGAGCGCCGGGCCGTTAACGGTCACGCTGTTCGGCAGCGACGCCGAGGCGGCGTTGGGATTAACGACGGTGACGGTGTAAACGCCGGGAGCGACCCCGGCGGGCAGCGCCGCCCGCAGCAAATTACCGCTGACAAAAGTGGTGGGCAGCGCCCCGGCCCCGCCCAAAATGACAACGGTGCCATCGGCGAAGCCGGTGCCCGTCACCACCAGTTCGGCGGCGACCGTGTTGTTGATGACGTTAGGCTGCACGCCGTTAATGGTCAGGCCAGCGGGGGACGTGGGGCTGGGGGTCATGGTCAGGGCCAACGCTGGCTGCCCGCCGCCGCCAAAGATCAACGAAATCAGGGCCAGCGCAG
>Ga0114946_10001798_pt1 | contig 14777 bp, 13 predicted proteins | sample WalLakDeSediment_FD_88676 | JGI IMG/M metagenome (GOLD analysis project Ga0114946, IMG submission 88676) | Lake sediment microbial communities from Walker lake, Nevada to study Microbial Dark Matter (Phase II) - Walker Lake 11/02/13 Deep Sediment | ecosystem: Environmental > Aquatic >... | reverse complement strand
CCGGTGGAACCTGTGGGTGTTGCCACAATCAATCCATCTGCCCAATAACTATTTAGGTACTGCCCATTAATATAAGTATGAACTATAATCATGGAAGAGGTATCCCTTTTATGAATGGTAAATTCATTCAGTCCAAAATTCATCCCATTGAATAAAGGTTTTGAAGATTCCACTGTCACCAAAGAGCGGGACTCAAGGGTAAATTCCCCTGTAAAAAGGTCATCCATGGCATTTTGAATGTTTTCTTTGGCAACGGTGGCCAAAAACCCCATTCTCCCGGTATTGATTCCGAGTATTGGGGTTTCATATCTTCCTATCTGAATTACCGTGTCCAAAAGAGTGCCGTCACCTCCAACCGATATGGCAAAATCCATTTCATCCAGGCCGTCCTTGGGATCAATGGTTTCATAAGGTTTTAAATTTACTCCCATCTTTTTGATGGATTTGGCAAATGCCTCGGTAAAAAAAGTACGGGATTCCCGATTTTTTAATATCTCTACTAAAAGTTCAATATATGGAATAAATTCTTTTTGAAGATTAATTCCATGAATGAGAATGTTCATTTTTGATTATTTAAATATTCAAAAACCGGATGAGGTTATCAATTCTTTCCTGATCCTCACTAATCGCAGTTTCTTCCTGATAATGGTCAATAATTCTATAACCAAATCTCTCCAAGGTTGCTTTTATGTGCCTTAGTTCTGTTTTATCCAGTTTAAGGGTAAGTTTAATTTTACTGTCATCCAGGGGGTCATTGGAAATAAAACTACTCAGAATCTTGGCGTTTTCAGATTCTACAATTCTGGCTATTTCGAATAAGCTGTAATCGGTCATAAACATGGATAGAATCAAAACTGCTCCATGGGACTGGATAGATAAACTATCGGCAAAAGCCCCAATGGCATCTTCCATGGTAATTACACCCAGATATTGATTTCCCCTATCTACTACGGCCACCATATTGATATCAAACTCTGAAGCAACTTTGATCACATCATAAATATGCTTGTCCATATACACAAAACAAGCTGGTGACATCAAGTCAAATTTACTGATTTTGAGCTCTGGGCTATTCTTTGTATAAATCAGATCATCACTCACAAAACCCTTAAAAACTCCCTTATCCACAACAGGCAAAACATTAGTTCTTATCTCCTCCATCCAGGACAAAGCCATCTTGGCCTTATCATTTGGTTTCAAAGGAGGAATAAGATTATTGATAAATTCATACGCCTGCATGGACTAAAGATATTAAATTGAATTTGAATAATAAAACTACATATTAAAGTAGATGGTTCAAACAAAATAAATCAGGACAATTTCTGCCACACACTTAGCAGCTCCCAAGTATATGTCTTATTTTAGACCAGCTAAAATTGACAAGTAAAAATGTATATAGTTTTTGATACTGAAACCACCGGTCTACCAAGGAATTACGATGCCCCAATGACAGATTTGGACAATTGGCCCCGCCTTGTCCAAATAGCTTGGCAACTTCATGATAAAAGAGGTAAGCTTCTTTCAAATAACAATTTCATAGTCAAACCGGAAGGATTTACAATACCTTATAATGCCGAAAAAGTGCATGGAATTTCCACAGAAAGGGCTAATAAAGAAGGTCATCTCCTGGAAAAGGTACTTCAAATCTTTCACGAAGACGTAGAAAAGGCCAATTATTTGGTTGGCCACAATATCGGGTTTGATGTCAATGTGGTCGGATCGGAATTTTTAAGAAAAAAAATTCCTATGAAACTCCAGGAAATGAAGGAGTTGGACACCAAAGATCTTTCAACCGATTATTGTGCGATCCCCGGAGGAAAAGGAGGGAAATTCAAATGGCCTACACTAACTGAACTCCATCATAAACTTTTTGGAAATGGATTTGAGGATGCCCATGATGCAGCTTATGATGTGGACGCGACTGCCAAATGTTTTTTTGGTCTCATTACCCAACAGGTGCTGGCGCCTGAAGAAGGCGTTCTGGTCAAAGAGGTTGTATATGAGGCCCCAAAATTAGAGGCGGCAAATTTTGCATCCGCTAAAGACCTGACCAAAGTTACCGCCAAAGAAGTGCTTAAAGCGGCAGGAACAGCAGATATTTCCGAAATGCTGGACATGCCTTATTCCCACCTTCATGTCCATACCCAATACTCTGTTCTGCAGGCAACTTCTGAGATACCTTCCCTGATTTCATTGGCAAAAGAAATGAATATGCCGGCCATTGCCATGACAGACCATGGCAACATGATGGGAGCCTTCCACTTTGTCAGGGAGGCGTTTGCGAAAGATATCAAACCCATTATTGGATGCGAATTCAATCTTACAAAAGACAGAAAAAACAAAAGCCAGAAGGATGACGGTTATCAAACTGTTCTGCTTGCAAAGAACAAGGCTGGCTACCATAACCTGTCAAAGCTTGCTTCCTATGCCAACATCCAAGGTTATTATTACCTTCCAAGGATAGATAAAGAATTACTGGTTCAATATAAAGGCGACCTGATCGCTACCACAGGGGGATTGTGGGGCGAAATCCCCTATTTGATCCTGAATGTGGGTGAAACCCAGGCCGAAGAAGCATTTGTCTGGTGGAAAGAACAATTCGGGGAGGATTTTTATGTAGAATTAAACAGACATGGCATACCTGAGGAAGAAAAAGTGAATGAGGTACTGTTATCATTAGTCAAAAAATATGACGTCCAGTATTTTGCCGGCAATAACTGTTATTACAATCAAAAGGTAGATGCCAAAGCACATGATATTTTGCTCTGTGTCAAAGATGGAGAATTGGTTGAAAAGCCAAAAAAATATGTAGGAAAAAGAGGAAGGGAATACCGGTATGGATTCCCAAATGATGAATTCTATTTAAAAAGTCCAGATGAGATGAAAAAACTCTTTGCGGATTTACCTGAAGCCATCGCCTGTACCAATGAAATTGTTGAAAAAATTGAATCCTATAAACTCCAAAGGGATGTTCTTTTACCAAAATTTGATATCCCCGATGAATTTAAAAATCCGGAAGACGACAAGGATGGGGGAAAAAGGGGTGAAAACGCCTATCTGAAACATCTTACTTATGAAGGTGCCAAGAAAAAATACCCAATCATGACAGATGAAATCAGAGAGAGGTTGGATTTTGAACTGGCAACAATAGAAAAAACAGGTTATCCGGGTTATTTCCTGATTGTTCAGGATTTTACGGCTGCTGCCAGGAAAATGGGGGTATCCGTTGGACCGGGAAGAGGATCTGCTGCAGGTTCTGCGGTGGCATTCTGCACAGGAATCACGAATGTAGACCCTATTGCTTATGACCTCCTATTTGAGAGGTTCCTCAACCCCGACAGGGTTTCCCTTCCTGATATTGACATTGACTTTGATGATGAAGGAAGGCAAAAAGTAATTGATTATGTGATCAACAAATATGGTTCAAACCAGGTAGCACAGATAATTACTTATGGCACCATGGCCGCAAAATCTGCCATACGTGATACCGCAAGAGTACTGAACCTCCCATTGGCAGAGGCAGATAAATTGGCAAAACTGGTTCCTGACATTAAACTCAAAGCATTATTTGAACTGTCCAAAGACAGGGCCAAACTTTCAGAAAAACTAAAGGGAAATGGTGAAGATTTATCCAAGGCAGAAGAATTGATACGGATTTCAAAAGGCCATGATGAACTTTCTAAAACCATCAACCAGGCAAAAATTCTGGAAGGCTCTGTAAGGAATACCGGTATTCATGCCTGTGGGGTGATTATTACACCGGATGACATCACCAACTTTGTACCGGTAGCACTGGCAAAAGATTCCGACATGGTTTGTACCCAGTTTGACAACTCAGTTGTAGAAAGTGCCGGCCTACTGAAGATGGATTTCCTCGGCCTGAAAACCCTGACTCTGATCAAGGATGCCGTAAAAATTGTCAAAGAAAGACATGGTATCATACTTGATCCTGATGAATTCCCTATTGACGATGTGAAAACCTATGAATTGTTCCAAAGGGGGGAAACTGTCGGCATATTCCAATATGAATCCCCCGGCATGCAAAAATATATGAGGGAATTAAAACCCACTGTGTTTGCGGATTTGATTGCGATGAATGCCCTTTACAGACCGGGCCCATTGGAATATATTCCTTCTTTCATCAAGAGAAAACATGGCACAGAGCCTATTGCTTACGATCTGGAAGACATGCAGGAGTACCTGGAGGAAACCTATGGGATCACCGTCTATCAAGAACAGGTCATGCTACTCTCGCAAAAACTGGCCGGATTTACAAAAGGTGAAGCAGATGTGCTCAGGAAGGCAATGGGTAAAAAACAGAAAGATGTGCTTGACAAGATGAAACCTAAATTTGTCGAGCAAGCTTCTGCCAAAGGCCATGAGTCTAAAAAATTGGAAAAAATCTGGAAAGACTGGGAAGCTTTTGCCTCTTATGCATTTAACAAATCCCATTCTACCTGCTATGCATGGATAGCTTATCAGACCGCCTTCCTGAAAGCCCATTACCCAGCGGAATACATGGCTTCTGTATTGAGCAATAACATGAATGACATCTCGCAGGTGACATTCTTTATGGAAGAATGTAAACGAATGGGAATTTCCGTACTGGGACCTGATGTCAATGAATCAAAAAGCGGATTTACGGTAAACAAAGATGGCCAGATCCGGTTTGGCATGGCTGCAATTAAGGGCGTTGGAGGTGCCGCAGTGGATGCCATTGTGGAGGAAAGAGAAAAAGGCGGTAAATACAGTAACATTTTTGAATTCTGTAAACGCGTCAATTCCCGGGCTTTGAATAAGAAGTCATTGGAATCCCTGGCCATGGCCGGAAGCTTTGACTGTTTCCCCCAACACCACAGGAGACAATACCTGGAAGCACCTGATGGAGATGTTGCTCTATTGGAAAAAGCGGTTAAATATGCCCAAAAAGTACAGCAGGAGGCTGATAGTTCACAGGTGAGTTTGTTTGGAGGAAGTTCTGGGATGGAAGTTCCTTTACCTTCTGTTTCTTCGCTGGAACCATTCAGTCAACTTCAGCAGCTCAATATCGAAAAAGAAGTTGTTGGTCTTTATATATCAGGACATCCTTTGGATCAATTTAGGGTAGAAATAGAATCCTTTACCAATACCCCTTTGACCGAGTTTCCGGATATGGATACACTAAGAAAAAAAGGGGATATCAAGGCAGCTGGAATGGTAACTTCATTTGCTCATAGAACCACAAAAACCGGGAAACCCTTTGGTACTTTAACTATGGAGGATTATCATGGAGGCCATACCTTTTTTATCTTCGGAGAGGATTACATTAAGTATAAAGGATACTTTATGACAGGTTGGTTTCTATATATTACAGGGTCAGTCCATCCCAACAAGTGGAAGGAAAATGAATTTGAGTTTAAAATCAATCACATGATGCTTCTCAGTGAGGTTAGGGGGAAAATGATCAAAGGCTTAAGGGTTAATATTGATCTGGATGACCTGAATTATGAATTGATGGAAAAACTGGAGTCCATCACCCGAAAGTATAAAGGCGAAGCCAAGTTATATATAAATGTTATAGACAGTAAGGAAAACATCACTTTGGATCTGATGTCCAAGAATTATAAGGTGGATCCATCCAATGAAATGATCATGGATTTGGGCCTGATTCCGGAGATTGTGTATCAGATAATTTGATACCCGTACCCATGCTATAACCCTAAGTCATAGGATGGGTTCAAACATTACTAATCAATATTGGTTAGAATTGGAACTAATTATTCTCAATTCAACTTTAGTATTATATTTGAAAATCAAGCATTAACAAAAATTATTATACAATGGCAAAAGCAATTGAAATTACTGACGCAAACTTTGAAGAGATATTGAAATCAGATAAGCCCGTATTGGTGGATTTTTGGGCAGAATGGTGTGGCCCATGTAAAATGATAGGCCCAATTGTGGAAGAATTGGCCGGTGATTACGAAGGTAAGGCAGTTATCGGTAAAGTGGATGTTGATTCCAATCCGGCAGTAGCATCAGCCTTGGGTATCAGAAGCATTCCCACTTTGATGTTCTTCAAAGGTGGTCAGATTGTTGACAAACAAGTAGGCGCGGTTCCAAAGGCAGTTTTAGCCCAAAAGTTGAACGCACAGCTTTAATATCTAAAAATATTTAGAATTAAATAGCCACAAGGATACAACTTTGTGGCTATTTTTATTTTCTCCATGAAGAATAAATGATATGCAGGAAAAGTTGGTATCTATAGAAGAGTTTTTTCATCTAAGACCATCTATCCCTATTCTTGATGCAAGATCTGAGGGCGAATTTATCCATGGGCATATTCCTGGGGCCATCAATATTCCCCTGTTAAATGATGAAGAAAGAAAAGTTATAGGCACTATTTACAAAAAAGAGGGGAGATTGGCTGCTGTGAAAGCAGGCTTCAAACTGGTAGGCCCAAGATTTCATAGCATCATAGAAAATGTTGAAAATAAATTTCCCAAAAAGCAAATCCTCCTTTATTGTTGGCGGGGAGGAATGAGAAGTGAAATCATGGCCTGGTTGCTATACCTGTCGGGTTTTGAAATTTTCAGACTCAGAGGTGGATACAAAACTTACCGCAGCTTAACGTATGAAAGCGTCAGAAAAAAACGAAAATTTATAGTACTCGGTGGCAAGACAGGAGTTGGTAAAACAAACCTTCTTCATGGCCTTCAGCGGGCAGGTGGGCATATCATTGACCTGGAATCAATTGCCAACCATAAAGGTTCCTCATTTGGAGGAATCGGTCAGTTTCCCCAACCTAGTGTGGAGCAGTTTGAAAATATTCTGGCCGAAAAACTTTTCCAAATCCCTTCTGAATCCAGCATTTGGATAGAGAATGAAAGCAGAAAAATAGGAACCGTCATTCTGGCTGAAGAACTTTATCAACAGTTGCTTTCCTCCCCACTCATTGAAATCATCAAAAGTAATCAAGAGCGAATTCAGCAAATCGCAGGTGAATATTCAAAGTTACCAAAGGATGAATTGATTTCGGCGGTTAAAAGACTCCAAAAAAAATTGGGGGGCTTACGGACTTCAGCAGCCATACAGTCCATACAGACCAATCAGCATACCTTATGGATTGAAGATATTTTGCTTTACTATGACAAGACCTATACCTATGATCTCGAAAAAAACCATTCTGGTGAGAGAATACCCTTGGATCTTTCAGGATTGGAAATGCAGGCGAGTATCAATCAACTTTTGTCTCTAAAAGAAAAAATGACATGGAAGAGCGCATCAAATTAACCGAATACAGTGAAGGATCAGGTTGCGGATGCAAAATAGCTCCTGCTATCCTTGATAGTATTCTTTCCTATCGGGAAGAAATCAAAGAAAATTTCCCCGATTTACTTGTAGGAAATGCTTCCAAAGATGATGCTGCTGTCTTTAAGGTTAGCGAAGACCTTGCCTTTATTAACACTGTTGATTTTTTTACCCCTATTGTTGATGATCCTTTTGATTTTGGAAGAATTGCTGCCGCAAATGCTGTTTCGGATGTATATGCCATGGGGGGCAGACCTATTTTTGCCAATGCTATACTAAGTTGGCCAGTAGAAAAAATTGATCCAAAGTTGGCTGCTGATGTCATTAACGGGGCAAGGGCAGTCTGTGCCCAGGTTAATATCCCTTTGGCAGGAGGTCATAGCATTGCGGCCAAGGACCCGATATTTGGATTATCCGTAAATGGTGTCATTCATCCCAGAAAAATCAAAAAGAACAATACAGCACAGGAAGGAGATTTAATCTACATCACCAAGCCTATTGGCATCGGTATATTGGCTACTGCCCTTAAACGAAACAAAATTAGCCAGGAGGATTATAATGATATGATCAAATGGGCAACCCAAATCAACCGGATTGGAGAGCTATTGGGTACTTTCGATTTTGTCCATTCCATGACGGATGTAACCGGATTTGGATTATTGGGCCACCTCATAGAAATGGCAGAAGGAGCAAATCTCACAGCATTGGTTCACAGTTCCGACCTCCCTCTTATTTCAAATGTACAGACTTACATAGATCAGTTTATTTTCCCTGACAACACCTACCGGAATTGGAATGCTTATGCTCCAAAAACAGAAGGAGTCAAAGGGATGGAGTTGGTTAAACTATGTGATCCACAGACCAACGGAGGGTTGTTGATTGCTGTGGATGCTTCCAACAAAACCGATTTTGAAAATATTTTAGAACAGGAACAGCAAGAAGCCTGGCTGATTGGACAGTTTGACCAAAATTTAGAAATAAGGGTTAGGGTGCTTAACTAAAGCACCTTAACCTTCACGCTTTTATAGTAAATCACACTTTCCGGATCATGGGCCTGTAAGGCAAATGTTCCTCTGTTTATTTTTTTCTGCCCAGCATTTTCAGGTCTGTTTTCATCTTTTGACTCCACATATTCCATTACGGTCTTACCGTTGATCTTTACTATCACATGGTCTCCTTTGACAATAATGTGGGTAGTATACCATTCTCCATCTTTGACAAAAACATCCCTGACATCGTTGAATGAATAAAGGCTTCCTGATTTTCTCCAATCAGAATGCGTTTGGTTTACCTGCACCTCATAACCCTTATCAGGCCAGCCAGTTTCCTGGTAGGCAGTATGAAAAAATATACCGGAATTGGCCTTAGGCATGGTTTTCAACTCAACCATAAGTTCAAAATCCTTGAAATCGGCTCCATTTACCTCACCTACATAAAATGCATGGGCTCTTGGTCCATCAATCTTTATAATACCATCTTCTACAGAAAATGATGAAGGGTTTTCTGAGATTTTCCAGCCATCAAGATTCTTCCCATTAAAAAGGGGAATCCAGCCATCTCCTTGTGCCATTGAGGAGAATGAAACTGAGAACATAATAAGAAAGAGAAGTAAATTTTTCATAGTTTTTAGGTTATAAGGGATTTATTGATCAACAAATTAATTAGCGTCTTGAGTTTGAAATTTTGAAATTGGAGTTTGGGGTTTGGAGTTTGAATTTCTTTCAATCCCATTCAGGCAAATGAGAAATTCCGCCAGACACTATAAACTTCATTACATCCGCACTTTTAACATTTTTCAATATCCGTACATTTTCTCTTGGGACCAAATAAAGGTTGCCTGAGAAATTATAACTGTGCGGAAAATATACGGCAACCAGATTTTCCTCTTCAAGTAGGGACAAATCATCCTGGGTAATAAAACCCAATCTTGACATATTGTCTGATAGTTTGACGATCACAGGTATGTTGAATTTTTTCTTATCCCCTACAAATGCGGACATCAGATCTTTTATACTGGTATATAGGATATTGATGAGTGGGATTTTGAATACCCATCTTTCAAAAACTTCGAAAAGAGGCTTGGTGATGAAAATACTGGCCAGAAAACCGACAAAAGTTATGAAAGCCAACATGATCAAAATCCCTAAACCAGGTATAGGAATAGGCAAAATTCCATCCAGGAATTGAATAATCAGGGTTATGACGTAAATGGTAAGTCCAATTGGTACAACAAAAAGGAGTCCCCGAAAGAAATAAGTAAGAATTCTTCTATAGGTAAAAGCCATGACAAACCATCATATAACAAGTAATAAATGTACAAAAGGATTGGCATTAATGGAAAGTATTTTAAAATGTTGGAGTAAGACTTTGAGATATAAAAAAATAGCGGCCAAAGAAATTGACCGCCATTTTTATCATCCGCAAAAAGATCAACCAAACACTAAAAAGTCATATACTATTCTCCAAAAGCTGCTTTTTAAGTAGGTTAAATATACGGATCCCAAAGTTCGGATAAAATACCCTTTAAAGGGTATTTTACTAATAAGAATCGATAATATCCTGTGAGATAAGTTTATATATTTCAGCTACTTGTTCATTATAATTTAAAAACTGATGATGGATCTCAAGCGTATTAAAATCTGATCTGACAGCTGGGCCTGTTTGGGCTTTTCGTGCCCCTAATTCCAGACTTTTACTGATGGTTTCAATGATCAAAGGTTTCATCATATCAAAATCCAAGCCCTGCCTTGCCATAATTTCTTCAGAGATTCTAAGCATATGATTGGAAAAATTACTGGCAAACACTGCCGCTACATGCAAAGCCAACCTATCTTTAGATTTGATCAGATATTGAAGAGTAGAAAGGCTTTTTGCCAGTTTCTTCAGTTTTTGTAGGGTAGTTCCATCTTCAGACTCCAATAAAAAAGGTACCTCAGAAAAATCAATGGGCCTGTCTTTACTGAAGGACTGCAAGGGATAAAATATGCCTGTATAGGATGCGGAGCTATAACCAAGAATTTCCAGGGGTACTGCCCCTGAAGTATGCACCAATATGCTTTCCTCGGGTAAAATCACTTCGTCAGCCAATCCGGAAATGGCCTGATCACTCACGGCAAGGATAAAAATTTCAGCTTCAGATTCCGAAAAATCCAAATCCTCCTTTCCTTCTGCTGTATAAAGCCTTTTGGTGATTGATTCTATATTTTCCCTATCCCTTCCAAAAACCTCTGTAATAGTATGACCTGCATCCTCCAATGCCGGTGCCAGATGCCAGGCTACATTGCCGGTTCCCAGTATGGCTATTTTAAATTTCATAGATGAAATATAATCAACCTATTCCAATCCTTTGTCTCTCATTTTGGAAAATTCATCATACCTTCTGTAAATGGCAACACAGAATCCTATCAACATGATAATGGTCCCGGCCCAAAGGATATTGATCTGAGGCTTTACAATTGCCTTCAAAACAACATAATCTTTTTGGTAACGGTTTACTTTAAAAGAAAACTGATTTTTTTCAGGAATAATATTTTCGAGTTCCACTTTCACTCCCAGTTCATGGTCAATGGCTGGAATTCTGCCGACCTGACTTCCCCTTATGATGAAAATGGGCTCCAGCCTCTTTTCCACATCAAAATCCATGATGCTTAATTTGGCCTTTACGGCAACATCTCCGCCCATTAGATCAATTCCATCAATTTGTGTCAAAACTTCACCCCCTTCAAACTCCGTCACAAAATCGGAAATAAAAAAGGTCTCTCCTGGGGTCACATCATAATACTCATCTTCCCTCCACTCAGGATCTTCATAATCATTGATGGCTGAGACGAAAGTATATAGGTCCCTGTTCAGGAATCTCCTGGAATCAGGAGATGAAATCAATCCCATGGAACTGTTAAATTGGGACATGGGATTCAGGGTAAATTGGTATTGATCTCCTTTATAATAATCAATTTGGAAATAATCATTTTCCTCCAAAATCAAAGTGACGATATCACCTTTTTCGTAGTGGGTTTTTCCTTTGACAATAATATCATCTAAAGCAATGGCCTCATTGGTCGTATCAGTTGACTTCAAAAGATTTACGCTGACCAGTCCGGGAACACCCTTCACTTTTTTCTGTCTGCCTCTATAAATAGCTGTATAGTCTTTGATTTGTGTGGGCTTATTGATCCATAACAAGACGTGTTCCTTATTTAATTCATCTTCCCAGCTATTGCTATAGGTCAGTCCGGATAAATTATAAGATATAACTTCTGAGTAACCGGAAGAAAACATGACACCGATCAGCACCATTCCTAAACCAATATGGGCCAAAGAGCCACCGGCCAATTTGAAGGTTGATTTTTTGACCAATTTGAACAGAATGGTGGAATTGGCAACGATGGTAAAAGTACCGGCAAGTACCACCACTATGTATGAAATATCATACACCTTTCCCCAAACAATAATGATGGCTGAAAGGATCACAGAGATCACATAAGGCATCACCAGAGCCTCCCTTAATGTCTTGCCATCCATTTTGTTCCACCAAAAGAACTGCCCGACCGCAGTCAACAAAGCGAGGGCAACTGCAAACCATAATTGGAATTTGGTATAAAAACCTACCTGATCAGCCGGAGGAGCCATGTTGGATATTCCTCCAAAAATCTCAACTATGGCATTCCAAACCGGAATAGAGGTGGGCAAAATGACCTGAAAAGCCATCAAAGCCAAGGTAGTTGCTCCTATGAATATCCAAAATTCACGGGAATATACAGAGGCTTCTTTATCCGAGGTCGGAATATTTTTCCAATTCCTGGCCAATAGAAAAACGGCAACAAAAAGGAAAAACAACATGTAAATCAATAATTGGCCCGAAAGTCCCAAATCCGTAAAGGAGTGGACTGAGGAATCCCCCAATACACCACTTCTTACCAGAAAAGTAGCATACAACACTAAAATAAAAGAAGCTACTACCAATACCATGGAAGATTTCAGGGCAGTACTGCTTTTCCTGAAAGTAATCATGGTGTGAATTCCTGCCACCATGATCAACCAGGGCACATATACGGCATTTTCAACCGGGTCCCAGTTCCAATATCCTCCAAAGTTAAGGGTGACATAGGCCCAATAGGCCCCCATAATGATGCCCATACCCAACACCATGGCCGAAAATTGTGCCCATGGCAGTGCGGGACGAACCCATTCCGCATATTTTTTGGTGGCCAATCCACCCATTAAAAAGGCGAAGGGCACCAAAGTAGTGGCGTATCCCAGAAATAGTGTTGGGGGATGAATAACCATCCAAATATTCTGCAATAATGGATTCAAACCTGTACCGTCTTCAGGAACAAATTGAGGGTTAATCTGGAATATGGGTGCATTGAGTGCGTCCCTTAACAAGATAAAGGGAGAACTTCCGATCTTTAAATCACCAATTACCACCCCCAAAATCATGGAAACCAAAAATGCCTGAACCAGGGCAAATACCAGCATGACGGGACCTTCCCAGAATTTATTGGTGTGGATCAGTACAAGTCCCAATACCACATTCCAAAAAATCCAAAGGATGAATGCGCCTTCTTGTCCTTCCCAAAAACTGGAAATCATATAATGCACAGGAAGGGCTTTAGACGAGTGGGAATAGGCATAGAAATATTCAAACCTATGGCTATAGATAATTTCAAAAAGTGCCAATGCAACAGTTACACTTGCTACAGAATGAACATAAAATGAAATTCTACTGAAAAGTCTCCAATTTGCCTTATCCAATTCAGAGGCTTTGATATATTGGTAGTAGGCGTATGCCGTTATCAAAGAACTTACAAAAGCAAGGATGACTGCAAAATGGCCTAGATTACCTACGAAGGTATTGATCATCTGTTTTATTTATCAAGGAGAAATTCAAATTTACATGCCAGCAGTGCTGACTTCATTTTCCTGGTATTTTGATGGGCACTTCATCAGGATTTTGTCTGCGACAAAAAGCTCCTCATTTTTATATGAGCCGATGACTACCACCTGTTCTGCCCTGGCAAAATCAGCTGGAACAGGCTCATTATAAAACACTTTCTGTTCAGTTCCATCGTTATCCACCATCATAAAATAAAATGAGGTTTTGTCAGGATTGACTTCAATTCCTTCCACAATACCGGAAAGGCTTTTTTTCAGCTCTCCCACCACATGAATGGGTTTGGCTTCTCCTTTCATTTTCATGGCTTTGGCTGTTTCAAAGCTTTCATAAGTACTTGCATCTCCTATCATCGACACGATGATTAAAATCGCAATGGCAATGATACCAAGGCCTATAATATGTCCCTTTTTCATATCTTTTAATTTTACCCTTATCCAATGATAATGGTTTTAAACATCAATTTTTTACAGATCCTGAAGAAGCTTTTCCAATTTGGCCACTTTCCTGTCGGTATTGATTACATAAACTAAAATTCCTGCAAAAATGATCCCGATAATACCGACCAAGACAAATATTTTGCCTTCAGAACGCATCACATCTGCCATTTCCACTCGGGAGTTTTGGTAATCTTGTTCAGTAATTTCAATTTTTTCCTGAGCTACTGCCTGTAAGCTAAAAGCAAGGAACAACATAACTAACCACTTTTTCATGTAAAATTATTTTTATCAAACCGGTAATTAAAATGGGCATAGACCCTTCCTTTTATGATACCTGATTGATCAACCTATCTTCAATTTTTCTTTCTGCCCTTCTAAGCCTAACACGTACAGAACTGATCCAGGTTCCCATCAAGGTCCAGGCAATGATCGCAGGATAAAATACCATCCTCAATTTACTATCCAAATCATAGGCATTAAAGCCGGGATTTCCTCCATTACCTGGGTGCAAGCTATCCGTTAATCTTGGCAAAACAAATATCAGGGGTATAAAGGCAGCAAATGCAAATATATTATATACTGCCCCAATCCTGGCTCTTTGATGTACATCCGTCATTGAGTTTCTTAGGATTAGGTACGCAAAATACATCAATAGTCCAATTGCTGAAGCATTCTGCTTAGGATCACCAGACCAATAATCACCCCAGGTAAATTTTGCCCAAAGCATACCGGTAGTAATGCCAAGAATTCCAAAGAGAATAGCTGCATTGGTGAATTCAATGGCCATATCATCATATTTCAGGTCATTGTTTCTCAGGTATTTTATACTGTAAATCACAGCTACCACCAACATGATAATCATGCCAAACCACATGGTAACATGAAAGTACAAAGCCCGGATGGTTTCATTCAATATGGGTAGTCTGGGCACTTCGAGAAGAAGTCCTGCTGTCAGGGTATATACCAATAAGACGACTGCAAGAATTTTCCACCAATTATTTCTCATTTGAAGATTTTTGGTAATTCAATTGCAAAAATAAGGCATAAGTTCCTGATTCTTGTTCTTTTTGTTACATAAGTTGATCAATGCCTTTTCAACGGACGTAAATCACGGTTTAGAAGCAATGAGAGGGTGATAAATTGTAGCAATTTTG
>Ga0114946_10001797_pt1 | contig 14778 bp, 10 predicted proteins | sample WalLakDeSediment_FD_88676 | JGI IMG/M metagenome (GOLD analysis project Ga0114946, IMG submission 88676) | Lake sediment microbial communities from Walker lake, Nevada to study Microbial Dark Matter (Phase II) - Walker Lake 11/02/13 Deep Sediment | ecosystem: Environmental > Aquatic >... | reverse complement strand
TGGGCACCGTGGAGGAGGTGCTGCATCTGGTGCCCGCGGAGAACATCGTCCGCATGGAGTGGGTGGACGGGTCACGGGCCGGCCTCCTCCCCGGGGCCGGCTCGGGGCACGTCGAGGCCGCCATCCTGATCTACACGATGCGCCGCTCATCGTGAGGTCGCGCGGCTGAGGTTCCGGCCGATGCCACGACGGGATGGCGGCCGAGGTTCCAGGTGCAGGGCACCCCTCAGATTCGTCCCACCACGTGAGTACCGGCCCTTCCCTCCATGGCCCGGGGGAGGCTCTCCGCATCCGTGATGAGGGCCCGGGAGCCCCCCTCCCGCAGAAAGTGCAGGACCGCCTCCACCTTGGGGCCCATGCTCCCCCGGGGGAAGTGGCCGTCGGCCGCGAGCCTCTCCATCTCCTCCAGCGTCACGGCACCCAGCGCCTGCTGGGCGTCGGTCCCGAAGTTCCGGTAGACGTTGGGTACCGCCGTGAGGATGACCAGGAGCGACGCCCCGATGCGGGTGGCCAGGATGCTGGAGGTCAGGTCCTTGTCCACCACCCCCTCCACGCCCACGATCCGGCCGTCATCGCGCTCCAGAACGGGGATGCCCCCGCCGCCTCCGGCGATGACCACGTGCCCCTCCCGGGCCGCCTCCTGGATCATGCGGTGCTGGAGCACCTCCAGCGGCCGGGGGGAAGGGACCACGCGGCGCCATCCGCGCCCCTCCTCTTCGCGGACCTGCCATCCTCTCGAGTCCGCACGGGACCGGGCCGTCTCGCCGGAGAGGAAGGGCCCCACCGGCTTCGTGGGATCCTCGAAGGCCGGATCGGAGGCATCCACCAGCACCTGGGTCACGGTGGTGACCACGCGCCGGGCCGGAGCTCCATCGCGGAACCGGTTCAGGAGCGCCTGCTGAAGGATGTACCCGAGGCTGCCTTCCGTCATGGCCACGAGCACGTCCAGCGGCATGGCAGGGACCTCGTCTCCCGCCAGCTCCTGCTGGGTGAGGAGGCTCCCGACCTGCGGGCCGTTTCCGTGGGTGATCACGAGGCCATGACCCCGGTCCACCAGGGCCATCAGGCGATCCGCCACGAGGTCCGCGTTTCGCTCGTGCTCCTCGATGGTCCCCCGCTCCCCCTCCTGCATGAAGGCATGGCCTCCCATGGCCACGACGGTGAGGGGACGGGGGGCAGAGGAGTTCATGGGCAGGGCGGAGCCAGGGGAAGCGGAAGAGCCGGTACGGCCAGAGGGGCGGCGCCGGGCAACGGTGCCTCCCGACGGCGCGTCCGGGCGACAATCACCCCGTCAGTCCCGGGGAATCCGGAGCACCTGCCCCGGGTAGATCTTGTCCGGGTCGGTCAGCATGGGCCGGTTCGCTTCGAAGATCTCGGGGAAGCGCGAGGCCTTCCCGTAATGCGCCTGGGCGATCTTCCCCAGGGTGTCGCCCGACTTCACCGTGTAGAACTCCGCGGCCGGCGCCGGGTGGACCACGGTCATCCGGTCCTCCACCGCATCCACGCCTGCAGTGTTGCCAATGGCGATGATGACGTTCTCGCGGTGAGCCTGGCTCTCTGCCACCCCCGCCACCGTCGCCTTGCCTTCCCGAAAGGTGAGGCGGAGCCCCTCCACCGGAACGCCCAGCTCCAGGGCAAATCGCGTGAGGCGGTTCTGGAAGGCCAGGTCGCCTCGTTCCTGCTCCGAGAGGCCACCGGCCGCCGTCGGGGCATCCTCCCTGGAGGGGGTCAGCTTCTGTCCGGCAGATTTGAGAAAGGAGAAGAGGCTCATGACGGCTCCGTGGGATGCGGTGAATGTTTCGGGACGGGCCGGAACCTGCCAGACGGAACGCGGACGGAGCACGACACGGGCCCCGGGCAGGATCCAGCATGCCCAACGGCCTCAATCTCGGGCCTTGCGCGCTCGAGGGAAATGGCGGGCGGTGCAGCGGCCGCCTTTGCGCCCGCATCGACATCCGTCATCGACATCCATGATTGACATTCATCAGATCCTCACGGGACCCGAAGCCTCGCCACTCGCCTTGACCGATGGGCCCATCCGGGTGTAGTCATGCAGTCCCCTTCCCCGGATCCGGACCCCTGAAACCGCGCATGGACCTACGACAGATCTGGACCCTCTACCGCCACGAGGTCCGCTCGGCCCTGCGGGACCGCAGCATCGTGGTCATGAGCATCGTCATTCCCCTGGTGATGTATCCCCTCCTGCTCTGGGCCGCCTTCGCAGGAATCAGCTTCATTCAGGGGCAGGCCGACCGGCTGACGGCCCGGGTCGTGGTCCTGGGACTCCCCGACGCCCACCGGAGCCTGGTCGACTCTCTGGTCGCCGGCGAGGCCATGGCCCTCACTCCGTGGTCGGGGACGCCGGAAGAGGCCGACGAGGCGGTGGCCCGGGGGCGCCTGGATGCCGTGCTCCACGTCGAGGACCCGGTGCCCGCCGGGGCCGGGGTGGACGAGAACTTCGCCCTCCGCCTGAGCGTCAGCACCGCGCATGGCCGAAGCGAGCGCGCCGGGGCCCGGATCGAGGCCGTGGTGGCCGCGTACCGGGAGCGGTGGATCGACCAGGTCCGGCCCGAGCTGGGCCTCGATGATCCCGCGTGGGCGGGCTTCGCCGTGATTCGGGAGGATGTGGCCACACCCGAGGAGTCGACGCGCTTCTTTCTGGCCATCGTGGTGCCCATGCTCACCCTCATCATGGTGGCCCTTGCCTCCTTCTACCCGGCCATTGATGCCACGGCGGGGGAGCGGGAACGGTCCACCTGGGAGACGCTGATGACGGTGGCGGCGCCCCGGGGGAACGTGGCTGCGGCCAAGTACATGTACGTGGCCACCTTCGGAGCGGTGGGAGGGCTTCTGAACGTGGCGGCCCTGGTCCTCTCGCTCCGCTGGATCCTGACCCCGGTGGCGGGACCCGGCGAGGTGGCGGCGGGAGGTCTCCCCCTTGCCACCCTTCCCCTGATCGCGGTGGGCACCTTCCTCCTCGGCCTCTTCGTCGCGGCGGGAATGCTCGTCTTCGCGGTCTTTGCCCGGAACTTCAAGGAGGGCCAGTCCGCCATCACCCCGTTCTACATGGTGATCATCCTTCCCGCCATCTTCCTCCAGTCGCCAGACCTGGTCCTGACCGAGCGACTGGCCCTGGTGCCGGTGGTGAACGTGGTCCTCCTTCTCCGCGCCGCCATCCAGGGAAGCGTGCCCCTGGTGGCGGGGGGGATCACCCTCGTGTCCATGGCCGTGACCGTGGCGTTTGCGGTGATGTTCGCCCAGTGGGTGATGCGGAGGGAGGACGTGCTCCTGGGCTCCGCCGGAGGGGGGCTGGGCAGATTTCTCAGGAACCGTTTCCAGGCTCGAAGGAGTGACGCGTGAACGACGATTTCGTACGCACCGAGTCCCTGACCAAGGTCTTCTATGACGAGAGTCGGGGCGAGGTCATGGCGGCGAATGCCGTGGACATTGCCTGCGCGGCCGGCGAGATCCTGGGACTCCTGGGGGCCAACGGGGCAGGAAAGACCACGACGCTCCGGATGCTCTCCACCGTTCTCCGTCCCACGTCAGGGAACGCCTGGGTCATGGGCCACGAGGTCCGGGACGCACCCGAGAGGGTGAGGGAGAACCTTGGCTTCTACTCCGCCTCCACGGCACTGTACCCGAAGATCACCCCCCGCGAGACCCTCCGCTTCTTTGCCACGGTCAACCGTTACCCCGCCAGTAAGGTGGAGGCCCGGGTGGATGACCTGATTCGTCGCTTCCGCCTCGAGGCCTATGCCGACACCCGGGTGGAGCGGCTGTCCAGCGGGATGAAGCAGAAGGTCTCCATTGCCCGGACCGTGGCCCATGACCCGCCGGTTCTCATCTTCGACGAACCCACGGTGGCGCTCGACGTGCTCAATGCCATCGAACTGAGGCAGATCATTGCCGAACTCCGGGCGGAGGGAAAAGCCATCCTCTTCTCCACCCACATCATGAGCGAAGCCGAGAAGCTCTGTGACCGGATCGCCATCCTCCACGGCGGGCGAATCCTGGCCACCGGGACGCTGAACGAACTCAGGGAAGGCACCGGACTCCATTACCTCGAAGACATCTTCGTGCACTTTGCCGGCGTGCGCGACGAGGCGGAGGCCGAAGTCCGGAACGTCATGCCGGGGCCCCACGCGTGAGACTTACCCGCCCCATCCGAGCCGTCTTCGGGCTCGAGATCCGGTCCCTCCTCCGGGATCGGCGGACCCTCTTCATGTCGGTCATCCTCCCCATTCTCCTCCTCCCGGCGTTCCTGGTGGGGATGTCCTGGATGGAAGACCGCCAGGTGCAGAGGGACGAGGCCCGTACCTTCCGGGTGGCCATCGTGGGGAGCGAGGCCGAATTCGCCCGGAGCCTCCTCGGGGAGGCGTCGCCTGCCTCCCGATTCCAGTGGGTATCGGTGGAGGATCCGGGGCAGGCGCTGGAGACGGAGAGCCTGGACCTCTACCTGGAGGCAATGGCGCCGGAGGCGTGGGCGACCCTGGTGGAGCAGGGGGAGGCAGAGGCCGACGTCATTCCCACCGAACTTGAGGGCGTTCCGGTCTTTCGGCTCCATTACCACTCGAGTCGCACGGCGTCACGGGAGGGAGCGTCCGCTCTTCAGATGAAACTTCTCGCCCTCCGGGAGGTGCGCCGCGACTCCCTCCTTCTCGGCGCCGGATTCCCGGCCCCCCGAAGCGAGATCGCCGTGCTCCATACCCGGGACGTGGCCTCCGACGAGGAGGTGCAGGGAGCCATGCTCGGGCGCTACGTGACCCTCCTCCTCCTTGGCCTCATGATCCTGGGGGGATCAGCCCTCTCCACCGACACCCTGGCCGGGGAGAAGGAACGGGGTACCCTGGCCACGCTCCTCACGTCCGCCGCCACGCGCAACGAACTGGTGGCCGGAAAACTCATGGCCATCATGGCCGTGGCCTTCTCCATTGCCCTGATCCAGGTCCTGAACCTCTGGCTCTTCCTGGGACTCGGCATCATCGAGCCTCCGTCGAACCTGGCACTCCGCGTGTCGCCGGAGCTGGCCTTCCTCCTCCTGGTCCTCTTCCTCCCGGTGATCGCCCTCACCGCCGGCGTTCTCCTTCTCGCCTCGGCCTATGCCAACAGCTACAAGGAAGCGCAGCTCTACCTGACCCCGGTCCTCCTCGGACTTCTCGCGCCGGCAATGGCCCCCATGGTACCGGACCTCACGCTCCCGTCGGCCATGATCCTCGTGCCCATCGCGAACATCGCCCTGGCCGCGCGGGACCTCATGGTCGGCCAGGTGCATGTTCCGTCGCTCCTGGCCTCATGGGGTGTCACCGCGGCGGCGGCGGTCTGGGTCACGTCCCGGTCCGTCCGCGCCCTCCACAGCGAGAAGGTGGTGACGGGCGACACGACCCGGGAGGAATTCCTGGGGGGTCCGGACCTTTTCCGGAAACGTGTCCTCCGGTGGTTCCTCGTGTTCTGGGCCGTGAAGCTCCTCCTGGACCTGAACGTCCGATTCGACGACATCCGTCTGTCGGCCCTCTTCAGCGTCGGGCTCCTCTTCCTGGCCTTCCCGCTGGTGGTCATCTACTACTTCCGGCTCGATCCCCGAAAGGCGCTGGCGCTCCGCGCGCCCCGTCCCGGCGTGTGGATCGGTGTGCTCGTGGGAGCACCGGCCGGACTCCTGGCGGCCCAGGGCCTCTTCCGCCTGATGCAGTACGTGATTCCCATTCCCCCGGAGGTCCTCGAGGGCTTCGGCCAGACACTCCTCCCCGAGAGTATTCCCACCTGGCAGCTCCTCCTCCTCCTGGCCCTCCTTCCCGGGATCGTGGAGGAACTCACCTTTCGCGGCGTCCTCCTCCACGGCCTCCGGCGCCGCTTCGGCACGCTGGGGCTGGCCCTCGTGGTTGGCGGGATCTTCGGGTTCTTCCACTTCCAGATCTTCCGCATCCCCACCACCGCCATGCTGGGCGTCGTGCTCACCCTGGTGACCCTCTATTCGGGCTCCATCTTCCCGGCCATGGCCTGGCATGTCCTGAACAACGGGCTCGCCATCTTCCTGGCGTCCAGGGGATGGGGGGAATCCCTGGAGGGTGCGTGGCTGGGCTGGGTTGGCCTCGCGGGTCTGATCCTGGCCCTGGGGATCATCTGGGTCTTCCGCACGCCCTACCCCGAGGTTGGGCCGAAGGCAGGACGCGGCCAGGCGCCAGGCCCTGATGCCGGGCGCCAGGGCGAGACGCGAAGCGCGTCCGGAAGAGCGTCGCCCGAGACCTAGTGTCGTGAGGCGGCTCCAGGTCGGGGGTCGCGGAAGATGACGGACGGGCACGGGGTCCGCCCGACGCGCACCTTTCCGAAGGGCGTGGGGTTCAAAACAGGGTGTCTGCCTCCTCCCCGCTCGGCACCGCGTCGGGGCCGCGCCCCGGTTTTACCGCCCCGGACCTCTCCTTACCCGCCACCCCGATTCCTCATGCACCCTGCCTCCAGCCTGCTCCTCCTCCTTGCGCTCGCGCTGCCCCCCCTGGCCTCCGAGGCTTTCGCGGCCCAGGGCGTGCCCCCCACCGACACGATCCGTGTCGAAGGGGTAGAGGTCACGGTCCTCCGCACACCGCTCCGCTTCCTTGACGCCCCGCTGGCCGTGTCGATCCGGGGCGAAGAGGATCTGCGCCGAGCCCGAAGCGGAGCCTTTCTCGAAGAGGCGCTCCAGGGGCTTCCCGGCGTCCAGGTGCAGAACCGGTACAACCCGGCGGTGGGAGAACGGGTGGCCATCCGGGGTTTCGGCGCACGGTCGCAGTTCGGGGTGAGAGGCATCCGGGTCATCGTGGACGGTATTCCCGCGACCCTCCCCGACGGCCAGTCCACCCTCGACCACCTCGACATCGGGTCGCTCGGCCGCGTCGAGGCCCTCCGGGGGCCTGCCTCGGCCCTGTACGGGAACGCATCGGGCGGGGTGCTGTCATTCCAGACACGCCGGCCTCCGGTGGTCCCCGTCCTTCTCGAGGCCGAAGTGGTCGGTGGAAGCCACGGGCTCCGGAGGGGCCAGGTCACGGCATCGGGTACGGCCCATGACACGGGATACCTCGTCACCCTCTCCTCCATGACCTGGGACGGCTACCGGTCCCGCCCGCAGGAAGGCGCCGAGGGGACCTACGGCGAAAGCGAGCGACTGGGGCTGAACGCCCGTTTCCTCCGCCCTCTCGCGGGGGGGACGCTGGCCCTGACCCTGAACGTCCTCGAGCTGGACGCGGAGAACCCCGGGTCTCTCCCCGAGGCCCAGCGCGAACTCGAGAACCGTCCGGCCTGGGGCTTCAACACCGTGCAGCGCGCCGGCAAGGAAGTGAGCCAGCAGCAGGCAGGCCTCCGGTGGAGCGGAAGCACCGAGGGGTGGGACGTGGACCTCGCGACCTTCTGGATCGGACGGCACGTGGTGAACCCCATCCCGTCGGCCATCATCGACCTCGATCGTGACGCCTTCGGCCTCCGGACCCAGCTCGGCCGCACGCTGGACACCGGATGGGGTGCGCTTGGCTGGGTGGCCGGAGTCGAAGCCGACCTCCAGGTGGACGACCGGCTGAACTTCAGGAACCAGGCCGGGGAGCGGGGGAACCTGACCCTCGACCAGCAGGAGACGGTCCGAAGCACCGGGATCTTCCTCCAGGCGACGCTCCCCCTCCCCGCCGCTCGCGGCGAAGTCATGGGCGGGCTCCGCTGGGACCACCACGCCTTCGAGGCCGAGGATCACTTCGAGCGCGGGCCGACCGAAGCCGACGCCACCGGGGACCGCACCATGACGGCCCTGAGCCCCTCCCTTGGCATCCACGTGCCGCTGGTGGGCGAAACCCACCTCTTCGCATCCGTGGGAAGCTTTTTCGAGACCCCCTCCACCACTGAACTCGCCAACCGACCCGACGGAGCCGGCGTGTTCAACCCGGACCTGGAGCCCCAGCGGGGCCTCTCCGGCGAGCTCGGGGTCCGAGGGGAGATGGACGGCCTTGGGAGCTGGGAGGTCACGGCGTACCGCACGAACCTCGAAAACGAGCTCGTGCCCTTCGAAGTCCCGCAGGCGCCGGGGCGCACCTTCTTCCGGAATGCCGGGTCCTCGTACCACCAGGGGCTCGAGGCCACGGTGTCGGCCCGTCCGGTCCCGGGAGTACTTCGCGCCGACCTCGCGTACACCTGGACCGACGCCCGCTTCCGGACCTACCAGCTTGGCGAAAGCGATTTCGGGGGCAATCGCATCCCCGGGGTGGCCCCTCACCGGGGGCGCGTCGCCGCCATCTGGACCCCGGGAGACGCCCGGCTGGAGCTGGCGGGCAACTACCTCCACGGCGTTCCCGTGGACGATGCCAACACCGCCACGGCTCCGTCGCACCTGCTCTGGGACCTGCGGGTGGCGGCACCCCGGTGGAGCCCCGGCACCCGGACCGGCTCGGGGTTCGAGCCCTGGTTCGCAGTTACCAACCTCCTCGACCGCACGCACACGACCTCTGTGGTCGTGAACGCCTTCGGCGGACGCTTCTTCGAGCCGGGTCCCGGGCGTTCGGTGCAGGTTGGCCTCCGGGGGACCTGGGGGCGGTGATCCGACAGCGTCAGGCCGCGGTGGGATTCGCCTGCTCGTGCTCCCGGGGTGAACCGATGAGCCCCCGACTAATCCCGTGATCACATCCCCCCGCCCCGCCCGGTCTGACGACGTCGCGCGCCACTACGATGAACTCGATCGGTTCTACCGCGAGCTGTGGGGCGAGCATCTCCACCACGGCCTCTTCGAAGGCCGCCGCGACGCGCCACAGGACGCCGCCGCCCGCCTGGTGCGGCGGGTAGCGGAACTCGCCCGGATCGGACCCGGCACCGAGGTCTGCGACGTGGGCTGCGGCTACGGCGCCACCTCCCGGGTCCTCGCCCTCCAGCACGGCGCCCGTGTCGAGGGGATCACCCCCTCGCGCGCCCAGGTGGACCACGCACGGCGATCCACGCCGGACGCGCTCCCGCGTGGCGCATCCCTCCGCTTCCACCAGGGCGACTGGCTCTCGAACGACTTCGGCGACCAGGCCTTCGACGTGGTCGTCGCCATCGAGTGCCTGACCCATATGCCCGACCAGCGGGCCTTCTTCCGCGAGGTTGCCCGCACCCTCCGGCCGGGGGGACGACTCGTCATGTGTGCCTGGCTCACCTCCGAGTCCCCCGGCTCCCTGGCCCGGCGCTTCCTCCTGGAGCCCATCTGCCTCGAGGGCGAGCTTCCGGGGATGGGCTCCGCCTCCGAAACCCACGACTTCATGTCGGAGGCCGGACTCGAGCCCCTCGAGTATCACGATCTGAGCCACAGGGTTCGCCGCACCTGGTCGGTATCGGCATCGCGCCTCCTTGGAGCCGCCTGGCGTGACCCCGAAGTCCGAAGGCTTCTCGGGGACCCGGCCTTCCGAAGCCGGGTTTTCGCACGCACGGTCTTCCGGATCTGGACCGCCTACCGGGTGGGCGCCATGCGCTACGGGCTCTTTCTGGCCCGGCGACCTCTCTCTTGCTCGGCACGCCCGGTTCCTGTATGAACACGGAGCCACCATACATTATTCGGACCCTTCTTCGGACCCTTCTTCGGACCCTTTGAAGCTCCCCCGTGTACGACAATGTAGCCCCTGCTTACCCACATCTGCACACTATGTATACGACATCTCCTTTTTTAGCCGTTGCACCCCTTTCCACTGCCACTCATATCACCTGAGATTTCGCACACGTTATATAGTCACAGACTCGTCTTTAATATGAGGATCCCCATGAAGACCCGCGACGCCATTGAACACATTCATGCAACCGCCGACAACGCCCGGGTGCGCGCCGCCGAGGCCCTGGAGCACGTTGAACGTCGAGGCCTTGGGGATGCCGCGGCGAAGCGCGCTGCCGGCGCCATGGGACGGGTCTCCGATTCCCTCGAGCGGATGGCCGAGGCTGCCCACGTTTCGGGGCTCGCCGTTCGGGATCGGGCCAGGGATTCGGCTCGAGCTCTCTCCCGGGGGGAACGCACCCTTCGCCGGGAGGGCTTTTCCGGCGCCGCTGCCCGGGCCGCCCTCCGGGCCCGAAGGCACGTGAAGACCGCGGCGGTCATCGGTGGGTCGATCGTGGCCGTCGCGCTCCTGCGGAGGCGGCTCAGGGGCGAGCACTGAGGAGCCAGACACCCACCCGCACTTTCCAGGAGAACCGATGGACCCCAGGAACGACGGAAATCAGGCCCGGATGACCCAGCGTACCGCAGACGCCCTTGGGGCGACGTCGGAAATGCTGACCGCCGCGGGCGAGCGCGCAAGAACGTCCGACCTCGCCCTCCGGGACCGGGGCCGGGACGCCGCGAGGGCGGCCTCCCGGGGGGAACGGGTGCTTCGGGAGGACGGCGTACGTGGCGGTGCGGTGCGACTGGGCGGCATGGCACGACGCCATGCTCTCGGAATCGTCCTCGTTGCCACGGGGGTTGCCGCCGCCGTCGTGGTCGGACGGTGGGGACTCCGGGATCGGTGACCACCCGGGCGTCGTGCCTTCCTGACGCCCCCGCTGACGCCCCCGCTGACGCCCCCGCTGACGCCCCCACTGATGGACCTCGACAATGAACCCCGATGATGGCCGACACCGACCTTTCGGCTTATCTTCGGTCCCATGTCCTCCACCTACGTCGAGCTCCACGCCCACTCGGGCTACTCCTTTCTGGACGGAGCCTCCCACCCCGAAGAGCTGGTCCTCCGCGCCGCCGAACTGGGCTACGGGGCCCTGGCCCTTACGGACCATGATGGTCTCTACGGGAGCATGGAGTTTGCCCGGGCCGCCCGGGAGGCCCGGCTCTGGCCCATCACGGGGGTGAAGCTCACCGTGCACGGATGCGGACTCCCCGGAGAAGCCTCCTCCGAGGTCCGCCCCACGCCCGGGGCCTCTTCCCGCCCCGACGAGCCCGCGGGCCGCTTCCACCTGACGCTCCTGGCCGAGACCCCGGCCGGCTACGCCAACCTCTGCCGTCTGGTCACCGAGGCCCACCGCCTCCCTGCCGGCCACGATCACGCTTCCCCGCATCGGGGAAACCCTTCCCTTCCCCTGGACCTCCTCCTGGGCTCTCCCGACGGGCGGATCCCTCCCCGGACCGAAGGCCTCCTCCTCCTCACCGGATGTCGGCGGAGTCCCCTGGTTCATGCCCTGGCCGATGCCGTGGCCACGGGCGAGGCCTTCGCCCGGCGCCTCGTTGGCGCCTTCGGGCCGGACCACATCTTCGTGGAACTCCAGGACAACCGGGTGCAGGGCGACGCCCCCCGGAACCGAGCCCTGGGGCGCCTGGCCGACCGCCTCGGGATCCCCGTGGTCGCCACCGGAAACGTCCACTACCACGGCCAGGACCGGGCCGCGCTGCAGGACGTCATGGTGGCCATTCGCCACCGCACGACGCTGGACGCCTCCCAGCGGGTCCGGCGTCCCAACGGGTGTTTCCACCTGGCCACGCCCGACGAAATGAGCGCCCGCTTCGCATCCCGGAGCGATGCGGTGGCGAACACCCTTCGCATCGCCGAACGGTGCCGCGCCTTCGACCTCACCGCCGACCTGGGGTACAGCTTCCCGGACTTCGAGGGGAGCGAACGCGGAAGCGCCATGCAGGTCCTCTCGGAAGTGACGTGGGCCGCCCTGGAAGTCCGCTACCCGGTGGACGGCCCCGGGGTGGACGGATCCTCCCGGGCCCGGGCCCGCACCCGCCGCACCGAGGCCGAGCGGCGCCTCCGGGAGGAACTCCGCCTTGTGGACCGGCACGGGCTCGGGGGGTTCTTCCTGGTCTACCGCGACATCATGGAGCTGGCGAAGGAGGTGGCGCTGCGGGTCCGGGGCGGCGCCCCCCGGGCCACGGCCGGGCTTCCCCCCGGGCGAGGGCGGGGTTCGTCGGTGTCGTCCATCATCTGCCATCTCATTGGCCTCTCCCACGTGGACCCGGTGGAGGCAAACCTCTTCCTGGGTCGCTTCCTGAACGATGCCCTGGGATCGGTGCCGGACATCGACCTGGACTTTCCCCGCGAGATCCGGGAGGCACTGATCCTCGAGGTCTACCAGAAGTACGGGCACGACCACACCGGGCTCGTGGCCATCTTCCCCTCGTACCGCCTCCGCTCGGCGGTGCGGGAGGTGGGGCGGGCCATGGAGCTCCCGGCCGGCGACCTGGAAAAGCTCTCGAAGCTGGCCGAGCACCGGTCGGCTCCGGGACTGCGGGACGACCTGGCCAGGCTCCCCGAGTTCGCGCCAAAGCTCGAGACTCGCCCCTGGCAGCTCTTCCTCGACCGCGTGGAGGAAATCGCCCGCCTCCCCCGCCACATCTCGCAGCACGTGGGCGGAATGATCATCTCCAGCCGTCCCCTGGTGGAGATCGTCCCCCTGGAGCCTGCCGCCATGGAGGGGCGCTTTCTCTGCCAGTGGGACAAGGACGCCTGCGACGACGCCCGCTTCATCAAGATCGACTTCCTGGCGCTGGGGATGCTCTCCCTGGTGGAGGAGGCCGTGGACCTCATCGCCGAGCGCCACGGGGCGGCCCCCGACCTCTCCCGCATCGACCTGGAGGATGCGGCGGTCTACGACCGGATCTGCGAGGGCGACACGGTGGGGATCTTCCAGGTGGAAAGCCGGGCCCAGATCCAGATGGTGCGCCGCACCCGCCCCCGCACGCTGAAGGAGCTGGCGGTGCAGGTGGCCATCGTGCGCCCGGGCCCCATTGTGGGCGGTGCCGTGAACCCGTACGTGCGCCGCCGCGAGGCCCTTCGGAGCGACCCGGACTTCCGCATCCCCTACGACCACCCCCTCCTGGAGGAGGCGCTGGAGGAGACGCTGGGGGTCATCCTCTACCAGGATCAGGTGCTCCAGGTGTGCCGGGACCTGGCAGGTTTCTCCGATGGGCAGGCCGAGAGCCTTCGTCGGGCCATGTCCAGGAAGCGTTCCGGCGAGGCCATGAAGGCCCACTGGGAGGCCTTCCGCGACGGTGCCGCCGCCCGCGGGGTCCCCCTCGAGACCGCAGAAACGGTCTTCCGGCAGGTGGTGGGGTTCTCCGAGTTCGGGTTTCCGAAATCCCACGCCGCTGCCTTCGGGCTTCTGGCCTACCAGTCGGCCTGGCTTCGTCACCATTACCCGGTGGAGTACACGGCGGCGCTCTTCAACAACCAGCCCATGGGCTTCTACTCGCTGGACGTGCTGGGGCGCGATGCCCGGCGCCACGGGGTCGAGATCCTCCCCCCCGACGTGAACCGGAGCGGGGTGCGCTGCATCGTGGAGGATGTCGCCGGTGCGCGAGAGGGTCCCACGGCAGGGATGGGGAGCGAAGGCCCCGGACGCATGGGTGCGGTGCGGGTGGGGCTCGGCTTCATCCGTGGATGGGGGGAGCCCGTCGCATCCCGGGTCGTGGCAGAACGGGAGGCGGGGGGACCGTACCGGAGCCTGGTGGACTTCCTTCGGCGGACCCCCGCCGCCCTCCGGCGTCCTGCCGTCGAGAACCTGGTCTGGGTGGGAGGGATGGACGGGCTGGGGCTGACCCGGCGGGAACTCCTCTGGCAAACCGGACTCTGGCTCGGGCCCGACACCGAGCGGACCCGGGCCCAGGGGCGGGCGGACGACCCGCAGGTCGCCCTGGCCTTCGAGGATCCCGACGCGGCCCACCCCTTTGCGCCCCTGGACGAGCGGGACCGGATCGTGGCCGACTACCGCATGCTCCGGTTCTCCACGGGGGAGCATCCCCTGGCCCTGGTCCGGGACCGCATGGAGCCCGGGGTGCTCTCCTCGCGGGAGCTTCCGGACACGCCGGACCGGCAGACGGTCACCGTGGTGGGCGTGGTGGTGGCACGGCAGCGCCCCCATACCGCCAGGGGCTACCTCTTTGTCCTGATCGAGGACGAGTTCGGTCACATCAACGTCATCGTCAAGCCGGAGGTCTACGAGCGTCACCGGGCGGTGCTCCGCATGGAGCCTTTTCTGCAGATCCGGGGGCGCCTGCAGAAGGACGGGGCCTCCCTGAACGTCATCGCCTCCTCGGTGCAGGAGCTCCGGGTCACCCGGGGGTCCGCGCCCGAGCTTCCCGGGACCCAGGAATACTGGCCCGACCCGAAGCGCCGTCACCCTGGCCAGGGCGCGGGCGAGGGCGCGGAGGAGGGCAGCGACCAGAACAACGGCCAGGAGCCTGACCCAGGCACCAGCCAGGGCACCAGCCAGGGCACCGGCCAGGGCACCGGCCCGCCCGCCGCCGAGGCCTTTGCCTTTCTCACCACCCTTCGCCAGACTCCCCCGGACACGAAGAGCTGGGGGTAGTCTCCCCCTCCTTCCCTTCCCCCCCGCACCCAGGCACCGACGTTCGACTTCGTGACGCCCGGCCCGTGAAGCCTGACTCCGTGAAGCCCGACTCCGTGAAGATGTTCCCGGCCCTTCGGCTCCTCCACTGGGCGGCCCTCGATGCCGTCCTGGTCCTCCTCGCGTACCAGTGGGCCCTCTCCCGGTGGATGGGGGCGGACCTCCCTCCAGCAGCATGGGGGTTCCTGGCGGCGGGGATCTGGCTCGGCTACACGGCGGATCGAGCGCTGGACCTGGCCCGGCACCCCTCCCTGGCCGAAGGGAGCCCTCGCCACGCCTTCCTCCGTCGCCATGGGACCCTGTTCGCGGCCAGCTGGGTGCTGGTCCTGGGGGGCGCCGCCTTCCTGGCCCCGGCCCGCCGTGCGCCTGGCCACCTGGCGGTCGGCCTTGCCCTCGGGGTACTGGCGGCCCTGTACGTGGGCGTCGCCACCGGGTGGATCGGGTGGGGCGACGGCGGCGGGATCGAGCGGGGTG
>Ga0114946_10001796_pt1 | contig 14780 bp, 18 predicted proteins | sample WalLakDeSediment_FD_88676 | JGI IMG/M metagenome (GOLD analysis project Ga0114946, IMG submission 88676) | Lake sediment microbial communities from Walker lake, Nevada to study Microbial Dark Matter (Phase II) - Walker Lake 11/02/13 Deep Sediment | ecosystem: Environmental > Aquatic >... | reverse complement strand
TCCCGCTCGGCTATGCCGCCTACGATTCCGCACATCTAGCCAGTCCTCTTGCCCGGCCGCGCAGGCCCTGGTGGCCGCGCGGCCGATGTTCATTCCGGTTTCTTGACCGGGCGCTTCCAGCCGGGCACGGTCGCCTGCTTCGCGCGCGCCACGGTCAATTCGCCAGGCGGCGCATCCTTCGAGATCGTCGAGCCCGCGCCGATCGTCGCCCCCGCGCCGATCTCGACCGGCGCCACCAGCGCCGTGTTCGAACCGATGAAGGCCTCGTCGCCGATCACGGTGCGATGCTTGTTGGCGCCGTCGTAATTGCACGTGATCGTGCCGGCGCCGACGTTGACGCGCGTCCCAATCTCGGTATCGCCAATGTAACTCAGGTGGTTGACCTTGCTGCCGACGCCGATGCGGCTCTTCTTCACCTCGACGAAGTTGCCGATTTTCACGCCCTCCGCGAGTTCCGCGCCCGGGCGCAATCGCGCGTACGGGCCCAGCTCGCAGCCCGGCCCGACCTCGGCGCCGTCGATCAGGGTATTGGGCAGCACGATGCAGCCCGCCCCGAGCCGGCTGTTGCGGATCAGCACGTTCGGTCCGATCGACACGTCGTCGCCGAGCTCGACCACGCCCTCGAAAACGGTATTCACGTCGATGATGACGTCGCGGCCGCAGTCCAGCCGCCCGCGCACGTCGACGCGCGCAGGATCGACGAAGGTGACGCCGGCAGCCATCAGCTCGGAGGTGATGCGCGCCCGCAACGCAGTCTCGAGCCCGGCCAGCTGGGCGCGGTCGTTGATGCCCAGCACTTCGGCGACCGTCGGGGCCAGCATCGCTTCGACCTTCAGGCCGTCGGCGACGGCCGCGGCGACGATATCCGTCAGGTAATACTCGCCCTGCGCATTCGCGTTGGAGAGACCCTCCAGCCACCCACGAAGGCGGCCGGCCGGGGCCGCCACAATGCCGGTATTGACCTCCGTGACCGCAAGCTCCGCCGGCGAGGCGTCCTTCTGCTCGACGACCCGCACGACGCGCCCGCCGGCGTCGCGAATGATTCGCCCGTAGCCGGCCGGGTCATCGAGCCGTACACCGAGCACCGCCAGCGCACCGCCCCGCGCCGCATCCACCAGCGGCCGCAGCGTCGCCGCCTCGATCAGCGGGACGTCGCCGTACAAGACCAGCACCGTCGCATCGTCCGGTATGCCCGGCATCGCCTGGGCGACCGCATGTCCGGTGCCGAGCTGCTCAGCCTGCGCCACCCAGCGGACGTCAGCATCCGGAAACGCGGCCGGCACTGCGTCGCCGCCGTACCCGTAGACTACGTGTGTCGCATGGGCACCGAGGCCGAGCGCCCGGCCGAGCACGTGCGCCAGCAGCGGGCGTCCCGCGAGCGGCTGCAGCACCTTGGGGCGGGACGACTTCATCCGGGTGCCCTGCCCGGCGGCAAGAATGACTACGTGCAAAGCCATGGTGCATCAGGACCCGGTGGCAGGCGGACGGCGGATGATAACCGGTTTGCCAGAGTGCCCGCAGTAGCCGGGCCCAAGAGTGGTTATCCACAGGTGATCGGGGCAACAGACCAACCTGTGGATAACCAGGCCCGCATGGCGCCTGCGACCTCGCGAGGGAGGCCGCCTGCGCTCAAGCTATTGAGTCACTGCTTGTTGGGTTGTGGATAAATCATTCACGCCACGCCGAGAAGACATACTCGCTCTCCCGCTGGGCCAGGTGACAGCCGAAACATCCCGCGCCGTCGTCGGTCACCAGACGTTCCGTCCGGCTGTCTCCCGCGAAGCCCTCGAATCCCCAGCCACCGGTGGCCGCAAACCGACCGCTGTCTCGCTGCATCACGCCGACAAGCTTGCGCGCGCCTTCCGTGATGGCGCCGTCGGCTGCTGCATATTCCAGGAGATCGAAGACGATCACCGCCCCTTCGGGGAAGTTACCGCCCAGATAGCCCTCCATGGCCTCGGCGTTCGCATAGATGTGGTGAATGCCTGCAAAGGGGTCTGCCAGCGGGTGGTCGTCCTGGATCAGCATGCTCTTCACGTGCGTCCAGGCGCGGTAGTCGGCCGGATAGGCGACCGGGCCGGCATCGCCCGCCGTCGCCTTCAGCGCCAAGGCGGCGACCGTTGCAAGTATCGCGATGTTTATGAAATTGCGAGGGAATCGGTTCATTTGAGCATCCTCCAGGAGTGGCTGCAGAGCGGTCATGGGTTACTAGTATCGAGTCGATACTAGTACCCGCACAGTGCCAAGCCTTGAAACCATTGTCAAGATGGTATCGACACGATACGATTGGCCCGTGAACGAACCTACCGAATTGCACGCCCTGCTCGAACGCATCGGCAATCTCCTGCGCCAGGAAGTGCGCCGCAGCGGCGCGGCCCATGGCTTGCAGCCGGTGCAGCTCGAGGCGCTGCATTACCTTTCCATCTGCAATCGCTTCTCCGACACGCCGCAGGGCGTCGCGGAATACCTGGGGCTCACCAAGGGCACGGTCTCGCAGACCCTGAAGGTGCTCGAGGCGCGCGGCCTGGTACTGAAGTCGCCCGACCCGGACGATCGGCGTGTCGTGCACCTTGCGCTGACCGGCAGCGGCAACCGCGCACTGGAGGCAAGCATTCCGCCGGCGCTGCTGGATGCCGCGCTCGCCCGGTTGCCGCCCGGACGCCGGCGTCCCCTGGTCACTTCGCTGCGGGAATTACTCGCGGAACTGCAACAGGCCAACGACGGCCGGCCCTTCGGCGTATGCCGAGGCTGTCGCTACCACCAGGTCGTCAGTGACACGCTCTCGCGCTGCACGCTGATCGGCGCCGACCTGTCGGGGGAGGATGCGGGGCGGATCTGCCGGGAGCACCAGGCGGCCGCCTGAGTACGCGCAGCTCAACCGGCCCCTCAGGCCGGCAACTCGACCGTGCGACTCTGTCCCTGCAGGATCTCAACGTGCACCCACTCGTGGGCTCCAGGCCGAGCTGATTTAGCAGCAAATTCACCTTGTAGCAGTTTCCCGAGCGCAGATCGCCGAGGACCCTGAGCATCGACACCATCTCCCGGAAGCAGCGAACTTCAAGCCATCCGAGTCGGGCGGGCCATGACGATATCTTCACAGGCCATCCCGCCGAAATCGAACTGACAAGTGCCCATCCGGATGAAACACCAGCGCTCTCACCGGCTTCCACGGCGAACCACCCGGTACAGTACCGCACCGGCCAGCAGGAATACCGCCGTCACCAGTACCGCGTCCAGCCGCACCTGTACCAACAACAGCCCGGACACCATGAACGCGCCGGCCGCGGTCACCCACCCGCCAGGGACGCGGAAGCGCCCGGGGGCGTCGCCGAAGCGGCGCCGCAGGCGCGGCATCGCGCCGATGCAGGCCATGTAGATCAACACCCGCACCAGCGCGCTCATCGCGGCCAGCCATATGAAGGAGCCATAGACAGCAAGTAGAAACACCAGCACAGAGAAGAAAATGATGGAACGAGCCGGTGTGCGTGTCCTGGGGTGCACCGCGCCGAACCAGGCCGGCAGGCTGCCGTCCCGCGCCAATGCGTAGGTGAGCCTCGGCGCGGTGAGCATGCCGCTGGCGAGATTGCCGCCCACCGATACGACCACGGCGAGGGTCAGTAACAACGCACCCGTCGGGCCGAACAATACGGCGCCCACATCGACCAGCGCGCGCTCCGACGCGGCCAGGTCCGGCAGCACCGCGACCGCCACGGCCTGCACCAGCACGTAAAGCGCAGTGACGACGATCATTGCCAGGATCAACGCGCGCGGCATGTCCCGGGCCGGGTTGCGCGCTTCTCCCGCCGGCACTACCGCTGATTCCCAGCCCACGAAAGCGTAGATCACCAGCAGCGCCGCCGTGGCGAAACTGACATAGTCCGGCAGGGGGGTCGTCGCGATGGGAAATACGGCGGGCTCCAGCCAGGCCAGGCCGACCGCGACCAGCGCCAGCAAGGGCAGGAATTTCAGGATCGTGAGGATACCGAGGGAGCGCATGCCGTGCCTCGTGCCCGCGACATTGGGCGCGGCAAGCAACACTACAACAAGCCCCAGCAGGAAAATCCTGCCCGCGCCGCTCTGCGCGGGACGCCAGAACCAGGCGATAGAGGCGACCAGCAGGTTCATGTTGGCTGCAAAGGCCGTGGCGCGAGCTATATAGAAGGCCCAGCCGGCCTGGAAGCCGGCGTGCGGGCCGAAGGCCGTGCGCAAGTAGAGGACCCGGCCCGCCCGTGCCGCGGAAGTAGCTGGCGATCTCCGCAAAGCACAGCACCACGGCCGTCAGCAGGAAGCCGCAGCCGAGGAACACCAGTGGGCTGTAGATGCCCGTCAGGGCCACCGCGCCGGCCGGCACGCCGAAGATCCCGGCGCCGATCATGCCGTTCACCGCCAGCAACCAGATGCCGGTGGACGACAGCTCGCGGATCAGCGGCTCTTCACGCCCCATCGGACCCCGCGCCGCGGCCATTTATCGCGCCGACGTGATGATCCCTAGCGCGTCGGGCTCCCGGCCCGTCCCCCAGCGTGCGACGACCTGCCACGAAGCCGTGTCGATCACAGCCACCTCGTCGCCGCCGCTGACGGCCACGTAGGCCCGCGACCCGTCGGGATGAACGACGATCCCGATCGGCAGCGCCGCGCGCCCGAGAAGCGTCTCCTGGTACTCCGCGTTCGGGTCGGCGACCTGTATCGACGCCACCAGCTCGCGCGCTCGCACATCGAATACTGCCAGCGTCGCGGCGCGGGCATTCGTCACCAGCGCATGGCGACCGTCCGGGGTGATGGCAACGCGGATCGGGAATCCGGGCGAGTCGAGCGTCGCGACGAATTCCAGGCTGTCGGCATCGACGACGCTGACAGTATCGTCCGCCCGGTTGGTGACCCAGACTTCCCGGCCGCCGTCCGCTACGGCAACGCCCTCGGCGCCGGCGCCAGTTTCGACCACGCCGATGACCTTGCCCGCCTGCAGGTCGACCTTCTCCAGCGTGCCGGCCGAGATGTTGGTCACCCAGGCGAACCGCCCGTCCGGCGACGCCGCCACCATGTGCGCCACCCCTTCACCGACCGCGATCCTCTGCTGCACCTTGCCGCCGGCCACGTCGACGACCACCAGGCGGTCGCTGTCCTCCGTAGTGACCGCGATGCGCCCGTCCGAAAGGAATGCCATGCCGTGCGGGCGCGCGTCCTCGCCGAGGTCGATCACCCGCGCGACTTTCCCGGCCGGCCAGTCGACGACCGTCAGGCTGTTGCCGGGCGCCTCGCGCTCACCATAGTTGCTCACTACCGCAAAGCGCTGGTCGGGCGAGATTTCCACTTCGTGCGGACCGAGGCCAGTATCGAACGAGGTACGTTTCTCGCCGCTGCCGAGGTCGAGGGCCCACAGTGTGTGTCCGCTCTTGTTGCCGACCAGCAGCACGTCGGCACCGGCCGCTGCCGCGCAGCACAATGCGAGCCCGATGACCGCCAGGTTGCTCAGGATCTTTCGCAGGTTCAACTCGGCTCGCCTCAAGGACCGGAAGCCTTGCCTTCGGTCGTATCCCCCTGGGGCTCCGGCTGGGCCTCTGGAGACGCTTCGCCGCCGGCACCCGCCTTGCGCAATCGCTTTTCTTCCTTTTTCTTCTTCTTAGCCAGGTCTCTCTGGCGCTTTGCGAATGCGTAATTGGGCTTGGCCATTGGACGATTGTCTCCGCTCTGCCTGGGAATCAGGCAGACAGGGTACGGCATTTCGGCGCCGACTGCTTTGCTAGTAGCCCGTCTTGCCCTCCGTCGGCACTGCATCGACCGGCAATTCGAAGGCGATGAACAGGATGCAGGGGTCTCCGGCTGCGCAGCTTCCCTTGTGCGGCAACTTGGCCGGCCCGTAGGCATACGATCCCGGCGTCAGCACCTGCGTTTCCTGGCCGTCATAAGTCACGCTCAATTTCCCGGACACCAGGATCATCCGCTCGGCGGACGTATGCCAATGATGCGGGATGTCCGCACCCGCCGGCACCTTGAAGAAAATATCCGCGTTGTCGGCGGCCGGATCGCCCTGCAGGACGGCGATCGCGCATCCCTCGGGAAGAAATTCCGGACAGGGGCCCCATTCCAGCTGCGGGTCGTCATGCGTGATGACCAGCGCCTTTTCCGGCGCGGATCCGGCGCCCGCGGCCGCGGAAAACGCAAGCAACAACAGTGAGAAAAGGCTCAGGGGGACAGTCCGTCCCATATTGGAAACTTGTGACATTGCACACCTCATTTGCCCTGGATTGCACTGGGAGACACATTGCCGACCGATGCCGAGCGCGCCGCTGTTCCTTCAGGCCGGGACGGCCAGTCATCCGGGTGGCCCCAAAACCCTAACAAGTATCGCGCTGCAATCTCAACTTCTACGCAGCAGTCGGTCGCCGGTCAATGGGTGCCGCCTCGTGGGACGTACCTCGCTCAAGCCTTGCCTCGGTCGCATCGCTGCCGCGCATTGGACATTGCGGGCGCCCGGGGATTCGGCTACGTTGAGCGCGCCCCGAGGACGCCATGATCAACCATCGTCACAAGTTCATTTTCGTGCATATCAACAAGTGCGCCGGGCAGAGCATCCGGCGCGCGCTGCCGCGCGGCACTCGCGGGCACCACACGATCATGCACTACCTCGCGCTGTGCGAGCGGGACGGGCGGGATCCATCTGAATATTTCAAGTTCACGATCGTGCGCAATCCTTGGGACAAGGTGGTGTCCTTTTACAGCTACCACAAGCGCCGCAAGTGGGACATCTTCCCCTGGACCACCGCCACGGAGCCGGACTTCAACACCTTCATCCGCAAGCTCCTGGTAGACGACGAGGGCGCGCTCGCCCGGGAAATCTTTCGTGGACGCAGCGGCGACTCGACCCATCACCTCAGGCTGAGCAACTCGCTCGACTGGGTCAGCGACCCGGACGGCAAAGTCCTGGTGGATTTCATCGGCCGCGTAGAGAACCTGCAGGCGGACTTCGACGAGGTCTGCGACCGTATCGGCATCCGGCGGCGTAGATTGCCGCATGCCAACCGCTCCTCCCACAAGCCCTACTGGGAATATTACGACGACCCCTCGCGCGAGGCGGTCGCGGCGCGTTTTGAGCGCGATATCGACTATTTTGGCTACCGGTTCGGGGAGTGAGCCGGTTGCCACACTTCAGCCATCCTGCCTAGGACGGCGAGGTCCTCGCTATACATCTCCTCCAGCCGCGCCTGCTGATCTGCGCTCCACGGGTTGAAGCGCGGGTACTCCACGCTAATGGGGAACTTGTCGCGCAACCGCAGCACCTCCGCCTTGCCGGGACGCGCATCACTGAAGCGAGCCAGCTCCGCCACTGTTCGGCCCGAGAACCCCGATTTCGGATCCTGCTGCAGTGGTTCGCCGAAGTCCGTGATGGCATTGCCGGCATAAAATTGCATGATCTGCGCCGCATTGCCGCGGTAATCCTCATACCGCCAGACATGTACCGGTACCCCCGGCAAGTCGCGCTGCAGATCGCGGACCACATCGGGCCACCTGCGGGAGGGCAGGTCCGCGTGGAACGGCTGGTACCGGTGCCGCCAGAGGCGCTCGCCGTAGGCCGACGCCAGGAAGGTGTCGTAACGGCGCACGCAGAGGAAAATGCCGAGATTGCAATCGAGAAAGTAACGCAGTGCGACCGCCGGATCGGGATACATGAGCAGCGAATTCTCCGTCGTGCCCAGGATATTCTCATCAGAAAACAGCCAGGTGCCTTCGTACCAGCGATGCCAGGGCAACCGCGGGCGCTGCTTGCGGACAGGCGAGGTCAGGGTCCTGCGCAGGCGCTTCAGAGTAACGTAGCGGGTACCGGCGGCGAACCCGCAGCGCGCGAGCGTCATCTGCAGATGCGTCGTGGCGGTCTTGTGCGCACCGATGTGGAAACGAATGCGCGTCATGGGCGTGACCTCACGCTAGTCCCCGGCACGCGTCCCACTCTCTGTGCCTTCGCGAAAACGCGCCTGCAGGCGGCGGATTGCCGCGCGGAAAAGATTGGAAAGGCGATTGCCCTGGTAGCGTCCCTTGCTCGCATGCCGGATGCGATAGACGCCCGGCACATCGAGGGGTTCGCCCTGCGAACGAAGCAACCAGCGAAATGCCCGGTCCTCATGGGCCTTGGCCCATGTGGGCGAAGGCTTCTGGTAGATACGGAGGTTGTCACAGTAGCCGACTGAACGGGCCACGTCGCCGTGAGTGATCTGCAGCGGTCCGGTCGCCCGGCCACGTTGCCACGGCGTGAAGCGCGTGACGTCGATATCGACCAATCGCGGCGTGTTCCTCGTGAGCTGCAGCATCTCGTCGGACGGCTCCAGTATCGCGGACCGTCGCTCCTCGCGCGGAAATACCAGCACGTCGCGGCGTCCCTGCAACGCATCCGCCAGCCCATCGAGGCACCCCGCGTGGAACACGACGTCGCAGTCCGTGAACCAGATCCAGTCACACGCGGTGACGCGGGCAGCGAGGTTGCGCCCGATCGAGCGCCGGAACAGCCGCCCCTTGTCCAGCACCTGCCAGTTCCATGAAACGCCAGGTATCCGGCGTGCGCCGAAAAACTCCAGCAGGGCAACCGTTTCCCGGTCCTCGGCCGCATGGAACACCGTCATGGTCACATCGAGCCGGCTGGGAGGGTGGAGCACCAGCGAACTCAGCTGGTATGCGAGCAGGTGCGAATAGCCCCAGCAGTGGCTGACGATTTCCAGGCTCAGGCGGCCGGTGCGTGCGGCACGGTCTTCCTCGGCGGGCAGCGAGGCCAGGAACCACCGCGCCGGCACCAGGCCGCCCGCGGCGATGCGCAGGAACCAAAGCTCGACCAGGTCCCGGAAAGTGTATGGCGGAATGTCAGGATCGCTCACGCTCAGCCTCTTGGGCGGCGGATCGCGCCGCTTCGCTCCATGCTGCTTGCGGCGCTCCGCCGGGGTCAAGCCTGGGCACAAGCGCCGCGGTGTCGCTCAGGCGCAGGTCGCGCTGTTGACCGCCACGTTGCCCCAAGAAATGGTGGCCAGGGCAAAGCTTGCCTCGTCGCGGATATGCAGCACCCGCTTTGCACGGGAATCGCCTTTCTTCGCCTCGATCTCCAACTCGAGTTTGCCGAGGGGAAACAGGCCAAGGTTGAGCCCCGACAGCAACACCGACTGTGACAGGCACGGAAAGATGCCAAGCCAGGCAATTATCGTACGGTGAAAGGGTTCCTTCAGGATGATGCGATTTCCTTCCTGGCTGCCCCGGAGCCGCGCAGGCAGATTGCCCCCCCAAGTCGGCCAGCCAGGGCCCGCACGGCCACCCGCTGCGCGCAGGAGCTTGGTAGTCAACGGGCACCCCCGTGACGGTCGAAGTGGTGCGACATCGCTTGGGCGGTGACCTCCGGAAAGTCGAGGAACATCTCGTGGCTGGCATTGGGGATGATGATTCTCTCGGATCCGGTGATCAGTTCCTGGAGATGGCCGTCGACGAGGTCATTGAACCCCCCGCATTCTTGCCGCCGGAAAGCAGGAGCGTGGGAACGCGGAGACCGCGGACGCGGTCGTAATCCAGCGCCGGGAAGGTCGCGGGCGAGACTGCCAGCGCTCTCCACTCCGTGACGTTGTTACGGAACAGCGTCTGCCAGGCGGGCTCCACCTCGTCGAAGGGAACCTGGAAGTACCAGCGAGCGGTGAAGTCCAGCCCGCCCTCGTCGCCTCCATCACGAAACGCTCCGGCGAGCGGTTCCCAGACGTTCGTCAAAAAGTCCTCGAACACGCCCTCGCCGCCGGGAATATCCGGCAGCCACGAAATCACCGGCGGCTCAGCCAGGACGAGGCTTCTCAGCCGCGACGGATGCTCCATTGCGAACACCAGGGCCGTGTACGCGCCGTAAGAGTGGCCGACCAGGTGCACCGGGCCGGTCTCCAGCACGTCGAGCAGCCTCGCCAGGTCGGCCGCCTCCACCATGGGCGAATGGTCACCGGTGCGGAGGTTCCGGTTCGGATGATTGTAGCGCCGGCTGTAGGCGATGACCCGGTATCGCTGCGCGAGAAGGGTGATCTGCCGCGACTGCTCCCAGTAGGTATGGTCTGCCAGGCTCCCATGGATGAGCACCACCGGCTCGCCGCTGCCGTGCTGCACGTACGCCAGCTGGACACCGCCGCCGATGTCGACACTGTTGACCATTTGAGCTTGAAGCATGTCGCCTCTCTCGTGGATCTGCTCGACAGCGGAGTCTCCCAATTGTGAAGGCTCCGGGGATGAAGCACACGCGGCGGATACGATCAGCACCCCGACGAATACCCAGGCGAGTCTAGTCATGGCTGCAGAGTGTCCACTGTACCGGGGGAAGTCCATTCTGAATGACAGCGACTTTCGTGGTCATGTTCATATCCATCCTCTCTCGTACTTGAGGCAGGACCGTCTCCTGTCAATTCACGTGCACGGACAGCTTGAAACCCAGTTTCGGGATGACCGCGGCGAACACCTCAACCAAGCCCCACCTGGGACGCCAGCGAGTGATGCGTAGCATCCATTCACCTCTTCGTCGCCGCCGCTTCCTCCAGCATCTCTATGACGCGGGGCGCCGGGCGGGACCCCTTCCTGGCGTAGTCCAGCGCGGTGCTATCTTTGTCATCCTTCGCATTAACGTCCGCCCCGCTGTCGATAAGCAGTTTGACCACTTCCGCATGGCCCCGCTGCGAAGCGGCCATCAGGGCTGAAAAACCATTCGTTTGCCGCAGGTTGGGATTCGCGTTCTTCTCAAGGAGCGATTTTGCCATTGCAGAGTCACCCCGATAGGCTGCCCGAATCAACGCCGTGTCACCCATCGTGTCCTGCAAGTCTGGATTGGCGCCGTTCGCAAGCAGAAGTTCCACGAAATCCAGCCGGCCAGCGTGAGCCGCAGCCCACAGGACTGATGTGCCTCGTTTGCCTCCAGCATTGACATCGACGCCCTTGTCAATGAGCAGTTGCGCGACATCGACGTGTCCGCCGTAGAGCGCTTGCATCAAGGCGCTGCTGCCGCGTTCGTCCTGTACTTCCAGGCTCATCCCCGCGGCGACAAAGTGATTCATGCATTCGATGTCACCGGTTCTCGCGCATTCCAGAAACCGCTCCGGTGCGAAGGGGATGCCCTGCTTGCGTAGCGTCTCACGCGCTTCGGCCTGCGGTTCGGTGGCCGGTGGTGGCGACGATGGTATCGGCTCCTTCTCTCGGGTATCCGCCGTCTTCTGGCCGCCGCCGTGCTTCATCCACCGCGCGTGATGGGTGGGCCAGGGCGCCGCTCCGTGGCCTTTGGTGGAGGAACGAAATGCAAACAGCGTTCCTTCTTCGGGCCGGCCAGGCTCGCCATTGGTGCCGATATAGATCGTGCCATCCGCCGCGATCGCGGGGAACGACCTCGCCAGGCTGCCCAACACCGGTTTCGAGGACCACATAAGCGTTCCCTGCGGTGAAATGGCGTAGAGCTTGTTCGTCGCCAGGTAGATCATGCCGTCTGCACCGATGCTCGGAGAGTCAGAGATGCTTCCTTCGGTGTTGAAGCCCCACCTGCGTTCGCCCTCGGGCGAGAGTGCAAGCAGACTGGACAGCAGCGCGGTGTAGATCGTGCCGTCACGACCCACAACGGGCGGGCCGGGATCGAAAGGTGTCCCCCCGCCCAGTTCATAGGACCACTTCTGCCGGCCTTCCGAGGTAAACGCCCGCACGGCCGTTCTGCGGCTCGGCTCCTGGGGACCGCTCGCCATGTAGATCGTCCCATCGGCCGCGAGGGCCAGCGCGACGATGCGTCCTTCCTCCTGCGCACGCACTGTCCACCTGGGTTTCCCTTCCGGCGTCAGTGCATGAAGGTAGCTGCCGAAATCGCCGGCGTAGATCGTGCCATCGGCACCGACTGCCGGGGCTGCGGGACCAGCCGTGAAACGGCCTTCTCGCATCTTGTATGACCACTTGGGCTTTCCTTGCGGCGTCAACGCGTACAAGGTGTTGTTGCGGCTCGTGATATAGATCGTCCCGTCCGCAGCGAGCGCGGCTGTGGAGGATTGACCGCCTACTGCGAACTCCCATCTAGGCTTCCCGTCCGCGGAAATCGCATGGACTGCATCGCCACTGCCCATGTAGATGGTTCCGTCGGATGCAATGGCCAGGACCGAATGCGCCACCAGATCGTCAAGGTGGGGCGCGACGAGTCTGCGCAACAATCTGCGATCACCAGCCCGGAACACCCACTTGAGTTCTCCATCAGGTGAAAAGGCGTGGAGTCCCTTGCCCCTGACGCCTGCGTAAATGGTCCCGTCCGTTGCGACGACCGGGACATCCACCCAGTTCCCGGCCTTGAACGACCATTTGAGGGCGCCTTCCTCAAACTGTTGCCCAAGCGCGCCCGAAGCGGCGGCGAGCGACGCAAACAGCAACGCCGCAGCGAACTCAACTCTGCGTGTGGTTTTCGTCGTACGCATAACGCACAGGGTCAGCGATGAACTGGTGTTTGCGGATCTCGGCCCAGACATTCTCGCGTCCGACCCGCTGCTCCCACGCCATATACTGCTCTACCCATGGCTTTGCGTACTCTGGGAGATTGAGCTCCGGCGGGTCGCTGATGAAGAAAGGCATGCCTTCCTTGCACCACATCGGAGTCCTCTCTCGTCCGAGAAGCCCGAGCTCTTGAGCCTGCAGCATGTGAATAAGCTCATGCTCGATAATGTAGAGCTGCCACGACTCGGGTGCAATGACCACGCCAAGGTTGCAGACTGTGATACCTCGTCCTCTCCCGCCGAAGGACTGGTAGCACTTCCGTGTAGAGCAGAAAACTGTACGGGGCGACGACGAAAGTGGGCGTAGCTTTGCCGCAATGTTGGCCATGGCCGTTTCATGTAACTCCTTGGCAAGCGAGAGAGTTGACATTTCTTCAATGCAGACCGCGCCTATGCAAGCTATGCCATTCAGTTCAGGCGCGACCACGCGGACAGGCTTAAAGAATGCCCAAGCGCTAACGGGTAGCGCGGCCAGGAAAAGAAGCAGCGTTGCCAGCAGTGTGCGAATGCGCTGCATGTGCGACTGACGCCGCGCATGAGCGGCGCCTGACGGCGACCGAGCGGAGCGACAGCGAAGGCCGGGGGCGGTCAAGCGTCGGTCTCCATGCGATTATTAGACCGCGCTCAGGGCACCCCGAATCGGAGAAACCGGCTCGTGAACCCGACGCACGAGAAAATCGGCAAGTGACGCTCCCGCGTCTACCTGGGCCAACCAGTCCTCTGGAACAAACTCCACTCCAACTGGGTTGACGCTGAAACTCGGACCACAAATGTAGGAATTGCTCTCCTCGGCGGAAGCAAAGCAGTCAACCTGGAATTCAAGCTGATTACCGTCGGGGTCGGCGTAGTACATTGAGATGGTGAGCCCATGGTGAATACACCAATAGGGCGAGATGCCGTTTGTCTTGAGTCGCAAGTAATTCTCAAACAAGTCCTCCAGTGACGGGTAGGTATAGGCGATGTGCTCGACACCAACCAGCCCTTGTTTCTCTGAATCGCCTCCATCTGGCTGCACGGCGGCCAGGTCGATAAATGCCAACCGGTGATGCTCGTCGTCGTAGGTGAGGAATGCCATTGCTGGATTTTGATGCTGTACCCTGGCATGGAACATTTCCTTGTACCAAGCCAGCATTTGGTCGAATTTGCGCGTCCGATAGACAACGTGTGCGAGCGTCGGTATTCGATTTCGCGACATTGGAATTTCCCCCTTCATTAGGCCGTGATAAGCGAGTTGATCGGTGTCGATAGCACGCGGTGTTCTTGTGCGGTCAAACGTCGAGCTGACCGGTAATACTGTCGCGCCGTCCAGCGAGCGAAGGTGCGTGGTTGAATGTTGGCTTAGTTCGCACTTACAAACTACGGCCACTTGGAGTGGTCAGCTCGATCTGGGCGGAGCGATCCAGGTACTCCCGAAAGCTCCCGCTAAAAGAATGCTTTCGGTCTTCCCAGACGTGCTGTACGCCTGGGCGCCGATAAACCCATAGCAGGTTCTCACGATGGCCGCTCCAGAAGTCTTCGTCGATTAAGCCTGATTCGTACTGAAAGAAGATGTTCTCGTAGCGACGGAGAAAGCTGATCACGATATAACCAAACTGAACACGCTCATCTTCATCCAGCGCCTCCGGCGTCTCGTACCCAATTCGAACGATCCTCGAGACTTCTCTGTTGCTGCCTATGGTGGCAGCTTGGTCCGCCAGGGCGGTAGTAGCGAGATAGTAGGTTTGCGAGCGAGTTGCCCTCGTGCCACTTTTAACTTGAATTGCAAGGTAAACGACGCTCAGCGCAACAAATAGCGCCGCTAAGCCCCCAGCAACGGCATCCACTGCTCCCCAATCCATAGTGACTCCTTGTGCGGCCTAACGACCAAGCTCAGCCGCGAGCCGGCCTGGCACGCGGGTTGCACTAGCAGGCCGGGGCGGCGGCTGCAGCGCTGAGTTAGATTTCGATTCGGGGGCGTTCACGCCACATCCAGCAAGGCTCGCGGATTGTGGTCTGCAACAAGCAGCAGCGTGCGAGCAGCGCCACTAGGTGCACGACGACCTTGCTCCCAATCTTGCAACGTCCGCACAGAGACACCCAGAAGTTCGGCAAACCGCGCCTGGGAGAGTCCGGTCTTCTCGCGGATCTGCCCAACGTCGGGAACGTTGATCACGCGTCCGTATTCACCGCGCTTAAGTTCGCGAAGCCCCTCAAGAATCTCGGCACCGATGTCACGTTTCACTTTAGTCATCTTCCATCTCCTCGCGGATCTTCCGAAGTACATGCGTCGGTATCGAT
>Ga0114946_10001795_pt1 | contig 14786 bp, 10 predicted proteins | sample WalLakDeSediment_FD_88676 | JGI IMG/M metagenome (GOLD analysis project Ga0114946, IMG submission 88676) | Lake sediment microbial communities from Walker lake, Nevada to study Microbial Dark Matter (Phase II) - Walker Lake 11/02/13 Deep Sediment | ecosystem: Environmental > Aquatic >... | reverse complement strand
TTTTCGTCGAGGGCTAGGAGCCGAAACGCAGTTGTACCGGGCGTACTACAAGTTTCGGCGACACCGCCCTCGGCGAAAAGGCCAAGCGAGGCGGCGCGAGGACTTCCACCACGGGCTGCTAGGGGCGGGCTTGCCCCCGGGCGCCGGTTCTCTATCATGCCTCGCCATGGCTCTTCGCACCCTTGGCGCCGCCTCGCTCACCTTGTCGCTGGTTTTGGCCACGGCCACGGCTCTGTCCGCGTGCACGCCGAACCCCAACCGGCTCCCGACCCCGGCGCGAAGCTTCTACTACGTGATGGAAGACCCCGCCGCGCAGCGCGAGTATCTCGAGCTCAAGGAGTCCGAGCGGCAAAGCTTCCTCGAGCGCGTGGGGCTGTGGCAGCGCTGGCTCGAGCTGTCCAACGAAGAGCGCGAGGCCGTCGACAACAAGGTCATCCAGGTCGGCTTCAAGGAATTCAGCGCGCACATGGCCTGGGGCTTGCCGGCGCAGGTCCGCGACGTCGAGTCGCGCGGGCGCGTGATCCACTACCAGACCTTCATCCGCTGCACGAGCGGGCCCAAGATCGGCCAGTACGTCCAGTCCAACTTGGACTGCGACGGGACCTCGAACGAGGTCGAGCTCGCCGTCGAGAACGGCGTCATCACCGAGCTCAAGTTCCTCGACTGAGCTGGCGAGGGCGGGCTGACCGCTCGGTCAGTTGGCGTGGTAGATCAAGCGCTCCCAGAGGTTGCCGCCGATCCCCGTGTTCGTGCCGCAACGCCAGCCGGTGTTGATCGCGTCGCCGCCGGTGTGCCAGCACAGCCGCTGCTCGGGGTTGGTCGCGGCCGTGTCACACGAGTTGCGCGAGACCACGTCGCCGGCCTTGGCGAAGCCCATCGAGTAGGAGTTGCTGTAGTACCAAGCGACGCCGTTGGCTTCGTGCTTGCCCGCGTTTAGGTTGCCGACGTCAAACAGCACGTCGGCGCGCTCGCCCATGGCTAGCAGCGTGAACACGTTCGAGCCGGCCTGCCGGCAGGCCTCGAGCAGCTTGCTGCCGGTGCACTGCTGGCCGAGGATCGTCGTGCTCAAGCCCGGCGCGTTGGCGCCGTAGGTCCCGCTCCAGCACAGCGACCAGCCACCGAGCTGGTCGACGGGGACGTTGACCTGCGGGCCTGGGACGTACCACAGCAGCGACTCGCAGGCGTTGGTGCAGTAGTTGTCGTTGATGTCATCGCACTCCTCGACGCCCTCGTGGACGATGCCGTCGCCGCACACGGCGATGGTGCAGGCGTTGGTGCAGTCGTCGGTGTCGATGTCGTTGCCGTCATCGCACTGCTCGACGCCCTCGTGGATGATGCCGTCGCCGCAGACGTTGAGCTTGCAGACGATCGGGCGGCAGGCGTCGGTCTCGATGTCGTTGCCGTCGTCGCACTCCTCGACGCCCTCTTGGACGTAGCCGTCGCCGCAGTAGGCGAACTGGCAAGCGGGGCAAGCGTCGGTGGTGTCGTCGTTGCCGTCGTCGCACTGCTCGCCGGGCTGCACGACCCCGTCGCCGCAGGTGCCCAGCAGGCACTCCGAGCTGCAAAGCACATCGTCGTCGTCGCCGTCGTCACACTCCTCGACGCCCTCGTGGACGTAGCCGTCACCGCAAGTCGCGAGCTTGCAGGTGTTGAGGCAGTCGTCGGTGTTGCTGGTGTTGCCGTCGTCGCACTCCTCGAACGGCGGGTAGTGATAGCCGTCGCCGCAGCGCGCGATCTGGCAGTCCGGCGTGCACTGCCCCGACGCGGAGTTCTCCGAGCCAAAGTCGCACTGCTCGCCGGCTTGGACGATGCCGTCGCCGCAGGTGTCCTCGCTGGTGTCGTCACCGGTCTCATCGCCGTCGCCGTCGCCGTCGCCGTCGCCGTCGCCACCGAAGCTTCCGCCGAAGCTCGTGAACACCGAGCCGTCATTCACGGGGCTGGAGCACCCAAAGGCGAGCAACACCGGCAACACACGAGCGCTCCATATCGCCGAATGGCGCAACAAAGTCATGGCCGCAGCATCCCAGAGATCGCCGGCCCTAGCCACCCGATTCATGGGCGGGATCGAGCATGACCGCCCGATCACACGTCCAAGTTACGGGTGTTGAGCGCGTTTTCGGTGATGAACTCGCGGCGCGGCGCGACTTCGTCGCCCATGAGCACCGTGAACACCTCGTCGGCGAGGTCCTTGTCGGCGACGCGGATCTGCAAGAGCTCGCGGCGCTCGGGATCCATGGTGGTCTCCCACAGCTGGTCGGGGTTCATCTCGCCGAGGCCCTTGTAGCGCTGGATCTGCAGGCCGCTGCGACCGACCTCGCCGACGTGATCGACGAGGTCGAGCAGCCGCTCGGGCTCGGCGATCACCTCGGACTTGCGCAGCAGCAGGATCTTGCCCTGGGCCTGGGCCGCGAGCTCCTCGCGGATCCGGGTGAGCTCGCGGATCTCCGACGAACGGACCAACGCGAGGCCGATGTCCTCGTGGATCGTGACCCCATCGGCGAGGATCTGCAGGCGGATCACGGCGCGCTCTTGCTCGCCGGTCTCGCTGGGGACCATGATCCGCGCGGCCCGGCTCTCGATCTTGGTCAAGGGCATCTGCGGCAAGGCCCGCGCGACGATGCTCGCGCCGATCTCCTCCAACATCGGGTCGTCGGCAGCGCTGAGCGCCGCCTCGACGGTCGCCCGGCCGCGCTGCTCGAGCGCGTCGATCAGGGCCTCGATCACCGGCCGCCGATGCTCGCGCGAGAGCTGCTCGAGCACGTTGCGGTAGCGAACGCCGGCGTGGGCGATCTCGGACAGGACCCGGGCCGAGACCGTGGTCCCGGCGATCGACAGCTCGAGATCCTCGACGGCGTTGTCGATGATGTAGTCGTCGAGCGCGGCGTCGTTCTTGAGGTAGCTCTCCTTCTTGCCGGACTTGACCTTGTAGAGCGGCGGCTGGGCGACGTAGAGGTGGCCGCGGTCGATGATCTCGGGGTAGTGGCGGAAGAAGAAGGTCAGCAGCAACGTGCGGATGTGCGATCCGTCGACGTCGGCGTCCGTCATGATGACGATCTTGTGATAGCGCAGCTTGCTGATGTCGTAGGTGTCTTCGCCGATCCCCGCGCCGAGGGCGGTGATCAAGGTGACGATCTCGGCGCTCGACAAGATCTTGTCGATCCGGGCCTTCTCGACGTTGAGGATCTTGCCGCGCAACGGCAAGATCGCCTGGCTCCGACGGTCGCGGCCCTGCTTGGCAGAGCCACCGGCGCTGTCACCCTCGACCAGGAACAGCTCGGCCTCCTCGGGGTTCTTGGCCTGGCAGTCGGCGAGCTTGCCGGGCAGGCTGAGGCCGTCGAGGATGCCCTTGCGGGTGATGGTCTCGCGGGCCTTGCGAGCGGCCGCGCGGGCACGGGCGGCGAGCAGGGCCTTGTCGACGATCAACCGGGCGTCCTTGGGGTTCTCCTCGAAGTGGCGCGAGAGCCCCTCGGTGACGGCGGTCTGGACCAGCGCCGAGACCTCGCTCGAGACCAGCTTCTCTTTGGTCTGCGAGTTGAACTTGGGGTCCGGGTGCTTGACCGCGATGATCGCGACTAGCCCCTCGCGGACGTCCTCGCCGGCGAGGGTGCCCTTATGACCCTTGAGCATGTTCTTCTCGGTCGCGTAGGTGTTCACGACCCGGGTCAGGGCCGTGCGCAGGCCGGTGAGGTGGGTGCCGCCGTCACGGTTGGCGATGTTGTTCGTGTAGCAGTGGATGTGCTCGTGGTAGGCGTCGGTCCACTGGAACGCGACTTGGACCCCGAGCGAGTGGGTGTAGCCCTCGAACTCGAACGGGACCTCGGCGCGCAGCTCGATCATCGCGCCGATCTTGGTGCGCTTGGCCGTGAGCAACTCGACGAAGCTAGCGACGCCGCCCTCACCGGTGAAGGTCTGCTCGCGCTTTTGCCCGCCGACCGCGATGGGTCGCAGATCGGTCAGCGTGATCGTGACGCCCTCGGTCAGGTAGCTGAGCTCGCGAAACCGCGAGCCGAGGGCTTCGAAGTCGACCTTGATCGCGCCGTAGATCAGCGGGTCGGCGTGGAAGGTGACCTTGGTGCCGCGCTTGTCCGTGGGCCCGACGACGGTGAGGTCCTTGATCACCTCGCCGCGCTCGAACCGGGCCGTAAAGACCTTGCTCTCGCGGAAAATCTCGAGCTCGAGCCAGTCCGACAGGGCGTTGACGACCGTCACGCCGACGCCGTGGAGCCCGCCGGAGACCTTGTAGGCCGCGTTGTCGAACTTGCCGCCGACGTGGAGCTTGGTGAAGATCGCGACCGCGGCCGTGACCTGCTTGCCCTCGACCTCCATGGTCCCGGTTGGGATCCCGCGGCCGTTGTCCTCGACGCTGATCGAGTCGTCGGGGTGGAGCACGATGTGGATCGTGTCGCAGTGCCCGGCGAGGGCCTCGTCGATCGAGTTGTCGAGGACCTCGAACACCATCTTGTGCAGACCGGTGATGTCGGTGTCGCCGATGTACATGCCCGGCCGCTTGCGCACGGCCTCGAGCCCCTCGAGGTGGGCGATGGACCGCTCGTCGTACTCGCTGCTCTGGGCGGGAGGCGGACCACCGGGGACGACGGGCGCGGCGGCGCCAGCCCCTTCGGTCTCTGGAGAAGTCATCGCACCGTCTTTTTCCGTCGCGTCCATGGAGTTCTTCATTGAAGATCCGTGCTTGCCCCTCGCGCTGCGGGCCGCATTCGCGGCCTGTCTTCAGCCCTCGCTGGCGGCCGCTTTCGGGGCCTTTTGCACCGGCGCAAGATAGCACCGAAGCGCGGGTCTGACCAGACTGGGATCTAGCTTTTAACCGGGCTTCAAGCGCCGAAATCGGCGGTTTCCCGCCGTTTGGATCAGCTCGTCGGAGCCGGTCTAGATCTGGACCCAAATCAGGACCCGCAGACCGCCCCGTCGCGGACCTCGATATCACGCCGATCGGCCCCTGCGATGCCACCCGCGCCAAGCTCGATGTGGTGGGCGGCCGTCGTCGTCAACACGCACTGGCCGACCTCGGCGGCGAGCGCCTCGAACAGGCGGGCGCTGCGGAGCGGATCGAGCTCGCTCGACACGTCATCGAGGAGCAACAAGGGCGCCCGGCCGCCTCGCTCGCGCGCGGCTCGGAGCTCGGCGATCTTGAACGCGAGGACCAGGGCGCGGGCTTGGCCCTGAGACGCAAACTCGCCGGCCGAGGCCCCGTCGAGGGTCACGTCGAGGTCGTCTAGGTGCGGGCCAATGGTCGTGCGCCGGGCCGCCTCGTCGCGGCCCCGAGCGGCGCCGAGGCCCTCAGCGAGCGCTGCCCGCCGCGCCGCCCCGTCGATGACGCCCGAGTCGTCGTCCGTCAGCCGACTGCGGTAGCGAAGCCCGCTCACGAAGCTGCCGCTGCGCAGCTCCTCGTCGCCGTGGATCTGCGTGAACGCCCGCGCGAAGGGCTCGCGCAGCTCGGTGATCAGCTCGACCCGCCGCCCCCAGATCCGCGCCCCGACGTCGGCGAGGCCGTGGTCGTAGGTGTCGAGCAGGCGCCGCCGCTCGCTTGGGTTTTGGTCCTGGTCCTCGGCCTTGAGCACCCGGTTGCGCGAGCGCAAGAGCTTGTCGTAGCGCTGCACGTCGCCGATGTGGGCGCGGTCGCGGGCGAACACGACCCGGTCTAGAAATTGCCGCCGGCCGCTCGGAGACCCACGCAGGATGCCGAGATCCTCGGGCGTAAACAGCACCGCCTGCACGCGCCCGTAAAACTCCGTGGGCGAGCGGATCAGCTTGCCGTCGAGCCGCGCGCTGCGTCGCGTCGAGCGGGCCGTGCGATCGATGCGAACCTCGAGCTGCGTGCCGATGCCAAGCTCCTCGTCAAAGCCCTCGACCTCGACCCGCGCGTGATCGCAGCCGCGCTGCAGCATCGCCTTGAGGTCCGCCGTCCGAAACGAGCGCAGGGTCGAGACCAGGTACAGCCCCTCGAGGATGTTGGTCTTGCCCGCGCCGTTGTGCCCCCACAGGACCGTAAACCGCGGCCCAAACTCGACGACCACCGGCCCCGGAAAGTTACGGAAGCCAGCCAGTGTCAACCGCCGAAGTCGCATGAGAGCACGCGAAGAGGGCCGGTCGCGGCCCTCCCTAAAGTTAGATCCGCATGGGCATGACGACCGCGAGGAAGTCCGGCGCGTCGCCGTCTTCGACCGCAGGCCGCAGCACGCAAGGATCGAGCTCGCCTTGGAAGTCGAGGTAGATGCGATCGGAGTCGACCGCAGCGAGCGCCTCGATCAGGTAGTTCGCGTTGAACCCGGCGATCAGCGGGCTGCCGTCGTAGTCGACGGGCAGGTCGAGGTTGATCGCGCCGAGCTCGGGGTTGTCGGCGTTGAGCTTGAGGCTGCCCTTGTCGAGCTGGACCTTGACCGTCGCGGTCTTCTCTGGGGCGATGACCGCCGCTTGCCGGAGGGCGCTGGTGAGCTCCTCGCGGTTGATCCCGGCGCGGCGCTGGAAGTCCTTGGGGACGACCTGCTGCCACGGCGGGAAGGTCACGTTGTTGAGCTTGACCGAGAGCATCAAGGCGTCGGCCTGCACGAACAGGTACTGGTCCGAGATGCCCAGCCGGCAGGCGCCCTCGACCCGGTTGAGGACCTTGCGGATCTCGTCCATGCCCTTGCGCGGGATGATGATCCCCGCGCTCAGCTTGGGCCCCTCGAGCGGGACGCTGTACTTGGTCAGGCGGTGGCCGTCGGTCGAGACCATGGTCGCCGTCTTGCCGTTGGACTCGAACAGCGCGCCGTTGAGGTTGATGCGCGCCTCGTCGGTCGAGACCGAAAACAAGGTCTTCTCGATCAGGTCGACGAGCTTGTGGCTGGGGATCTCGGTGAACTCGATCCCGGCCGGATCCGGGAGATCGGGGAAGTCGCCCTCGGGCATGCCCATGAGCTTGAACTCGGACCGACTCGCGAGGATCTGCGCCCACGAGTTGTCGAGGCTCTTGATGCGCAAGGCCCCGCTCGGGAGCGTGCGGATCACGTTGTGCAGGTGACGGACGCCGAGCGTGAGGCTGCCCGGGCTGCTGACCTTGCACGAGACCGTCTCGGTCAGCGCGATCATCATGTCCGTGGCACAGCACACGAGCTCGTCGTTGGTCGTCGCCCGGAGCAGCACGTTGGCGAGCACCGGCATGGTGCTGCGCCGATCGGCCACGGTCTGGGCAAGGTTGAGCGCCGACATGAAGCGGGCCTGGTCGATCTCAAACTCCATCGGGTTCCTCGGTCGCAGGTTGTACCAGCGAAAGCGTCGGGTTGGGAGTCAATCGCGCTGAGCCCGACGGGCGCGCGCGTTAAGGTGATCAGTCAGTTAAATTAAATTAATTCTCTCGATCCCGATCTGTCCTGTGGGTTTGTGGACGAAGGGGATAAGTGCTTGAATTTATGGAGTTATCCGCTGGATAGCGGGCGGTGATGGCGGTGGACAAACCAGCCTGTTGTCCACCGATCGGCCGCGCGCTCCGCCCTCCCCTGGCAATAACCCCCGGCTGTGGAGGGCAGCTTGCGCAGCGGGGACTCTCACCCCGGGCCGGATTTGGGCGTCGTCGGCGGCGAGACCCACGGCGGCTGGGCCCCTCTACCGAAAAACTCGTGGTTCGCAAAAAAATTGGGTTTGCGGGTGGGCGCAACCAACGAAAAACCCCGGCACACGAGGTGACCGGGGTCTCAGGGCGAAGCCCGCTAGTCGTGCAGCTTCACGTACTCGAACTCTTCGGGCTGGCCCTCGATGCCGCGGGCGGGCGGGGCGATCCAGTTGGCGTACTTCCCAGGCTCGTAGACCGGCTTCATGATCGACAGGAGGTACTCGTTGTCCTCGGGCACGAGCAGCCAGCGGTGCTTGTTAGCCTCGAACTCGGCCTCGCTGACCAGCTCGCCTTCGGGGTTGAAGAAGTGGCCGGCGTAGATGCCCTGGTGGCGGTGGAAGCGGGGGCTCGGGAGGGTCAAGCGGGTGGTCGTGCCCTCGGCCTCGAGGGCCTTGTTCCACTTGCGCAGGGCCTTGTCGCAGTCGGCGATGTACTCGTCGCGGAGCACGGCGTTCATGGCGTTGCGCAGGGGGATGTCCTTGTCGATGAGCTTCCCGCCCTCGACCTGCGCGAGCCGGTAGGTGCCGGTGATCGCCTTGTGATCCTGGTACTTCTTGGCCTCGCGGTAGCGGCCCTTGAGGCCCGAGCCGAAGAAGTCGGCGGCGTTGTTGGAGACCTCGCCGCCGAACAGGTCGAGGCTGTAGGTGAACCAGTAGTTGATGGTCCGCTGGATCAGCCCGAAGTCGATGCCGCCTTGGTTGCGGATGTCACCGTTGGGATCGAGCTTCTCGAGCTGGGCCGAGCGCTGCATGATCCGCTGCATGCCGGTCTGACCGACGAACAGGTGGTGGGCCTCCTCGGTCAGCATGAACTCGGTGGTCCGGGCGAGCGGGTCAAAGCCCGACTCGGCGAGCGCGGCGAGCTGGAACTTGCCGTCGCGGTCCGTGAACATGGTGAACGCGAAGAAGCTCAGCCAGTGATCGCAAGGCTGGTTGAAGGCGCCGAGGATCCGCGGCTTGTCGGGGTCGCCGCTGCGGCGGTTGAGCAGCTCGTCGGCCTCGTCGCGGCCGTCGCGGCCGAAGTACTTGTGCAGCAGGTAGACCATCGCCCACAGGTGCCGGCCCTCTTCGACGTTGACCTGAAACAGGTTGCGCATGTCGTAGAGGCTCGGGGCCATGTGCCCGAGCAGGCGCTGCTGCTCGACGGAGGCGGGCTCGGTGTCGGCCTGGGTCACGATGATCCGGCGCAAGGAGTTGCGGTGCTCACCGGGGACCTCGTGCCAGGCCGGCGCGCCAGCGTCGTCGCCACAGCGGACCTGTGAGTCCGCGGGGTCGCGCGGGTTCAAGAAGATGCCCCAGCGGTAGTCGGGCATCTTGACGTGCTCGTAGTGAGCCCAGCCGTCGTTCTCGACGCTGACCGCCGTGCGCAGGTACACGGGCTTGTCGGCGAAGTCCGTGGGGCCCATGTCGTTCCACCACTCGAGGTAGTTGGGCAGCCACTTCTCCAGCGCGCGCCGGAGCTTGGTGTCGTGCTGAAGCCCGACGTTATTGGGGATCTTCGAGTTGAGATCGACCGAGGTGCTTGCCGTCATGGTTGTCTGTCCGTCTTGTCTGAGGTGGGCTGCTGAAGGGGTTGCCGGGGCTAGACCCGCTGCCAGTCGAAGCGGGGGCGCTCCGGCCGGCCGTAGAGGGTCAAGGCGCCCTCGGGTCCGGTGGCGTTGGGCCGGATGAAGATCCAGTTTTGCCAAGCGGTGAGCCGGGCGAAGATCTTGGAGTCGCAGTTCTCGGGGCCAGGGAAGCGCAAGTTGGCCTCCATGCCGGTCAACGCGTCGGGCGAGAGGCTCGCCCGCTCTTCGATCGCGACGCGGGTGTCGTCGTCCCAGTCGATGTCGTCGAGCAGCACGGTCACGAGCCCGGCCTCGTTGGCGTCCTCGGGCGACATGATCTCGGTGTTGTCGCGCAGGGCCTCGAGCTGCTCGGGATCGCCGTAGAACCGCGCCTCGAGCCGGGTGTGGCCATGGCTCATGAACAGCGCGCCGTTGAGCGGGCTGAGCCCGACTTGCACGGGCGCCTTGGGATCGTCGAGCAGGTAGAAGCGATCGCTGGCGAGCGCGAGCTCGAGCAGGTTGCCGCCCCAGCCGGTCCCGGCAGCGCCGATCGCAAAGAACGAGCGGCTGGTCAGATCCATGCGCCGCAGCGTCCGGGCCATGAACCCGACGATCTCGCGGGCGAACCAAGTCGGGCCGTCGGGGTGGGCCGCGGCGGCGCCAGCGTTGAGCAGCGCGCGATCGTAGGCGACGGTCCGGGCGACGTCGGCTTCGACCCGAACCAAGATCAAGCCGGTGTCGAGGTGGTTGACGCGGATGTGCAAGAGCGCGTCGTCGAGCTCGCGATAGGCTCGCAGGGCCCAGACCTTGTCACCGGCCGCGTGGATCGCCGCGGGCCCGGCTTCGACCACGGCGAGGTCGGCCTCGGTTGGGCCGCGCATGGTCAAGGTCGCGATGCGCGTGGTCGGGTCGAACTCGAGCCCGACCGCGCTGTACTTGCGGATGTTGCCGTCTTCGCTGGCCTCGACGTGGAGCCGGCCGAGCGCGACGCCGACCCGGGGCTGCGACTCGCCGAGCGCCGCGAGCCGCTCGTTGAGCTCGGCGACCACCGCTTGGGCCCGCGCGCCGACCTTCTCGTCGAACTTGGAGCGCGGGAAGGTCCCGTCGATCAGCTTCCACTGCACGGCCTTCTTGCCGCGCACGCCCTCGGCGGTGGTCGAGAACACATCGGCCAGGTCACGCCGGATCTTGCGCTTGTCGACGAGCCGCGTGAGCCCGCCGGTGCCGGGCAGCACGCCGAGCAGCGGGACCTCCGGGAGGCTCACGGCCGAGCTGCCGTCGTCTTGCAGGTAGATTTCTTTGCACGCGAGCGCGAGCTCGTAGCCGCCCCCGGCGGTCGTGCCGTTGCACGCGGCGATCCAGATCTGGGCGCTGTTCTCGGTCGCGTCCTCGATCTCGCAGCGGGTCTCGTTGGTGAACTTGCAAAAATTCACCTTCCACGCGTGCGAGCTCATGCCGAGCATGGAGATGTTGGCGCCCGCACAAAACGCGCGGTCGTTGCCCGAGGCGATCAACACCGTGCGGACCTCGGGATGCTCGAAGCGCATGCGTCGGACGACGTCGGCGAGCTCGATGTCGACGCCGAGGTCGTAACTGTTGAGCTTGAGCTCGTAGCCCGGGACCAGCCCGCCGTCGGGATCGACGTCCATGATCACCTTGGCGATCGGTCCGTCATATTCGACCCGCCAATGCCGGTAAGCCGCGGGATCCTTCTCGAAGTCGACCGTCGAGGTCAGCGCTGCACCTTCACCCATGTCCTCAAAAAATAGCAGCCTCGCCGCGGTTCAGGGCGATCCGTTCGCGTGTGCCCTCGCACGGTAGAACGCCGAATTCGTGCGGGTGCACACGGTTAGACGGCAATTGGGCGGCGCGATTTCCGGTGTGCTCTCGCACTGAGTCAAGCGAGCGCCGGCCGGTGGCGAAGCCTTCGTTGGGTGATCGTGAGGTCGAGGGCGAACAGGGCGACCCCCGTCCAGATGGTCGCGAACGCGACCGCGTGTCCGGTGGTGAAGGCTTCGTCGAACACCAGCACCGCCAGTAAAAAATGGATGGTCGGGGTGAGGTATTGCATGAAGCCCAGGGCGAACAGGGGCAGGCGGCGGGCGGCGTCGGTGAACCACAGCAGCGGGACGACGGTGACCGGGCCGGCTGCGAGGAGCAGCGCCGTGGTCGGCGTGCCGACGCGCACGAGGTGGCCGGAGCCGGAGCCGAGCTCGAGCCACGCGATCGCGGCTGCACAGGGGATCGCAAACACGCACGCTTCGAACGCCGTGCCGGGCAGGGGGGCGACGTCGACGGTCTTGCGGATCAGCCCGTAAAACCCGAACGCGAGGGCCAAGACCACGCCGATCCACGGGAACTCGCCGGCCCGCTCGATCATCAAGACTACGCCGGTGAGCGCCGCGGCCACGGCCGCCCACTGCAAGCGACGCAGGCGCTCACCGAGCACGAGCATCCCGAGCACCACGCTGACGATCGGGGTCAGGTAGTAGCCGAGGCTCGCGTGCAGGACCCGATCGGTGCCGACGGCGTAGAGGAACACGAACCAATTGAGGCCCAAGAGCGCGGCCGAGAGCAGCAAGCGGCGGCGCCGAGCAGGGTCGCGCAGGACCGGTCGCAGCTCGCCGAGCCGCCCGCGAACGAACAGCAGGGCGAGCATGACCACGGCCGCGCCGACCGTCCGATGGAGGAGCTGTTCGCTCGCGGGCACGTGGCTGAGCGCCTTCCAAAACAAGGCGAGGATCCCCCAGCTCCCGTAGGCCGCGAACGCGAGCCACAGCCCAGCCTGGGTCTGGCTTCGAGTTGGGGGTTGGGCTGCGGGGTCCCGATCCACGCCGCGCTTGTAGCAGCAACTCGGCGTCGGTTTGCGTCGTGGTTCGCTCGTACCGCACAGTAGCGCCCGATGTCCGCGACCTTGCACCTCCAGCGCCCGCAGCGGCCGATCCTCGCCCAGATCCGCCCGCCCGGCTCAAAGAGCCTCAGCAACCGCGCGCTGCTGCTCGCGGCCATGGCCACCGGTCGCACCCGCATCGAGGGCTGCCTCGACGCCGAGGACACGCAGGTGATGCTCGATTGCCTCGCGCGCCTCGGCGTCGAGGTCGAGCGCACCGGCGAGGCGATCGCCGAGGGGCTCGAGCTCGAGGGCAGCCCGGGCTTGGGCACGCATGGCGGGCCGATCGAGCTGCACGTCGGGACCGCGGGGACCGTCGCGCGGTTCTTGACGGCGGCTCTGGCCGGCGTGCGTGCGCCGAGCTGGGAGTCGGTGCGCGTCGACGGGACCGAGCGCATGCGCGAGCGACCCATGGACACGCTGCTCGGCGCGCTCGAGCAGCTCGGCGCCTCGCTCGAGGGCCACGGCCAGCCGGGCGCGCTGCCGGTCTCGATCCGCGCCGGCGCTGGGCTTGCGGGCGGGCAGGTCGTGCTCGATCGGCCGGCGTCCTCGCAGTTCATCTCGGCCTTGCTGATCGCCGGCTGCCTCGCGGCCCAGCCGATCGAGATCATCTTGCGCCAAGGCACGCCGGCGCGGCCCTACGTGGACATGACCCTCGCGACGATCGCGGCGTTCGGCGGCAACGCGTACTGGGCTGAGGGGGGGGCCGATGGCTCCGAGCGCTTGATCGTCGAGCCCGCCGCGCTTCGACCCTGCCCGCTGTTCGTGGTCGAGCCTGACGCCTCGGCGGCCAGCTACCTGTTGGCGCTCCCGGCGATCTGGGGCGGGCAGGTGACGATCCCCGAGCTCGGCACGGCCAGCTTGCAGGGCGACGCGCAGTTTTGCCGGGTGCTCGAGCGGTTCGGCGCGAGCGTCGAGCAGACCGGCGAGCAGACCACCGTGCGCGGCCCCGTCCCCGGTTCAGGACCAGGGCAGGCGCGCTTGCGGGGGCAGCAGCTCGACCTCACCGACATGCCCGACATGACCCTGACCGCCGCGGTTGTCGCGTTGTTTTGCGAGGGGCCCACGCGGATCACCGGCGTCGAGATCCTGCGCCACCACGAGAGCGACCGCATCGCCGCCGGCGCGACCGAGCTGCGCAAGCTTGGCGCGCAGGTCAACGAGCTTACCGACGGCCTCGAGATCACCCCGCCCGCCGCCGGTCCGCGCGCGGGGGTGGCGATCGACACCTACCGGGACCATCGCATGGCGATGGCCTTCGCGATGGTCGGCGACGTGTCGATCAACGACCCTGCGTGCGTGGACAAGACCTTCCCGCGCTACTTTGAAGTCCTCGCCAGCCTCGGCTTGGGGGTGTCGTCGTGAAGGTTGGCGATGTGCTCGAGCTTCAGGTCGACGCGATCGACGAGCGCGGCCAGGGCATCGCCGCAGCCGAGGACACGGCTGACCCCCGCAGCGTGCTGATCCCCGGCTTGTTCCCCGGTGAGCGCGGCGAGGTCCGGATCGAGGCGCTCAGCCGGCACACCCCTCGGGCCCACGCCCGCCTGCGATCGGTGTTGGACCCGAGCCCCGCCCGACGCGAGCTGCCGTGCCCGCGCCACGAGGACTACCCCCCGCACGGCCCGACGCCGCTGCCCGACCGACCCCGCCCGGCCTGCGGTGGCTGCCCGCTCATGGCGATCGAGATCGACGCCCAGCGCGAGGCCAAGCGGGCCTGGGTCGCTCGCGAATTCAACCTCGAGCTCGACACGCTGATCGGCGCCGAAGAATTTGGTTATCGCTGGTCGAGCAAGCGCGTGGTCTGGGGTCGCGCTGGCCGGCTGATCTTGGGCAGCCGCGTGGCCGGCAGGCAAAAGCGCGATCGGGTCGCCGACATGCGCGGCTGCCTGGTCGATCACCCGTTGATCAGCGCCGCCTTCGATGCCCTCGAAGATCGCGGCAACGCCCTCGCGATCGCGCCGTGGACCGAGCGCGGCGGCGAGGTGCGTGGGGATCTGCGCTACATCTGGGCCAAGACCAACGGCGTCGCTGTGATCCTCACCCTGATCACCGGCGAGCCCAGCAGCCGCGCCGCCGACGAGCTCGGCCCCGCTTTGGTCGAGGCCGGGGTGGTCGCTGGTGTCGCGCACAGCGTGCAAAGCGGCGCCGGCAACGTGATCCGCGGCGAGGCCACGCGGATGGTCGCGGGCGTCGATCACATCGCCTTCGCGCTCGCCGGCGTCGAGCTTCGCGTGGGGCCCCAGGGGTTCTTGCAGCCCAACCCGAGGGTCGCGGCGCTGGCCTACGCCGAGCTCGTGGGGCCCGACGCGGGCGAGCCTTCGGGCCTCGCCTGTGATCTGTACGCGGGCGCCGGCGTGACCACGGCCTTGCTGCGCGAGCGCTTCGCCGAGGTCGTGCCCTGCGAGTCCTACCCCGAGTCAGCCGCGGCCTTGGGCGTCGCGCCGCAGACCGCTGAGCAATTTTGCCGCGAGTGGCTCGAAGCCGGCCGCGAGCCGCCGGCGCTGATCGTCGCCAACCCCCCACGGGCCGGGTTGGGCGAGGCTGTGTGTGCGGACTTGCTCGCGATCGGGGCGCCGCGCGTGCACTTGATGAGCTGCAATCCGGCGACCCTGCGGGCGGATCTCGATCGGCTGGATCCGGGCTACGAGCTGGTGGGGCTGCGGGGCTACGATACCCTGCCTCAGACCCCGCACCTCGAGCTGGTCGCCTGGCTGCGCCGGCGCTCGCTTTGAAGTTGCTTCACG
>Ga0114946_10001794_pt1 | contig 14788 bp, 17 predicted proteins | sample WalLakDeSediment_FD_88676 | JGI IMG/M metagenome (GOLD analysis project Ga0114946, IMG submission 88676) | Lake sediment microbial communities from Walker lake, Nevada to study Microbial Dark Matter (Phase II) - Walker Lake 11/02/13 Deep Sediment | ecosystem: Environmental > Aquatic >... | reverse complement strand
GCAAAGCCGCCGTCACTTCCGGAGGAGGATCCCCCGGTACCAAACCCGCCAGGACGCCCCCCAGAGCCAGGGTCAGGAGGCCGGCCGCAGCGGTGGTGAACCCCGTGAGGCGGCCACGGCGGGTCTTGGGAACGGTCTTGCCTGTGACGTCCTTGGAGGCCACCGACACCAGTCCCCGGGCCAGGCTGAAGAGGACCAGGAGCCCCACGATGGCCAGCCCCGCCGCCGAGCCCCGGAGGAGGAAGGCGGTGGCGGCCATCCCCAGGAGAGAAGCGGCCTGAAGCCCTGCCCCCAGGACCCACACCCACTTCCGGATGGGGCGGTTGCGGATGGCCCCGGCGATGGCCAACTGGGGGAGGAGGGACCCGGACTCCCGGATGGGAACCAGAAACCCGATCCAGAAGGCCGGGGCACCCAGGGAGCCCAGGAGCCAGGGAAGGACGGTCTTGGCGCTGCTCAGCTCATCCGCCAGCTTGGTGAGGATCTGGCTCCCGCCGATCTTGAAGAAGTTGCCCGGAACCTCGGTGCAGGCTTCCGACGGAATGTCCTTGCATACACGGGCGTCTTCCTCTTCCACCAGGCGGCGGTAGAGGTTGTCCAGCCTTTGGTTCCTTTCCCCGTTCTGCGTCCCGTCGGTCATGGGGTCATTCTGGGGCCGCGCGGCCCGCCGGGAAAGCTGTCCGGGCCGCAGCCCTGGCTGAAACGCCCCGGGACGCCGCCCTGCGGAGGACCTGGCCATCCGGGAAGCTCTCTACGACGCCATGGAGGGCTGATGTTCGTGGTCGACACCAACGTCCTGGTCTACGCGCTGCCCCTATATTATTGCGTGAACTTGCCGTGAATGGCATTTTGTTGCAATGAGATTCGCCGAACTCCTTGAGACCGTTGGGGACCTGCCTCTCTTTCAAGGCAGCCTGCTTCTGGCGGGAGATCGGGATCCCGGAGATGTCCGGCGACAGCTCTCCCGCTGGGCGGCATCCGGAAAGATCCTTCAGCTCCGACGGAATCTATACGCCCTCGCCTCTCCCTGGCGCCGAGTCCAGCCCCACCCCTTCCTGATCGCCAACGAGCTCCACCACCCCTCCTACGTAAGCCTTCAGTCCGCCCTGGCCTACCACAGCATGATCCCGGAAGCGGTGCCGGTGACCACGTCAGTAACCACGGCCCGCCCGATTCAGATCGATACACCCTTCGGTCGGCACACCTACCGCCATGTGCGCCCAGAAGTCTTCTTCGGATACGACTGCCGCTCCGTTCCTCAGGAGCAAGAAGCACTAGTGGCCAACCCTGCCAAGGCTCTCCTGGATCTCGTGTACCTCACGCCCAGGGGCGAGATACTCGAACATCTCATGTCTCTTCGTTTGGAGGGGATCGAGAATCTCGAAGAGGAGGACCTGCACCGCCATGCTCTCAGGTGGAAGAAGAGGAAGATCCACCGGGCGGTGGAGAACATTCTCCGCATGAAGGAGACTGTCCCGGACGGACGGAATCAACCATGAGAGAACAGCTCCTGCAGATCGCCCGAGACACCGACGACCCGCTTGTTGCAGGAAACCTGGCCCGGGAATACCTCCAGGCCAGGATCCTACTGGCCCTGCAGCAGGCCGGAGCCATGATCCCTCTGGCCTTCCAGGGTGGAACGGCCCTCCGCTTCCTTTTCGGCCTTCCGAGGTTCTCAGAGGATCTGGACTTCGCCCTTGAGAGACCGGAGCGTGACCCGTTTGACCTGCCTCAGGTAGAGGATCGAATCAGGGCACAGCTTGAGCGGGAAGGTTATGACGTGCTGACAAGGGGTAAGACCGAGAGAGTTGTCGAGAGTCTTCTCGTGAGCTTTCCCGGCCTGCTGTACGAAGCAAGGCTTTCGCCTCACGAGTCGCAACGACTGAACATCCGCATCGAAGTGGACACCCAGCCTCCCCAGGGCGCTGGTCTGACCACAACCGTCGTGCGCCGACATGCCATGCTGAATCTACAGCATCACGACCGCCCGTCCCTGCTGGCCGGAAAGCTGCATGCCATCCTGCAGAGGAGCTGGGCCAAGGGCCGGGACCTTTTCGACCTCTTCTGGTACGTGAGCGACCCGACCTGGCCCGAGCCCAACCTCGAGCTCCTGAACAACGCCCTGAAGCAGACGGGTTGGGCGGGGCCGGTGCTCGACCAAGCAAGCTGGAAGCCCGTGATTCGTGAGCGCGTGGCATCCTTAGACTGGGGAGCGGCTGAGAGGGACGTTGCACCCTTTCTAGAGCCCGGTCCTGCCACAGCGCTCTTCAGTAGAGAAAACCTCCTCGAGCTGTTGGAACGATAAGCTCGCTCTTGGTGCCTCATTCGCCTCATCGAGAGACCGGGCGAGCGCATCCCTCAGGCCCTCTGCAATGGGGCCCCGGAGCCCCCCCTCCTTCGCCTCCCTCTTCAGCCCTCCATGTCCTTCAGCAACTTCTCCACCCCGGCAACAAACACCTCGTGCTTCCGCTTCAGGGCTTTGAGGTCCTCAGCCATCTTACGGTGTCGCTTCCCCTCCACCTCGTGGATCGCGGCGAGAGCGTCATGGTCGTGTCCGGCACCCCCAGCCTCGTAAGCCTCGATGGACATCTCGTGGTCTTCGATGCTCATCTCGTGGTCTTCGATGGCCTCGGCCACCGAATCCATCTCGGCCTCGTGGAGATCGATGAGAGCCTCGATCCGGATGAGGGCGCGCCGGTGGTCTAGCCGCCACTGCCGGATGTCCTCGAGCCATTCCAGGTGCTCCAGGCGGGCCTGGTGATGATCGGAGTGCATCTGCTCGTGGGTGTGCTCGCTCACGCGTAAGCTCCTTCCTTGCAGGGATTCGGGGCCGCAGGGCTGTCGCCCGGGAGCACTTTGGGTCCGCAGGGATTGCCGTGCATCGAAGGAGATTAGCATCCGGGCGGAGGATGGCCAAGGGTCCGGGGCCGACTCCGGGGCCGGCGTTCCCAGGACGGAGGTTTTCCAGTGGCGACAGGTTGCGGTAACGGTCCATGCCTCCCCTCCCCTGGCATGACCCGTCGCCCCCTCCTACGATTGGGGCGTTCACCGGAACGGCGGGGCTTCCTTACCGACTCGACACGAAGCCCGGCCCCAAGCTCTCCCCGAAAGAGGACTTGTGGAGCCGCCATGGCCAGCTCGTCACACCCCATCCGAATGATCTTCGCATCCCTGCTTCTGCCTTTCATCCTGGCCCCGGCGTGCCCGCCAGCCGCTTTGGCCATGCCCCGCCCCGTCGCGGCTCCCCTCTTGGCACCCGTCCCCCCCGACACCGCCCAGCTTCGGGCCGAGCTGGAGCGCATCGCCGCAGCCCATGCCGGAACGGTGGGGATCAGCATCAGGAACCTGGACACCGGGGAGTCCATCTCCATCCGGGGCCACGAGACCTTCCCCTCGGCCTCCCTCATCAAGGTGCCGGTCCTGGTCACCCTCATGGACCAGGTGGAGCAGGGGCGGATGCGGCTGGACGAACGGATTACCATGATCGCCCGGGACAGGGTGGGAGGCTCCGGCATCCTGAGGCACATGCACTCCGGGATCTCCCTCACGCTGCAAGACGCGGCGTGGCTCATGATCATTCTGTCGGACAACACTGCCACCAACCTCGTCCTGGACAAGATCGACGTGCGCCCGGTGGGGGTGAAGATGGAGTCCCTGGGTCTCCCCCACTCCAAGATCCACTCCAAGACCTTCCGCCGGGAGACGTCCATCGCCATGGACTCTTCGGTGGTCTATGGGCTGGGCGTCACCACGCCGGACGAGACGGTGGAGCTGTTTCGGCTGCTGCACGAGGGAAAGGCCGTCTCTCCGGCCCTGGACTCCCTGTCCCTGGAGATCCTCCTGGCCAACCAGGACCGGAACATGCTGGTCCGCTGGCTGCCGCCGGGCACCCCTGTGGCCCATAAGAGCGGGACCGTAGACCGGGCCCGGAACGACTGCGGCATCATGTACACGCCGGCGGCTCCCATCGCCATCTGTGTCATGACCAGGGAGAACGAGGAGACCACCTACGCCGTGGACAACCCGGCCTACCTCATGACCGCCCGAGTGGCCCGGGAGACCTTCCGGCACTTCAACCCGGGGGTGGCGCTACCGGACCCGCCGAAGTTCTGAGAGGGCAGCACCCGGAGGCCCTCCAGGCGGGCCGCCAGGGCCAGGCGCTCGTCCAGGGTCACCAACTCTCCCTGCCGCGGGGACCCCGCCCATACCAGAGCCGCGGCGAGCTGAAGTGCATCGGCGGCCTTCAGGGGATGCACCCGGAGGAGGCGCATGGACTCCTCCCTGAGCTCGGCAGAAGGGAGGATTTCGAGCCAGGCCTCCCGCAGAAGTCGTAGGAGATCCAGGGTTCGGGTTTCTTCCTCCACAGAGATGAGTTCCTCCCGCCGAACCCGGGCTACGGCGGAGGCGCACTCCACCGGCGTGCCCCACCAGGCTGCCATCTCTGCATCGGCCTCGAAGAGCGGTCGCACCGCGCCACTGGCCTCCTGCTCCAGGAGGAGGGGGACGATGGCGGAGGTGTCCCAGAACCTCACCAGCCCTCGGCTCGTTCTTCGAGAACGGCCTCCAGGCTGCGACCAGACGGATCCGAAGCCCGGGGCAGGTGCAGGAAAGCTGAGTCCAGTCGCGCCTCGGGCTCCCGGACCAGTCCAGCCCTGGCCAGGGCAGCGATCCTCCCATCAAGGGCCATGGCACCTGAAAGGGGAGCGAGCTTCGCCACCGGCTTGCCCCGGTCTGTGATGACGATCTCCTCCCCGGCCCTGGCCCGGGCCAGAAACTCGCTGAGGCGGGCCTTGAGCTGACCCACAGGCGCTTGAACGACGGGCATGATCACATCCTTTTAGATCACCAGGATATGACTATAATAGTCACCATACACATTCCCAGGCAAGCCTGTCATCCCCCGAACCGCGCCCGACGAAATTCCTGCTCACCCGTCCTCCGGGCGGCCGTGACCCCCACCCCTACCGAACTCGTGGAAGGGCTGGGGGGCCACGCCCCTTCCCAACTCGTGGAAGGGCTAAGGCCTACGCCTCTTCGCCCTCCTCCACCGCCGCCGGCAGCCTCCTCACCCAGAGGTCCCGCTGCGGGAAGGGGATCTCGATCCCGGCTTCACCCAGGGCACGGTAGATTGTCATGAACAGCTCGTGGGTAACGAACCCTCGTTCGGAGGGGTGATCCACCCAGCAGAGGAGCTCGAAGTCCAGGCTGGAATCGCCGAACCCCCGCATGCGGACCCTGGGCTCCGGGTCCTTGCACACGGTCTCATGCTCCCGGGCCACGCGTTCCAGGAGCTCCACCACCTGCGGCGGATCGGACCCGTACGCCACCCCCACCTTGAGGCGAATGCGGAACTTCACCCAGCGTCCCCCCGACTCGTTGATGATCTTGGTGTTGGCCATGACCGAGTTGGGAACGATGATCTCCACGTCGTCCCGGGTGAGAACACGGGTGGAGCGGATCCCCACTCGGGTTACCTCACCCCGCTCCCCGGTGTCCATGACCACGTAATCGCCGACTTTGTAGGGAGCGTCGGCGATGATGAAGAACCCGGCGAACAGGTTGGCCAGGGTGTCCCGGGCGGCGAACCCCACGGCGATTCCGATGACCCCGGCGGAGGCCAGCCAGGCCGTGGGATCGATGTTCCAGACCTGGAGGAGCGCATAGGCCGCGACGCCCACGATCACCACCGTCATCACCAGGTCGAAGAGGGGGATGGTCCGCTCCTCCACCACGGGGAACCGCTCCCGGACGGTGCTCAGGGCCACCAACCCCAAGTGGGAGGTTCTGAGGCCCGCCCTCATGAGCTGGAGGATGAGGACGGTCAGCAGGAGGCGGATAACCAGCGTGGTCAGTCGCTCCCCAAGGGGCAGGACCTCCACCGCCGCCACCAGGGCCAGGTATCCCACCACCAAGGCCGCCATCCCCGCCACCAGCCGGATGAGCTTGTCGTCCAGCTCGGTGTCGGTGCGGGCCGTGGCCTTCAGGCCCCAGAAGAGGACGAACCCTCGCACCAGGACAGCCAGGAGAAGCCCCGACGCCACGATGACCAGGGCCAGGAGCAGGGGATACGCAGCCAGCACGTTCCAGATTCCCTCAATCCAATCCGGAGCCCACTCGGGCGCCGCACCATCCGATCCAACCATAGAGTTCATCCTCCCGCCCTCTCCTCCTGAGTTCATGCCCTCGGAGCCCCCTGGCACCTCCTCTACTTCACCACTCATCTCCCACGATACCGCCCCCGGCCCCCATGCCCCACCAGCCGGACCGCCCCCCATGATTCATCGTCATGTCCGCTCACGCAATTGCGGGACGGCTGCGGCGAGCCACGACGCCCCCTCCGCGAAAAACTCATGAACCACTTCCCGATCCCCCGCTTGGAGCGCCGCCTGGAGCCTCGCCACCTCCCTCTCCAGCGCCGCCAGTCCCTCCGCCAGGGCCGTTGCATTGTCCAGCACGACGCCGGTCCACAGGTCCGGCGAGCTGGCAGCGAGACGGGTCATGTCGCGGCCTCCAGGGCCCAGAGCGCCGGGGATGATGCCGGCCCCGCCCAGAGCCAGGGCAAGGGCAGTCGACGCGGCCTGGGGAAGGTGGCTGGTCCAGGCCAGGAGGTGGTCGTGGGCGGCGGCATCCATGGTTTCGGGCAGTGCTCCCACGGCGGTCCAGAGGGAGTAGGCACGGGAGAGGGCCTCTCGGCCGGCCTCCTCCCCGGCCATTTGGCCGGCCTCCGGACTCGGGCAGAGGTAGACCCGGGCTCCCCTGAAGAGCCCGGGCCGGGAGGCGCCCCAGCCGGAGAGGTGGCTTCCGGCCATGGGATGGGAGCCCACGAAGCGCTCCCCCAGGCCGAGGCCGCCGGCTGTAGCAGTGATGGTGGCCTTGGTGCTCCCCACATCCGTGACCAGAGGTACACGGGCGAGATGAGGAGCGGCAACGGACAGGAGAGGGACGGCCGACTGCAGCGGAACCGCCAGGACCAGAGCGTCCAGGTTGGCCGAGGCCAGGGCGCCGGAATCCAACGGCAGCACCTCGTGGACGGCCCCGAGTTCCATGGCCGCTGCAAGAGCCCCGGCATCGGTGTCGAAGCCCAGGACATGGGCTCCCAGCGCCGCCAGGTCACGGGCCAATGAGCCCCCTATGAGACCAAGGCCGACGATGGCGATTCGAGCGTTGACGGGATGCGGACCCAGGTCGTCGCCTCTCCCCATCACTCCTCCTCCATCTGGGCCCGCCGGGCAAGGCCGATGAGGTGCCAGAAGATGTACCGCACGTCCTCGTCGCTGACGCCTGCCTCCCGTGCCAGTGCCCCGGCGTGGCGCACCACGGCAGCCTCCCGGGCCGGATCCAGGGCGGGCATCTCCATCCTCCTCTTCAAGACACCCACGCTACGGGCCCGGGCAACTCGTTGCGCGATCAGACGAATCAGCTCCCGGTCGATGTCCGCGATCTCGCTCCGAAGCGCTTCCAGGTCCTCAACGGATCCCGTCCCCGCCCTGTTGCCGCCGCTGGGAAGATCCCCCGGGAGACCGCCTCCGGAACCCCTGTCGAATCCGGCTGCCCTGCCGGAAGCTCCCTCGGCCACCCCTTCGTCGCCGATCCTCATGCCGCCACTTCCTTCCCCGCCGAGACTGCGCCCATGGTCCGCCCCGCAGCAGCAGCGAAGGGACGGAGTTGTTCCATGAACTGCTGAAAAGCCTCGAAGGTCAGGGATTGGTCACCGTCGGACAGGGCCTCCTCCGGATTGGGATGCACCTCCACCATGAGGCCGTCAGCCCCGGCAGCGATGGCTGCGAAGGCCAGGGGTGCCACCAGGCTAGCCCGGCCCCCGGCGTGGCTGGGATCCACCAGGACCGGAAGATGCGTTTCGGCCTTCAGCACCGGGATGGCCGCCACGTCCAGCGTGTTTCGGGTGGCCGTCTCGTAGGTCCGTATTCCCCGCTCGCACAGGATCACCTCCCGGTTTCCCTGGGCCATGATGTACTCCGCCGACATGAGAAGCTCCTTCACCGTGGCGGACAGGCCCCGCTTCAGGAGGACCGGTCTCTGCACGCGCCCCACTTCCGAGAGGAGAGCGAAGTTCTGCATGTTGCGGGCTCCCACCTGCAGCATATCAGCATGCTCCGCCACCAACTCCACCTGCCGGGTGTCCATTACTTCCGTCACCACGGGAAGACCCGTCTCCGCCCGGACCTCCGCCAGAAGACGGAGCCCTGCCTCCCCCATCCCCTGGAAGGCGTAGGGGGACGTCCGCGGTTTGAAGGCCCCACCCCGGAGCAGGCCGGCACCGGCGGCGCGAACCGCGTGGGCCGTGTCGAACAGCATCTGCCGTCCCTCCACGGAGCATGGCCCTGCGATGACGGCCAGGTCCCGGCCACCCACCACGGCGCTGGCGCCGTTGCCCACCCGCACCACGCTGGGAAGATCCACGAACTCCCGGGACACCAGCTTGTAGGGCTTCAGGACGGGTGTCACCGACTCCACCCCAGGTAGAGCCCGGAGGGCCACCTCGTGCAGCAGCGACTCGTCGCCGATGCAGCCGATGATGGTGCGCTGCTCCCCCTTGGAGATGTGGGTTCGCATTCCCAGGCTCTCAATCCGCTCCCGGATGTGGTCGATCTCGGGATCGGTGATGCCGGAGCGTGTGATGATGATCATGGTTTCTGTCTCTCTTGTGTGACCGGGCCCGCATCGGCAGGCAGGGAAAATAGAAAACGGCCCGTGGGGCTCCACGGACCGCTCGGGGTGTCGCTGCTCTGACGTCTGGTCAGTTGCGCATACGCCTACCCCTGCGGCCCGTGGGACGGGTCGCGTATCGATAGGTATAGGCGTAATAGCGAACTCGTAGCTTCATGCCGCTCACGGTAATGGAAGAGGGGCCCGGCTGTCAACGAGCCCGGGGTTCGGCGGGTTCGGCGAACCAGCCAGCTCGGTCCGGATGCCGCTCGAATGGAAGCCACCCAACCGGAACTCACGCACCCGAACGGAGACCACCGGACCGAAAACCACTTGGACGGCCCGCGGCCCGAATCGAAGCCTACACAAGCCCCGCGTTCATCTTCCCGAGTCGCCCGAACTGCTCGGCGCCTTGGCTTGGATGGGAAAGGCTGTCCATCCCGCCATTCCAACGCCCCGACCATCTTCCCAACATCCATCCCGGAGCTTCGACCCCATCGCTCAACAGACCCGGAGGTTCAGGACCATGGCCGCACCACCACCTCGCCTCCTGGAGGGGGTCCGCCAGGCTCTTCGAGCTCGCCAACGGAGTCCTCGGACCGAAGAATCCTACGTGGCATGGGTTCGCCGCTTTGTTCATTTCCACGGGACACGCCATCCCTCCCAACTGGGACCCGACGAGGTAGCGGCCTTCCTCTCCCATCTGGCCGTCCATGAACACGTGAGCTCGGCCACTCAGAACCAAGCCGGAAGCGCCCTTCTCTTCCTCTATCGGGAGGTGCTGGACCTGCCAATGGATCCACCCCGGGCCGTGGTGCGCCCCGTCCAGCCGAAGCACCTTCCCGTGGTCCTCACCCGCCACGAAGTGCAAGCGGTTCTGGCGGAGCTATCCGGGACACAGCGGCTCGTGGCGCTCCTCCTCTACGGTTCGGGACTTCGCCTCATGGAAGCCCTGACGCTCCGGGTCAAGGATCTGGACCCCGAACGGAAAGAGGTGCATGTCCGCAGCGGGAAGGGAGGGCACCAACGTATCACCATGTTTCCGGAGGTCCTCCGGTCCCCCATGGAGCGTCACCTTGTTCGGGTGCTGGAGCAGCACAGGAAGGACGTTGCCACGGGGGCTGGATGGGTTGCCCTTCCTGGAGCCTTCGGAAGGAAGAGCCCCGCCGCCGGCAAGGAGTTCCCCTGGCAGTTTGTCTTCCCCGCCTCACGCATCCACTCGGACACCGTGACCGGCCAGCGGCGCCGGCACCACCTACATGAGACCTCCGTGCAGCGGGCCGTCACCGCCGCCGTCCGGAGGTCCCGGATTGCGAAGCGAGCTACCTGCCACACCTTTCGCCATTCCTTCGCCACTCATCTCCTGGAGGACGGGTACGACATCCGCACCATTCAGGAGCTCCTCGGCCATGCAAGCGTTCGGACCACCATGATCTACACCCATGTCCTGAACCGCGGAGGCCGAGGGGTCCGGAGCCCCCTGGACGCACTCGGCCCCGGTGGTGGCCGCTGAGGTGTTCCACCCGATACCTGAGGAGAAGCCCCTCCTCTCACCACCCCTCGTCCCGAACTTGTCGGACGCTTACTCCCGGATCGCCCACTGGCCGGTGGACTCCCACTCCTTCCCAGACGCAGTGTTCCTTGAGACCGAGGAAGCTCGTGATTTCCCCCATCGCCGGAGGCCTTTCTTCAACACCGTGCAGCTCCTTGCTCAAGAGAGCAAAGTTGACGACCCCGTGTCTCCCCAGTTGAAAGGCTTGCGGTATTCCTGCTCCAGATGCAGTGTTTACCAGCGATGAAAGGAAGCAACGGACCTCCAGCGTGGAAGGCTGCGTCCAGGGTTGGCTCACTCACCGCCCCCGGCAGGATGCCTCTTCCCCGAGATCCTCCATTGGGATTGAAGGACTGACCGTCGAGAGCCCCTTTGAGCGCCCGAACTAGATTTGCCATTTTCGCAGCCTTCATGGAAGGGCGGGTGATGTCTACATGGCGTTAGGCCGCTGGTCTCACCGTGTACGCATTCCTTCATCGTGAGCAGGACTCGCGGCTCTCCGCCTCAACCGTGTTGGGTGGAGTCCTTGACGTTACGCCAGATACCTGCCAAGTTCCGTTATGGTTGCATTACGACACCGCTAACCGATTCAGAACATGGCAAGTCTTACCATCAAAGGCATTCCCGACGATCTGTTGAGGGAGCTCCGTCGGAGCGCGGAGCAGCATCGCCGCAGCCTCAACAGCGAAGTGCTTCGGCTTCTCGAGCGGTCCGTCGGCCCGAGCGTCGTGGACCCGGAATCGTTCTTGATGCGACTGAGCCGGCTCCAGGATCGTACAACGGTGCCGCCGCTCACCGACGATTTCTTGGAGGAGGCAATCGGTGAGGGTCGCCCGTGATCGTAGCCGACAGTAATCTGATTGCGTACCTGATGCTTCGGGGTGAACAGACGAAGTCAGCACGAGCGGTGCTGCGTGCGGATCCGGTATGGGCCGCACCCTTGCTCTGGCGGAGCGAATTCCGAAATGTCCTTTCGCTATATGTGCGGAAAAGACACCTGAGCCTGACGGATGCGCTCGAGTATATCCGTGAGGCGGAGGTACTTCTCCAAGGAAGAGAGTACCAGGTCCCGTCGGCTCCGATTCTGGTGCTCAGCAAGGAATCGGGATGTACCGCGTACGATTGCGAGTTCGTCCACATTGCGAAGGAACTCGGAGTACCCCTGGTCACGTCCGACAAGAGGGTGCTCCGAGCGTTCCCTCGGCTGGCAGTATCGATTGCGGAGTTCGGCGCAGGACCTCCAGCGGCCTAACGAGGGCGTGAACCTGACACCCGCCTGCGGCGGGCGCAGGTTACGCCCAGGGCGTTATGAAGCGGCAGTTAATGGAGTAGACGGGAGTCGATGGTGATTTCCTCAGGAGATCCGATCCGGATGTGCCGGAAGTCTGGATGGGCGGGGTTGAGCAGGTAGTTGTGCTCGTCGGGAACGATGACACTGGGAACTCGAAGGATCGCCGATCTGCCTTGGTCCGCCCAGTCATCGCCGATCCGCTGAGTAGAAGGAGGCGGCGGGCTCTGGCGCCAATCCGGAGGCAGGTGCTCCTGCGGGACCGGGAGGACTAGCGAGTCCTCAAAGGTAACAGGTATCAGAACGTAGCTATGGAGGGGTTTGACGGACCCTAAGCCAGTGAGGACCTCGAGAAGGCAGAGAGCGCGTGTCTCCGATGCGTATGCGATGGGTGTACCGGGGCTGTTCCAGCGGCCGCCGTGCTGCCGCGCTCCTTCGCCATCGAACGCAGAGTCGGCATGATGCTTCTTTACAATCCGCCATGCTGTGGGCATATCAGAGAGGGATGCCGTATTCGAGCCGTCCCATCAGGTTCTCTACCTCTCGAGCACCGATCTCAGTTGTTGCGAACTCGAGGGGAGCCTGATCGGCAAGCGCGGCATGGGGAGTCATAAGCCAAGAGCGCATCTCCTCCAGGTCGCCTTCGAAGAGTTGGAGTGCGAGGCCGACCAGCCGCGTGAGGCGGATGAGTCGATCGGACTCCTCGGGCTCGAATCGTTTGGCGTCCTTGCGCCTGGCCAGGGTCCTGGACGGGATCTGAAGGAGCTCGGCGGCACGGGACGCCGGAAGGTCAAGAACGCGCCGGAGTCTTTCGAACGCTTCGAAGGAGAGCCCCTCTCGTACTCTGGAGTGGAGTTGAGCGGTTTCGTAGGTTCGAAGGCCCAGGAGCGCAACGTAGGCGTGGGCCCGATGCGGCTCGGTGCTGACCTGGCGCCAGAACCGGTCGACGGACTTGGGTCGGGAAGTCTCAGCAATGCTCATGACGGGCCCCCTTGGTGACACATGGCGAAGTATACCATGCCATATGGCTATGCACAAGGCGGGCCGCTTCATAACGAGGCGTTGCACCTGTCAGCGCGCTTCGCGCGCCGCAGGTTACGCCCAGTGCGTTATACCACTTCGGGTCTAGGTGTCGCCGGACAATTGATTGGATTGTACATGTACTTCCGCCAGTTTGCGCCGATGATCGCAGCGACCTTGCTGGTCGGCTGCCAAGCATCCGTTCGGGGTGAGCATGACACTGCACCTGCGGCTAGAGTGATTCAAGGTTTCCTCCTCAAAGACGGCGTGTTGGTGGTACAGGGTCAAGATACGACGAGGGTATCCATCGCGATCGAAGAAGCTCCTGATGGCCTAGTTGTTCGCGAGGTCGCGCCGCGAAGTACGCTTGCGCCGAGGGATACCCTTGATGCGGCCGGGCTCTATGTTCACTCAGCGCATGCCTACGATCGGTCCGAACCCCGGGTTGGATCGCCACCGCTATACACTGTTCGGACTGGCCTGAGCCCCGGTAGCCCTGCAGCAATTGTGCTGTCGCTGAGCGGGCCACCTTTTTGGCGGTCGATTGAATTGAAGGACAACTATCCGCCGGGGCCGATTGACCCTGCCGTTGGTTGCTATGAAGTGATACGAGGCCCATGGCGGGAGTCCATCGCAGTCAGTCAATGGCGAGGTCCGCCGGTTCCGCCCGATCTACGATTACATTGGCAATACAAGTGGCATTACGGCGCGGAGGATGTGCTGGTGGCCACGGATGCACGAGGCAACGTGCCTGGCGAGGGGACGCATTTCTTTTCTTGGCGGCGCGCGCCTGACGGCGAGACAGTCCGGATCGGATTTACGGCTTGGTACCAGACCGCCGTAGTGTTCCGTGTAGCTCACTCGGCAGATCAACTTGTTGGGACAATCCGCCTTGTGGCCGATACTGTCGAGTTCGCGTCGGCTGATGTACGCTTGCGGCCGGTAGCTTGCCAACATAGTTGATGACAGTCCTCCACCGGTGATATGACGGAGCGTCGACGCTGCCGGGTCGGCAGCCGCGGGTGAGGCTGCCTGCAGGGACCGGTACAACGTCGATGAACCTACACAGTGGCAGTACACGAGGGTTGGTGAAGAATTCGGCGCGTGGTATAACGAGGCGTTGAACCTGCGGCCCACCCAACCCTTCTCTCGCCCCCCCCCATCAGGCAGTTTCGAATCTTCGTACGCCACTCCTCCACCCTTGTCAGAATGTCGGACCTGACATATCATGGATTCTGGGCTCGACAAGCCCCTGGTCTGGCTTCACGGGGAAATCAAGACGCCTCCGTTCTCTTCGGCAGCGCGGATTGCAGCCGGGCTGCTTCTCCGGCGACTCCAAAGGGGCGAGGAACTGGGGATGCCCCATTCCCGGGCAATGACCAGCATCGGAGCCGGCTGCCATGAACTGCGAATCGTCGATGATCGGATGAGCTGGCGGATCATCTACCATGTGGCGGAGGAGGCCATCGTCATCCTCCACGTGTTTGAGAAGAAGAGCCGGAAGACGCCGAGTCGGATCATCGAGGTCTGTCAACGGCGGCTCCGAGCATTCTATGCGGCAAGCTGAGTTTGGGAACCGGGATGAGAGACGAGAAGCGGAAGGGTCTAGAGGCTTCGGGTTGGAAAGTCGGCACCGCTGAGGAGTTCCTGAATCTCACGGACGCCGAGGCTGCCCTGGTCGAAATGAAGCTGGCTTTGTCCGTTGGGCTCCGCGCCCTCAGGCTGGAGAAGGGCCTCAAGCAGGCCGACGTCGCAAGAGCCATCGGCTCCAGCCAATCGCGAGTCGCAAAAATGGAGGCTGCCGATCCATCCGTGAGCATGGATCTCCTGGTCCGCACGCTCCTCCGCCTGGGCGGGAGTCCAGAGACCGTGGCCAGTCTTGTTTCGGGGGATTCGAGGCAAAAGGCCGCAGTTTAACACGCGTTTGCTAATGTCCGTGCTTGCTCCAAGGGAATCCGCTTTGAGATTCCGGGCGTCTGCTTGCATCTTGCCCGGCAGCAGAAACGCCAACGCGTTAGCAGGCGCAGGGAGCAAACTCTCTTTGGTCGTACATGGAGACCGCTCATTGACACTCCCGGGAATGAATTCTCGGGATTCTTGACTCATTGCAGCGAGCCCGCCGTATCGGCGGGTCTTACGCGTTTTGCGTCTCCGACCGTCCGGCGGCGACGTCCTGCGTGGTCCCAGATGCATCGGCCCGATAGCGGCCGTAGCCAAGCCATTTCACCATGGCCGCGGCGTTCTCGTCCCGGTCGTGGCAG
>Ga0114946_10001792_pt1 | contig 14797 bp, 15 predicted proteins | sample WalLakDeSediment_FD_88676 | JGI IMG/M metagenome (GOLD analysis project Ga0114946, IMG submission 88676) | Lake sediment microbial communities from Walker lake, Nevada to study Microbial Dark Matter (Phase II) - Walker Lake 11/02/13 Deep Sediment | ecosystem: Environmental > Aquatic >... | reverse complement strand
TGTTGCTTTAAAAATTTTGTTTATAGAGGGCTCCATTTAATGCAAATATAATGCAACGCCGATTAAATTACCCTAAATTAAATTGACTTGTATGGATATTGTTACCATATAGAATCCTTTAAAATAAAGCATTTTTAACTATATTAAACAGGAATATATTGGATTAAACACACTACACAGAACTTAGGATCCAGTGGGAGCAATCCTGTGGAGGTTCAAATCCTCTCGCCCGCACCAATGTTAAAAATGGCCCTTAGCTCAACCTGAAAAGCTCCCCTGCTCAGGCGGGAGTTTTTATTTTGATCAGTCATAAACTGGTTTATGCTTGGATTTATATCCTTTTAATAGAAGCAGAACGCAACATGGCAGACATACCCCGGCACAGGCCAATAAAGGAGAAACACCCTGTTGAATAGTAGCAATAAACTGGCCGTATTAGCTTATCTTACTGTCTGTATTGTCTGGGGGTCCACCTACCTGGCAATCAGAATCGCCGTCACTGACATGCCCTTTTTATCATTTGCCGGAATCAGGTTTTTTAGTGCCGGCGTAATCATGTTGACCGTTTCGCTGCTCAAAGGCTGGGCCTTCCCCAGGGGTTGGCTGGAGTACCGAACGTCAATTACTGCCGGGGCTTTGCTGCTGTTCGTCAGTAATGGTTTAATCTGTTGGGCTGAACAGTGGATTGACTCCGGCCTGACAGCCCTATTAGTAGCCTCGGTGCCGCTCTTTATGGCGCTAATCGAGGCTATCTTTCCCGGCGATCATCAATTAGGTTGGCTGGGCTGGGTAGGACTGATTGTCGGCTTTTGCGGAGTGGCTTTCCTGGTAAGCCCCAACTTGTCGCTGGAAGGCAATACTCTTCCCGCAATGCTGGCTGTTCTGGCCGCTTCGCTTAACTGGGCTGCAGCCTCAATTTATCTGAAGCGCAGAAAAGTAAGCGGATCGATGCTGCCAAACGTTGGGATTCAGATGTTCTCGGCCGGCGTTGCCTTTCTGATCGCCGCTGCGGTAAGCGGCGGTATTTCAATAGCCGGCGCTTCTGCAAGTGGGATTGGAGCGCTGCTGTACCTGATTTTTATCGGTTCAATCCTGGCTTACAGCGCTTTTTATTACATGTTAAAGGTAATACCGGCAGCAAAAGCCGGCACCTACGCTTACATCAACCCGATTGTAGCTGTCGTTCTGGGGGCTCTGATTCTTAAAGAGATTGTTACAGCGCAAACAGTAATCGCCGCTTCTATAATCCTGGCCGGCGTTGTGCTGGTTCAGCTGGCGAAGGTAAAACCGGTCAGCAGAAAGATAATGCCACACACCGCTCTTAAAACTTAAATCAGAATTTAATGAAGTTCTTCATCTCCACCTTCGCGGGCGATGATATCCTGAAAATCATAAGTAAATTCAACCAGTTTAGCGACCATAAAAATGGGTGACTGGCAGCGAAGCGCCAGGGCAATCGCATCACTGGGTCTGGAATCCAAAATCATCGTTTCCCCGTTTTTTTGCAAATAGATTTCAGCATAAAAAGTACTTTCAATAATATCTGTTATTACAATTTTATCGATCTGCCCGTCCAAATTTTCGCATACGGTTTTGAGCAGATCATGGGTCATCGGACGCGGCGGCAGCTCGCCCTGTAAAACTAAAGCTATTGCCTGTGCTTCAAGCGGCCCAATTGATATGGGCAGTACTTTTTTCTCTTCATCATCCATTAACAAAACCAGGAAGTTGCCGCCCTGATCAGCAGTAACTGTTTTCACTTCCATCTTGATCATTGCCAACATCTCCTTTTGCCTTGCCTTTTATCATTCTAACACAGATTGCCGGAGCAAAGAAGAAGTTCCAAATTAGCAATGAGTTTTATTATTGAAATTTTTATGATATTATTTTGTTAAGCAAATCTCTAAAATGAAATAAAAGGAGAATGATCATGGGGCAAATAAAAATTTTAACTGACAGCACTGCAGACTTATCTTCAGAACAGGTTCAACATTATGGTATAAAGGTGGTGCCGATCACTGTAACTTTCGGTTCGGATTCTTACGCCGACGGCGTTGATCTGGATGCTGACCAGTTTTATAAAAAACTAACCTCTGAAAAAGTTTTGCCAAAAACGTCTCAGCCGTCGCCGGAGGCATTTCGCCAAGCGTATGATGAAATCGCATCTGAAGGAGATACCATTCTTAGTATCCACGTTTCCGGTAAATTAAGCGGCACGCTAAATTCTGCCGAATTAGCTTCAAAAATCGCGAAAGCAGAAGTTATCCCTATTGATACAAAAACAGCCTCCCAGGGCATCGCTCTAACTGTTTTGGTGGCAGCTGAAGCAGTGAAACGAGGCCTGGCCAAAGACGAAATAATCGCTGTTACAAACAAATCAATCCCCAATACTTTCAGTGTTTTTGCTGTTGACACCTTAGAGTATCTTCAGCGGAACGGACGGATCGGCAAAGCGGCGTCACTGCTTGGATCTCTATTACAGCTCCGGCCAATCCTTTATGCTGATCCCGAAGGCATGGTAGCCCCTTATGATAAGGTCCGCGGCCGCTCCCAGATCATCCCCGGCCTCGTTGCTGCCGCCCTTAAAAATGTATCTCCCGATTTGCCGGTGAATCTATCGGTAGTCCATTCCTGGAACAGAGAAGGGGCAGACGAATTATTAAGCGAGCTCAATAAACATTATGAAGTTGCCGATCTGCACATCGGAATGGTCGGTCCGGCAATTGGCGCACATATCGGGCCGGGAGCAGTAGGGGTGATGATCCAGCCCTCTTTTGAATCTCTGCTGAAGAGCTGATAATAATATTTAAATTGTAGTAGAAAAATCCCGGAGAAATCGTTGGCTTAATATTGACATATATTAAAATATTCTATACAATACAGTTGTTAAGACTAATTCTGGCCGGGGAGGGCTAAAAAATGGAAAGTGTCTACAAAGTTGTTGATATTATTGGCACCAGCGATAAATCATGGGAGGAAGCCGCTAAAACAGCAGTTACTACAGCGGCAAAAACGCTGCGCGACCTTCGGGTTGCTGAAGTAAAAAGGATGGACATGAAGATTGAAGAAGGTAAGCTGGTTTACAGGGTTAAGATGAACGTTTCTTTTAAATATGAGGACTAAAAACCAGAAGAGCATTAATTATTAAATAATATGCAAATCAAGTGGCGCTTAGCATAAGCGTCACTTGATTTGTTATAACTTATGCTGGCAGCCGTACATACTGATAAAATCATTTTTGATGCAGGTATTTATCTACCAAGTGAGGCGATATATTGAAAGCTGCTAATTTTGGTCAGTTGGTCAGGGAATTACGCAAGACGACAAGCGACCCCCATGGTAACCGCTGGACCCGGGAAACGCTAAGCAAGCAGATCCATTTAAGCGTGGATCAGTTTGGCCGCCTGGAGCGAGGCGACCGAAAATATTTTGATCATCAAACACTTTCTCTTTTAGCTAACATTTTTAGATTAACCCCCGTGGAAAGAAAAGAATTTCTGATGGTGGCTGCCGGGATCACGGACATTGACATTGTCTATGATATAACTCCCGGCGAACAACTTAGTAGACTCATTGATGTCGTCGGTGATCTTCTTGCACCGGCTTTTATCCTTGATGCTTTTCAAGATGTCATCGCCATAAATAATACCTGTCGTAACCTTTTTTTGATTAACAATGATGTAATTGATTATTCACAACAACAGGCAGCAGGATTTAACTTACTATATTATTTGTACTCACCTGATCTTGGATTCAAAGATTTGATTGGCCAAACGTGGAAAGAAATCGCTATAGTGCAAATCCACCAATTACGCCGAACTTCATTTCGGTTTAGGCACGAAAGATATTATAAAATTCTTTTCGATACACTTTTTAAAATTCCTCAGTTTTCCATAGATTGGTACACAAGCCACAAATTGGACCTCGACTATTATGTTGAATATGAGCATTTTGCCTATGACCACCCTTTTCATGGGCCACTATCATACATTGCGACCGAAACAAACATTACTACAAAACACGGTGAACTGCAATTAATCATTTACAACCCAACCAATACTGAAACCACAACTGTTTTCAAAGAGCTTACAGGTCATGGAAGGATAAAACCTACCCGGTTGGCTAGTTGGCCAGATAAAAATATTTAATACAGCAAACCCTCTTATTAGTAATCCAAACATTTGACTATTAACCCCGATATTTTGACAAATTTGAATACCAAAGTTAAAATAGGGATGTAATTTACCACTAATTCTATTGTACTGCTCTGAATTAAAAACGGAAGATGGTGAACCTGTTGCAGCTTTCCACAAAAGTACGTTATGCGGCAAGAGCCATGATCGATCTGGCCATGAATTATAAGGGCGAGCCAATACAGCTTAATGAAATTGCCTGCAACCAAAATATCTCAGTCAAATATTTGGAACAAATTATGGGGCCGCTCAGGGCCAAGGGGATCGTTCGGACACAAAAAGGGAGTAAGGGCGGCTACCATCTGGCCGCTGATCCTGAAGAGATCACCTTATATGATATTGTTGAAAGTATTGAAGGTTCTATGGCTCCGGTCAGCTGTGTCGACGACACATCTTCCTGTGACCGTCACGATACCTGTGTCACCCGCCAGGTTTGGGCAAGAATGAAAGATGTAGTTAGCGAGGAGCTTAAATCTAAAACACTGGCCGACCTGGCAGCGGATCAGTCAAAGGTGGATAAGGCAATTTAGGGTTTTATGCGAATCTATTCCCTGATATGAGTTGGATAGCCATTGCTCTTTAGCAGTTCTAAAGCCCTAAGCCGGTTTTCGCGGTTTCGAAAACCGAGCCTGATGCTACCACCAGCCAGTTCACGAACGTGGATAATTTCAATTGCATCAATGTTAATCTCCGCATCACCAATAAGCCCAGTTAGTTTGCCAATAGCATTCGGGGTATCTCTTACCAAAACAATCAGCTCATGAATCTCCGGCAAGATGCCGCGTCCACGGTGCGGAATGGAGCTTCTGTATTCCCGGGCCCGGAGAAGATATTCGTGTATAGCATCGCCATCTTGTTCAGTTAAAATTTTCTCCACTTTGTCCAGTTTTTTTCTAAATCCTTTTAGGGCTGCCAGTAGCGCCCACCGATTACTAATACAGATATCACGCCACACATCGGGGTTTCCAAGCGCAATCCTGGTACTGTCCCTGAATCCTCCTGCTGCCAGGGTGTGAATTAACTCCTTTTCACCGGCATCAGTTACACTATGAACCAGGGATGCTGCAGCAAGATGCGGCAGATGGCTGACCAGGGCAACAATCCGATCATGGTTGAGAGGATCAATGATAATCGGCTCTGCTCCCGTCTTCGAGATCATTTGGCAAAGACGATCTATAAGCTGTGTCGGAGTTTCCGGCCCGGGAGTCAAAACATAAATGGCATTTTCCAGCAAAGCCGGATCGGCTCCGCTGATGCCGCTTTCTTCAGAACCAGCCATCGGATGACCACCGATATAATGAACTGCAGCGGGCAGAATCTGTTCAACCGCAGCCATAATTGCCCCTTTTGTACTGCCCACATCGGTAATCAGCGCCCCGTTTTTAACGGCGGGCAGGATCTCTTTAATTAGATCCAGTGTCTTGAGAACAGGAACAGCGATTATGATCAGATCGGCATCTTGAACAGCTTCGGTCGCTGTCTGCGAAAAATAATCGGCTGCACCACATTCCACCGCTTCCCGGCTAGCTTCGTGGTTGAGGTCATAACAGTTTACTTCCTTAACCAGATTTTGCTCTCGCAGAGCAAGGGCGATGCTGCCACCGATTAAGCCGGCACCGATTAAGGCCACTTTATCGAAGTGAAATAGATGATCAGATGAGCCGGCCGACACTTAACGCCACCCCTTTCAGTTCCTTCATCAGGGTCTGAAACTGTGCCGGGGTCAAAGACTGCGGTCCGTCGGAAAGCGCTTCCTGCGGGTTGGGATGAACTTCAATCATCAGCCCGTCAGCTCCTGCTGCCAGGGCCGCTTTACTCATTGCCGGTACCAGGCCTGAAAGACCTGTGCCATGGCTCGGATCGACAATCACCGGCAGGTGACTCAACTGTTTAACCAGAGGCACGGCGCTTAAGTCCAGGGTATTGCGGGTATAAGGCTCAAAAGTGCGGATGCCGCGTTCGCAGAGAATAACATCATAGTTACCCCCGGAAAGAATGTATTCAGCGGCCATCAGCCATTCTTCAATGGTTGCTGAAAGCCCCCGTTTAAGCAACACTGGCTTTCTGATCTTCCCCAATTCGCGCAATAAATAATAATTTTGCATGTTACGCGCCCCAACCTGGACAATATCGGCGCACTCAGCCACCTCTTCGACCGTAAACTGGTCCATAACTTCTGTAACAATTAGTAGCCCGGTTTTTTCTCGAACCCGGTTCAAAAACTGTAAACCCTGCTGTTCGAGGCCCTGGAAGCTATAAGGAGAAGTGCGCGGTTTGAAAGCGCCGGCTCTCAAAACACTGGCACCGGCTTTTTTAACCGCCTCAGCAGCCTGGATCAGCTGCTCTTCATCTTCGATGGCACAGGGGCCGGCCATTACCACCAACTCTGCATCGCCGATGCTTAAGTCACCGATCCTGATTACCGTCTTATCGGGATGAAACTCCCGTCCCGCCAGTTTAAAGGGGCGGGAGATAAAGACAACTTTTTCAACCTCGGGCATCGCTTCCATCGCCTGGGCGACTTCTTCTCGGCGCTGCCCGATAACCCCAATTACGGTCCGGTTTTCACCGGTGGAAAGATGCACCCCGTAACCCAATTTTTTCAACTTATCTGTTATCTTGGCAACCTCTTGTTCCTTAGCACCAGGGTTCATCACAACAATCATCTAAGGTTTACTCCTTTTTTAAAGACCGCTAAATTTCTTGCGGGGTTGGAAACGACCATGCCCCACTTTGCCGACAAACTTGCCGTTATCGATGACCAGGGCTCCGCGGGAGAACACTTTTTCAGGCACTCCTTGACCACTGTAACCTTCATAGGGGTTATAGTCAACATTCTGGTGCTGGGTCGCCTGTGAAAAGGTAAACGGCGCCTCCGGGTTAAAGATTACCAGGTCTGCATCGCTGCCCACAGCAATGGTGCCCTTTTGCGGATAGAGGCCGAACAGACGAGCCGGTGCAGTACTGACCAGATCAACAAATTTATTGATGCTAAACCGCCCCCCGCCGACTCCGCCGTCGTAAAGCAGCTGAACCCTTGTTTCGACTCCCGGGGCCCCATTAGGAATCTTGGTATAGTTACCGAGTCCCAGATCTTTTTGGCCCTTGAAATTAAAGGAGCAGTGATCTGAGGCCACTACTTGTAAATTACCCGATGCCAGACCGCTCCAGAGAAACTCCTCGTTTCCGGCTTCTCTGAGCGGCGGTGACATTACATATTTAGCCCCACCGAAGTCCGGCTCGTTGTAACGATCGAGATCAAGAAAGAGATACTGGGGGCAGGTTTCCGCATAAACCGGGTAACCCTGCAATCTTGCCTCGGCCACTCTGGCCAGGGCTCCGGCATCACTGAGGTGAACAATGTAAGCAGGCGCGCCGCTCAGCTCCGCCATGGTAATAAAGCGGTTGACGGCCTCTTCCTCAGCTTCCGGCGGACGGCTAAGTGCATGGTAAAGTGGCTCTGTGTGACCGGCGGAAAGCATCTCACTGCATAAAACATCGATTATATCGCCGTTTTCGGCGTGCACAAGCACTAACCCGCCTGCTTCGCCCGACTTTTTCAACACCTTTAGTAAAGTGGAGTCGTCGACCTGGAATACCCCCTTATAAGCCATGAATACCTTAAAAGAGGGATAGCCTTTTTCAATCAGGGTAGGCATCTCGGTCAAAACTGCATCGTTTAAGTCTGTTACAGCCACATGAAAACCGTAATCGATAGCGCACTTGCCGTCAGCCCTCTTATGCCAGTTTTCCAGCGCTTCACCAAGCGTTTTGCCCGGGGTCTGGAGAGCATAGTCAACGATGCAGGTTGTCCCCCCGGCCGCTGCAGCGGTGGTGCCGGTTGTGAAGTCATCGGCAGTAACTGTGCCGCCAAAAGGCATATCAAGATGAGTATGCACATCAATCGCGCCCGGAAAGACATAACGGCCTGCGGCATCAAAGACCGTATCCGCCGAGGCAGCGGATTTGGATTCAATTGCAACTATCTTTTCGCCTTCAATCAAAATATCAGCCTGGTAATTGTCCGACGCGGTAACTATTTTACCGTTCTTGATTAAGGTACGCACTATAATCCCTCCGTTTTGTCACTTATTGATTAAAAGTTCGGCAATCTGGATCGAGTTTGTTGCTGCTCCTTTACGGATATTGTCTGAAACCACCCAGAGGTTTAGCCCGTGTTCCACTGAATGATCAGGTCTGATCCTGCCGACAAATACGGCATCATCATCAGCTGCCTGAAGAGGCATGGGATAACTTAAACCAGCGGGATCGTCAAGAAGAACAACCCCTGGGGCCCTGGAGAGAAGAGCTCTTGCCTCTGCTGCCTCAAGGGGCCCAGTAAATTCAACATTAACGGCAATCGAATGGCTCGTGACCACCGGCACTCTTACCGTAGTAGCCGTTACCGGCAGATTGGGAAGTCCCATGATTTTGCGCGTTTCGTTGATCATTTTTATCTCTTCCTTGCAATAACCGTCTTCAACAAATATATCAATCTGGGGCACACAGTTAAAAGCGAGTTGAAAATTTCGTTTGGCCCCTTTATGTGGTATCCGTTCGGGGATCACTAATCTTCCCTCAAGGACAGCCCGGCTGTGTTCTAGCAATTCATCAACCGCTTCTTTGCCGGCACCGGATACGGCCTGGTAGGTTGCGGCCACCACCCGCTTAATTGGGACAGCATCCTGCAAAGGCTTCAGGGCGACGACCATCTGGATTGTCGAACAGTTGGGGTTGGCAATAATCCCTTTGTGCTCAAACACACTGTCAGGATTGACTTCAGGCACAACTAAAGGCACAGTGGGATCCATCCGGAAAGCATTGCTGTTATCGATTACCACCGCTCCATGTTTAACCGCTTCCGGAGCAAATACTTTACTGATGTCCCCACCGGCGCTAAAGAAGGCAAACTCAACACCGGCAAAGGATTCGGCCGTTAACTCTTCTATTGTATAATACTGGCCACCAGCCTCAATTTTCTGGTTGGCCGAACGTGAAGATGCCAGCAGTTTAAGCTCTTTGAAAGGAAAATCTCTTTCGATTAAAACCTCGATCATTTTCTGACCGACCATCCCTGTTGCTCCGACTACTGCAACACTATATTGTTTTGACAAGGTAATCCCTCCACAGCCTTAAATGGGGCCTCTTTAATCACTAGTCTGACCACTACAGATTTCTTCATCATTAATCAGGCCGGTGATAACCGGCTTATATTTAGGGTTATTTTTAACACTCCTGTCCCACAGGCGGATCAGGGTAAAAACCACGGCCATCATAACCAGGCCTGTACAGACAGCAAAAAGCTCGTGGTTCATGGTCAGGTTAAGACGGGCGGCTGCCGCCAACCCGAAAATTATGCCGGCCAGCAAAGCCGCTACCGGCACTAGATAAAGCATAAAGGAGATAAAGAGGATTTGACGGTCATCTGTCTCAAGAATTACCCGCTGGCCGCTTTGTGCCTGAATGGGATTAAGGGCCTCCACGGTTATGTCACGCTTGCCTGAACCACTTAAGATACCGCACTTACCACAGCTTTCGCAGGTCAGGTGTCGTTGCAGATTAACTATTGCGGTGTCATTTGTGGTGTTGATCACCAGTCCGAACTGTTCCATGAGGTTAACCTCCCAACGAAGCAGCCTGACAATAACCACGCCCTGCTGTAGAGTAATCTTAGCACAACCATCAGCGACCGACAAGCAATTAGCGTTATGGAGTATCGAACCAGCAGGCAGGTTTTACCCGGCAAGCATAAACCCTTTAAAATACAAAAAGACAGGGAACTTAAGGTTCCCTGTCTTTTTTACGTTCTTCAGCTCATATTGCCTTAGGCAAATGCTTCCGGAATATCTTTTAATACAGCATAACTAAAAACCGGTCCGTCTTTACAGACGTACATACCGCCGGCGTTGCAGCGCCCGCATTTACCGATACCACACTTCATCCTGTTTTCCAGCGTGGTATAGATCTGTTCATCGCTGAAACCAAGCTTTTTCAGGTTTTCCAGCACAAAACGGATCATGATCGGCGGACCACAGGTCACGGCAATGGTATTTTCCGGTGAAGGATTGAGATCGAGTAGCATCTGCGGCACAAAGCCGACATTGTAACCCCATCCTTCTTCCTCGATATCGATAGTCAGGTGGCAGGATAGATCATCGCATTTGCTCATTTCATCAAACTCGCCTTTAAAGCAAAGGTCCCCGGAAGACCGGGCGCCGTAGATCATAGTCAGTCCGGCATACTTGTCGCGGTTCGCCTTTACATATTCAACAATTGGCCGCAGCGGGGCCTGCCCGATCCCGCCACCGATGGTCAGGATTTTCTTACCCTGCCAGTCGTCTACGGGAAAACTGTTGCCGTAAGGACCACGGACCGTAATCTTGTCGCCTGTTTCAAGCTTATGAAGAGCCTGGGTTACTTTGCCCATTTTCATGACCGAGAACCTTAAAAACTTGCCTTCTGTCGGCGAACAGGAGATCGAGATCATGCTCTCCCCTTCACCGAGTACACCGATCATGGCGCATTGTCCCGGTTTATGGCTCCAGCTGTCGCGCACGGCCGGATCATCAAAAACAACTTTGAAGGTTTTAATGCAGCGGTCGCCGCCTGTTTCATGCCAGCTATCCTCTATTGTTGCAAAATAGGGGATATAAGGATTTTCAGCGGTCATTATAGCGCCTCCTTCACCTGTCTTAGGATTTCAACGATGTCGATATTGACAGGGCAGAGGTTGATACACCGCCCGCAGCCAACACAGGCAATAACATCGAACTTATCGACATAGTAATTATATTTATGGTTAATGCGGTTTCTTGTTCTTTCACGACGGGTCGGCCTGGGGTTGTGCCCCGAAGTGTGCATGGTGTACTCTTCGAACATGCAGGAATCCCATGTCCGGCAACGTCGCGCTTCAAAGCCTTCCACCTCATCCTGAATATCAAAGCAGTGACAGGTGGGGCAAAGGTAAGTACAGGTTCCACATCCGATGCAGGAAGCAGATACTCTCTTCCAGAGCGGATCTTCCCACAGACCGGGCAGCCCTTCCGGAATGCCCGAGTGATCTACGGTTCGTTTGATCTTCGACCCGGCATCTGCAACCAGCTGCTCTTTAGCTTTAACCGCGCCAGCATCAGAGTCGGTAAGCAACTCTTTTGTCTCTGCCAGTAAAGCTTCACCTTTGGCCGTTACTGCTTCCAACAGGTAGCTGTCTCCGAGATCATACATGAGCAGGTCGAGACCCTCGGTGGAGTCCGGCGCTCCGCCAACGGAAGAGCAAAAACAGTTTAAGCCCGGCTCATTACAAGCCAGGCCTACTAAAGTGACCAGCTCGCGCCTTTTCAGGTAGTAAGGATCATCGAAATCCCACCGGAAAAGCTTCTCAATGATCGTCATCGCCCGGGCATCACAGGGCCGAACTCCAAGCAAGATCAACTCTTCTTCCAGTTTCGGCTCTTCCATCTCGATGTTGCCCAACTGGAAAAGATACATTGTTTCGGTTTGAGGAAAGGCTGCCCCCTTAGGCGGTACTCGCGTATTACCGTAATCCAGGGAGATCTCATCACCTGCTGCTACTGGGGCAAAACGCATCGCTTCACCTTCGAGCTTCGGTGCCCAGAGATTCTTACCGGTCAACTTCCCAACGAATTCAGGCCATTTTTCTTTATTTAAAAGCATCGCTGACATATCACCCACCTCTACAGTATGAAATCCTCGGGATCATCAGGCTTAAAGCTGGCCTGGAACGGCTCGGCATCGGGATCAAGTCCCGGTTCGAAACCGTATTTTTCCCGAACTTCCCTGGCCATTTTGCGGTTTATTTTGCCCAGGGGGATATTGGCCGGGCAGACCCTTTCACACTCGCCGCACTCGATGCAGCGACCGGCCAGGTGGAAAGCCCGGGAGATATTAAAAGCTGTGTTTTCGGAAAAGTTGACCGCCCGGTTGATCCAGGTCGGGTTAAGCCGATCAAGGATACAATCCTGGCAATAGCAAAGCGGACATACGTTACGGCAGCTGTAACAGCGAATGCACTTGTTAAATTGTTCTTCCCAGTATTCCCAGCGTCCATCAACATCCTTGGCTTCAAGTTCACTAACCCCACTGTCTTCAGCCAGGTCCCTTTTTTCAACCTCGTCACTGATCAAATGGTCACTAATGACCGGGTTTGGAAAACGGCAAAGCCGGCATTTTTCTGCCAGCACTTCATCCCTGGGGATTTTAATTTCTTCTCCGCCACGGACCAGAAGAAAACTGTCGCCGTTCCACTTGACCTCGACCAGTTCTTTTGTGTCGCCATATTTTTCCGCCAGCAAACTCTGGTCGACCACCCCGGGACAGGGACAACCGATAACAATTACATCCTCCCGGTGAATACCTTTCTCAACCAGTAGCTGCACAACTGCCCTGCTGTCACAACCCTTCACCATTACGGCAACTTTTCTTTTATCAGCTTCCTGACCTCGGGGCAGAGGAGTTTTCTCAACCAGAGTCAGGTAAGTGGCCAGGTTTGCGGTGCAGAGGGGTGAAAAGATTAACTCTGCCACACCTGCGGCATCTTCGACAAATACCGGGGCCACCCGGTAGCCGTAAGAACCCTTCTTCCATCCGATCAGGTACTTGACATCATCCCGGGCAACAACTTCTGCTGCGGTTTTTCGTAATTGTTCCAAATCCATCTTCTAATTACCCCTCCTACCAGTCGATCTGCCGGCGCCTGAAACCTTCATACGGCCCGGCTTCACGCGCATCTTCGACGGTTTTTTCCACAACTTCCTTCCATTTGTGCCCCTCAGATGCCGATACCCAACTCATGTGAAACCGCTTTGGGTCAACGCCGACAAATTCCATCAGATCTTTCAGCATGCCGAGACGGCGCCGGGCATGGAAGTTGCCCTCCATATAATGGCAATCACCAGGATGGCAACCTGAGACCAGCACTCCATCGGCTCCCTGTTGCAGGGCGTTCATCACATAAAGCGGATTAACCCGCCCGGAACACATCACCCTGATCACCTGGATATTAGCCGGGTACTGAACCCGGCTGGTGCCAGCCAAATCCGCACCAGCATAGGAGCACCAGTTGCAAAGGAAAGCTACAATGTTAGGCTCGTAATTATCGCTCATTTAAAGACCCCCAATGCCGCGATCTGCGGTAAGATCTGGCGATCACGGAAGGATTTCGGCTGGATTGAATCAGAAAGACAACCGGGCGAACATGATCCGCAGCCCTTACAGAGGGCTTCATTGACCCTGGCCACCTCAACTTCATGGCCAAACCGGTTGACCGTAACCAGCTCAATAGCAGTATAGGGGCAGATATTAACACAGAAACCACAACCCCTGCAGGTTGATTCGTCAACAGAAGCCACCTGGGCGCTGATCATTACCTTGCCTCTGGCCAGTGGAATCATCGCCGAAGAGGCTGCTCCCTTGGCCTGAGCTACCGTATCGGGAATATCCTTAGGCCCCTGGCAACAGCCGGCTAAGAAAACGCCTTCAGTAGCAGTATCAACGGGGCGAAGTTTGGGATGAGCTTCGAGGAAAAAGCGGTCTGGCGACTGCGCGAGGCGCAGCAGTTCCATCGTCTGGCGCATATCGGCCCTCGGCTCCAGGCCAACACCAAGCACGACCAGATCGACTTCGTCTTCAAGCGGAGTTGCCGTTAATGTATCTTCAACCTTAACTACCAGCTTGTTGCCACGCTTAAAAATCTCGGACGGATTGCCGCGGATATAGCGAACATTTTCACGGCGAACCCGATCGTAGAATTCTTCGAAACCTTTCCCGAAAGCCCTGACATCCATGTAATAAACCCGGATGTTGGCATCGGGCAGTTTATCCCTTACGAGGTGTGCCTGCTTGGCTACGTACATACAGCAAACCCTGGAGCAGTATTCGTTACCAACACTTTCATCACGGGAGCCGACACACTTGATAAAAGCAACTTCTTTTGGCTCAATCTCTTCTTCGCCGTTAAAGATTTTTAATTTGCCACCGGTCGGACCGGAAGCCGATACAAGGCGTTCCATCTCCATGCCGGTAACAACGTTCGGATAATCGCTGTAACCGTACTCCGGTTTGCGCGATGCATCGAAGGGATCAAAACCGGTAGCGACAATTACGGCTCCGACTCTAAATTCCACGGTTTCATCAACCTGATCGAAATTGATCGCTCCAGCCTGACAGACCTCGGCACATTTCGGGCCTTTACCGCATTTACCCTTGGTCAAGTAAAGGCAGGTTTCCGGATCAATGGTATACTTGGCCGGCACAGCCTGGGGAAAAGGCAGGTAAACCGCCGAGCGTTTGCCCATACCCATATCGAATTCACTGGGGAAGCGATCTTTCACCCGGCACTCCGCCGCACAGTCCCCGCAACCGGTGCATTTGTCAAAATCGACATAACGTGCTTTTTTCCGCACCTTGACCTCAAAATTGCCGATATAGCCACCAATCTCCTCCACTTCGGAGTAGCTTAAAAGCTCAATATTGGGGTGGTTGGCACAGTCAACCATCTTCGGGGTCAGGATACAGGCCGAGCAGTCAAGGGTTGGAAATGTTTTGTCCAGCTGGGCCATCCTGCCGCCAACAGAAGGTGATTTTTC
>Ga0114946_10001790_pt1 | contig 14805 bp, 15 predicted proteins | sample WalLakDeSediment_FD_88676 | JGI IMG/M metagenome (GOLD analysis project Ga0114946, IMG submission 88676) | Lake sediment microbial communities from Walker lake, Nevada to study Microbial Dark Matter (Phase II) - Walker Lake 11/02/13 Deep Sediment | ecosystem: Environmental > Aquatic >... | reverse complement strand
GTGATCTACCCGTTCATGAAGCGCTACACCCACCTGCCGCAGCTCTTCCTCGGGGCCGCCTTCGGCTGGGCGGTGCCCATGGCGTTCACGGCGATCACCGGGGCGGTACCCCCGATCGGCTGGCTGCTCTTCGCCGCGACCGTGCTCTGGGCCCTCATCTACGACACCCAGTACGCGATGGTCGATCGCGACGATGACCTCAAGGTCGGCATCAAGTCGACGGCCATCCTCTTCGGCCGCCATGACCGCCTGATCATCGCCCTGCTCCAGGCCGTGCTCCTCGGGCTCCTGGCGGTCGTGGGCCGGCTCGCCGGCTTGGGCGGCTGGTACCTCGGCGGTCTGGCCATCGCGGCGGCGCTGGCCGTCTATCATCAGTACCTGATCCGCAACCAGGAGCCCGGGGCCTGCTTCGAGGCCTTTCTCAGTAACAACTACTTGGGCATGGCCGTCTTCCTGGGGCTGGTCGCCGACTACGCGCTGAGCCCCTAGCGGCCGGGGCAGGCGGTTTCCTAACCCCAAGCCAGGTACCGGATCGAAACCCGGTCGACATCGGGTTGCTCATGCCCGAATGGCACCGCTTCCGCGATTTCGATTACGACAACGACAACGCAAACGATCTTGTGCATTGTTCGATTTGTGTTTGACTCGTTACTGAGGAGGAGCGCCTGTGATGTTCCCGAGACGCCTTGTTGCAACCCTGCTGGGGCTGACCCTTGCCTTCGCCGCGCTGGCCGTGGACGAAGGCATCGACTACGTCAAGCTCAGCACCCCCCAGCCGACCGAGACCGGGGACAAGGTCGAGGTGGTGGAGGTCTTCTGGTACGGCTGCCCGCATTGTTTCACCCTGGAGCCCTTCCTGGACCGCTGGCTCCAGAGCATACCCAGCCACGCCGAATTCCGCCGCATGCCGGCGGTGCTCGGCCCCGGTTGGGAGCCCCACGCCCGCGCCTTCTACGCGGCCGAGCTGCTCGGCGTGACCGACAAGCTCCACCTCGCGCTGTTCAAGGCGATGCACGACGAGAACCGCAAGCTACTGAAAAAGCAGGACCTCGTCGCCTTTGCCGGCGAGCAGGGGATCGACAAGCAGGCGTTCGCCGACGCCTACGACTCCTTCTACGTCGCCATGAAGGTCCGCCGCGCCGTCGAGATGGGGAAGCGCTACGGGATCGATGGCGTACCCGCCCTGGTGGTCAACGGCAAGTACCGCACGAGCGCGACCCTCACCGGGGGCAACGCACGGCTCATGGAGGTGCTCGACCACCTGGTCGAGCGCGAGGCGGCCGAGGCCGCGGGCGGGTCTTGATCCGGCGCCAGACCGCACCGGCGCGCCGTCAGTGGTGCGGGTGCTCCTCCGGCAGCGGCTTGGCGTCGGGGCTGGGGTAACGCTCGAACACCCACTTGGGCAGCTTGCCCTGGCTGGCGTGGTAGAGGGCATCGGACTCGATGATGACCAGGATCAGCACGGTCACCATCACCGGCAGGATGCCGATCCCGATCACCAGCGCCCAGACCGCCTCCTTCATCATCCCGCCGTAGGTTTGGCCGGCCCAGCCGAGGACGGCGATCACCATGAGCAGGACGAGCATCAGGATCAGGATCCGGCTGCGCCGCGCGGTGACCTGCCAGTGGCACATCACGTACCAGGAGTCGACCGTGCGGGAGCGCCGCGCGCGCCAGAGGATGTACCCGAGGATCGAGAAGGAGATCGCCGGGATGAGCGCCATGATCCAGGGGAAGGTCCCGGCCACACCCCCCGCGGCCACCGCCATCAGGATGTGATTGCCGACCAGGTTGGTGAGGAACCACTCATGGGGCACGTTGGCCTGCTTGATCTCGGCCTTGCTGACTTCGAAGCGCATAAAGGGGCCACGGCCTATGAGGTTACGGCGGAAGGTCGCGGAGCTTAACCCATAGCCCCGCGCTTTTCATGCCGCCGCCCCGCCGCCGCAGACCGTGCATGCCGGATCGGGCCTCAGCCGCAGGCTGCGAAACTCCATCGCCAGGGCGTCGATGAGGAGCAGCCTCCCGCGCAGCGGCTCCCCTACCCCGAGCAGGACCTTGATCGTCTCGGCGGCCTGGATGCTGCCGACGATCCCCACCAGCGGTGCGAGCACCCCATTGGCCGAGCAGGTCTCGTCGACGGTGCCGTCACGGGGATAGAGACACTGGTAGCAGGGATCGCCAGGGCGACCGGAGAACACCGCCACCTGTCCCTCGGTGCGGATCGCCGCCCCCGAGATCAGCGGGACACCGGCGGCGCGGCAGGCGGCATTGACGGCGAAGCGGGTAGCGAAGTTGTCGCTCGCATCGACCACTGCATCCACAGCCGCGACCAGCGGCGGCAGGGTCGCCTCGCTCAGACTGCCCTTGTAACCCTCTACGCGCACCTCAGGGTTCAGCTCGGCGAGCGTCTGCCGTGCCGAGTCCACCTTCGGCATCCCCAGCCGGTCGGTCCTGTGCAGGATCTGACGCTGGAGGTTGGAGAGATCGACGGCATCGAAGTCCGCCGCGACGAGCGTGCCCACCCCCGCCGCGGCCAGATACATGGCGACCGGCGATCCCAGCCCGCCGAGCCCTACGATCAGCACCCGTGAGGCGAGTAGGCGCTCCTGCCCCTCGATGCCGACCTGCGGCAGCATGATCTGCCGGCTGTAGCGCAAGAGTTGGTCGTCATTCATGAAAATTTAGCCGCAAATGAACGCAAATGAACGCAAATTTCCCAAGAGTCAATCCGCGGAGTGTCACCTGCCAGGGTCCGACGGTGGTGGGCGGGACGGGTCCGGCCGTTGCCGTCGTGCGGAGGAGCGCCCCCTGTACCGCTGAGCGGAGCGCTCGCATCGTTACACCAAGGTCCCAATCTTCTCCGTCATTTGCGTTTATTTGCGTTCATTTGCGGCAAGTTTCTCTTCTACAAGGTCGCGAACAAGGCCGAGGGTGACGCGCTCGTGCCCGACGAGGTCGCGGCGGGTCTCGATGGCGCTGTAGCCGTGCCGAGCGAGGATGTCGCGCACGGCAGGGCCCTGGTCGTAGCCGTGCTCCAGGGCGAGCAGCCCGCCGGGGCGCAGACAGGTGCGAGCCTCCGCCGCGAGCCGGCGGATGGCGTCCAGCCCATCCCCGCCGGCCACCAGCGCGCTGGGCGGCTCCCACGGCAGGTCGCCCTCGCCGAGATGAGGGTCGCCCTCGACGACATAGGGCGGGTTGCTGATGAGCGCGTCCAGCGAGCTGGGCGAGATCGCCGCGAGCCAATCGCCGCGCACCAGGTGGGCATTGCCTGGGGCATAGCGGCGCAGGTTGTCCCGCGCGACGCGGGCCGCGCCGGCGCTGCGCTCGGTGGCGATCAGGCCCCAGGCGGGGCGCTCGTGGGCGAGGGCCGCGGCGATCGCGCCGCTGCCCGTCCCGGCATCCAGCACGACCAGCGGGACCTCCGCCGGCAGGCGCGCCAGCGCGAGCTCGACCAGGAGCTCGGTCTCGGGCCGCGGGATCAGGGTCTCCGGCGAGACGGCGAGCTCCAGGCCCCAAAAGGCCTGCCGCCTGCGTAGATACGCGATCGGCTCGCCCCGGCGGCGCCGTGCGACCAGGTCGCGAAAGCGCGCCGCCGCAACCGGATCGGGCTCCCGCTCGGGCCAGGCGATGAGCTGCTCGCGGGTGAGCCCGGTCGCCTCGGCGAGGAGCAGCTCCCCCTCCAGCCTTGGCAGGGCCTGGGGCAGCTCCGCAAGGGCCTGGACCGCCTCGCGCAGCAGCGAGCCGAGGGTCTCCGCCACCGGCCCCGCTCAGGCGTCCTGCAGCGCCATGAGCTGCTCGGCCTGGTACTCCTGAGCGAGCGGGTCGATCACCTGATCGAGCTGGCCGGTGAGGATCTCATCGAGCTTGTAGAGGGTGAGATTGATGCGGTGGTCCGTCACCCGATTCTGCGGGAAATTGTAGGTGCGGATGCGCTCGGAGCGGTCGCCGCTGCCGACCTGCAGGCGACGCGACTGGGCCTGCTCGGAGACCTGCGCGGCCTGCGCCTGGGCGAGCAGCTTGGCCTGCAACAGGGCGAGCGCGCGCGCCCGGTTCTTGTGCTGGGAGCGCTCGTCCTGGCACTCGACCACGATCCCCGAGGGGAGATGGGTGATGCGCACCGCGGAGTCGGTCTTGTTGACGTGTTGGCCGCCGGCCCCGGAGGAGCGGTAGGTATCGACCCGCAGGTCGTTGGGGTTGACGTCGATCTCGTCGACCGACTCGACCTCGGGCAGGACCGCGACCGTGCAGGCGGAGGTATGGATGCGGCCCTGGGACTCGGTCTCCGGGACGCGCTGGACGCGGTGGGTCCCGGCCTCGAACTTGAGGCGCGAGTAGACCCCCTGCCCGCTCACCCGCACGACGACCTCCTTGTAACCGCCGAGCTCGCCCTCGCTCGCGCTGATGGTCTCGACCCGCCAGCCCTGCTGCTCCGCGTGGCGCAGGTACATGCGCAACAGATCGGCGGCGAAGAGCGCGGCCTCGGCCCCGCCGGTGCCGGCGCGGATCTCCAGAAACAGGTTGCGCTGGTCGTTCGGGTCGGGCGGCACCAGCAGGCGCAGGAGCTCGGGCTCCAGCACCTCGCGCCGGGCGCGGGCGGCGCCGACCTCCTCGCGCGCCAGCTCGGCCATCTCGGGGTCGGCGAGCATCTGCTCGGCGCTGGCGATGTCGTCGTCCACCGAGCGGAAGCGCTGGTAGCAATCGACCAGGGGCTGGAGCTGGGCGTACTCCCGGCCCAGGTCGCGGAAGCGGTACTGGTCGCCCTGGACCTCAGGCTCCGCGAGCAGGGCAGTGACCTCGCCGAAGCGCTCGCAGACGCGCTCGAGCTTGTCGCGAATCGACGGGTTCACGTCGGCGAGCCGGTCTGCCGACTGAGCTCGAAGAGCTCGTTGGCCGCCTCCAGGAGCCTTCCCTCGCCATCGCGGCCGGCGCGGCGCAGGCGCGCGCTGGGGGCGTGCAGCAGCTTGTTGGTCAGGGTATTGGCGAGGAAGCTCAGGACCTCGTCGGCAGGCTTGCCGGAGGCGAGCTGGTGGCGGGCGCGGGCCAGGACCTCGTCGCGCAGGGCCTCGGCGCGGCGGCGGTAGTCCTGGATCAGGCTGGTCGCGTCGAGCGAGCGCAGCCAGGCGAGGAACTCCTCGCGATGGAAGGCGATGATCTCCTCGGCCTGCTCGGCCGCCTCCCGACGCGAGCGCATGCCCTCGTCCACCACCCCCTGGAGGTCGTCGACGGTGTAGAGGTAGACGTCGTTGAGCTCCGCGACCTCGGGCTCGATGTCCCGCGGCACGGCGATGTCGACCATGAAGATCGGGCGGTGCTTGCGCTTCTTGAGGGCGCGCTCGACCGTCCCCTTGCCGAGGACCGGCAGCGGGCTCGCCGTCGAGGAGATGAGGATGTCCGCCTCGGCCAGGTGCTCGGCGAGCTCGGTCAGCGCGATGGCGAAGCCGCCGAACTGGCTCGCAAGCTCATGGGCGCGCTCGACCGTGCGATTGGCGACGATGATCCGCCCGATGCGGTGCTGGTGCAGGTGGCGGGCGGCGAGCTCGATGGTCTCGCCGGCCCCGATCAGGAGCGCGGTCTGCTCGCCGAGATCACTGAAGATCTGCCGAGCCAGGCTCACCGCCGCGAAGGCCACCGAGACCGGGCTGTTGCCGATCGCGGTGTCCGTGCGCACCTGTTTGGCAACCGAGAAGCTGTGCTGAAAGAGCCGCCCGAGGAGCCTGCCGGTGGCGGCGCTGTCGCAGGCGGCCTGGAATGCGGTCTTGACCTGGCCGAGGATCTGCGGCTCGCCGAGGACCATCGAGTCCAGCCCGCAGGCCACGCGCAGCAGGTGAGAGACCGCCGAGCCGTCGATGTGACGATAGAGGTAGGGCGTGATCCGCTCGGCCTCGATGCCGTGGAAGCGCGCGAGCCAGTCATCCACCGGTGACTCGCTCCCCGGCTCGACCGCGCAGTAGAGCTCGGTGCGGTTGCAGGTGGAGAGGATCACCGCCTCGCCGACGCCGGGCTCCGCGGTCAGGCTGCGCAGGGCACCAACCAGGATGTCCGGCCCGAAGGAGATGCGCTCGCGGATCTCCACCGGGGCCGTCTTGTGGTTGAGTCCGATGACCTGAATCGCCATGTGCATTGGTAGCTGAGAAAAACGCCCGGATTCTTGGTTATCCGACCGGCGGATGCAAGTCGGCCGGATCCAGGCACGGGCTGACTGCCGGCGATTTTTTCGCGCGGAACCCGGCGGTTATACTGCCATCCAATCGCCTAAACTGGTCCTCTCGGCCTAAGGGTCCGCCCATGCCCCAGCCCAGCCCAACCGCCCGCCTCGCCACGCTACTCCTGCTCCTCGCCCTCGGGGGGGGCGTCGCCGCGGCGACCCAGTCCGCCCCGGCGGCCTCAGCCCCCGCTGCCGCCCCCACCAAGGGCGAGACCCAGGGCCTGACCCCCGACCTGGTCTACGCGGTCCTGGTCGGCCAGGTTGCCCGACAGCGTGGTGACCACCGCATGGCCGTCACCCACTTTCTGCACGCCGCCAAGCTCGCCGGCGACCCCGGACTGGCCGAGCAGGCGGCCCGCTCGGCCCTCGCGCTGGGCGACGCGGAGCTCATCCAGCGCACCGTCGATACCTGGCTCGAGATCGCGCCCAACTCGATCTCGGCCTATCAGATCGCCGCCTACACCCACCTGGAGGCGCAGGACCTGGCGGGCGCCATCGATCACCTGCGCCGTTTGATCAGGCTCTCCGCCGAGGCCGGTGAGGACGGGTTCGTGCGTGCCGCCCGCCTGGCGCAGAAGCTCAAGGCGCCCGAGCAACGCGTCGAGCTGATGGAGATCCTCACCGCCGGCGAGCCGCAAAACCCTGACGGCTGGTTCGCGCGGGCGATGGTCGCCGCCGGGGCCGAGCGCCACGAGGACGCGGTGGCGGCGGCCGAGCGCGCCCTGGAGCTGCGCCCGGACTGGAACGAGCCACGCGTCTTTCTGATCCAGCTCTACCTGAGCCGGGGGGAGCGGCAGAAGGCCCGCGACGCCCTCGCCTCCTTCGTCGATCAGACCCCGGACGAGCGCAGCCTGCGCACCCTCTACGCGCAGATGTTGGTCGAGGACGAAGAGTTCGAGCGCGCCCGCGAGGTCTTCTCCCACCTCCTGAAGACCGAGCCCAAGGAGCCCGATGTGTTGTTTGCGCTCGGCATCCTATCGCTGCAGCTCGAGGACTTGGACGCCGCCCGCGACTACTTCGGGCGGCTGCGCGAGACCGGGGAGCGTCGCGACGAGTCCGCCTACTACCTCGGCCAGGCCGAGGAGCTGGCCGACAACGCCGAGGCCGCAATCGGCTGGTACGAGAAGGTGAGCGGCGAGCACTCGCTCGATGCCCAGGTTCGCATCGCCCGGCTCCAGGCCCGCGGGGGGCAGGTCGAGGCGGCACGCGAGCGGCTGCATCGCCTGCGCGACCGTGTGAGCGGGGAGGCGGTGACCCTGTATCTCATCGAGGCCGAGATCCTGCGCGACGTCGACCTCAAGCGCGAGGCCATGGCGGTGTACGACGGCGCGATCGCGCAGTACCCCGACGACCCCGACCTGCTCTACTCCCGCGCCCTGCACGCGCTCGCCTTCAACCGGCTGGACATCCTGGAGCAGGACCTGCGCCAGATCATCGCCAAGGACCCGGAGCACGCCGACGCCCTCAACGCGCTGGGCTACAGCCTGGCCGACCTCACCGATCGCTACCAGGAGGCGTACGATCTCGTCGCGCGCGCCCTGGCCCTGAAGCCCGACGACGCCGCCGTGCTCGACAGCATGGGCTGGGTGCTCTTCCGGCTGGGCCGACTGGACGAGGCGGAGGGCTACCTGCGCCGGGCCCTGGATCTGTCCTCCGACGGCGAGATCGCCGCCCACCTCGGCGAGCTCCTCTGGGCCAGGGGCGAGCGCGACGGCGCTTGGCGGGTCTGGGAGGAGGCGCTCGCCAAGGACCCCAAGCACGAGTACCTGCTGCGGGTCATCGGGCGCCACCGGGTGACGAGCAACGACGGCGGGTCGCGCTGATGCCCACCCCGGCGGCGCACCGGCTCTGGCCGGCGCCCGCCAAGCTGAACCTGACGCTGCGCGTGCTCGGCCGCCGAGCGGATGGCTATCACCGGCTGCAGACGGTCTTCCAGTTCCTGGATCACGGCGATCAGATCCGCATCGAGCCCCGCTCCGAGGGCGCCGTGCGGCGCCGCTCGTGCCTTCCCGGCGTCCCCGAGGAGGCCGATCTGGTGGTCCGCGCCGCGCGGCTCTTGCAGTCCGCCACCGGCTGCCGGGCAGGCGCCGACATCTGGGTCGACAAGCGGCTCCCGCTGGGCGGTGGCCTGGGTGGGGGCAGCTCCAATGCGGCGACGGTCCTCGTTGCCCTGAACCAGCTCTGGGGCACCGGGCTGTCATCGGCCGAGCTGGCCGATCTGGGGCTGACCCTGGGCGCCGACGTCCCGGTCTTCGTGCACGGGCGCGCCGCCTGGGGTGAGGGCGTCGGCGAGGAGCTCACCCCGGTGGAGCTCCCCGAGCCCTGGTACCTGGTCCTCGTGCCTGATTGCTCGGTCTCCACCGCGTCGGTGTTCTCAGATCCTGATTTGACAAGGGATTCTGCCCCGATCACAATTACCGACTTCGTTGCGGGGGACGGTCGTAACGACTGCCGGCCGGTGGTCGAGCGGCGTTACCCCGAGGTCGCCGCCGGGCTCGCCTGGCTCGCTCGCCACGGACAGGCGCGGCTGACCGGTACCGGGGCCTGCGTGTTCACCGCGCTGGCCGACGAGCAACGGGCACGCCGCGCCCTCGCCGAGGTGCCGCCAAGGTTTGGGGCCTTCGTCGCCCGCGGCCGTAACCGCTCACCGCTCTTCGACCAGGACCGAGGCGACCGGTCCGCGCCGGCCGAGCCGTCCATCCCGGCGGGGATCGACGAGACACCGTCCTGTCCATCGCGTCATTGGGGCGTCGCCAAGCGGTAAGGCACTGGGTTTTGATCCCAGCATTCCCAGGTTCGAATCCTGGCGCCCCAGCCAACATCGGTGCGTCCACGCCGGGGTCGCGCCGGAAGATCGCTCGGCGCCCTGTGCGCTAAAGGGGAAATCGCCGTGTCCGCCACGCAGATGATGGTGTTCTCCGGGAACGCGAACCGGGAGCTGTCGGCCGAGATCGCCGGCCACCTCAACATCCCGCTGGGCAAGGCGGTCGTGGGCCAGTTCAGCGACGGCGAGGTGATGACCGAGATCCAGGAGAACGTCCGCGGCCGCGACGTCTTCGTGGTCCAGCCGACCGGCGCCCCCACCAACGACAACCTGATGGAGATGCTGGTGATGGTCGATGCCCTGCGCTGGGCATCGGCCAAGCGCATCACCGCGGTCATCCCCTACTTCGGCTACGCCCGCCAGGACCGGCGCCCGCGCTCGGCACGGGTGCCGATCACCGCCCGGCTGGTCGCCAAGATGATCGCCCAAGCCGGGGCCAGCCGGGTACTGACGGTCGACCTGCACGCCGATCAGATCCAGGGCTTCTTCGACATCCCAGTCGATAACGTCTATGCCTCGCCCATCCTGCTGGGGGACGTCTGGCGCCAGAAGTACCCGGACCTGATGGTCGTCTCACCGGACGTCGGTGGCGTGGTACGCGCGCGGGCGCTGGCCAAGCGGCTCGACGACGCCGACCTCGCCATCATTGACAAGCGCCGCCCGCGGCCGAATGAGGCCAAGGTGATGAACGTGATCGGTGAGGTCGAGGGGCGCACCTGCGTCCTCATCGACGACCTGGTCGACACCGCCGGGACCCTGTGCCTAGCGGCCGGCGCGCTCAAGGACCACGGCGCCGCCCGAGTGGTGGCCTACTGTACCCACCCGGTCCTATCGGGACCGGCGGTGGCCAACATCAACGCCTCCCGGCTCGATGAGCTGGTGGTCACCAACACCGTTCCGCTTCGTCCGGAGGCCGCCGCCTGCACGCGCATCCGCCAGTTGAGCATCGGCGAGCTCCTGGCCGAGACCATGCGGCGGGTCTCCAATGAGGAATCAGTCAGCTCGCTGTTCATGGATTGATCGCTACCCAGCAGCGAGTCGAGAATAAGCCAAGAGAAATCGTTGTCGTTGTCGTTGTCGTTGTCGTAATCGTAATCGTTGTCGAGTCTATCGTAGCGTCCCGAGCTCTCTCCGCCGCTAGGCATCGTGCTGCTCACACCCGAGCTACATCGCATCTCCGATTACGACAACGATTACGACAACGATTACGACAACGATAATGGTTTTACACGCAGGCACTTGAGAATGGCGGCACACTTTGTGCTGCAAGGGCACCTCGACTTAGTCAGGGCGCCCTCGATCCGCAGACCGCGCCGAGACCCTGGTCGCGGGGCTCGGCGCCCTTGTCATCAACCGTTCGATTCGGAGAACGTCAAATGAATGAGACCTTCGAAGTCATTGCGCAACCCCGCAGCGACGCAGGGAAGGGTGCGAGCCGCCGCCTGCGCCGCAGCGGGATGGTCCCGGCCATCGTCTATGGTGGTCATCAGGACCCCGAGATGATCAGCGTCAACCACAACGACCTGGTCAAGCACCTGGAGCACGAGGCCTTCTATTCCCGCATCCTCGACCTCAAGGTGGGCGAGCGGGCCTCCAAGGTGGTGCTCAAGGACCTCCAGCGTCACCCCGCCAAGCCCTTCATCCTGCATCTGGACTTCCAGCGCGTGAGCGCCGACGAGAAGATCCGGATGATCGTACCGCTGCACTTCCTGAACGAGTCGACCTCCAAGGGGGTCAAGTCGGGTGGCAACGTCTCGCACACCCTCACCGAGGTCGAGATCACCTGCCTGCCCAGGGACCTGCCCGAGTTCATCGCAGTCGATCTCGCCGAGATGCAGGTCGGCGACATCGTGCACCTCTCCGAGCTGACCCTGCCGGAGGGCGTCGCCCTGGCCCACGCCCCCGACCCCGACCTGCCGGTGGTCATCATGCATGGCGCCCGTGCCGCTGCCGGCCCCGAGGGGGAGGAAGGTGCCCCCGGCGAGAGTGGCGCCTAGCCCTGACCTGTCAGGTAGGCCCCCATCGGGTCGGCGCCTGCCGACCCGGATTCCACCCTCAAACCAAGACCCGCGGGCGTCCTCCCTGTGGTCGAGAAGGGTATCCGGCTGATCGTCGGCCTCGGCAACCCCGGACCGGAGTACGAGGCGACCCGTCACAACGTGGGCTTCTGGCTCGCCGACCGGCTGGCCGGCCTTCACGGCGGGCAATTCCGCCTCGAAAGCAAGTTCCACGGCCTGCTCTGCCGGTTGGCCGTTGGCGGGGCCGACCCGCGCCTGCTGAAGCCCATGACCTACATGAACCGCAGCGGCCAGTCCGTCGGTGCGGTGCTGCGCTACTTCGGCTATGCACCCGAAGAGGTGCTGGTCGCGCACGATGAGCTCGATCTCCCGGTCGGCACCGTCCGACTCAAACAAGGCGGCGGGCACGCCGGCCACAACGGCCTGCGGGACATCATCGCGGTGCTCGGCACGCGCGACTTCTGGCGCCTGCGCATCGGCATCGACCACCCCGGCGACAAGGCCCAGGTGGTCCCGTACGTATTGAGCCGCCCATCGCGGGATGATGCGAGCCGGGTCCTGGAGGCCCTGGACGACGCCGAGCGCTCGCTCCCGGAGCTCCTCGTCGGGGAGTTTCAAAAGGCGATGAATCGGCTGCACAGCGGGCGCTGAGCAGCACCTCCCGGCCAGCGATCGATCGCTTCGACGACCCGGTCGTCGGCGACCTGCTCCCGCTCGCCGCCGAGGTCTCCGTGCTGAGCCGCTGGGCGGTCTCCCCGCCGGCCGGAGGGCGAGCTCCGATCCAGCAGAGACGCTGAGGCCGGGGTCGACCCCGGCCCCAGCGATCGAGCCCTCTCGATGGCTCAGACCCCGCCGTCGCGGTCATCGGTCTGCCTGGCGATCGCCCGCTGGGTGCGGATCAGCGACCGCCCGTCGGTCGCAGAGCTGCCAATCACGTCTGGATTGCCGGCGTACCACCAGTCCAGCGAGGTCGGGGCGCCGCTGCGGGCGATGAAGCCGGACCCGTCCGACGGGTGCCCCTGGACCACGTCGGGGTTACCCGCGTAGTACTCGTACAGCGAGACCGGCAGATTGCTCTTGAAGATGGGGGCGAAGTCGCTGACGGCGGGGCTGCCATAGCCCGAAGTCAGGTCGCGGCTCGCGAAATTGCCCTGCTGGTAGTCATGCGCGAGGGCCAGGTTGGCGATCAGGGTCAGGGCGGAAGCGGCAAGGATGGTCTTCATGGGATCGGTCTCCGGTGGTGAGTGACGGCCGCCGCGTGCGGCCTTCACACCCAAAGACCCGCTGCCCTGCACGATTCTTTCACCCTGGCACGCGGCCTTCACCCCCGAGCAGCAGGTCCTTGGCCTGGTTGATCTTGGCCGCGAGATAGTCGGAGCCGCCACGGTCGGGATGGAGCTTCTGCATCAGCCGGCGGTGGGCGTCGCGGATCTCGGGCTCGGTCGCGCCGGGGTTGAGCCCGAGGATAGCGAGGGCCTCGTCGCGGCTCATCGGGGCATGGGGTGCCCCGGCCCCCGAGGAGCGCTCGCCGCCGTCGCGCTCGCGCCAGTCGTCCCCCTGGGTGCGGTCGAGGTAGGCCTCCAGCACCGCCGCGGACTGGGCATCCGCGCGGCGGCACTCGGCGAGGAGCTGAAGGAGCTGATCGAGCCCCAGATCGGACAGGCGGCGCCCCCGGTAGGCACCCTCCAGCACCAGACCATCCATGCGACCGCTGTCGTGCTCCAGGGTCATCTCCAGGAAGCGGGTGCGGATGGCCGAGGTCCGCCCCGCCCCAGCCGCCCCTGGACTGGCGCCGGCGGCACCGGGCAGACCCGACACCCCGAGCATGCGCAGCACCTGCTGGATGGCGGGCAGCACCCGCAGCAGGTTGACCATCCGCAGGACCAAGGGCACCGCGGCGGCAAGGGCCGCGAAGAGCGGATTCAGTCGCCCGGTGAGGGCGAGGAGCAGGATCAGGCCGATCCCGCCGTAGAGTGCCCCGCGCTTCAAGAGGCGGGCGACGCGCTCGGGGGGCGTGGTGCGGAACCAGTGCAGGAACCAGAGCAGCCCGACGATCAGCGCCCCGAGGATGATCAGCCGGCCGAGCACGCTCAACCCCGCCTAATCTGGTGGGTGAGCGCCAGCACCACCCCGCCGCGCGCGCGCCCGTAGCGCTCCAGGGCCTTGCGCCCGCCGCTCGCGAAGACCGCCACCGCGCTCAGCAGGTCGCGCAGGGTCTGGGGGCTGGCGGCATCGAAGGGGCAGTAGGCCCCGCCGCTCAGGCGCGCGATCTCGCGGAAGGCCTGCTCGGCGACCGGGTCGCGGCCCTCCTGGAAGACGAACACTGGGAGTCCGATCAGCCCCAAACGCCCGGCGAGCCCGGCGAGCTGGTCGCGGCCCTCCTCCATGCAGTCACCGACGAAGACCAGGGCATTGACCCGCTCTCGCTGTGCCTGCGCCAGGGCATGATCGAGCACGCGGCCGATCTGGGTCAGACCGGCGGCGCAGTAGACCCCCGTCATGCGCTTCAAGAGGGCGTCGGAATCGGTCAGCCAGGGCGAGGCATCGAGCTCGCGGAATCCGCGGTAATAGACGAGCTGCACCTCCAGTCCGCCGAGGTCGGCGGTGGCGTTGAACATCGCCGCCTGGAGCTGGCTCGCCTGATCCCAGGTCGGCTCACGGCTCGCGGTGGCATCCATGGCGAAGATCAGCCGCCCCCGCGGGCCCGTCGGGCCGCGGGCCGGGGTCGCCGCCACCTGTCGCAGAAAGGCGTCTACCTCCGCGCTGGTGGCAGGCCGATCGATGTCCTTGGGGCCTGCGCTCATGGTGGACCGGCTCCGCGGCGAGACCTGTTATCTGCCCGGCGGCTGGCCTCTCTGCGGTTGGTGCATCCGGGCCGCCTCCTCCCACATCTTGCGGAAGAAGGCATCGACCTCGTCGCGCGTGGCAAGGCCGTCACCGTTGGCGTCCATCTGCTTGAAGCCCTCGACGCTCGGCTGGAGGGCCTCGGCCAGATCCACTCGTCCGTCCCCGTCCTTGTCCAACTCCTTGACGAAGGCCTCGCCGGGATCGGGCATACCCTGCTCCTTCATCTTCTGCCGCACCTCGGCCGGCACCTGGGCCTCGAACGACTGGCGGACCTCGTCGGCGGTGACGAAGCCGTCGCCGTTGGCGTCCATCTCCTGGAAGCGCGCCTCCTGCGGGGCGAGCGCCTCCGCCTGGCTCACCTTGCCGTCACCGTCGGTATCGTGCTGCTGGATGAATGCCTCGGCCGGATTGGGGGGCGGCGGCTGCCCCCCGGGCGGCTCAGCGGCCGCCGGCGAGACCAGGGCGGCCCCGAACAGGGCAGCGAGTGCGAGGGAAAGGGCTCTCTCCTTGGTGTGACACATGGGATGTCTCCGCAGTGAGGGGGTGAGGGTGCCGGGTTGCCGAGGTCGCCTCGACGGCGCCGTTGGAGCGCGGTTGGGATCGGCCAATCCCGCGAAACGCGGCTTCGCCGACATGCCGCCGCGGGTCGGTCGGGAGACCGCCGCGCAGGTTAGAGGCTGCCGCTGCGGGTTGCAAATCCAAGGGACCGGCAACAGGCCCAGTGGCCCATGCGCACGCGGTCCCGAGGCTTAGGGACGGTTCACTAACGACCATGGCGACCAGCGCCACCCCAGACCATGAAAGGCGCTGCTCGCCATGGCCGTTTCCCTCACCCCGGCCCTCTCCCAGAGGGCGAGGGGGAGATGGAGCGCGCTGCGCGCGACTTTCATCGAAATAAGTTGAACGAC
>Ga0114946_10001789_pt1 | contig 14809 bp, 16 predicted proteins | sample WalLakDeSediment_FD_88676 | JGI IMG/M metagenome (GOLD analysis project Ga0114946, IMG submission 88676) | Lake sediment microbial communities from Walker lake, Nevada to study Microbial Dark Matter (Phase II) - Walker Lake 11/02/13 Deep Sediment | ecosystem: Environmental > Aquatic >... | reverse complement strand
GTCATTCATTATTATTCGGATGAAGAGTTACAGGCGGTATATGAAGCGATTGTGGAGAAAACCTGACATGGATAACAGAGAGCTAATTCACGAAAAAATTGCGCAGGCCACGGCCATACTGGACGAGTTCGACGTGGACCTGTGGCTCACCTTTGTGCGCGAGACCACCTTGCAGCCCGATCCGGCCCTGGAGTTGATCTTCGGCGGCGACGTGACCTGGCACTCGGCCTTTATGCTGGACCGCAACGGCCGTCACACCGCCATCGTCGGCTACTACGACGCCGAAAACGTGCGCACACTCGGCGCCTACGCCCAGGTGGTGGATTACCACCAGGGCATCGGTGAGCCGCTGCGCGCGGCGCTGGCGGCCTACGACCCGCAGCGCATCGCCATCAACGTTTCCGAGAATGACGTGGCGGCCGACGGCTTGAGCGTGGGCATGTACCGCACGCTCAAGCGCCATCTGTGGGGTACGCCCTACCACGAACGGCTGGTGACGGCCGAAAAGATCATCGCCGCCCTGCGCGGTCGCAAAAGCCCGGCCGAGGCGGCGCGGGTGCGCCAGGCGGTGGCCACCACGGAGGAGATTTTTGACGCGGTGGAGGCCTTTGTGCGGCCGGGCATGACGCAGCGCCAGATTGCCGACTTCGTCCACGCGCGCGTGGACGGCCTGGGGCTGGGCTACGCCTGGCCCAAGCCCTTTAACCCGATCGTGACCTGCGGCCCGGAATCGGCCGTGGGCCACGCCGCGCCGGGGGACGTCGTGCTGCAACGGGGCCACACCCTTCACATGGACCTGGGCGTCAGGCAAAACGACTACTGCTCCGACATCCAGCGCATGTGGTACGTGCTGGCGGAGGGGGAAACGGCCGCGCCGCCCGACGTGCAGCGCGCCTTCGACGTCGTTTACGGCGCCATCAAGGCCGGCGAGGCGGCGCTGAAGCCGGGCGTACCCGGCTGGCAGGTGGACGCCGTCGCGCGCGCCTACATCGTCGACCACGGCTACCCGGAGTATATGCACGCCTTTGGCCACCTGCTGGGGCGCGTGGCCCACGACGGGGCGACGGTGCTGGGGCCGCAGTGGGAGCGCTACGAGGGCATCTGCGAGCTGCCGGTGGAGGTGGGCAACATCTTCACGCTGGAGCTGCACGTGCTGGCGCCGGGACGCGGCATGATGAGCCTGGAGGAGGACGTGCTGGTAACGGCCGACGGGGTGGAATACCTGAGCCGCCCGCAAACCCGGCTGCGCTACATTGGTTAGACCCATCCTGCGCCGTAACGCTGCGCATGATTATTTGGGGCAGGCGTGAGCAACTTGCGCAGCTCGTCAAAATCGCAACAGGAGTCTCTTCATGACCGCAGACAGCCAACCGCGGGCGCCGTGGGGGGTGCAGACCATAGCTGTGCACGGCGGCGACGCGCACAACCCGACATCGGCCGTTTCTTCCCCCATCTACCAGAGCGCGACCTTCCGCTTTGACAGCCCGGAGGCCATTGCCGCGGCGATGACGGCCGAAGCGCACCCGGAGTTTTACGGCCGTTACGCCACCCCCAACACCAGGCAGGTCGAAGCCACCCTGGCGACCCTGGAGCAGGGCGAGGCCGCGCTGGCCGTCGCCTCCGGCATGGCCGCGGTCAGTCTCGTTCTGCTTCACGCGCTGCGGCAGGGCGACCACCTCGTGGCGCAGCGGACGCTCTACCCCACCACCCAGCAGTTGATGGCGCGCCTGCTGCCGCGCCTGGGCATCGACGTGACCTTCGTCGACCAGACCGACCCGGCCGCCTTTGCCGCCGCCCTGCGCCCCACCACGCGCCTGATCTACACCGAGACGCCCGCCAACCCGACGCTCAGCCTGACCGACCTGGCCGCGGCGGCGGAATTGGGGCGCGCGCACGGAATTTTGACCGTGACCGACAACACCTTCGCCACGCCGTATAACCAACGGCCGTTGACCCTCGGCGTCGATCTCGTCATCCACAGCGCCACCAAATACCTGGCCGGCCACTCCGACGTCGTCGCCGGCGCGGTGGTGGGCCGCCAGGCGACCATCAGCGCCCTCTGGCGCACGCACGTGCTGCTGGGCGGCGTGCTGCACCCGATGGAGGCCTGGCTGCTGGAGCGCGGCCTCAAAACCTTTGGGGTGCGCATGGCGCGCCACAACGCCAACGGCCAGGCCGTGGCCGAGTTCCTGGCGCGCCATCCCGCCGTGGCGCGCGTCCATTACCCCGGCCTGCCCGACCATCCCCAGCATGACCTGGCCCGGCGGCAGATGCCCGGCGGCTACAGCAGCATGGTTTGCTTTGACCTGCGCGGCGGGCGGCAGGCCGGCTACAACCTGCTGCAGCGCGTCAGGCTGATCAGCCTGGCGGTCAGCCTGGGCGGCGTGCATTCGCTCATCACCCATCCCGCCAGCACGATTTCGGTCCATCAGAGCGACGCCGAAATCGCCGCCAGCGGCGTGCGGCCGGGCCTGGTGCGCCTGTCGGTGGGGCTGGAGGAGGCTGAAGACATCATCGCCGATCTGGCGCAGGCGCTCGAGGGATTATGAAAAAGTTGGGCAGTAGGGAGCGGACAAAGGCGGGAGTTCAGGACGCGGGAGGCAAAACGTCGTCGACGGGAACCGTAAAGCCATCTAGCAAAACAGAAGCAGCGACTTCACCGGTCCCAAAGACGCCGTGGATGTTGTACCACTTGTCGCCCAGCGTCAGCACTAAAATTTCGTTGGTGCGCGGATCGATGATCCAGTATTCAGGGATACGGGCTTGCGCGTATTCACGGCGCTTGGTTTCGAGATCGCGGCCGGGGTCGTCTGGGCTTACGACTTCCATCACCAGGTCGATTTTTTCAAACCATTGATCGGTGCTGTGCGCCACGTGCGCATTGGCGACAAAGAAAACGTCCGGTTCACGCACCTTGCCTGGCCACAAAAGGACTTTGGTGGGCGAGAAGAATACTTCACCAAGCCGATGCGCCTGCACAAAGAGAAATAAGAAATGGAATAAGGCGCGCGTAATACGTTGATGTTGTAAGGATGGCATAGGCAGAACCTCAATATTGCCATTTGAGAACTCGATCAGATGGTTGGTGCGTGCGTCCAGATCGAGGTAGTCGTCAATGGTCCACTGACTCTGTGGTGGAAACAGGGTAGCGACTTCCCAGGCCGGTTCGTTAAGCGCGTTTTCACGTAACATGGCGCAATTATACCTGATTTAAGCAGGTAGAGGAATGATAAAAATGCAGTTTAATCCTTCAGAACATCCCCATCGCCGCTTAAACCTGCTCACGGGGGAATACGTGCTCGTCTCGCCGCACCGCATGCAGCGGCCGTGGCAGGGCCAGGTCGAAAAAGCGCCGCCCGAAACGCGGCCGGCTCACGACCCCACCTGCTACCTCTGCCCCGGCAACGCCCGTGCCGGCAGCGCGCGCAACCCCCACTACACCCACACCTTTGTCTTCGACAACGACTTCGCCGCGCTGCTGCGCGACGCGCCCCCGGTCGATCAACAGCACCCGCTGCTGCGCCTGGAGAGCGTGCGCGGCGCCTGCCGCGTCATCTGCTTCTCGCCGCGTCACGACCTGACGCTGCCCGAAATGGATTTGGCCGACATCCGGCGCGTGGTGGATTTGTGGGGCGCGCAAACGGCCGAACTGGGCCGGACCTACCGCTGGGTGCAGGTTTTCGAAAACAAGGGCGCCATCATGGGCTGCTCCAACCCCCACCCGCACGGCCAGATTTGGGCGCTCGACGCGCTGCCCAACGAGCCGTTTAAGGAGGATGAGCGGCAGCGGGCCTATTGGGAGGAGAACGGCCGTGTGCTGCTGCTGGACTACCTGGCGCTGGAGCTGGACCGGGCGGAGCGCCTGGTCGTGCAGAACGACCACTGGGTCGCCCTCGCGCCCTACTGGGCCGTCTGGCCCTTTGAGCTGCTGCTGCTGCCGCGCCGCCGCGTGCTGCGCCTGCCCGACCTGGACGACGCCGAGCGCGACGCCCTGGCCGACATTCTTAAGCGGCTGCTCACGCGCTACGACAACCTTTTCGAAACATCTTTCCCGTATTCGATGGGTTGGCACGGCGCGCCTTATCCGGTTGCAAATCCGCAATCCTCGCCGTCCTCGGCGCCAATCCGCAATCCACAATCGGATCATTGGCAGCTTCACGCCCACTTTTACCCGCCCCTGCTGCGCTCGGCGACGGTCAAAAAATTCATGGTCGGCTTCGAGATGCTGGGCGAGGCGCAGCGCGACCTGACGGCCGAACAGGCCGCGGCGCGCCTGCGCGAACAATCAGAGACGCATTACAAACAGGAAAATTAAATATGACATCACCACAAGAGACGGCCGTCGCCGCTTTCCGTAACCATTTCAACGCCGACCCTGCCTACGTGGCGCGCGCGCCGGGGCGCGTCAACCTGATCGGCGAGCACACCGACTACAACGACGGCTTCGTGCTGCCGCTGGCCATCGACCGCGCCACGTGGATTGCGCTGCGGCCGCGCGCCGACCAGACGGTGTGGGTCCACTCGCTGAATTTGGAGGAAACGGCCGTTTTCTCCCTCGACCAATTCGACCATGCCGACGACTGGTCCGAATATCTGCGCGGCATGGCCTGGGCCTTGCAGGAGGCCGGCTATGCCCTCAGCGGCTGGGAGGGCATGCTCATCAGCGACGTGCCCATTGGCGCCGGCCTCTCCTCCTCGGCCGCGCTGGAGATGGCCGTGGCGCGCGCCTTCCAGGCCGCCTCCGGCTGGGAATGGGCGCCGGCGCGCATGGCCCAAATTTGCCGCAGGGCCGACAATGGCTGGGTCGGTATCCAGTCCGGCATCATGGACCAGATGATTTCCGCTTCCGGGCAGGCGGGCGCGGCGCTGCTGATTGACTGCCGCACGCTGGCGACGCAGCCGGCGCTGCTGCCCCCGGCTACGGCCGTCGTCATTCTCGACACCAACACCCGCCGCGGCCTGGTCGACTCGGCCTACAACGAGCGCCGCGCCCAGTGCGCCGCCGCCGCCGCCTTTTTCGGCGTACCGGCCCTGCGCGACGTCGACCTGGCGCAGTTTGACGCCCGCGCGGCCGGGCTGGACGAGCTGTCGCGCCGGCGCGCGCGCCACGTCATCACCGAAAACGCGCGCACGCTGGAAGCGGTCGCCGCCATGCGCCGCGGCGACGCGGTCGCCCTGGGCGCGCTGATGGACGCCAGCCACGCCAGCCTGCGCGACGATTTCGACGTTTCCAGCGCCGCGCTCAACGCCATCGTCGCCTGCGCCCGGCGGCAGCCGGCCTGCTACGGCGCGCGCATGACCGGCGCCGGCTTTGGCGGCTGCGCCGTGGCCCTGGTGGACGCCGCCGCGGTTGAGGCCTTTAGCGCCGCGGTTGACCCCTGCTACCGGGCCGCGACGGGCCAGGCGCCCACGCTCTACGCCTGCCGCCCCGCCGCCGGCGCTACGGTTGAACCGTTTGGCTTGTCATGCTGAACCCTTCGGCGCACTCAGGGCGGGCTGTCTGCGAAGTGAAGCATCCCATTTACGCGCCTGAACCATACCTCTTTGTAGAAATTGTGTTAGAACCATTGCCATTTGGGCGCGGGCGCAGTAGTATAAGCCTGATTTATCAAGCCGCGCGCGCCGGCGCGCCTACCGAGGCAGCATTGTGATAGAACCGGAATTAATCGAAATTATCGAAGGACCGACCCCTGAATTTCAGCCGACTCCCCAAAGCTGGCTGCAATCCCTCTACGAAGGGCCCACGCTGAACGGCGAAACGTCGCTCTGCCGGCTGCGCACCGCCACGGGCGCCGACATTGGGCGCGCTGCCAGCGTGCCTGGGCCGAAGGGCGCCCGGTGCGCCTGGATTTTCCCGACGAACTGCGCATGCGCCGCCAGGTGGACGTCGTCGCCGTGCGCCGCGCCGAGGTTTCCGAGGGTGAACTGCTGCTGCTGTGGGTGGTGGCGCCGTTTGAGATGTTGCTGGAAGAGGAAGAAGCCGGCGACGATGACGATGACGACCTGCTCCAATGGGATTAGTATGCTGTTACGCTAGAAGTTCAACTTTTCTGAAAAAGTTGAACTTCTTATTTATTACTCACCAGAGGTGCCAGGCACTTTAGCAAAGCACTCAGAGCAGCCTCGGCGCCGGTGAAGTGCCTGGCACCTGTATAGTTACGAGCTTCTTGTTATTGCTGCGTGACCAGGTAGAGCGTGTCGCCGGCCGCGACGAAGATGCGCAGCGGCGTTTCGGCTACGGCAAAATCGGCCGCGCGCGCAAACAACTCCTGGCCGTTGGCGTCGGTCGCGCGGTACTGCGCCAGGACTACCCCCCCACGGCTGATCTGAATCAGCCGCCCGCTCCCCGCATCACACACAAAAATTGAGGCGTTGAGGCCGCGCCCGACCAGCTTGACGGCCGTTGGCCCCTCCAGCGGCGTTGAAAGCCCGTTTTGCAGCAGGCTCTGCTCGTCCCACTGCACCCGGCTGGAGCGCGTGTCGTAGTAGCGCAAACGGCCGTCGCCGTAGGCGACGATCAGGCTGCCGTCTTCGCTGTAAATGTCGATGTCCACCGCCTGACCCAGCTCCGGATCCGCCGTAAAACGGATTGTCTGATCGTCTTCATCCAGGATGAAGTTGTCCTGGTCGGGGAAATATTTCCAGATCAGGTTGGCGCCGGCGTCCAGGACGTAAAGCCGCTCCACAAAGGTGGTGATGGCGACCGGCCGGCGCCAGCCGCTGCCGAAGCCAAGCTGCACGGCGCGGATGTCGGCGAAGTTGGGGTAGTAGGTCAGGAGCGCGCCGCGGCGGTCGAGCATCGCCAGCCCGTCGCGCGAGGCCTGCCTGCCGCGCGGGCGCCACAAAATGTCCACAATCTCGCCCACCACGTGGCTGCCGATCGCCTGGCCGTTGGCGACAAGCGGCTCCGGCGTCGCGCCGGTGAGCTGGGTATACGCCTCGTCGGTTTCGTGTAGCCATACTTCACCAGCCTGCGCGTCCAGCGTGAAAATGCCGCCGTTAAAGCCGTCGCGCAGCGCGACGGCCGTTAAATTCGCCGCTGTGTCGTAGACATACAAAGGCCGCGCCGTCAGCCGCGTCACGCCGTCGATGCGGTCCAGTTCGGCCGCGGCCTGACGCCGCATGCGGTTGATGCCCTCGTCGCCGGGGCGCAGCGTCTCCGCTTCGGCCGCCAGGGCCATGAGCTGCACGTATTGGGCGCGCGCGGCGGTCGTGTCGTCGCCCAGCGCGTCGGCCTGGCTGAGGTAATAGGCCATCTCCTGCTTGATCTCGGCCACGCGCTGCACGCGCCCCCAGCGCAGATAGACGCTGAAAACGACCAGCGTCACGACGATGGGAATGACGATGGCGATCAGGGCCGGGATGGTCCAGTGGGGGCGGGCGGCGGCGGCCTCTTCTTCCGCGGCCGGCGCGCCCGCTTCCGCGCGCGGGGGACGCAGCCGCCCCAGCACGTCGGCCAGCCAGCCCGTCAGGCGCGCGAGCCCCAGCGCGGAGCCGGAGGCGGCCCGGCGGGCGGTGGTTTCCACAGCCGCCGCCAGTTCGGCCGGATCGGGCGCGGCGGGGGGCGGCGTCTGGGCGCGCACCGGCTGGCGCGGCGGGGGCGCGGCCGGCGCCGCCGCCTGGGCGCGCGGTAGCGCGATGCGCCCGCCGCTGACGCTGGCGCGCGCGACGGGGGGCAGGTTGTAGGGCGGGTCGTTGGTAAATTCCACCAGCAGCAGCCGCGCCGAGTCGTCGGCCAGGAGCCCCTTCAGCTCTACCAGCCCCAGCTCCACTTCGGTATCCACCAGGGCAGGGGTCAGGGCAGCGGCGGGCAGATGGGCAATGCGCGGGTCGGCCAGCAGCAGCATGTCGCCCGGCTGTAGGCGGTGGTGGAAGTAGCGTAAATCCAGCCCGGCGCTGCGCCCCAGCGGCGTGACGCGCTCCGGCCGGCGCGCGGGCAGCCGCTCAATGCCGAAGTTGTGGCCCAGCAGCGCCAGCGACTCGCCCGCCTGCACCATGAACAGCTCGCTGCTGCGCAGGACGGCGCAGGTGATGGCCCCTTCGCGCGCGGGGTCGGCGCCGCTCAGGTTGTGGTGCAGAAGCTTCTCGTTGGCGGCGCCCAGCGCGCGGCGCAGCGCGGCGGTGACGCTGCCCGTGGCGCTGTAATACTGTTGGCTGACGTGGGTGAGCAGCGTTTGGGTGAGTTCGGCCGTTTCGTCGAGCGGTCCGGTCAGCGTGAGGTGCACGAAGAGGAAGTCGCGCTCGCGCCCGTGCGCCACGCGCGCGGGCGCGGATTGGGCGAGCAAACCGGGCACGGCCGTGTCGTCCTGCGGCGCGCCCTCTTGGATGAATAGTTGGCCGGTGACAGCATGCAGCTCCATGGCGTAAAGCATAGCATGAAGGCGCGGAAAGACAAAATGGCGCGGCGGTTGAATTATGCATGCCGCGGTGCCCCGACTTGGGGTACACTTGCCCCATGCAAATACGCGTGCGTGACGTAGAATTGTCCTATGAGCGGGCCGGCGCGGGGCCGCCGCTGCTGCTGCTGCACGGTTTGGGCTCCAGCACGGCGGACTGGTCGCTGCAGCTGCCGGCCTTTGCGCCCCATTTTGAGGTGCTGGCGCTGGATGCGCGCGGCCACGGCCGTTCCAGTAAGCCCCCCGGCCCCTATTCCGTGCCCATGCTGGCTGCCGACACGGCCGCTTTCCTGGAGGCGCTGGCCATCCCCGCCGCCCACGTGCTGGGCCTGTCGATGGGCGGCATGATCGGCTTGCAGCTTGCTCTGGACCGCCCCGACCTGGTGAAAAGCCTGGTGGTTGTCAACAGCGCGCCGGAGCTGACGGCGCGCACCTGGCGGGAAAAGCTGCTGATTGGGCAGCGCCTGGCGCTGGTCAGCCTGCTGAGCCCGCGCGGCGTGGGTCGCTTTTTGAGCCGGCGTCTCTTTCCCCGGCCGGAGCAGGCGCCGCTGCGCGCGCTGATGGCGGCGCGCTTTGCCCAAAACGACAAGCGCGCCTACCTGGCGGCCATGCGCGCGCTGATCAACTGGAGCGTCATGGACCGGCTGTCCGACCTGCGCTGCCCGACGCTGGTGGTGGCGGGCGACCAGGATTACACGCCGCCGGCGTATAAGGAAACGTACACGGCGCAGATACCGGACGCGCGGCTGGTGGTGATTGAGGATTCGCGCCACGCGACGCCGATAGACCAGCCCGAGCGGTTTAACCAGGTTGTGCTGGATTTTTTTGACAGGGCGTCTCAATCGGTGAGCAGGTAGGGTTGGCCGGAGCGGACGGCCAGCACCGGCGTGTCCAGGGTTTCCATGATCACGGCCGTTACGTCGGGCAAATAAAGACGGCGCAGGCTGTGGGCGCTGTGCTTGGAGCCCATCACCACCAGGTCGTACCGGTCGCGGCGCGCCTCGGCAATGATTTCGTGCACCACGGCGCCATGCCGCACCTGCAGCGTCGCCGCCGCGCCTAGTTTCTGCGCCTGCGCCAGCAGCGCGCCAAGTTGGCGGGCCTGGGGTGTGTTGGTCTGCAGTAAATCATGCCAACCGGCCGCTACCTTTTCGGCCGTAGGATAATGATAAGACGCCGGTTCGGCGACGTGTAAAATCGTCAGCGCCGCGCCCGCGCGGCGCGCCAACTGCAGCGCCCATTCCTCCGCGCTGCCGGCGCGCATCAGCGCGCCGGTGCAGAGCAGAATGCGCGCAAGACGATAGCGCGCCGCCGGCGCATAGAGAAGCGGCGCCCGCAGCGCCGGGATTAGACGGCGCAGTGACCTGCCTTTGAGCCAGCGCCGCAAGCGTGGGCGCCCCAGTGGACCAATGACCACGATGTGCTGTTCCGGCGCGGCTTCTGCACAAATGACCGTGCGCACGTGGCCCTGGCGAAGCGTGACGGTGTACGCAACGTTATGCGCTTCCAGTTGCGCTTGCGCGCTGTGAAGGGCCTGTTCTACAACCACCGCCGGCTTTCCTTGTTCGACGATGCCCAACAGCGTCACCGGCAGTTGCAGGGCCTGCGCCAGCCATGCGCCATAGCTGAGCGCGGGCAGACCTTGCGGCGCGCCATTCGTGCAGAGTAGCAAGCTGGGTTTAGAGGTGTTCATCGTAGCAGCGCCATGCCGGCCAGGCCGGCGGCCACCAGGACAAGCGGCGAGGGGACCTTCAGCAGATAGGCGACCAGGCTGACCACGGCGATGCCAATACTGACTTCCATTCGCCCGCCGCCCTCACCGCGGAACACACTCCACGCCACCAGGACCATCAAGACGGCAACGGCCGGCGCCAGCCCCTGCACGAAGCTACCCACCCACGCTTCTCCACGCAGGCGCTGCAGAACGGAGATGACGCCCAGCATTAAGACGGTAGGCGGCAAGATGGAGCCAAAGAGCGCCACGATGACGCCCGGCACTCTGCCGGCCGCGTAGCCCACGAACATAGCCAATTGCAGCGCGTCGCTGCCGGGTAAAACGCTGGAGAATCCCACCGCCTCGACGAATTCGCTCTCGGTGAGCATGGTACCAACGGCTTCCTGATACAGTAGCCCCACCGAGGCCGGCCCAGAGGTGGTGAGCAGGTTGATTTTGATAAAGGTCCAAAATAGTTTTAGTAATTCAACAGACGTCATTGATCGCTCCCTTTGAGCTTACGAATTGCGCAGCCCCTATTTTGCATCAGTTGTGGAGACGTTCCACACCCATTATTATAATTATTTATGGTACCATAGACACAACTATTTAACTCCCCGCGCCGGTTTTGGCGAGCTATTTTTGCTGGAGGCGGCGCTCTACGGCCGTCGCTAAACCAGCCTGAGCCGTTCAGCCAGGTCAGGCGGAATTGTTTGCGCGGGGCATGAAGGAAGTTATGAGCGTAAAGCGTTGTTATTTGTGTGAGGAAGATGCCCTCGTGAGCCGGCGCTACGGCCGCGCCGGGCTGGAGGAGGGCGAAATGTGCCCCATCTGCCAGCAGCCCACCTGCCGCTACCACCTCTCCACCGTGCGCTGGCGCTGGCGCGCGGACGGCGCGGTGGATTCGGCGCTGGTGTGCCAGCGCTGCAAGCGTAGCTATGCCCACCGCCAGTGGGATGCGTTTAACCGGGATTGGATTACGTGAGGCGTAGCGGGTGGCGAGTGGCGGGTAGCGGGTGGCGAGTGGCGGGTAGCAGGTGGCGGGTGGTGCGGATGCGCCGGACGAGCAGCCTAGCCCAAAACGTAACCAGTTCGCTTGACCGGTTATGCCTGGCCCATAACCGGTGCGGTACCAGCCATGATTGTTCCTGACGCTTCAAACGGTGAGTTGGATGAAGGTTGGAGTCATTGGATAAATATGCACACCGGACAGCCGGCATCGCCGCCTGCGCCAGGCGAATACGGCTGGGATGATTTCGATTGGGTCTGGCGCGAGGATCGTATGCAGGACCTTTTGAACGTTGAGGATGACGATGTATTATTTGTCGCCGGTACTGCTCCCAATCAAGGTGAGCGGTTTTACTAAACCCTCCCAAGTGAATGAGGCGGCTTTCGTAACGGCCGTTGCTGAAATAGCAGCCAGTACCCGCACCTTGCTCAACGCGCTGGCCACAAATGCACCGGCGAAGAACCGTGAGGAAGAGGCCGCCAGAGCACGTGCAAGAGCGGCCCAGAGATTTTCACGGATTTTTATCCGTGTTCACTTGCGTTAATCCGTGTTCTATTCTCACAGGAATAAGTTTCAACATGAATGCCGATGCCTTTCGTCAATTCTACGACTATCATTTTGCTGAAAACCGCAAGATATGGGTTAAGTATGTACCTCAGCTGTCTCCTGAACAATTCAGGCACGCGGTGGATTACTCGCATGGCTCTGTTCGCAATCAGCTCGTTCATCTCATGGACGTTGATGATGTCTGGTTTAGCGAATTACAGGGCGTCGAACCCTTAGAACCGGTTCCGCCTGCTGATGTTGACGATCGAGAAATTATTCGCGCCCACTGGGACAGCGTTGAGAAACGCATGCGCGACTATCTGGCAGAATTGCGGGACGATGTGTTGTTTGATAAACCGATAGAGGAACCAGAAGAAGACAAAGACCTCATGGTATGGCAGGTGCTTCTCCATGTGGTCAATCATGGCGCCGATCATCGCGCTCAAATTCTCAGATTGCTCAACGATCTGGGCCTCGAGACAGCGGGTCAAGATTTCATCTTCCACGTCTATGAACAACTTTATACCAGGTAAGAAGAAACAGGAGCAGAGGCCATTATGCTGACTATCGACATAGAGACAGCCCGCCGTTTTATTTTGGGTAAGCAAGGCCTATGGCCTGGGCGACGCTGGCGCGGCGTCGAGGGCACAGCACAGGCCATGCGCGCCGCGGAATATTTACAGCTCGACCCGCTGCAAATGATCGCCCGCAGCCATGATATTAAACTGTACGGCCGTGTCCTCAACTACACCCCTGGCCAATGGGAAGAAGTCACCTACCGGCAGCGCCAATTCTTCGACTGGGGCGGCTGGCTGGCCGTCCGGCCCCTGGACGAACTGCCCGCCTGGCGCGTGGTCATGGGCCGCGAGCGCGAGAGCGAACCGCGCCTGCTTGACATCGCCCGCGAGCATCCCGAAGCCATCGCCGAAATGCGGGCCATTTTGCGAGAACGTGACACGGTGATGAACCGTGACTTCAAGGCGTCCAAACGGAAACGAACGGAAAGCTATCGCGGTGGTAAAGACAGCTCGTTGGCCCTTTATTATTTGTGGCGCACCGGCGAAGCCATGACCCATCACCGTGAAAATTTCGAGCGCGTCTACGCCCTGACCGAAAAGGTCGCGCCGGCCCATCTCATTCGTGAAAGCGACGAAGACGAGGTAGATCGCTTCCTGATCAAAAAGGAAATCAGCTTCTATGGCCTGTCGCGGCTGCAGCGCACCAGCGATTCCTATCGCCGCGGCCTGGGTCGGGGGCAGATATACGAGGCGCTGCTGGCCGATGGTGACATCATCGAGGTAAAGGTTGAAGGCTGGAAAGCGCAGCACTACGCCCTCGGCAGCGATGCTGACGCGCTGCATGACCTGAGCGCAGGGCGTGTGCCGGCAGCGTGGACGCCGCTGGCAACGACTACAACTGAAGAGGTTATCTTCCTGGCGCCCCTCGATCCCGTCAGTGCCCGCGGGCGGGCCAAAGGCTTGTTTGATTTCGACTACGTATGGGAGGTTTACAAGCCGGAACACAAGCGTCAGTTTGGCTATTATGTGCTGCCGGTTTTGTGGGGCGACCGGCTGGCGGCCCGCTTCGACAGCAAACTCGACCGCACAACCAACACCTTCATCATCCTGGGTTTCTGGTTGGAAGATGAGTCGCTGGGTCAGGATGAGGCTTTTGCCGAAGCCCTGGCGCGTGGTTTTGCCCGCTTCGTTACTTTTCTGGGCGCGGGCAAGCTGGATGCTAACGGGATTGACGAGCCGCTGCTGCGCCGGCGGGTCAGCCAACTGCCCTATGCACTTGAACCAGATACACGGAGGTTCAGATCATGACCCATCCATTCATCAGCCAACTGCACTTTACCCGTAAAGAATTCCTGCGCCAGGTCAGAGGTGTGAGCGAGGAAGACGCCAACGAAGTTTTAGAAGCATGGAAGGCCATCGCGGCTGCGGCCGTTCCCTGGCTCGACACCTTGACCTCAGCCGAACTGCAACAAGCGGTGATCAGTAGAGGCAAGTCCACGGCCCGTATTTACCGGTGAGCAGGTATCTTCTCAATAACTTGGGGTGGCTCGGGCCGGTCTCCGACCGTGCCCGCCGGTGGCTCGGTCAGGAGACCGGCCACAGTCCCGAAATATTGAGAAGTTACGTGAGTAGCTTGTTAAGGAAGGATAGCAACATGATGAAAGACAACATCCTGGCCGCACTACAGGCGCAGTTCCGGCAGTGGGAAAGGCTACTAGCCAGCCTGGATGATGAGCAGGTTGCTACGCCACAAGATGATTGGGATTGGTCTATCAAAGATGTGGCGGCTCATTTGTGGGCCTGGCAGCAGCGCTCCATCGCCCGGCTGGAAGCGGCTGTGCATGACCGCGAGCCTGAGTTACCTCCATGGCTACCCGACCTGGACCCGGATACGGCCGGCAGCACCGACCGGATCAACGCCTGGATTTATGAAACTTACCGGGAACGGCCGTGGCCAACGATCTACCAAAACTGGCGTGATGGCTTTCGCCGCTTCCTGGCATTAGGCGAGCAGATTGCGGAAAGAGAGCTGCTGGACGGCAGTCGCTATCCCTGGCTGGCCGGCCATTCGCTGGCGGCGGTTCTCATCGCTTCGTATGACCATCACCAGGAGCATTGGGAAAAACTGCCGGTTAGCAAAGCGGTTGTAACAGCCAATCGTTCCATGCCGCCCGGCATTATTATTCCCGAGCTGGCTTATCCTGATGTCAGGGCTGCCGCCGCCTGGCTCTGCCAAACCTTTGGCTTTCAGGAGCGGCTGCGTATTGGCGACCATCGCGCCCAGCTTGTCTTTGGCCGGGAATCGCTCATTGTCGTTGAACGGCGCGATAAGTCCCATGACGCTGACGCCTCGCTGACGCCAATGATCCATTCGCTCATGGTGCAGGTCACAGACGTTGACCGGCATTACACACACGTCAAACAGTGCGGCGCCCAGATTTTGCATCCGCCCCAAACTCACCCCTATGGTGAACGCCAGTACACGGCCGTTGATCCCGGCGGTCATATGTGGACGTTTAGCCAATCGGTGGCCGATGTTGATCCTGAAGCGTGGGGCGGCTAGTGCCCCGCCTGGGGCTAAAGCCCGCTGGGCAATGAGTTTGCTACGAAGGCACGCCCGGTACGC
>Ga0114946_10001788_pt1 | contig 14810 bp, 17 predicted proteins | sample WalLakDeSediment_FD_88676 | JGI IMG/M metagenome (GOLD analysis project Ga0114946, IMG submission 88676) | Lake sediment microbial communities from Walker lake, Nevada to study Microbial Dark Matter (Phase II) - Walker Lake 11/02/13 Deep Sediment | ecosystem: Environmental > Aquatic >... | reverse complement strand
ATAAATCGATTCTATCTCCAGTAATTCTTAAAATTTTGCAAACTATTTTTTTCTTTGGAACAACATAATCTCTTAAATTTCTAATTCTTCCAGGAGCAATTTCACTAAGGATAATATTCCCTTCCCCTTTTCCTTCTATTTTTACAAAAACAATTGTTCCAACTATTCTATCTACGGTGCATAAAATTACTTCTCCAACTTCTAAACTCATATTTTAAGAAGAAAGATTAAGGTTTTAAATCTTTACTAATTCCATTTCAAGATTTTTTTTTAATGTATTAATAAATTCTTTTTCTTTTTCTTGTAAAATTATACCTCCCACAGCATGTTTATGTCCTCCAACTTCCCCCCCTGTGTTTTTTATTATTTCATTTAAAAGTTCACGAAGATTTCTTCCTTTTTTCCCAACATTTCTAGCAGAAATTTTAATTTTATTTTTGTAATAAGCCATAGTGATGATAATATGTCCTTCTTCATAAGAATGAGAATTAGATAGGATGCTGGCAATTGTTCCAATCATGGTTTCTTTAATATTTTCTTTTGCATTTATTATTGTAAAGCCTTTTCCAATTATTTTTTCTGTTTCAGAAACATATTTTAATCCAGAGATTATTAATTGTTTATATTTAGCATAAATAGATTCGGCTTTTTTCTTTATTTTTAAGTTTTCCATGCAAAATTGTATGGCTAAACCACTTTCTCCTAGTCTTGAACAAGCATTAATCATGGCACTTAATTCTCTTGCGTCTTCAATTTTATTGAAAAATTTAATCAAAAAAATATCTCCAATTTTTATTTTAGGTGTTTTTAACATAATTGCCGTAACTAAATTTTTCATTTCTTTTTCGTTCAAGTCAATTAGACTTTTGTATTTCCCTTGAGAAGGTTTTAATCCCGCTTCCCTCAATAATTCTAAAACTCCTTGCGTTTCTCCAGTTACTCCTGGAATATATGGTTCAGAACAATATTCAAGAGATCTATTTAAGGGTCTTGTAGAAGGATAAATAAGTAAGCCTCTTTTCTTTTTTATTTCCCCCTCATTTAAAATGTTGTTATTTGATTTATCTAAATTTTTTTCTAAGGTATCACCAATCATTCCTAAGACTGCTAATTTAGCGTGTTCTTTATTTTTTGGATTTATTTCTTTGCAAAAAAGATAAGTTAAACCAGAACTACTTATTTTTTGTTTATCTCCTAATTCGGGATTTATTATTTTTATTCCCTCTGGAATTTCTTTTTTTATTTCATGATGATCTATTATGAATACGTTTTTTAATCCCGCCTCATGGATTTCTTTTAAATTTCCAGAAGCTAAGTCTAAAAATAAAAATAATTTATTTTTTGGAAGTTGGAAAATAAATTCTTTTTCTAAATTTTTTAATATTTTTACAGAAAATTTTTTATCTAATTTTTGTAATGTTTGAATCATTATTGTTGCAGAAGTGATACCATCTGTATCAAAATGACTTATTATTTGAATTTCTTTTTCTTGAGATTCTTCTAAAAATTTTTTAACTACTGATTTGATTTGTATTTCTAAATGATTCCCCTCTTTTTCCATTTTTATAGATTAAGTAATTTAGATTATTTTGTTAACAATCCAAAATATTTTTTCAATTTTCTAAGTTGTGCAAATATTCTATCTTTTTCTCTCATAGCTCTTTTATCCTGTTTATTTTTTTCGTAATGTTTTTTGACTTTTTCTAGTTTAGCTTCAACATTTTTTAAATCCGGATTAATATATTTTTCTTTTAGGATTTTAGAAATTTTTATTGAATAATCTTTAGAGTGAATACCTTGTTTTTTTAATTCTTCTCCTATTTTTTCACTTGTAAATCCTTTTTCAGCTATTTCTAAAACTTTTTTTTCAAATTCTGCTTGAGTAGTTTTTTTTGGTTTTTCAATTAATTTTTCTTTTTTTATTTCTTCTTTTTCTTTAACTATTTTTTTAGGCATTTTATTAAATTGCTATTATGTCTTTTAAACTTTACGGGATGTCTTTTTTCTATATTTTTTGGGTTTCTTGAGTATTTATATTTATCCTGTATTTATGAAAAATATTTAAATTGAATTAAATTAATTATTTTATGGTTAGAACCATTGGGATTGTGAGTTTAAAAGGAGGTGTAGGAAAGACTTCTGTTGTGGCTGCTTTAGGGGCTGCTTTGGGAGGTTTTGATAAGAAAGTTCTATTAGTAGATGGAAATCTTTCAGCACCAAATTTAGGGATGCATTTAAAAATTGTTGATCCTGAAATTACGCTTCATCATGTTTTAGGTAAGGAATCAAATATTCAAGATGCAGTGCATAAATTAAATAATTTTGATGTTATTCCCGCTTCAATTTTTAATCAAGGACAAGTAAATCCATTAACTTTAAAAGATAAACTTAAATTTTTAAAACAAAAATATGATGTTGTTTTGTTGGATTCTTCTCCTTCTTTGAATGATGAGACTTTGGCGGTGATGTTAGCTTCTGATGGGATTTTGGTTGTAACAACTCCAGATTATCCCACATTAAGTATGACTTTGAAAGCAGTAAAATCAGCTATGCAAAGAGGGATTCCAATTCAGGGTTTAATATTAAATAAGGTCAATAATAAAAATTTTGAATTATCTATCCAAGATATAGAAAAGACTATAGATTTGCCTGTGATGGCTGTTATTCCGCATGATATCGATGTTTTGAAAGCATTGTCTGAGTTTATCCCTTCTACAATTCATAGGCCTAAATCAGGGGCAAGCATTGAATATAAGAAACTTGCAGCAACTTTAATTGGAGAAAAATATAAATCTTTTAGTTTAAAGAATTTTTTTAGAATTACTCCAAAAAGGCAAGAAATTAATCGGGAAATTTATTACGAAAGGATTTTTAAATAAAAATAATTTGTAAATTATAAGCCCTATAGTACAGTGGTCAAGTATGCAGCCCTTTGGAGGCTGAGACCCAGGTTCGAATCCTGGTAGGGCTATTAATGTTTATATCTTCCTCTTTTTTCAACGGCTTTTAATCTTTCAAGAACTATTTTCGAATCTTTGAATTTTTTGTAATTTGTTAAAACTTCTTTGACTAAGATTTCCCAATACTTGAAATGTTTGGCTTCTAAAGCTTGTTTTAATAAATGCAAATCAACTGCTTTATCTTCAAATTTATGACTAATATATCCCAAACCAAAATCAATAAAAAAAATTTTATCATCTTTTAAAATCATATTTGAAGTTGTTAAATCTCCGTGAATAATATCTGCTTCATGAAGTTTTGCAATTGATTTTCCTATTTTTTTACAAATTTGTTTTTGTTTTTCAAGAGAAAATTTATCTAAATGTTCTGAAAGTTTTTTTCCATCAATAAAAGGCATTTTGATTTTATCAAAATTTTCTATTTCTGGTTTTGGAGAATTAATTATTTGTGAAGCTTTTTCAAGAAGTTTTGCTTCAGATTTTGTTCTTCTTTTTCTTATTGCTTCATCTAATTCGGCAATTCTATAAGATTTTTTTATTCTGTCCTTAATTATATTAGAATCAATAAGAATTATTTTTGCTTCTGCACCTTGTTGGATTATTTTTTGTTTCATATATTTCTCAGGATAATTATCTTTATAAAAATATTTTTTTATTGAATTCTATGTCTAAAAATAATAATTTGAATGAAAATGAAAAAATACAAAAAGAAATTGATTGGCTTAAATTATCTATGGAAATAGATAAAGTAGATTATACCAATGAATTTAATTGTCTTTTACAAAATGTTGCTTTTTATTTGGTTTTATTTTTTGGTATTTTGAGCTCTATTAATATTTCAATTTATTATTATCTTTCTTTTCTGGATGTCATTCATTTTTTTTTGATTAATCTTCAGTTATTTACAGCATTCCTTTTTTTTATAAAGAATTATGAAATAAAATATAAAAATAAGTTTGGAGGAATAAATAATATTTTAAAAGAATTTAGATTTAAAAAATGTTTGATTAAAAAAAAATATCTTAAAATGGGAATTAATTTAGAAAAAACCCAAGAAGAATTAACTCAATTAATTAAAGATTTTTAATTTTTTTTAATCTTTTAAAAAAAATTCAGATAATTTTTTTTCAGTATTTTTATAAACTTTATAAGAACCTTGGCTTAATTCTTCTTCATAACTTTCGTTAAAAATATCTCTGAACTTTTTACCATTTAATTCTGTCCATTTTAGGCAAGGCGAATCTTCACAAGATTTACAAGGTTCTTCTAAATTTTTTCTTTTGCAAGCTAAGTTAGAAATTAATCCGGCTTGTTCTTTGTTGGTTAATTCAAAAGAAGAAGTATTTCCTCTTAAGATTAAATATTCATCACAAGGATCTTGTTTCATTTTCAAGAAAAAATCCCCTTCTAATCCTGAAAGATGGGGGTGGATATTTTTTTCCCATTCTGAAAAATATTTGTTTAACCAATTTAAAAATGCTTTAATTCTGTCAGGATTTCCATTAATCCAAGCATCTTTAAGAATTTCGTTTAATTCATTTTGTTTTTCTTCAAGAATTTCTTTATCTATTTCTTTTCCATTAGAATGTTCTTTTTTAAAAAATGAAGAAATTTCTGACAACTCATCTGAATATATTGTTTTTATTAAATAACCATACACCATTTCAAAAGGTCTTTTTAAGTTCATTTTAATCTTTGGAATGTTGTGTTATTCCTTTAAATATTCAAGTATTAGGTGCTTTTTGTTTAAATAATTAGTTGTTTTAGAATTAGAACTTCATCTTTTTTAATTTACCAAATTTTTTTGCAAGTTTCATCATTTGTTTTTGGTTCATTCCTTGAGACATATCCATATCTCCAATTCCTCCTTTAACCATTTCATTCAACATTTTATATTGTTTTAATAAAGAACGAATATTGCTTGTGTGAACTCCTGCCCCTTTTGCAATTCTTGCCATCCTTGAAGTTTGTTTTTCTAATAATTCGGGATTATTTTTTTCTTCAGGAGTCATTGACTTAATTATGTGTTCCCATTTTGCTATTTTTTCTTGTTGATTTTCTAAAGCATTATCTGGAATTTTTGCTTTTCCTAATCCTGGAATCATAGATTTAATCTTATCAAATCCTCCAAGAGAACCCATCTGTTTAACTTGTTCTACAACATCTGTTAAACTTAATTTTCCTTCTTCTAATCTTTTTTGAATTTTTTCTTGTTCTTTTTCATTTGTAACTGATTTTATTTTTTCAATTAAAGATTGTAAATCTCCCATTCCTAAAAGTCTTGATAAAAATCTTTCAGGATCAAATTCTTCTATATCATTTATTTTTTCTCCTGTCGTTATAAAGTAAACTGGTGCATTTGTTTCTGCGCATGCTGTTAAAGCCCCTCCTGCTTTTGCAGTTGAATCCATTCTTGTAATTATAACTCCTGAAATATTCATAGCTTCTTTAAATTCTTGAGCTTGTTGTTTTGCTGCTTGTCCAATATCTGCAGGCATAATCAGAATTATTTCTGTTGGTTTGATTTCTTTATTCAGTGATTTAATCTCTTTAATTAAATCTTTATCAAGAGTATGTCTTCCAGCAGTATCTATTAAAACCAAATTAGATTTTTGTAATTCTTTTTTATGATTCTTCCAAATTTTTAAAGGATCTTTTTCAGAAGGTTCAATAAAATAATTTAGCTTATTTTTTTCAGCTAATTGCTTTAATTGTTCTGATGCTGCTGGTCTGTGTATATCCAAACCAATTAGGGCAACTTTATTTCCTCTTTTAGCAAAATAATTTCCTAATTTTGAAATTGTTGTGGTTTTACCTGCACCATATAATCCTAAAAGCATAATTTTGTTTTGCCCATGTTTTAGTTTTAATTGTTTGTATTCTCCAAGGATTTTTATTAATTCATCATGTAATAATTTAATTATATGTTCTTTTTTTTCAATTCCCTTGATTCTTTCATCTACTGCTGTTTTTCTTATTTTATCACTTAATTGTTTTACTAAAAAAACATTTACATCTGCTTCAATTAATGCTCTTTGTAAATCTTTTATTATAGAATCAACTAAATTTTTATCTAAAAATATGGCATTAGCTAATTTATCTGTTGCTTTTCGTAATACTTCTCCTAGACGTTCTAACATAATAAATCGAGTAAATCAATAGTTAATAAATTTGTGGTTTAGAATTAACAAGAATCTGATTTCAATTTGCAAATTTCATTTAGGGTGATTCTTTAATTTTTGTCTTTTTTGAGGTTCTTTTTAAGATTTTTTACTTTTGTCTAGAGAGATATTCATAATTTACTTTATTATTGCATCTTTTTTATTTGGTTAAATTTTTTTATCGTTAGATTTAAATACTCTTTTATTTCATCGAAAATATGAAAAATTATAATAAAAAATTGATAATTTCTTTTTTGGTTTTTTCTTTATTTACAGGATGTTTTTCAAAGAAGAATCAAGAAGTAATTTTTGAAATTCCAAAACCTCAAAAAGTTGTAAATGAAGTAAATTTAAAAGAATCCAAGTTGGATAAGGATTTAGAAAATTTATTTGAAACTTCTAAAAAATATCTTGATGCTTTTTTTTTATCTCCCACTGGTTTTGCCCCCCTTATAGTTAATTTTCATTATGGTCAGAATAAATTTATTATCAGGAATGTTCGAGATTTAAGTTCAGATATAAAATATTTTTATGAAACCGATTCAAAATTAGATTCTTTAAAGCAAATTAAAGAATTTGTAAGTGATCCAAAAAAGATTTCTTTGAAGAAAAACGCAGAAGAATTTTTTTTAAGAGTAATTGAAAATGATTCTACTGATGCAACTATGAGGGCTTATTCTATTTATCTTTTGGAAGATAAACATAATTTATCTAATTTATTGAAATCTTCTTTTTCTGCGGAAAAAGAAATGCTCGATGCATTGAATAAATTTTATTCTGAAGATCAAGGTAGGAAAGAGTCTGTTAGATATTTATTTAAAAATTATTCAAAATATTTTTCTAAAAATAATATTTCTAAAAGTTTCCATATTTATGGAGAAAATTTAGAGGGGATAAATAATTGTTTTAAAATAATCGCTTATAAAAAATTATTAGACCTTAAAGAATAATCATAATCCTAATCTTTCTATAAATTTTTGTTTATCAAATTGTTCTATTGCTTCATATTGTTGTCCTGTTCCTAAATAAAGAATTGGTTTTTTTGTGATGTATCCCACGGATAAAGCTGTTCCACCTTTTTCATCTATGTCTGCTTTTGTTAAAACTATTCCATCAATTCCTATTGTCCAATTAAAACTTTTAGCTTGCTCTGTGGCGTCATTTCCAGTTATACTTTCGCCAACAAAAATTTTCAAATCTGGTTTGCAAACTCTTGCTATTTTTTCAATTTCATTCAAGAGATTTTTAGAAGTGTGCATTCTTCCTGCAGTGTCTATTAAAACACAATCAATAAAATTTTTTTTCGCATATTTTATTGCATCAAAACCTATTGAAGCAGGATCAGAACCATATTCGTTTGAAATTACTTTTACTCCTATTTTTTCTCCATGTTCTTTTAATTGTTCTATTGATGCTGCTCTAAATGTATCTCCTGCTGCCAATATACAAGATATTCCTTTTTTTGTTAAAGATTCCGCAATTTTTGCAACGGTAGTTGTTTTACCGCTTCCATTTATTCCGCAAAATAAAATAACATAAGGTTCTTTTGCTTGGTCTGATATTTTTTCTTTTATCTTTTCAGAAACTTCAAAAGGTTCAATTAGAATTTCTTCAATTATTTCTTTAAGATTATCTTTTATTTCTGATTCAATTTCTTTTTTTAAAAGTTCTTTTCCGATTATTCTTATTTTTAAATCTTCTATAATTTTTTCTGTAACTTCTAATGCAACATTATTTTCTAAAAGTAACATTTCTAATTCTTCAGAATAAATTTCAAATTCTTTTTCAGAGATTTTTATTTTTGAAATTTTAGAGCCTATCCTTTCCAAGATGTTTTCTTCTTGAGGGGTTTTAATTTTTATGATTTTTTTTTGTTTTTTCTTTTCAGCGGTTTTAACTATTTCTTCTGTTTTTTCAGAATCAGATATTTTTTTTGTCCAATTTTCTATTTTTTCTTTTAAGAATTTAAACATGTTTTTCTAAATATTAGGGAATTTATAATGTTTTCTCATTTCATAAATTTTTATAAAGAAAATATTCTTATTATTAGTATGAAAGGGATATTGGTTATAATTGATGGTGTTGGGGATTTGCCACATAAACTTTTGGGGGACAAGACTCCTTTAGAGGTAGCGAGAATTCCTAATATAAATTTTTTTGCAACTCGGGGAGAGTTGGGTTATATGTATCCTGTAAGACCTGGATTTATTCCCGAATCTGATGAGGCAATTGTTTCTATTTTTGGAAACGAATTAATCAATAGTAGCAGGGGTCAATTAGAAGCAAAAGGAGCGGGAATAAAAACTATTCGGGGAGATTTAGCTCTTAGAGTTAATTTTGCAACAATTGATGGTTCGGGAAAAATTTTAGATAGGCGTGCAGGGAGAACTTTAACAACAGGAGAATCTGAAAATTTAGCTAAGGCATTGAATAAAATTAAACTTCCTTGCGATTTTGTTTTTAAATCAACTGTTCAACATAGAGCTGCGTTGGTTTTTAGAGGGGGTTTTTCAGATAATATTACTGGGAATGATTTGACTTATATTCAAGGAAAAATTCGTTCAAAACAAGAGTTTAATTTTTGTAAGCCTTTAGATGAAGATGAAAATTCCCAATATTCAGTAAATGTAGTTAATGAATTTTTAGAAAAAGCTTTTGAAATTTTAGATAAGCATCCAATAAATAAGGAAAGAATGAGACAAGGTTTGTTGCCTGCTAATTTTCTTCTTGTAAGGGGTGCTGGAATTGAATATCCCAAACTTAAGCAATATAAAAAATGGTTATCTCCAAGTTATATGCCTTTGGAAATTGGATTTTCAATGATAAGTGGGATGCATGTTGAAAGTTTTCAATATCCTTTATTAAAAAAATTAGATGCGTATGAAAATTTATGGGATGGGTTGAGAAAAGCATGTAAATTTAATATAAATGTAATTAAAAAGAATCATAAAAAATTTGATTATGCGTATATACATTTGAAAGAAACTGATTTGCCAGGACATGACAACAAACCTTTAGAAAAAAAGATGATGCTCGAATATATTGATAAAACTTTTTTTAATTTTTTAAGAAAATTTGTTCCTCCTAAAAAAATTAAATTGGTTGTAACAGGAGATCATTCTACTCCTTGTAAGTTAAAAAATCATTCTGCAGATCCTGTTCCTGTATTGTTTTATAATGATTCTATTTTAAAAGAAAAGAAATTCTCTGAAAAGGAGGCTAGAAAAGGGACTCTTGGGAGAATTATAGGAAAAGATTTATTGAAAAAAGTAGGGTTTGTTAAATAAGCTTAAAACTATAGCAATTATTAAAAATAATTTGTCTTTTTTATTTTTATGATAACTTATACAGATATTTATGAAACAGCAAGAAAAGAGCGATATACCGAACAATTGCAAAAAATTTCAAAGAATTTTCTTGTGGATTTAGCAGTTTATCTTAAAGAAAAAAAAGAAATTGCTTTAAAAGAGAATGATGTTTTTTCCGATGTAATTATTAAGACAAAAAAGCAATTTGAAAATTCAATTACTTTATTTAAAGAATTAATTGTTAGGAGGCGGAAAAAAATCTTGAAATTAGTTTTGATTGCTACTGAAACCGGAATTTCTAAGCAAGATTTTGATAATATGTTTAATTTTGAAAAAACTTTATTTGAGGATTTGATGAAATGTGTTGATGATGCTGATAAAAAAATTAATGAGATTTTAGGAGGAAAAGAAATTTCTAAAAAAAATGAATTAATTCTTTTTTTAGAAGATATGGGGGAGTTTGTTGGATTAGAGGGGGAAAAAATGGGACCTTATCAAAAAGGAGAAATTGTTAATCTTTCTAAAGAAATCGCAAAGATTCTTATTGAAGACAAAAAAGCAGAAGTTGTTTTAGAGAGTTAAGTTTATTAATAAATATGTTTTATTTTTCTTATGAATTTAGTAAGTAGAACAATTACTGGAATTTTTATGATTATCTTTGGTTTGGTATTTATGGGAATTTCTTTTTTTACAAAATTTTCTTTTTTGATTTCTGGAATTTTTTTGGTGATAATTGGGATATTTATCTTTTTTAATAAAAAAGAGGATAAAATTGAAGAGATAAAAAGGAGGAAAGAAAAATGATTATAACAACAGATAGTGAGATTCCTGGAAAGAAAGTTGTTGAAGTTTTAGGAATTGTTAAAGGAAATACCGTAAGAGCGAGGAATCTTGGGAGAGATATTGGAGCAGGTTTTAAGAATCTTATTGGTGGAGAAATTAAGACCTATACTGAAATGATTGCCCATTCAAGAGATGAAGCCTATAATAGGATGGTTAATTCTGCAATTGATTTGGGTGCTGACGCAATTATAGGAATGAGATTTATGACTTCAATGATTATGCAAGGTGCTGCAGAAATGTTAGCTTATGGAACAGCGGTTAAATTGAAGTAATTATTTATATTTTAATTTTTGAATAAATAAAATTGTCCATAAAATTGCAACAATAAAACCCATTATTGCTGAAAAATATAATCTTAGATTTATATAAACAGAAGCAAGAATATATGCTCCGATGCAAGTTATTCCAGAGGTTTGTAGATTTATGAAACCTTTTTTTTGTTTAAATCCTTGGCAAATTTGTGGGATTAATGCATAACTAAAAGCAATTATACATATTGTGATTATAATATCCTGCCACATCTTTTTTGAAAGCCTGCAGAGGGATTCTAACCCCCGACCTACTGCTTACAAGGCAGTTGCTCTAACACTGAGCTATGCAGGCATAATTTCATTAGAAGTATTTAATTTTTAAATTATTCGCTTGTTTTTATTTTTTCTACATCTAACACTCGAATTTCACAAAGAGCTAAAGGATAAATTTTTTTTAACTTTAAACTCAATGGTTTTTGAATTTGATTCTTTAATATTTCTTCAAATAATACTTCTGATTTTTTTGTTTTAACATAATTAATTAGCTCTTCTTTTGCTTTATTTCTCAAGGCTTTTCTTACTGCTCTTGAAATTTTTCTTCTTGAAATTAAAAAAGGTTTAATTCTTATTACAGCATCTTTACATTCTGTAGAGAAAGAATCTTCAATATAATTTGTACCCTTTCTTACTGCTCTTCTTAAGAATGAAGGTAATAATTTAATATTTTTTGGAATCGCGATTGCTCTCTCATCTTTAATTTTGATTTTTAATTGAATTATTATATTTTTTCCTCTTAAGATTCTTGTCAAATCATATCTAATTAATTTTCCTTCTAAATCTTTGATTTCATAGGCTTGTGATTGTGTTGTTTTTTCAATTAAGGGAATCTCTATTTCAAAAAATCTTTTTTTTCTTTTTGCTATTGCCATTTTTATTCTTGTATTTGTTTACCCATCCTTTGTCCTTTTTTTTGATATTTTGATTTTTTACATTCAGTACAAGTATACATCATATTTGTTTTTTTAGTTGTTTTGGTTTTTCTTTTAAATTTTGAAACTGCTGGTTTTGACCATCTTCCGAGATTTCCAATTCCTTTTGCTTTTCCTCTTAACGCAGCTCTTTGTTTAGAACCTTTTTTTAAGGAACCTCTTTTTGCTCCTGTTGACACTAATTTTATTTTTTGTTCTGTTTTTTTCTTACAATAAGGGCAATACCTTTTTGTTGTTTTAGGAATTTTCATAATTTTTATAGAAAATCTTGATTTTTAAAACCTTTTGTTATGAAATGGTCCCACCAAGAATCGAACTTGGGCCACATCCAAGTCAGGGATGTATCTTAACCACTGGACTATGGGACCTACTTAAAAATATGTTTTGGAATATTTAAATATTTTTGAGTATTTTTAACAAGAGGGAATTGATTTGGTTTTTAGTTTTTTAGAGAATTTAGTTTTTTTGGTTGTCTTATTAATTATAGTTTAATTTTATAATTTTTTAAGGATTATATATTTGGATATTATTTATTTAAACTTTTATTTTGTTTTTGAAGATTATCATTTTAAAATTAGGAAAATTTAAATTTGTCAATAAGATTTATATACGTTGTTTGCATTCTTTTTTATCATGGATAAAAGAGGTCAAGTGACAATTTTTATAATAATTGCAATATTTTTAATTGCGTTAATTGCGGTTATTTTTGTATTTAGGGGATCTTTGTTTTTTAAGCCGATTCCTGCAGAAATTGAACCAGTTTATACTTCTTTTTTGTCTTGTTTAGAAGATAAAACTCTTGTGGGGATAAATATTTTGGGAAGTCAAGCTGGTTATATTAATTTACCTGATTTTGAACCTGGTTCGGTATATATGCCTTTTTCTTCTCAATTAGATTTTTTAGGAAATCCCATTCCTTATTGGTATTATGTTTCAGGAAATAATATAGAGAAAGAACAAGTTCCTTCTAGGAGTAATATGGAAAGAGAACTTGAAAATTTTTTAGAAAGTAAGATTAAGAATTGCGTTTATGATAATTATTATCAACAAGGTTTTGAAATTATTCAGGGAGAACCGGTCTCAAAGATTCTCATACGTGATGAAGAGGTTGAAGTAAATCTTAATATGAAGTTGAATATAAATAAGAATGAAGAATCTGTTTCAATAAATAATCATAAAATAATTGTTAAAACTAAATTTGGTAAACTTTATAATTCTGCAAGAAAAATTTATGAGTATGAACAAAATAATTTATTCTTGGAACATTATGCTTTGGATACTCTTAGACTTTATGCTCCTGTTGATGGTGTTGAATTAACTTGCTCCCCTATTACTTGGAATGCTGAAGAAATTTTTGATGAGTTGCAAGAAGCTATAGAGGCAAATACTCAAGCATTGAAATTAAGGGACGGGGATTTTTCTTTAAGAAAAAAAGAAAATGAATATTTTATTGTAGATCTTTCTGTTGAAGGGGATGTGAGATTTCTTAATTCTAGGGGTTGGGCAAATAGTTTTGAAGTTTTTCCTTCTGAAGGAAATCTTCTTATAACAAAACCTGTTGGAAATCAGCCAGGATTAGGAATACTTGGTTTTTGTTATGTTCCATATCATTTTGTTTATAATGTAAGATATCCTGTTTTAGTTCAAATTTTTAGTGGGAGAGAACTTTTTCAATTTCCTGTTGCAGTTGTTATTCAAGGAAATCGTCCTAGAAAACCTTTAAATGCAAGTATGGTTGGATTAACTTCTCCCGAATTATGTGAAAATAAAAATACTTTTGTTCAGGTGGATATTTATGATAATAAATTTAATTTAATTGATTCTGAGATTTCTTATGAGTGTTTTGGAGAAAGATGTACAATTGGGAAGACGATTGAAGGAACTTTAAAAAAAGAATTCCCTCAATGTGTCAATGGATATATTATGATAAGGGCAGAAGGGTTTGAAGATTCTAAAATTCTTTATACAGTGATGAATGAAGATCATGTTGAGATTATTTTGGATAGGCTTCATGAATTAAATGTTGAATTAAAATTAGATGGTAAAAGTTCAAATGAAAATGCTATGATTAGTTTTATTTCTGAAAAGTCTTCTAAAACTATTGTTTATCCTGAAACAAAAAAAATTAGTTTGAGCGAAGGGCAATATGAAATACAAGTTTATATTTATAAAAATTCTTCTTTAAAATTAAATGAGGTTGATTCTGAACAATGTATGGATGTTCCTGCTTCAGGTGTTGGGGGATTTTTTGGATTTACTCAAAAGAAATGTTTTGACATTAAAATTCCTTCTCAAATAATTTCTAATGTTTTGATTGGGGGAGGAAAAGAAAATTATTATATTTTGGAAAGTGAGTTAGAAAATTCAGGTGTTATAGAAATAAATTCTGAGATTTTGAAGACCCCTAAATCAATAGAAGAATTGCAAAATAATTATCTTTTATTTGAAGAAAGAGGATTGAACATTTTTTTTAAATGAGAATCAAAAAGAAAATAAAAATTGGAATGTTTTTTTTAATTGGGATTTTATTAATATGTTCTTTAACTTCTGCATATATGCGTTCTGATCCAAAATATACTCAATTTGGTGTTCAACCTCATTTAGATAAATCTGCGTGTGAAGTTGGACAAGACTTTATAATTCAAATAGCTCCTTTTGGATGCACTCCTGCTGTTGTTAGAAGTGATTTGTTAGAGGAACAAAATGTTCCTGTTTTTTGTCAATTGGCTGCAACAAAAATTAATCCTTTGATTGATGTAGAAGTTATTGAAAGTGTTTCTTTTAGTGGAGATTATCCTCCAGAAGTTTCTGGAATGGGGTTTCATCCAGCAAGAGCTGCTTTAGGAATTCAGGGAAAATTAAATTCACCTGTTTTGAATAATATTGGTTATGTTGTTGTGGTTTTGAAAAAACAACCTGATTCTTCTAAATTGCCTGATTTTGTAGAAGGTAACTTGGTTGCTAAAATAAAATATGATGTTAAGAGTGCTTTTGGAATAGGGGCAGCAAATTTTTATCTTCCAGAATTAACTAATGAAGAATGGGAAAGAGAATATCATAAATATCATTTTTGGAATGGTAAAGGTTATTTGCGGGCAGAATCTATCACAGATAATGGTGCAATGATTTCTCTTTATGATGAAAATCTTAAAAAAACTTCAAGCATAAATTTGAAAAAAGGAGAGTCTTCTAACAAAATTTATCTTCCGGGTTTTGATTGTCTTGCGGGATTAGAATTTAGATTAGATAATTTAGTAAATCCAGATACTTTTGCAGAAATAAAATTAGATGGGGATTT